>Ga0307479_10006106_pt1 | contig 11047 bp, 8 predicted proteins | sample atmos_gasesECM4C_FD_203743 | JGI IMG/M metagenome (GOLD analysis project Ga0307479, IMG submission 203743) | Hardwood forest soil microbial communities from Morgan-Monroe State Forest, Indiana, United States - atmos_gasesECM4C_515 | ecosystem: Environmental > Terrestrial > Soil > Temperate... | reverse complement strand
AGAAGTGAAGCATTCTTTGTTTGGGCGTTATCTCTTGCCGAATCCGATTCCGCTAATGCAAATCACGCTCATGGGCGTACGATCGAATCTTAGCCTTACCGCGCTAAGCTTCCCTAGTTCGAGCCGCCTCGCCCCGTCCGCCGTTTTAAAATCCGCCAGCGGCACGCGCACGGTCTGAAACACCGGTTCCCAATCTTTGTCGTATCCTTGTTCATCGAGAATCGCTAGTTTAGTAAACGTCTCTTTCAACGGGGGAGGAATGGCGATAAATGTGCTGACTGGCACAGCACCAATTGCACCTTCGCTGCTCACCAGTTCGATCGTAAAATCTGGCGATTCCCTTTCTTTTTCCTTCGACTTGTCCTGTTCTTTCTTTTTCTGCTCCTCTTCCTTTTTCCTGTCTTCTTCCGTCTTTTTTCCCGGCAGCGGTGCGTCTTCGTCCATGGCGGCAACCGAAAGCTCGATCGTCGAACCTTCGCCCAACTGCCATTTCACTGCCGCTCCTGCGGGCAAAGTGATTGTGTATGTCGCCGCCGGCGCTCCTTTCCCGCGATTCCATCCAAGGAACACGCCATTGTAGTCGCGATCGCCGTGCCGCCAGGGAATGCGTGCTTCACGCCACACTGACAAGTTTTCTCCCGCGATGATCCCGCCGGCCGCAGTTGTGGTGGTGAGATCCGCATCTTCGCTAAACGAAGCAAGCGGGATGTACGAGGCATCCTGATAGCGATTCAAATAGACTGTGTTGGGCAGCCAATCCCGTCCCACTCGCCAGTCTTCGAACAACGAAACGCATTCGCGATGGTCGTGCAGCGTTGCTTCCAGGAACGCGGCAATGTACGTCTTCGAGATGCGCCGTTGTTCCTCGCCCGGCATCAGGGGCTTCAAATTCAAGAGCCAGCTCAGAGGCTCTCCGGCATCGGTCCTTCCCCAGACCGTGTTGAACTGGCCGTGATTCGCACGGTAGGCATAAATCTCGGCCTTAAACCAGGATCCCGGCTGCGTATACTTCACGTGGTCCCACTGCCGGCTCCCCATGAACATGGAAACATCGGCGTCATGAGCCCCCTGCAAGGTTAGGTAGCTCACGTCCTGGATCCAGCGGTCCTGCTCCGCAGGTTTGTATTGCCCGTCTGCCGGCGCAATCGCCACGACCGCTTTAATGGCAAACCCGTAATCGAATTTGATATCCGCGTTCTCTGGAAAGTATTTCATGTGGTTGAAGGCCGCCGCCGTCGCCGCCGCTTCTCCACCGCGCGAATGCCCCATCAACGCGATTCGGGACATGTCCACCTTTCCTTGAAACGGATTACCCGCGGTCTGATTCCATTCTTTCCACAATTTCAAATGTTCGAGCAGCAACCAGCCCCTTACCGCGCTGCCTTCCTTCAAGGGCGGGTCGTGAAACAAACCGCCATTCAGAAAATTTTCATCGATCGAAGCGAGAATGAACCCGCGGCTCGCCAACAATTCTCCAAGGTACGCGTAACCGGGATCGGAAAACTCTGCCATGTCATGATTTCCGTGCACAATCAGCGCCAGCGGGAAAGGGCCCGGCCCTTCCGGGTACCATACGCGCGCATTCAACGGCAGCTTGCCAACGTCAAATCCCCAGTATTTCTTGCGTGACCAGCGCTTCCAGCCCTTGAACTCCTTGAAAAAATCGGATGCATCGACCGTTCTTGTTTTGATAGCAACGCTTGCTCCGTATTCCGGTCGCCGAATATCGTTTCCCGCCCCATAGAAAAGTTTCTGAACGCGATACGGCCCATTCATGCCGGGATTCTCCACCGTCAATTTCGCGGGCATCGATTCGGCCGGCGGCTTCCATGCGGTGATCTTCTCCATTGAACCCGCGTGCGCGAAGAGCCACACAACACGCACATTCCCCGCGATTCCGAGCACAAAGAGGAATGACACAAGAATCTTCTTGCGCAACGCCGCTTGACCCAACCCTCCGGCCAGGAACGTAGCAATCGTGGCACCCAGGATTCCTTCGGTCAGGCCGACGAAAGCAGCCATCGCAATCCCAAGCTGAGGAGGTCCCCACAGCATCATCACCACTGCGCAGGACCCCAGGACTGCGCCGGTCGCTATGCGCGGCAGTTTGCGCAGAATTGTCAGCAAGAGAGCCACAGCAAGCATCGTCAAGGGGACGCACAGCGCAGCGAACAAAAGCGCAAAGGCAAAATCGAACGCGTAGCCGAATCCCGTATGCAAATACAGCCCGGCAATCACCACGCAAGCCGCGGCCGCTGCCAAAGTTCCCAACACCGCCCCACGCCGCGTTTCGGGCCCCGGACGAATCGCCGCCCAATTCCGCACCCACCATTCTCTTGTCCGCAGCCACATCGCTTTCCCGCGTGTCCACAAAGTCATGCTGTATCCTCCATTTCGCCACACCCCTGTTCCGCACCACGGCCCTACTTCGCTGATTCTCCCGGACGAAACAGGTCAGGAATCACCCGGCAGGCAGTGCAACATGCCCACTGGGTATCGACGGTACGAGACGACCAAGAGTTAGTTTGGCAAGCGCGGATTATAAAGGACTCTTCGGGCGTCAGGAAAGGGATTGCGGTTGTCGTGCGACGGATGAAGGCGCGCCCAAAGCTTCTGAAGATCGTGGCGGGGATGCTAAAGAACGTCCCAGGGCCTCAAAGGAAAAGGACACGCTTTTCTTCCGGAGAAAAGCGTGTCCGGCTTTGGAAAGCTGGTTCGTCCCCACTACCCGAGGTTCCGTAGTGACGCGTTCATCGAAGGGAATTCGGTAGTGACTCGTGTTCCCTGCCGAAAGTTTGTGAGCAGGATTTAGCTTTTGCCGGCAGCGGCCGCCTTGGCCATCTTCGCAGCATACTCTTGAGAGCGCCGCTTCATTTCTTCTGGAGCGACGTCCTCCATATGCTGTGCCAAGCCCCACTGGTGCCCAAAGGGATCAGTGATTTTTCCATAGCGGTCACCCCAGAACTGGTTGTCGAGGGGCATGTCCACCTTGGCGCCTGCGGCGAGGGCGCGATTGAAAACGGCGTCTACATTCTCGGTGTACAGGAACAAGCCGCAAGCATTTTTCACTCCCGGCACCGGCGCGCTGGACATTCCTGGGAACTCGTCTGACAGCATGATGACGGAGTCCCCAATGCGTATTTCGGCATGCCCGATCTTGCCATCGGGGCCCGCCATACGCATGATTTCCGTTGCTCCGAAGGCGGACTTATAAAACTCAATGGCTTGCGCGGTGTTCTTGCAGGTCAGATATGGTGTAACACTGTGATGCCCCTCAGGAATTGCACGGACAGGTTTCGACATAGTTGCCTCCTTGCGGATTTGGACGCGTGCGCGCTGGAAACGGGGGAGGGAAATTTCGGCAGAAGCGTACGCAAACCTTTTGATTGATACCTCATCGATCAGTTCCTGTCAACAGCGGAAAGTCAAAATCGGATGAATAGCCGAGCGGCGCGCGGCACGCTACTCGATGAAGTACTTCGACGAAAACACAGGCCTAGAACGATTCGAGGCGCCACGAGACGTGGGCTGACCAAGTTTTTTGCGTCGCGAACGGCGGACGCCAGACGGCCAGAATCTGCGAGCCTTGGTAGACGCGCTCGAAGCCTTCTTCGGATTCAGAAACCGTCTCAATCGGGGCGACCCAAAATTCTTCGCACGCAGGAGCATGCACGGCGACGCGAATGCGCTGCCAGCCGTCTTCCATGCGCAAGAGTGGGGCCGGGAGAACTCCGCTGAAGCGAAGATTCACAGGGCCATTGGGAGTCTCAAAGAAGCGGTCGGGCTCTGTGGGAGCCAGAAGATTGACGATGGATTCGATTCCCACGGCGACGGGTTTTTCAACACACTCTTTGAGCTTGAGCGTAATTTCACATGCGAGCTCAAAACCGCCGGGCGCGGGCGCCAAAGAGAACCGTTTGATTAGGAGGAGCTTTGGCGCCGGTGCTTCGGGCTTGCCGTGGAGAAGGAATGAGTCCGCGCGGAAAAGCTCGGCTTGCAGAGCGGTGGAATTCTTAATGGTGAAGATGCCGCCAGCAAACCGGGGATCTTCACGCAATTCCAAAGTTTCGTAGTCGGCGTGCGTCCGCGCAGGATCGAAAATTAAGACGCGGAAGGCATGCCGGGGCCAGCGGTCATAGCGCAGAAAACGGTCGAGGCCGGGCTCTTTGACGCGCGTCTGCTCATGAATGGAAGCGACCGCGCCCTCAACCGGTTTTGTGGCTGCTTCGCGCAAGCGCGAGTGGTAGGCCTCGGGGCGGCGCAAAATGGAATTCACCAGAGTCGCCGCCGCGGGACGGAAGTCGAGCGCGGCGACGGTGGCGCCATCGCTGGGTTTCAGAAGCATCTGGCATTCGGGAGAGCTGAAGAGCAATTCGTTTGCGCCGTCGGCGTCGTAGTCGAGCAGCTCGACTCGAGGAACGAGCGCCCCCGGAGTGAGGCGGTCAGCAATGGCCTCGGCGCGAATGAGATTGCGCCAGGGATCGGTGCGGAGATGCGGAGCGTAGATTCCGCCGAAGATGCCGTGCCAGTAGGCATCGTTGCATTGCGCACGCAAGAGCAGGTCGCGGGCTTCGGAGAAGCCTTCGAATGCCGCCACCGGTATGGGGTTGCCATGCCGCCCGGGCACGGCGGCGAGACGCGCGGAGACGCGCAGCATTTTCTTGTGCAGTAAATTGGATTCGGGATATTTGCGAAAAAAGCCGCGCCAGGAGCCGCCGCGCAGGAAAGCCAGCACTTCGGGACGCGAGGTGAATTCTTTCAGCACTGCATGGTAGCGCTGGCGCACGCGCGTCGGGAGAGCCCACTCCATCATCTCGGTATACGAAGCGGTGGGTAGATCGGCTCTGCCCAGCGGGGAATGGGAAGCCAGATACTCTGCGGGAGTGCAGACGTTGAGCCAATCGGAATTTTTTTCGAGTGCGGCGAAGAAATCGGCAAGCCAACCATCCTCGTAGCAGTGGTCGTGCGTGCCGGGCCAGACGCCAAACTTTTCCATGTCGTCGCCCATGGCAGCCACGCCTTCGGGATGAACGGCGGCGGCATCGCGCAAGTAGGTGATGACGTCCTCGACTTTACCGAAGGGAACGAGATAACGCAGCGCCTTCTGACCAGGATAGAGCCACACGGATTTTCCACGATCTTCCGCGATGTAGGCGCCGAAAAGCTCTTCGGGCTCAAAACCGGCGGCGAGGAAGTGCATGTCGTCGACCAGAGTGTAGGCGACATGGGCCTCCGCGAGCACCGTGGGCAGTTGCGGCTCCCAGACGCGCTCGGCAAGCCAGGCTCCGGTGGGGCGCTGTTCAAAATGTTTTTCAAGATAGGCGGGAAGACGCGTGAGCTGCTCGAATTGATCCTCGGGCGGGATGGAAACCAGAATGGGCTCGTAAAACCCGCCGCCGACAAGTTCGACTTGGCCGCTGTGTACTAGCTTTTTCAGGCGCGCGAAGTATTCCGGCCGGTGCTGCTCGATCCAAGTGAGAAGAGGCCCGGAATAGTGCAGGCCCAGGTGAACGCCGGGATATTTTTCGAGATGCTCAAGAAAGGGAAGGTACGCGTTCTCATACGATTTCTCGAGGACGTGTTCGAAATTGCCGCAGGGTTGGTGAGCGTGAATGAGCAGGGCAAGATGGAAGGTCTGCGGCATAGGGACAGTTTTTTTCCGTTACCATGATAGCAAGGCGCGGCAATTTATGAATTCAAAGGGCAAATGCGCTGCAACAATCTCGCAACTCAAGGGGTGGTGTGCTTGAGGACCCAGTCGGAAATGGAGTTGAGCGCTTCCGGGGCCATGGTTTCTTCGATACCCCCGTATTCCACCGGCACGCCTGTGGGGGCGTGTTGGAAAAGATGGTTCAGGCCGGGGAGCTCGATGGCCTGAAAGTCCTTGTTGCCGCCCTCCTCAAATGCTTTTCGAATCTGGCCGAGATTTTCTTTCGGGGGGATTTGCAAATCCTTTTCGCCATTCAGAGCCAGCACCGGACAAAGTGTCTTCTTCAGGGCCGGGACAGGGTCGTAATCGAGAAAGAACAGGAACCAGGACGAGGCCATCACACGGGCCTGAGATTGCACCGCAGCGGGAGGCAAGGAGGTGCTCATGCCCGTCGAATCAACAAGATCTGCCAGTTTGCTTTCCAGAGCCTTCGGATCCCTCTCTAGGCGGGCCAGTGCGTAGGACTTTTGGTTGAACTCGCGCGTTTTGTCGATACGGTCTTCGTCCAAACCGCTGGCTCTGAGAATAGACACTGTCTGGAGCAGCATGGTCTCTTCGCCCTTAAGACCGGGAGCCGCAAGGAGGACGATCCAGGCGACATCCTGGGAGTGCGTAGCAACCATGGGCGCGATGATTCCGCCTTCGCTGTGGCCAATCAAGCCGATTTTCTTGGGAGTAATTTCTTTTCGGGAACTCGCATAAGCGAGCGCAGCCATTGCGTCCGTTGCGAAATCTTCGGTCGTGGCTTGATCGTAATTGCCGGTGGACTTGCCGATCCCCCGCTTGTCGTAGCGAAGAACGGCAATTCCTTTCCGTGTGAGATGGTCGGCAAGTACCAGAAACGGCCGGTGCCCGGCCACGCTCTCGTCGCGGTCCTGAGGCCCCGAGCCGCCGATAAGGATGGCCGCCGGAAACGGCCCCGCCCCGGAGGGCAGCGTGAGCGTCCCGGAAAGCGAGAGGTTCGCCTTCGCGTTCGGAATCGACACTTCCTCGTCGCGGTAGGGATAAGGCTTCACGGGATTTTGCGGGCGTATGAGCTCGAGCAACTGGTCTGAGCGCTGGAATTTAAGATCGCGCACCACTTCGCCCTGCGTCCATTTCCCAGCGATAACGGACTTGGCTGCGTTCAGGTTGCCTTCGTAGATGCCGTCTACGGCCGGAATTTCAAAATGAAAAACTGTGATTCTCTGGCTGACCTTGGTGGCGGGAAGCCCGCTGATGCCCTGGTCCGGACTGTCCAGGGCAGCCACGAGTTGCTTCTGATCGTCGTGCGAGACGTGGAGTTGCAAGCGCAGGCGCATGCCGTTGCCTTCGAGCGCGCCTTGCCACACGCCTTCCGCGTCGGCAATGGCATCATCCGGCTTCCTGGCGCCGGCACCGGCAGCAATGCGATGAAAAGCCAGGGGGATGCCGATGTCGCCTTGCGACCAAATGCCTTCGATTCCCGAAAAATTCGCCAAGATCCTTCCTTGGTAAGCGGCCCCAGCGGAAGAAACAGAAAACTGGAGATTCAAATCCTTGACGGTCACGGAGGTAACTGCAATGCCGTAAACGCCTTGATCCAGGCTGTCGATCGTCGCTTGAAACGAGCCGTCAGCTGCTTTGGTAACATGTAAAACCAGATGAAGGACCGCGTCGCCCGCCTGCAGAGAGCCTGCCCAGTTGCCTTCGAGACTCGCCGGAGCATGGTGAACTTCAGGTTTGCGGCTCGCTTGCGATTGACCTTGGGGATTGGCAGCGAAGGGGAAGAGTGTGGACAAAAGGCAAAAGGCGAGAGTGGCGGAGCATCCAAAGCGCGTGGACTTCAAACGAGACCTCCCTCGAAGGCGCATTTTTCAATAGATGAGTTCGGAAGCGAAAGAGTTGGCAAGGTGCGCGGTCCAGGCCGCCGCGAATTTCTGTCCAGGAAAGTCTATTTCGTCCGTGCGTCACAAAAAAAGCGGCACGCTAACGTGCCGCCTGAAACTTACTTCCCCATTGCGCCGGGGAATGCGCTTACTTGCCCCTCTTGGCGTACCAATCGGAATTAACGGGAGTGAAGCTCGCCCACTTCTCCGGCAAATCTTCGAGGGCAAAAATCGCGGTCACAGGACAAACGGGAACGCAGGCGCCGCAGTCGATGCATTCGGTGGGGTGGATGTACAGCTGCGTTTCGGCGGCGAATTCTGCCTCATCCTTGCGCGGATGAATGCAATCCACCGGGCAAACGTCCACGCACGCGGTGTCTTTAGTGCCGATGCAGGGCTCGGCGATCACATAAGCCATTCTGGGTCTCCTTTGTCCAAACTCCGGGCCGCGGTTGCTCCTGTCAAATCGGCACGACCGTCAAAAATGTTTTTATATCATGAGGCAGCTTGGAGCCACAAGCGGCTACGTCACTCATTGTACGCGCCGGGAATCACTTTCTCAACCGGAGGGCTGCGGATAGAATAATGGGGTGGGGAATAACAATGATATTGCGAAACGGATTCCTGGCCTTGTGCTATCTCGCGGGTGCCGGCGTGCTGGCTGCGCCGCAAGCCCCGAAAACAGCGGTCCCTCGCGATCCGCAGCTCATTGACGCCCAGGGATACCAGAAACTCACGCAGGAGTATCGCGGGAAACCCCTGCTCGTCACGTTTTGGGCCACGTGGTGCGAGCCTTGCCGCGACGAATATCCCATGCTGAACGAACTGGCCAAACAATACGCGTCACAGGGCCTGAAAGTCGTGGGCGTGAATCTGGACGATGACGGCGACATCATTCTGATGCGGCGTTTCCTGGCGCGCTACAAGCCCGTGTTTCCAAACTACCGCAAGAAACCCGGTGAAGAAGAGCCCTTCCGCCAGGCGGTGCTGCCCGGCTGGAACGGCACTTTGCCCGCTTCATTTTTCTACGCCAGCGATGGCAGGCAGGTAGGAAGTTTTATCGGCGAACGCAACCGGGAAACATACGAAAGCGCGATTCGCTCCCTGCTCGGCTCAGGTTCGCGGTAACGCGACTTGAAAATTCAAGGCAGTCAGTTCGCGCGGCGCGAGACTCTTTCGGAGGCCGCTTGTGCTTAAGACCACGGGCAATCGCATCACTTATTTTGGCCACAGCACATTTTCCTTGACGACGCCTTCCGGACAGGTGGCGCTGATTGATCCGTGGGTGACAACCAATCCCTGGTGTCCCGCGGGACTGAAGAATCTGCAGCGCCTGGACGCCATCTTCCTGACCCATGGGCACTCGGATCACCTGGGCGACTTGCTGGCTCTCGCCAAGCAACATCGGCCCAAAATCGCGGCCATGTTCGAGACCTGTCTGTGGATCGAGAGCAAAGGTCTCTTGGGAGAAACCTGCCCCATGGGCAAGGGCGGTTCGCAGAAAATCGGCGATTTTGAAATCACCATGACCCACGCCTTTCATTCGAATTCGATCGACGATCAAGGCGTCCGTCTTTATGGCGGCGAGCCGACCGGCTATGTCATCCGCCTGCCCGGCGGCTTCACGGTGTATCACGCGGGGGACACCGCGGTTTTTGGCGACATGAAGCTGATCGGCGACATTTACAAACCGCATCTCGCCATGCTGCCGATCGGCGACCGCTTCACCATGGGCCCAAAAGAAGCGGCGTACGCCATTCGGTTGCTGGGGGTCAAGCACGTGATCCCCATGCACTATGCGACGTTTCCTTTTCTGACCGGCACCGTGGAAGAGCTGAGAAAAGAAATGAAAAAGATAAAAGGGCTGAAGATTCACGCGCTCCAGCCCGGGGGAACACTATGATTCGCAGCGATAATCTGCGCAGCGGTTACATTCAGGACGATGTCGAGGAATATCTTTACAAGCTGCTCCCCGAACGCGACAGCGTGCTTACCGAGATGGAAAGCTACGCGGAACAGAATCGCGTCCCGATCATTGGGCCTGCCGTGGCGCGCTTGCTGGCGCTCCTCGCACAGGTCTCCGGCGCAAAGCGTATCTTCGAGATGGGTTCGGCGATTGGCTACTCGACCATCTGGCTGGCGCGCGCCGCGGGACCCAAAGCCAAAGTCTTTTACACGGATGGTGATCCCGCCAATGCCGAGCGCGCCCAGGCGTACTTCCGCAGGGCGGGCGTAGGCAAGCGGATTGAGGCAAGAGTCGGGGATGCCCTGGCGCTGCTGAAAAAGACGCCGGGGACCTTCGATATGATTTTCATTGACGTCGACAAGCACCAATACCCGGCCGCGTTGCAGACCGCTCTGCCCAAGCTGCGCCGCGGCGGATTGCTGGTCACCGACAACACCATCTGGTCCGGCAAAGCCGCGCGGCCCGCCGCGCCGGACGACGAAAACACCAAAGCCGTGCAGGAATTCAACCGTCTGGTGTATGCCTCCAAGCAACTCTTTCCCGTGCTCGTTCCGCTGCGCGACGGCGTCACCGTCTGCCGCAAGAGCTAGCGTCGAAGGACTAATCAAGCCCAGCGCCGGAATGGAACGCTGGTAACGCTAGCGGGAAAAAGCCCATCGCCCAATAGTGAAGGCTGGTTGCGGGACCTTAGTTGGGAGTCCAATGAGGGTGGGCGGTGAAGAGGCCAGATGAGAAGCCGACCTGGTAACAGACAAAAACTCCAAAGCACAGGCTGACCAGACCTGAACCCGCCACAAGGCCGCGGGTGAGCCAGGCAAATCGAGAACCCGCGAAAGAAAAAGGCAAAGCCAGCGCCGCGGTAATCAGCATCATGCCGGTGATCGTGCCAACGCCAAAAACGAGCAGATAGAGCAGCCCCCAGCGGGGCTCGCGAATGGCGCTTAGCACGAGCAGCGCAACCGCAGCGGAACCAGCCAAGCCGTGGACGATGCCGACAAGCAGGGGCCGCAGGGAATGGAAGAGTCCTAGCCGCGCGAAAGGCCTGCGCAGCCGCACTGGCGCAGTGAGACTATCGGCGTGATGTTCGCCTGCGGAGGAATGGGAATGCCAATGAAAGTGCAGCCGATGGTTGTGCTCGTGGATGTGGGCGTGCGTTCCCATGACGCGCGGATGGCTGGGAGAGAACTTTTCGCTCAGCCATTTCATGGCGCCCGTGAGATTGAGAATTCCCAGCAGGATGAGCATTAAGCCGACGGAGAATTCCATGGTCAGGCCGGCGCGGGGCGGAATGACGACGCCAAAGAGAATGATGGCCGTGCCCACAATGGCAATCGTGAGAGTGTGACCGCAACCCCAAAGGATGCCGATCAAGCCCGCTTTTGCAATGGAACGCTCGCGGCTAACGATGGTGGAAACGGCGATGACGTGATCGGGGTCTGTGGCATGGCGCATCCCCAGGATGAAGCCGATGGCAAGAATGGCGAGTCCGCTGGTCAATGTCGCAACACCTGAGACTGGATCGTG
>Ga0307479_10006104_pt1 | contig 11047 bp, 6 predicted proteins | sample atmos_gasesECM4C_FD_203743 | JGI IMG/M metagenome (GOLD analysis project Ga0307479, IMG submission 203743) | Hardwood forest soil microbial communities from Morgan-Monroe State Forest, Indiana, United States - atmos_gasesECM4C_515 | ecosystem: Environmental > Terrestrial > Soil > Temperate... | reverse complement strand
CGGCAATATAATGTCAGCCGCTCCGACCTGTTGTCGTCGCGCCGGACCGCCAACGTGGTCCGCCCGCGCCAGGTCGCGATGTATCTGGCCAAGACCCTGACGCTGCGCTCACTGCCGGAGATCGGCCGCCGTTTCGGCGGGCGTGACCACACCACGGTGTTGCACGCAGTTCGCAAGATCGAGGCGCTGGTCGCCAAGGATGTCGCGCTGTCGGAAGAGGTGGAATCCTTGAAGCGGCAGCTGCAGGAATAGGCCTTAAAGTTCCTTCCTCCCGAGAAGGAAGCCCAGCCTGCTCCCTCCCCGCCAGGGGAGGGGGTCATTTTGCCGGTCGGTCGATGATCCCCAAAGGTTTGCTCCGGCGCGCAAAACCACCTCCCCATTTCGGCGCAAGATCGGTCCAAAACGTGGGGAACGGGGCTGCGATCCCTTGAACTTGCGCCCCATCCGCGCCACCTTACCGTCCCCCGAAAGCCCGTAAATCTGGCTGCCGGGTACCATCGGCCGAGGCGCTTCTTGATCGCCCGGCATTCCCACGACATGTTCTGTTGGATCGGGCGGATAGTGCAATGAAGGTCACCGTCGAACGCGCGCAACTCCTGAAGTCGCTGGGCCACGTCCATCGCGTGGTCGAACGCCGCAATACCATTCCGATCCTGGGCAACGTGCTGGTGCGCGCCGAGAATGCGCAGCTGTCGCTGAAGGCGACCGACCTCGATCTCGAGGTGACGGAAACGCTGGCCGCAGAAACCGCGACCGGCGGCTCGACCACGGTGCCGGCGCATATGTTCTACGACATCGTGCGCAAATTGCCGGACGGCGCGCAGATCGTGCTGGAGGGCGACGGCGACCGCTCGGTGCTGGCGATCCGCGCCGGCCGCTCGCGTTTCACGCTGCAGACCCTGCCGGAGAGCGATTTTCCCGATCTCGCCGCCGGCGAGATGACGCATTCCTTCGCGCTGGCCGCCGCCGACATGAAGCGGCTGATCGACCGCACCCAGTTTGCGATCTCGACGGAGGAAACCCGCTATTACCTGAACGGCATCTATCTGCATTCGGCCGGCAGCGCCAAGGAGCCGACCTTGCGCGCGGTCGCCACCGACGGACATCGCCTCGCCCAGGTCGAGCTGCCGCTGCCGAAGGGCGCAACCGGCATGCCCGGCGTGATCGTGCCGCGCAAGAGCGTCGGCGAGGTGCAGCGCCTGATCGAGGACAACGAGGCGCAGGTTGCGATCGAATTGTCGCAGGGCAAGATCCGCTTCACCATCGGCCACGTGGTTCTAACCTCGAAGCTGATCGACGGCACCTTCCCCGACTATGGCCGCGTGATCCCGCAGAACAACGACAAGGAACTGATCGTCGACAAGGCGGATTTCGCCGCAGCGGTCGATCGCGTCTCGACCATATCGAGCGAGCGCGGCCGCGCGGTGAAGCTCGCGCTGGCCCCGGGCAAGCTGGTGCTGTCGGTGACCAACCCGGATTCCGGCAGCGCCACCGAGGAGCTCGAGGTCGAATACGCCTCCGACGCGCTCGATATCGGCTTCAACTCGCGCTACCTCTTGGACATCGCCGCCCAGATCGAAGGCGAGGTCGCGATCCTGAAACTCGCCGATCCCGGCTCGCCGACCCTGGTGCAGGACAAGGACAACAAGAGCGCGCTGTACGTGCTGATGCCGATGCGGGTGTGAGGACCCTTCACTTCTCACTTCTCGTCATTGCCGGGCTTGACCCGGCAATCCATCCACTTCGAAAATGACCTATTGGGTATACATCCTCGCCAGTAAGCCCGGCGGAACGCTGTACATAGGCGTAACGAACGATCTGGTACGCCGCGTCTTTGAGCATCGCGAGGGCTTGGCGGAAAGTTTTACCAAGCGATACGGCATCAAAACGCTGGTATATTTTGAGGCACACGCGACAATCGCCGCTGCACTCCAACGCGAGAAGAACATCAAACATTGGTCGCGCGAGTGGAAGATTGATCTAATCGTGGCGGGCAATCCCGACTGGCACGATCTATATGATGAAATTGTCCGCTAACGCGGACGATGGATTGCCGGGTCAAGCCCGGCAATGACGATTGGCATCCATGACTCCTTCCCGCATCCATCGCCTGACGCTGACGCATTTCCGCAATTATCGAGCGGCGGGGATCGCTGCGCGGGGCGACATGGTCGCGCTGGTCGGCCCCAACGGCGCTGGAAAGACCAATTGCCTGGAGGCGATCTCGTATCTCTCGCCCGGCCGTGGGCTTCGCCGCGCCACGCTGGAAGATGTCGCCGACAATCAGGGCGACGGCTCCTGGGCGGTGTCGGCCGAGGTCGAGGGCGCGCTCGGGCTCGCGACGCTCGGCACCGGGATCGACGCGCCGCGCGACGATGCGCAAGGCACCAACCGGCGCTGCCGCATCGATCGCGAGCCGGTGGGCTCGGCCACGGCGTTCGGCGATCACTTGCGCATGGTCTGGCTGACGCCCGCGATGGACGGCCTGTTCATGGGGGCGGCGTCGGAGCGGCGGCGCTTCTTCGATCGGCTGGTGCTGGCGATCGACAGCCAGCATTCCAGCCGGGTCTCGGCACTGGAGCGCTCGTTACGCTCGCGCAACCGGCTATTGGAGGTGCGCAATTTCGACGATGCCTGGTGTGACGCGATCGAGCGCGAGACCGCTGAGCTCGCGGTCGCGGTCGCGGCGATGCGCGGCGAGACCGCGGTAAAACTCGCCGCGATGCTGGGCGCGCGGGAGGCTTCCGCATTTCCATCGGCGCAGATCATGCTCGACGGCTGGATGGAAAACGCGCTGCTCAACGAGCCCGCGACAGCGGTGGAAGATCGTTACCGGCAAATTCTGCGCGAGAGCCGTCTTCGCGATGCCGCCGCCGGCCGAACTCTCGATGGCCCGCATCTCACCGACCTGCAGGTGGTCTACGCGCCGAAAAACATGCCGGCCCGCGACGCCTCGACCGGCGAGCAGAAGGCGCTTTTGATCGGGCTGGTGCTGGCGCATGCGACGCTAGTGGCGGAAACCACGGGCATCGTGCCGTTACTGCTGCTCGACGAGGTGGTCGCGCATCTCGATCCCAACAGACGGAGCGCGCTGTTCGGCGAACTGGCAAAGCTCGGCGCGCAGGTCTGGCTGACCGGTGCCGACCCCGCGGCATTCGGCGAGATCGGTGCATCGGGGGAAATTTTCGACGTCGAGAACGGCCGGATCACCCGCCGCGATTGAAGGATGCGTTCGCCGCCGGCATGTCGAGAATCTGGCCGATCACGGACCGCACCAGGAATATCGATCCCTTCTCGGTCAGGTGCACCTGATCGCTGGCGGAAATGTCGCTGGCTTCCTCACCGAGGCGGGTCAGGCAGCCGTCGGCATTGCAGAGCAGGTCCCACGCCGAAATGAACTCCGCGCCCTCCGGCACCAGCGCGGCACGCATCTTCGCATCGTACCAGTTCGACGATACGGCGCCGTTAAAGCGCTGTGGAATCAGATCGTGATGCAGCATGTAGTAGCGCAGCACCTCGTTGGGCAGGCCGCGCTTCCAGCCCGGCACGGGTCCAAGCACGATCACGCGGGCGTCGGTCATTTGCTTGAGCGCGGCCACCGTTTCGGCAACATGATCGAGATATTTCTCAAAGGTGCCGTGCAGGATCACGATGTCGGGATGCAGCTTGCGCGCCAGCTCCAAAACCTTGTCGTTGATCGCACGGCAGTTGGGCACGCCGGCAATGTCGACGTTGACAGCGGGAATGCAGGAGCTCGAGGTGAACTGGGCGATGCCGAAGCCGCGCGCTTCCTGCGCCCGGCGCAGGCCCGGCATCAGCGCGCCCGCGGTCGAATCTCCCCAGAGCAGGATCAGCGGGTGGCGGTTGCGATCGACGCAGTCGTCGGCGAAGTCGGTCTCGTGGCCGAGATCCAGCAGGCACCGGTGAACCCGCCATTGCGCTGACTGTTCAGGCACATCGGCCATGGCGCGAATTTCGGCCGGCAGGCGGAAATCGAAGCCGCCTCGCTCGAAAACGACGCCGCCCGCAAGCGCAACCAGCGCCATTGCGCCAGCGAGCGCGGCGGTCTTCAGCGGGATCGGACGGCCGAAGCGGACGGGAATTTCGACTAGGCGATAGGTCGCCCATGCGAGCACGAAACTCAGCCCCACGATCAGGCCGCGTTCCAGCAGCGTCAGCGGCGCGAACTTGATCATCGCGAAGAATACCAGGAGCGGCCAGTGCCAGAGGTAGAGCGGGTAGCTGATCCGGCCGATCCACGCCAAAGGCGGGCTCGCCAGCAGATGCCGCGCACCCCACGCCGCCGGCGCCGACAACAACAGCGCAGCCCCGGTGACGGGCAACAATGCCCACCAGCCCGGAAACGCGCTGTGGCTATCGAGAGCGGCACTGGCCATCGCAATCAGCGCGACCCCGGCGTCGGCGCGAAGGTTGCTGGCGGTGCCGCGGTGACTGAGCTTACCCCAGGCGCAGGCGAGCGCGGCGCCGGTGAGCAGCTCAAAAGCCCGGCTGAAGGGCAGATAGAAGGTCGCGACCGGGTTGGTGCCGATCAGCGCGATGTTGAGGACAAATGACGCCAGTCCGATCGCCAACGCCACCGTCAGCAGGCGGAGCCGCAGCCGCGCGGCCAGCATCAGGATCAGCGGCCAGAACAGGTAAAATTGCTCCTCGATGCCGAGCGACCACAGATGCAGCAGCGGCTTTTTGGCGGATTCGACGTCGAAATAACCGGACTGCAGCCATAGCGCGATATTGGCGGCAAATGCCGCGCTGGCAAGAACGTCCGCGCTCAACCGTGCATAGGCCACGGGGAGCATCCAGAGCCAGCCCAGCACCAGGACCGCGCAGAGCACCACGATCAACGCCGGAAAAATCCGCCTGATCCGCCGTTCATAGAAGCGCAGCAGGCTGAACCGTCCAGAATCGAGCTCGCGCGCGATGATGCCGGTGATCAGGAAGCCCGAAATGACGAAGAAGATGTCGACGCCGATGAAGCCGCCCGGCATTGCATCCGGAAAGGCGTGGAACAGCACGACCAGCAGCACGGCGACCGCGCGAAGACCCTCGATATCGGGCCGGTATCGATCTGAAAACGGAGGCAGCATCAGGCGGTCCATGAGGACTGTTTCGAAAGCCCCTTCCGCCGCGCCGACCCATCCTCTAGCGACAAAATCCGCTGTTTGGATGGCGGAAACCAGTGCGCGAATCGCGCTTTTTCACGGCCTTCGAATCGGCCTTCACGCACCTTGAAAAACCGCTTAAAAATCCTATTTATTCAATATGTTAACTCTGGATACTTTGCGCTAGGCGCATCGCATCTTTCATGGCACAACTAAGTCAATCAGTGCGCCCCCAGCGCCGCTGATTCGGGACACCCGCGAAGGCCTCACATGACAGAACCCGCCCGGCAGAGCGTTGCCGACACCGAGCATTCCACTCCGATTGAATATGGCGCGGAATCGATCCGGGTGTTGAAGGGCCTCGATGCCGTCCGCAAGCGGCCGGGCATGTATATCGGCGACACCGACGACGGCTCCGGCTTGCATCACATGGTCTACGAGGTCGTCGACAACGCGATCGACGAGGCGCTGGCGGGTCATGCCACCGCGGTCGAGGTCCTGCTCAATCCCGACAACTCCGTCACCGTGCGCGACGACGGCCGCGGCATTCCGGTCGACATCCACAAGGGCGAAGGCGTTTCCGCGGCCGAGGTCATCATGACCCAGCTCCATGCCGGAGGAAAATTCGACCAGAACTCCTACAAGGTGTCGGGCGGCCTGCACGGCGTCGGCGTCTCCGTGGTCAACGCGCTGTCGAGCAAGTTGCAGCTCAGGGTCTGGCGCGACGGCAAGGAGCATTTCATCGAATTCGCCCATGGCGACGCGGTGGCGCCGCTGCAGACGGTCGGGGACGCCAATGGCAAGCGCGGCACCGAGGTGACATTTCTCGCCTCGAGAGAAACCTTCACCAATGTCGAATACGACTTCGCGACGCTGGAGCATCGCTTGCGCGAGCTCGCCTTCCTCAATTCCGGCGTCAACATCGTGCTCTCAGACATGCGCCACGCGGTCGAGAAGCGCGAGGAGATGCATTACAGCGGCGGCGTCGAGGAATTCGTCAAATATCTCGACCGCAACAAGAAGGCGATCGTGCCCTCCCCGATCATGGTGCAATCGGAGATGAACGGCATCGGCGTCGAGGCGGCGCTGTGGTGGAACGACAGCTATCATGAGAACGTGCTGTGCTTCACCAACAACATTCCGCAACGCGACGGCGGCACCCATCTCGCCGGCTTCCGCGGCGCGCTGACGCGCCAGGTCAACGGCTATGCCGAGGCCAATGCGAAGAAGGAAAAGATCGCGCTCACCGGCGACGATTGCCGCGAGGGTCTTACCGCGGTGCTGTCGGTGAAGGTGCCCGATCCGAAATTTTCCTCGCAGACCAAGGACAAGCTGGTTTCCTCGGAAGTACGCCCGGTAGTGGAGAACGTGCTCAACGAGGCGCTCGCCGCCTGGTTCGAGGAGCACCCGACCGAGGCCAAGGTGATCGTCGGCAAGGTGATCCAGGCCGCGGCCGCACGCGAAGCCGCGCGAAAGGCGCGCGAATTGACCCGCAAGAACCCGCTCAGCGTCTCCTCGCTGCCCGGGAAGCTCGCCGACTGCCAGGAGAAGGATCCCGCCAAGTCCGAGCTGTTCATCGTCGAGGGCGATTCCGCCGGCGGCAGCGCCAAGCAGGGCCGCAACCGCGAATTCCAGGCCGTCTTGCCGCTGCGCGGCAAGATTCTCAACGTCGAGCGCGTGCGCCCCGACAAAATGCTGTCGAGCGAGCAGATCGGCACCCTGATCACCGCGCTCGGCACCGGCATCAGCGACGATTTCTCGGTCGACAAGCTGCGCTATCACAAGATCATCCTGATGACGGACGCCGACGTCGACGGCTCCCACATCCGCACGCTGCTTCTGACCTTCTTCTACCGGCAGATGCGCGAGCTGATCGATCGCGGCCACCTCTATATCGCGCAGCCGCCGCTCTACAAGGTGACGCGCGGCAAGTCCGAGCAATACCTGAAGGACGAGCGCGCGCTGGAGGATTATCTGATTTCGACCGGCCTCGACGATTGCGTCTTCAAGCCGGCTTCGGGCTCGGAGCGCGCCGGCCGCGACTTGCTGTCCCTGGTGGAAGACGCCCGCATCATCCGCGGCATCCTGCACAATCTGCACAGCCGCTATAAGCGCGAAGTGGTCGAGCAAGCGGCGATCGCCGGCGTGCTGAACCCGAAGATCACCGGCGACGTCAACACCGCCAATGCTGCCGCCGACTATATCGCCCGGCGCCTCGATGCGCTGGCCGACGAGGTCGAGCGCGGCTGGACCGGGCGCTTCACCGAAGGCGAAGGCTTCTTCTTCGAGCGCACCGTTCGCGGCGTCAAGGATGCCGCTGTTATCGACGACGCCCTGCTCGGCTCCGCCGACGCACGCAAGCTCGATGATTACGCGGCGAAGCTGCAGGAGGCCTATCCGAAACCGGGGCTGCTGCGCCGCAAGGATACCGAAACCCCGATCCACGGCCCGGTCAGCCTGTTCGAGGCGGTGACCGACGCCGGCCGCAAGGGCGTGGCGTTGCAGCGCTACAAAGGCCTCGGCGAGATGAACCCGTCTCAGCTCTGGGAGACCACGCTCGACGCCAACGAACGCTCGATGCTGCAGGTGAAGATCAAGGAGGTCGACGAGGCCGACGACATCTTCACCAAGCTGATGGGCGACGTGGTCGAGCCGCGCCGCTAGTTCATCCAGGACAATTCACTCAGCGCCAACGTCGACGTCTAGAGGGCAATCCGGAAAAGGCCCGCGCCGCAATTGGATCACGGTGTGGATACCGGTTCTCGTGAAGGTCAGGCTCAATCAAGATGGCACTGGGTAGCCAAGATGATGTTGGTGGAGAGAAGGTTTAGACAGGAGGTCAGTCCGAAGCTCCACCTCCGCTACCGTCGCGATCACCATCGCTGGCCTTCGCCAACTTGGCTGCAGCGACCGTTTTCGGAATCGCAATGGCGACGGTATTCCAAAGTATTTCGAGGTCGATCCGATAATATCCGTGAGCAAGCCGGTCGCGGCTCCTCCGCGCGAGTTTCAGATTCAAATCCGGGAAGGGTGTCGTTCAAGGCGGGGGCAATCTCGTCGAGCTTTCCGGCCGCCTCTCCAATGGCCTCGGCACATTTGGACGCAGCGTCCTGCAAAACCGCGCTGAGGAAAAAAGCGTCGCGGTCCACGCCTTGTAGGTGACCTTGGAGACGATCGCCCCATAAGACAATATCGGACAGCCAGTCGGCGGCCGAACGTTTGCTCATGGCATCAGAATCAGATCGGTCTCAGCACGATCCAGGACGTCTGGCGCCATGAAGCCCTTGGTCAGGACCTCGACTTTGCATCCGAGAATGGCCTCGAGTTCCATCTCGACCTGGGCAAGATCGTAGAGGGAGGCGCCTGCCGGAGCGTCCACGAGGATGTCGAGGTCGCTGCTATCCGTGTCTTCGCTTCTGGAGGTAGACCCGAAAATCCGCGGGTTGCGCATGCGGAAATGTTCGAGGACCGCGCGGACCTCCTCTCGGTGCGCCTGCAATGCAATCGATGGCTTCATGGCCCATACTCAATTTGAGACCTTCCTGAGAAGATCTCCGTCGCGAGCGTGGCAAATATAAACGATATGGCGGCAAATGCCACCGCGTTCCCCAAGCCCCCGCAACGAGCCCGTTTTTCGCCTCCCGATCTACCGTCTCCTGCCGGACGTCCGGGTTGGAGTTGTCCAACCGCAATTAATCAGGGAATCGCGTTATTTTGGTCAGCTTCATGCGTTACGCTGTTTCCGCAAGCTGTTGATTTTGAATGAATCGCGTCTAAAAGTGAGTCGGGCCTATTTGTCAGGGGACACTGCCGTGCCGCCCATTCAATACATCGTTGAGGGCGGCCACCGGTTGAAGGGCGCCATCGAGCCTTCCGGCAACAAGAACGCCGCGCTGCCGATCATCGCGGCAGCGCTTCTCACCGAGCATCCGGTCACGCTGGAAAATGTCCCGCGGATTCGCGACACCGAGACGCTGGTGGAGCTGATCCGCTCGGTTGGCGCCTCGGCGGAATGGCGCGGCCGCAACCGGCTTGCGATCCACGCCAAGGAAATCCGGGCCGCCGACCTCGATCCCGAACTGTGCGCGCGGATTCGCGCCTCGATCCTGCTGGCGGGCCCGCTGCTCGCCCGTTGCGGCGAGGTGATGCTGCCGCCGCCCGGCGGCGACGTCATCGGACGGCGCAGGCTCGACACCCATTTTCTCGCCTTCGAGCAGCTCGGCGCCACGGTGGCCGCGACCGACCGGCTGGAAATCCGCGCCTCGCGGCTCAAGGGCGCCGACGTCTTTCTCGACGAGCCGAGCGTGACGGCGACCGAGAACGCGCTGGTCGCAGCGGTCGCGGCGGAGGGCACCACTTACTTGCGCAACGCCGCGTCCGAGCCGCATGTGCAGGATCTCGCGCATTTCCTGGTCGCGCTCGGGGCCCGCATCGAAGGTATCGGCACCAACACCATGGTGGTGCACGGCCAGGCCACGCTGGGCCAGGCCAGCTATTCGATCCAGCCCGACCACATCGAGGTGGGCTCGCTGATCGGGCTTGCCGCGGTGACCCGCTCGTCGCTGCGCATCGTGCGCGCCGGCATCGAACATCTGCGCTCGATCCGGATGGGGTTCGAGCGGCTCGGCATCGTCTGCGAGGTCGCCGGCGACGACCTGATCGTGCCGTCTGACCAGACGCTCAAGATCAAGGATGATTTCGGCGGCCATGTGCCGAAACTCGAGGACCAGCCGTGGCCGGCGTTTCCCGCCGATCTGATGTCGATCGCGATCGTCACCGCGACCCAGTGCGACGGCGTCATCCTGATGTTCGAAAAAATGTTCGAGTCGCGGATGTTCTTCGTCGACAAGCTGATCTCGATGGGCGCCCGCATCGTATTGTGCGACCCGCATCGCGTGATCGTGGCCGGCTCGAGCCGGCTGCGCGGCGCCTCTATGATCTCCCCCGACATCCGCGCCGGCATGGCCATGCTGCTCGCCGCGGTCTGCGCCGAAGGCGAAAGCACCATCAACAACGCCGACCAGATCGAACGCGGCTACGAGCGCATCGAGGAACGCCTCAACGCGCTGGGTGCGAAGATCACACGGGTGCCGGATCGGGGGCGGTAGGTGCCTCGCTCTTCACCCTCCCCTGGAGGGGGAGGGTCGGCTCACATTGAGCGTAAGCGAAATGGGAGCCGGGGTGGGGTGGCAGTCTATCCGCGACGGTGGTGTTTCAGTGGTTCGACATGAGCCCCTCGCTGCGCCACGCATCGACATTGAGATCATCTGCACCTCGGCTCGGGGATAGATCACCCCACCCCGCTTGCTTCGGACGATGCGGAGCCTGTCATCGGGCGCGCGCTCGCGCGACCCGTTGGCATCGCCGAACAAGCGACCCTCCCCCTCCAGGGGAGGGCAAGAAAGCACGGTCATGAGCAGCTAACGGCGGGACGAAGGCTGCGAACTCTGATTCGCGCGTCGGGCAAAATCTGTTCAATTTTCCTGACGATCGCTTCGGACACCGGGCTTTTTCCTTGCCAAATCGCGTGCGCGTAAATTGAAATTTGTTGAGGCGATTCAGGCTGATTTGGGTTGTGAGTCCTCCATGCACAAATATTTCTCTTTCCGAAAATCCGAAATTGTGGTTTCTTCCCGCCGTCCCGCCTCGGCAAGAGGGGCGTACGCGTCGTCACGAACGTGGGGCGGGATGCGGTGGACGCGGTGGTGTCGCTAGACGAGCGGCACTGGTTGCGGACGGCGAAATCGTGTGGTCCCGGCGCCCCGACGCTGGCGCTAAGTTGGCGTGATGCTTTGCATCACGCCAATGACGGGGGCAAAAGAGCCCGGTCCCCGGGGAGAGCACGATATAAGCCGTTAAAACCATTGCGCAGGGAAGGCCGGATGATCCGGCACCACCTGTGGTGACTACCGTGTGCTTTCTACCCA
>Ga0307479_10006103_pt1 | contig 11049 bp, 9 predicted proteins | sample atmos_gasesECM4C_FD_203743 | JGI IMG/M metagenome (GOLD analysis project Ga0307479, IMG submission 203743) | Hardwood forest soil microbial communities from Morgan-Monroe State Forest, Indiana, United States - atmos_gasesECM4C_515 | ecosystem: Environmental > Terrestrial > Soil > Temperate... | reverse complement strand
TCTTGCCCGTTCGCCCTTAAAAGTCGTATGGCTGGTGATTCTTGTACGAGTTGTTGCCGAAAGGCTGAATAGAAACAGCGGTCATCAGCTGCGCCGTCTTGCTGCCGCTCGGATCGCAAATCAAAGTGTCGTGCGGTGAATATACGTTCGTTTGGGTGAAGGTAGAGCGACACGCTGGGATGGGCGCAACGAGCTGCGGGTTGAGTGCGCCATTGCCCGCAGAAATCTCACTAGATAATCTTGATGCGGTCCATTTGGCGGGGTCAAGGTCGCCCCCGCGGCCATTGTTGAGCGAAGGTCCCTCATTGAAGGTTTCGCAGAATGCAGGCGCACTCAAACTACAACCTGCAACCGGTGGAGGATTTGTAGTTGAACTCGTTATAGTGACAGTAACGGACTTCGTAGTCGTTCCTCCAGCTCCTGTGCACGTCAAAGTATACGTTGTGGGCGATGTTGTAATTGGCTCAGTCTGCGTCCCACTTAGATTACGCCGGCCACTCCAGCCGCCGGACGACGTGCAACTCGTGGCCCCAGTAGTTGACCACGTTAGAGTCGGCTTAGCCGTCAAAGTGACAACAGGAGGAGGTGGCGGCGGTGCGACATTCCCAGGATAGGCGTTGTTCGATCCTGGCAAAACCGGCACGCCGCCGGGAACGTTACCGAGAACAATATTGACGTTGGAAGTGATCATGGGCTGGTCTGATCCAAGCTGCACAACATTGGTGCCCGCCACGAGATCGGTAACAGGAATCGTAACGGCAAACGTGCGCCACGTGCCCATAAGCTGGTCCGGATATGGCCACGGCGCCGAGTGCGCGTGTCCGTTCACGATGACATTCAGCGTCGTCGCGTTCGGGGCGGTTATGTGATTGAAATTAAACAGAACACGCACAGCCGCTGGATTCGGGTTGGCCGGAACGTTGAGAACATTCCAGCTCGCGGTCTGACCTGCGCCAGAGAACTTCCCGAGGTCCATCGTGTTTAGGGTCGCGTTGACCTGCCCGACGTCCAGGGCATCGTAGCTGAAATCGCGATACGTAAACGGACCATCGAACGCCAAGTTGTCCCATACGAAGGTGTGGTTAGCCTGCGACGGCGCGAGGCCTTTGTCAGCGTTGTAATGCACGTCCTCCAGCCAGACCAAGCCGCGCGTGAACTTCAGGTTAGCGTTAGTCAGAGAGGCGATTTTCCGCAGCGCGGTCGAGCCTGCGTCCGAAGCATAGATGTCGATTTCGCTCTGGTTGATTTGAATTTCAACGTGGTTCAAAATCCCCGACCCGTCGGCCGGTGCGATCACGCAATCCAATATGTTGAGCGTAAGAGGAGGGTTCGATGCGACGCCGTAGTCAGTGCCTTGGAAATTGGCGTCTTCCATGACGTAGCCGCGGGAGACAAGAGCCGAGTCCACCGTCCATCGGGGCATATTCACGTTGTTCGCATTCGGGCACAGACCCTGATTCCCTGCGGGGGCGGCGTTGCCAAACCTAATGCCAAGCCCATTCGCCGGCAGCGTCTGCCACGTGTCGAAGTGACTGAACGGTGCCGGGATCGGCAAGTCAGACATCCAAAATTCCGGCCACGCCGCATGAGTTCCGTGCGAATCATTTGACACGTCAAACGACACGGTTCCCGTTCGTCCCGCAAAATCGAACGGCTGCTTGGGATACATGGCCAACGTCGTTACGTTGCCGCCCTCGAAGACTCCTGACGGATTATCGTTGGTAACCTCGCGAAGCTGGTTGTTGCAAATCTGAATATCTGTCGGCGGCGCGACCGTCGAGGTCGTTCCATCGCACAGCAGAATTTTCTCTGTCGCCGCCCAGCCGTTAAAATAACCCTGCCCGAAATTAACAAAGCCGGTGAGGCGCGACACGCCCCACACGTTCGGATCGAGCGCTCCGGTTCGGCTGGGGATACCGCTGTTGACAGTGGCGAACGTGTCGCAAAATGTGACAGTCCCACCCAATTGCATCCCGCAATTCCCAGGAGTTTGCGCCTGTGCGGGATGCCATGCACCAACAAACGCTGCAAGTACAATGAACGTTGCGAGCTTCCTATTCATCTATGCAACCTTGTGAACAAGCATGTGTGAGCCGACGAGGACGCTTGATGTGCCGTTGGCCGCGTTTTGTGCGAATTGTACCGTCAATGTACCAGCAGCGTTGACCGTGATCAAACCCTCTATCGTCGTAAAGTCGTCCGTTGACCCGGCCTGTCCGACCGAGCCGCCAAGAGCTGTCTGCTTGGATGAAATCACTATCGCGTTGGCGGAGTTCGACACCGTCATGACCTCGTAGACGATCGCCGTCGCGGTGGCGGTGCCGGCGATGGCGTACTTTTGGCCGCCAACGGCATCTCCTGTGACGAACATCACGGCGCGGAATTGATAGGTATTGCCGGCCGCGACGCTGACCGACAGCCCGGTGATGTTGGCTAGCGCCGTATCGGCCGTCTTGTCGAATTGTGTGGTGACGCGCACAAAGCCCGAGCTACCGAGAAACCCGCCGGCTATGCAGTCTTGGGTGCCGCCCTTGAACGTCATTGCCGCTGCCGCGGTGTTCTGTGTTCCGGAAGCCGCAGAGCTTAGCGTCGTATTCACCACCACATCGCCGCCGCCAGAGCCGTTCGACAGCGACCCCTGAATCGTAAATGTGGCACCGGCCGTGTTGGTATTGCCAGCAACGACATTCTGCACCTGGAGTGACTGTGCCGTAGGGGCCGCCGCGTCAACAGCGCCAAACGCGTATGTTGCCGCGGCGGCCGCTCTAAAAACGGTGTTGGTGTCGTTCCGGAATCTAATGCCTCCAGAATTACTTGTAACTTGAATTGCTGTGACGGCCGCGCCGCTGAAGGTGTTGTTGGTACCGCTGAACGTGGTATTTGCGCTAAATGTATTGGCACCGCCAAGAAGCGGCACTGTGGCACCGGATGTGCCAGTGTTGACAAACGCGGCAGTGCCCAGCGTTCCGCCGGTCCCGATGGCGAGTGACGAGCCGTCCGTGGCGGTCAGCGTGACCGTATTGCTCGCGGTCAGCGTCTTGCCATCGGCAATCGTCAGCGTGCTGCCTGTCGCCGGTTGCGTCAGAGTGACCTTGCCGATACCGCCCTGCGCATTGCTCGCGACACCAGACAATTGCGAAAACGAGTAGTCGTTGCTCGCTGCGGCCACTGTGCCAGCGCGCCCGAACACGGATTGAACTGGCGCTTTAGCGGCGATCTCTGCGCCCGTAAGTTTCACGTCATTGCCGGCTCCGTATGGCGAGCGGGTCGCGTAAAATTCGTCGTTGTCGGCAACCGTAACGCCGTCCGTCAAATTGTGGACTGTCGAGTCGGCCACCGGTCAATCCCCAGCAAGGACGATATGGGAAGCACCATTAGCCAAAAGAATATAACCGGCGGCACTGGCTAATTGAAGAAAGAACGTGACCGGAGCGGCGCCGCCGGGGAATGTGATCGCAGAGGGGCCGACAACACCTAGTTGGCCATTATTGACGCAACTCACGAGCGCCACGCCTTTTCAAGGGCTGCGGCGCGGCGTTCCAGTTCGTCCTTATCTCGCTGATGGGCTCTGATTGCCTTGTCTAATTCGGACGACCGTTTATCCAACCGCGACGATCTCTCAGTGTACTCGTTTTCAGCGTCAAGTTGCGCGGCTTTTAAATTGGCGTGGGCACTGGCTAAGGCTTTCTCGCGTGCTTCCAAGCTTTGTTCACGGCCCATAACATCAGTCTCGCGACGAGAGAGCATCTCCATCGTTGAATTTTTCATTTCCTCGAATTCCGAGACCGCTGTTTCAAGAGTGGCACTCTGCATAGCCAACTCCGACAGTGAGTTTTGAGCCACGTTGTGCATCTTGACTGCGTTCTCCATCGAAGTCTGCGCCGAGGCCTCGGCGGCCTGCAGGTCAAGCAGCCGCTGGTGAGATTCAGAATCGAGCACAAATCTCGCCAGCGCTATGAGTTGATCCCCGTAAGCTAAGGCTGATGGGGGAGGCGCTGCGCCGTTGCTTCCTGCTACTCCGCTCATGTCACGGCCCCTGCATGTAGTAGATGTCGTAGCCTATAGTTGTGGTCCCGGACTGGGACAATTGAATGCCGAGCCCGGCAGCTGTCGCGGTGTTCGTCCACCACGGGTCCCCATTGATTGGGATGTCAAGAGTAACCGCCCCGTTAGCGGCCAACTGGAATGGCTGGCTAAGTGCTGTCCCCGCGGTGTCTTGCACCGTAACAGTCACTGCCGGCGTGCCTATCGTAAGAATTAGGCGGTAAATAGATACCCTCTGGTTGGCAACGGCGTTAATCGGGCTGCACGTCGCGCCTGTTGAGACGCCGGTACCACCGGTGGCCAGCGACACGGTACCAGCGGACGAGCTGCCAAACACGTGGAGGCAAGACGAAACAGACCGAAGACCGGTGCTCACGTCATTTATCCTTCAGCTTGCCGGCAATTGCGAGTAACTCCGAAAGAGCATCGTCATCCGAGGCTTCCGACCTGATACCATGCTTGGCGAGGTTGCCAAACGGCTCTAATGCCCTGCGTAAGGCGTTGATTTGTGATTCGTGATAGGAGATTCGGGAGGTGACCGCCTGGGCCACGAGCCTCATGGCTTGCACAAGGTCTTTTTCCGGGCCTGGCGTCTCTTCTATGAACGGAGCTTGGGCAAAAGCAGGAATAGCAGGCATCATTGGTATCGCTCGAACCGGGCTACTCGCCACTGAAGTAGTCCCCGTCGTCGTCTGGTCCGGTGATTTTGTGCTTGATGGCTGCGAGCTTGCTCCCATGGGCAATTGCATCGATCCTATCCTTCGTGGTGGCCTTAGGGTTCGCCAGAATCTTCAGTACGGCGCGCTCCATTGCGTCGAGCAACTTATCAGATTTCGGGCGTTTGGTCACGTCACCGGCCCTCCGCTGCTGACAGAGGCCGGTGACGTGCCAACAAGGACGCGCCTGCGACGAGCGACGCCCTAATCATCATCTTTCCCCCCGAAATCCAAGTTTAAGGTTCGGCGCAAGTCCTTTAAGAAATGGTACCCAGTGCTGCCCGTGTTGTTGTCCATTTTAGCAATCTTCCGAGCCTTGACAGGGACATGAGGTTCGGGAGCCTCATTCAACCCCTGCCGCGCGCGCTCAATGACTCGGAGTTGCTGTTCCATCTTTGGCGAGAGTGGCTGTGGCCTAATTTTATCCGCTGGAGGCTTAAATTCTCCTGTTGGTGGGGGAGGTAAATCTGCCATGGCATAGCGTTCTCCAACTCTGATTGGATCAGGGGAGGCGTCAGACATGGTAGGCCCCGGCAATGCCGATCTCGGTGCCAGAGAATCACCGGGTGGTGCCAGAGCATCACTGGGGGGCTCCAGCGCGTCAGCCGCCACTGGCGCCGCGGCCCCAGTTGCAGCCGCGCTCGGTCGCATCCCCACAGTCTGCTTTGGAGGAGTTCTTTTAGCCAACGATGTCTTGGCGCGGATATCTTCTGCGACCTTCTCCAGCGCTCGCTTGGTTATTGCGTTACCTCCCCAGTGTGCTCCGAACCCTACTGCGGCCAACAAAAGGGCAGTGCTCGGATCACCGGCACCAAGAAATTTAAGACCACCAGCGCTTACAATACCAGCGGGGGCTAGCTTGCTCGCGTACCTCAAAGAATTTTGCAGATTGCTCCCCTCTACAATTTGATCGAGAGCTTGCAACTCTTCCTCACTATACCTAGACCTCTCTGTTGGTGACGTAATAACTGATTTGATTTTCTGCCTCAAATTGTTGATGTAATTCATTCCTGTTCCACTGGCTGCGGCTTGCATGTCAGCCTTTTTGAGCACAGAGGGGTCGGATAGCTTTTGTCCAACTAAAGCGTCAGAGCGGCGCGCCCCACGGTAATCAGAACCAGCTTGTTTCATTAAAGCGGAGTCTTTTGCGGGATCGCCAGATACAACATGATGCTCTGGAACTTGAGAAAAGTAATCGTCCATCAACCTGCCGGCGTACGCCGCGGCCGCCCTATCCTCAGCGTCTCCGCCAACCTTTTTCAGATTCTCGCGAGCCTTCCGCAGTTCTCCAATGGTTGCATCTTTGTCGCCGAGCATTTTATCCAGAGTGCGGTATGTCTGCGGAGCGTTAGTGTCGGCATACCAATTGTCGCCTTCCAGAGCTTTCTTGATTGCCCCATTCACCCCCTCCACCGCGTCTTTTTTGATCACCGTGCCAGAGTTTTTCAGCGCTTCGTATCCAGCTGACGCTGAGGCGTCTAGTTCCTTCGCCGTGGGGATTACGGCTTTCGATCCAATGCGCATAGCAGCGCTGGAGGGAGCCATCGGTGTCAACGCGGCGACCCCCTCTAAGGCTCGTGGCGCTGCTTCTTTCATTCCCTCTGGCGTGTTGATGTCAACGCGGCCCTCTGCCATGTCCTTGTACAGGCGAGGGATGGCAGTCAAGCTATCCACAACCCCCTTGGCCGCAATTCCGGGATACTGGGATAGGCGATTGCCGATACCAGCCCAGTCGATTCCCTTGCGCTTTGATGGCTGATCCGGCGCGGCCTGCGGATTGAAAGATGACCACGGGTCCGCTTGTGGAGCGGCCTGCGGTGCAGCCTGCGGATTGAACGCTGCCCAAGGATCGTCAGCCACCGGGGACCACTCCCGTTCTGCCATCCGGCAATATAATTTTGGTCCCGGGAGGGAGTTTTCTTGCCTCCTCAGGAGAGTTGACCTTTACGGGCTGGCCGGATTGAACAGCTGGAGTTGGGGCGCCCGCGGGAGCAGCTCCTCCGCCAGCGCTCCAACCGGCATATGGGTCTGCTGCCTTCGGGGGGGCGCCGATACCCTCCATAGTGCCCCGACTAACCGACAACTCTCGATCTAGGAAATTCTTAAGCTCGGCTACCGCAACTCGATACGCCTCCGGGCTACTCGCGGTTCCCAGCATTTCAAGTGCTTGGTTGCGATCCTCTAATCTCATCACTCCCTTCGGGTTCATGGCGCGCGCCCACAGTTCGGCCAACTGGAAGTTATCGACTGCGAACTTCTTCAGCGCGGGGTCGCTGATAGACGCTTGCCCCTCCTGCCATAATTTATTGAGAGGCACAAACTTGCCGCGCGGTAATGCTTCCGACGCTTGTAGCGCTGCCGGAATGGCTTGTTGTGCATTTTTCACGATCAAATCAAGATTTGCGACTTGCGTTCCTGTCGTGCTCGCCTCCGACATAAGGGCACGTTGGTGGGCCTTAGCCTGGGCCACCTGATCAGGGGTGGCGCCCATTTCAACTAGCGCATCGACTATGAGTTTATTGTTTTGAGGCCCCTGGGCTCCGCGACCAAAGCGAGCCATCAAGTCCGTCGAGCCTGTCTTCAGGTACACACCAGCCGCCAATTTAGCGTCTTCCGGCGAGATAAGGCTGTCGGCCGTGAGCCTGTCCTTGCGATCCTGCTCTCGTGTCTGTAGACCGAGCTTTTGTTGCTGGTACTGGTATGCCTGTTTAAGCTTGTCTCGCTCACTGAGGAACTGCGCTACCGCTCCTTGCTGGCCGTCAACCACCGCGGCGATCAATCCGATATCATTCTGTTTGGCCGCTTCATCGGCAACGGCTGACATGTAGTCGTCGTGCTTGGACCGGGCAGCGATAGAGATGGCGGTGGCAATCTGCCGAGCATCCAAATCCTTTCTCTCCAGCTGCGCGCGGTAAGTTTCCATACTATCCTTAAAAAATTGCTCGGTCTGCTTGTTCTGCATCTCCCAGGTCTTGGCGTCGTTCTCGAATTTCTGTTGATTGCCTTCCTTCATGCCCTCCAGCGCCCCGGTGAACGCGGCCAATCCATTCGTCACGTGGCGCCTACCCATGGCGCCGCCCAGCGCACCCAGGAGGCTCGCAGCCATAATCCATCCAGTGGGGTCGATTTGCTGTTGCGGTGGCTGCCCCGCTCCCTGGGGAGGTGTCGGAGGTGTCGGGTTAGGCTGGCTATTCAGCCGCTCCTGTTGCGCGTATAGCGGCTTCATTTTGTCGGCGGACGAATGTTCCAGATCGGTCAGCTTACGCGCAAGCGCATCATCCCCGCCTGTGACGGTGTCGGGCCGCAAGGCATCCCCACCGGAGTCGCTATTGCTCGCTAGAGCGTCCGGCATTTTGAGCCTGTAGGTTGGCGTTGATCTTTTCCACCAGTTCCATCGCCTCTTGAGCCTCTCTTTGCGTCTTGAGCCAGCGACGCAACTCGCGCTGCTCTCGCATCTGTTGCGGCGTTTTATCTAGTCCTGCCAATTGGCGCATCAGGCGTTTGGTAATCATGCCGCAACCCTCCCTCCCATGGCAAGGATTCGCTGGTTCACTTGGTTCTGGATGATCCCTTCCACTTGCGCCCATTCCGGCAACGCCTCGGGATTGTTGTCGCCCCGGCCGAGAAATACTTGCCGCCACTCGTTGGTCAGGTTCAATTGATAGTTGGCGATATCCATCTGCTGCGTGGGGCTAAGATTGTTTGCAGCTTGAGCCACCTGCGGGGAGGAGGAACTTGCTGCGGCAATCACCAGAGGGGTAAGTTGTTGGATATTTGCAACCCCACCTCGACCACCACCTCCACCGAGGTCTCCTCGGCTTGACGTAAGATCGTTCAACTGTTGATCAAGCTCGGCTACTGAACCCCCTTGCCCTTGCCCTTGCTGCGTGCCTAAAGATGGAGGGCCGGGTGGGGCATTCGATGCGGCAGAGGCGGGAGCGGAAGTGGCCGTCTCCGGCGCGGGCAACCCAGCCCCCGTCCCGCCCGGCATTTGGTCAGGAGTTATGCTGGTCGTCCGCACAGTGCCAGGACCAGACGCAGCAGTCTGTGTGGTTGCTCCTGGCCAACTTTCCAGACGCGCGCCGGACGTGTCAAGAGGGGTGGCACCCAATCCAGCCATTTGCTCCGCAAGAGGCGAATCCGTTGATTCCCGTGAACCTGACAACGGATAGCCACGGAATGCTAGATTTCCCTGTTGGGCGGCGGTCAGATCAGCAAGATTCTGCGCCATCACGTTGCCGAGTTCCGGGCTTTGGAATTGGTTCACGCCAAGGGCCGGCCCTCCCGCATTTTGCGGAGCCGCTCCGGGCCAATTCTCCAGCCGCGCGCCTGACGTATCCAGCGGGGCCGCTCCCATACCGGCCATCTTTTGCGCTGCGCCGAGCCCGATCGTTGAGGGCTGCCCGCCGGTGATGTTCTCTGACGGCTGCGAGCCGAAGTCCGGAAACTCCTGCGACCCTTGCGACGGCGTTGGAACATAAGAGCCCGGGGTAACCGTGAACTTCAAAGGAAAGTCATTAGTCTGAGGCCCATCCGGGCCCCACGGTGCAGCGTCGGTCAGTCGATCCAAAGCCCCGCTTCGTAGTGTAGTAGAGATCGGAGAGTTCTGTGTTCCGTAATGAACCGGAGCGTTGGGGTCGGCAAAAGGCTGGAAGTCAGCCGGCGGGTTCACGTTGGGAACATTGAGTGCGGCAGGAAGCTCCGGAGCATCCGTAATCGTAGGCTGATCCTTACTGCTATCGCTACTCAGTGTGAGATCGGGGCCGACCAAATTATCAACCATATCATTTACTGAGGGCAACTCGCCCTTTGCAAGGTCGCTGCCAATAGGGGCCGCTGGTTCGTCAAGGTTGACCTCCGAGACTCCGGCGTCTCCCAGCGCACTTCCCGGGGTCTCGCTGGGGGCAAGTTCGGTAGGCGCTGATGATGAGCCTCCCGACAGCGGGGCCTTTAGATCGGTCAAGGCCCCGCTTTGGGAACCAATGGGAAAAGTGGCTGACGGATTGGCAAATGTGCCGGCAAGATTGCCAAACGTTAGTCCTCCAGCCATGCCCGACGGAGGCTGTGGGGTTTGCGCTGTAGGATCAATGGTTCTGTCGAGCGATCGGGGTGACAACATGTAGGGATCAACATTTGGTGGCAATGCCCCAGGCGTTACATTGGGAATTATGCCAGGGGTTACTTCAGGATTAAATGGGAAAATATCATTAAACTGCGGCGTTATCTCCGTGCCTGGAACAGCGTTGTTTGGCGAAACACCCGGCGGTCCTAACGGGTCGCCTTCGGATGGCGTCGGCTTAAACGCTGGCGCAGGTGGTGCAGGAGAGCCCGGCTCCGTGCCGGGAGGCAACGGTGACTGTGTTCCCGGTATATCAATAGTCTCTCCGGTTTTCGGGTCAACAACGTATCCCTCATTGCGTAACTGATCAATCTGCCGCTGTTTTGCGGTGTTGGGCTGCTGGGCTTCTGCTGGCGAAATTACACCAAGATCGCCGGACGCGGGATCAACAAGACCGGGCTCGCTCCCATATATCGCATTGTAGAAATCAGGCCCGCTGATCGTGCCATTTGGTCCGGTCGCGGTCGCACCGAGTGTTTGCGCCCACCCTGGCGAGCCAGGGCCGGCCCCCAGATCAGGCGGCGGCGCACCCTGCGCAGCGCCCGCCCATGTATCGGCCGGCCCCTGATTAGGATCGTTTGGGTTGGCAGCAAACGGATCGCCACCTATAACGGCCGCTGGGGGCGTATCAAAGCTCTCTGTCCCTAGAATGTCACCGCCTGAGACCGCAAGAACATCCCCGGCATCGCCACCCGCGCCGGCGCCTCCTACCGCTGCCGCGACGCCAGCCCCACCAGCCCCTCCGCCAAAGGCACCGCCGCCAGCACCACCTGCAGCGCCTCGGTATCCGCTACTATCGCTACTCTGAGTTAGGTCCGGCCCGCCACCACCGCCGCCGCCCCGACCAGAGCCTCCGCCATAGTTACCGCCGCCTCCGGCGCCACCACCAGATCGATCTGCCGCGCCTCGATTCCCGCTACTGTCACTACTCTGGGTGAGGTCCGGACCGCCACCGCCGCCGCCATCCCCACCCGGCCCGCCACCCCCACCGCCTGCTCCACCGCCGCCCGATCCACTGCTGTCGCTACTCTGGGTTAAATCCGGACCGCCACCGCCGCCGCCGCCATAACTACCTCCACCAGCCCCCTCCGGCCCCGATCCTAAACCCCCACCGCCACCCCAACTTCCTTCACCAACGGCACCGCCGCCATCCCCACCGCCGTCACCGCC
>Ga0307479_10006102_pt1 | contig 11049 bp, 11 predicted proteins | sample atmos_gasesECM4C_FD_203743 | JGI IMG/M metagenome (GOLD analysis project Ga0307479, IMG submission 203743) | Hardwood forest soil microbial communities from Morgan-Monroe State Forest, Indiana, United States - atmos_gasesECM4C_515 | ecosystem: Environmental > Terrestrial > Soil > Temperate... | reverse complement strand
CTCATGAAGGGCAGAATAAGTATCTGCAGGAAAGCCTGAGCGCCTGAGGCGAGTTTTGCCCACCAGACGCGATTTTCCTCCTCCACGGCACGCTCGAACGCCTGTTCCCAATAAAGCGCGAAACAGGTTCCGCACTTCTCGCAGACAGCACCCGCTCGCTGCTCGTGCCAGCATTTTGGGCAGCGATGGATCAGGATTTGGTGGCAGCTGATGCAAAAATACGCGGTCCCGGGGTTAGCGTGTCCGCATTTGGGGCAAGTCGTCGTTTGCGCATCCACCGTTATTGGCTTCGCATCGGTCACTTCGCCACCTTCGGGCTACGATTTGTCGCGATCGCGTGAGATTAGGAGCGACTGTATCAGCGGAACCCCCAGTGTGAAGGGCACCCAGAGAATGTTTTTCATGAGGGTGGAACGAGGTTCCAGGCGATCGTGGAACTGATCAGCTTCCGCTGTTTTGGCGGTCATGATTGCGCCAATATATTTCAGAGAATCGATGCCGCATTTCTCGCAGGTGCCGCCCTGGCGCTGTTCGTGGCCCCAGGACGGGCACTGAAATCGCAGCGTGGCATGGCAGCGAGTGCAGAATTGCGCGATGCCGCGCACTTCGGTGCCGCACTTAGGGCACTTCACCATCGGCCGCGCGCCGGTGCCGCGATTACTGGGACTCAAATTACTCATATGGGAATTCTACCCGGAAAGTGCTGCGCTGGACCGGAACTCTGAGCGGGTTGCACTCACGTCGTTAACACTGAAGACCTGCGGGAGGCGCCAGGAAGTGGATGCTCTTGCGGCACAGGCTGGTCAAGAGGGCGATTCCTGCCCTGAGTCTAGCAGACTGAGTGGAACCGAAAGCGGGGCGAGCCACCTTTCGAGGGTCCGGACTCTGCTCCATTGCCATTGAAGGTGCGACGACTGTGATCGGGCGGCCGTGGGGCAGTCGAATGCCGTGGGTGGGTTTTTGGAGGGGGGGCGAGGAGACACGCCACGTGGCCCATCCTCTCCTGTCGGTACGGCTTCGACATGCACACAACCGCGCCTGGAGAACGCGCATTCGAGTAGTCCGTGGGGTTTCCAATGAGCGTCGTCAGCAGGACTGGAATTCTCTTCAGGTGCTCGGTGGCCTTCACGAAGGCGCAGAGAGTGAACCCCGGCAGGCATTCCCCTTCGTCTTCCGCGATCTTCGAAGTGCGTTTGCGAAGGGGAAGCATTCCAATGGTTGGCTGTCCGTATAGTAGATTGAAATATACATTTGCCCGGTGCGTGCGACTAAGACTGACCTGGCAGTAGGGGATCCTCCTATAAGTTGCACACAAAGGAAGACATAGCTGGTTTTCGCGGTCCTTTGAGCCCTGCATTCAGGATGCACTCCAGCGAGTTCGACACGCTAAAATGCAGCGGAGTCCTTTTTTTGCTGCCCGCGGCAAAAAAAAGGGCAGCATGTGTCGCTTGCTGCCCCATGTGTTAGCCGAATTCTACGACTACTTCTGGCCGATTGCGCGAATCATGCCCTTGCCAGTGCTGCTGGCCGGGGCTGGCACGCAAACCGGGCCGGCATCCGAAGTGAATGTGTTGTTGTCGGAGAACCACCCGTGGATTGCGGTTGATTTCGAAGAGTAGAACCACGAGAAGAACGCCAACTCCTGCAGGTTGTAGGTGAAGCCGTTGCGGCCGCCAACGGGAGAGAAATTGGTGCCGCTCAAAGGATCACCAACTTCGAAATTACCCTGGCACAAGCCGGGAGGCACCTGTCCTACGCCACCCCACAATGGAGTAGGATTGTTGCCGAAGGGATCGTTGGCCCACTCGCCGACCTCATGGGACAGGGTATTGGAGTCGCCCTGCGTAGAACCGAACAACCCTGTGGTGTCGAAATCCGAAGGGGAGTAGGTCTGGATGGGAGTGAAATTCGACGTCCCGTGGTAACCGAGAACGCAGCAATTGAAGAGGTTCGTTTGGGGCGTAAAAGCCAGTACCACGTTGTAGAGCAGGAAGATGGGGAAGTTGCCGGCATTCACTTGCGGCTGGAGGGCGGGGAGAACTGTGTTGTTCAGGTACAGATCAAAGAAATCAATGTCCACAATCCCGAAAGGCCCGCAAGCCGGGAAATCCTTAGGAGGAAGCGTGAGCCCCTGGTCGGCCGGAACGTTCAGGATGAAAGGAGTGAGCGTCTGGACCGGATCGAGCAAGAGGTGGTAAGTCTCGCGACCAGATTCGCCCAGAACGTTCCAGAATTCAGCACGTTGGAAAGCGTCAATGTACTGTGTGTGACCCACATCCACGCCGCCGATGGAGAAGTCGTAACTGTCGAACATCGGAGTGTGCTGGAAAAGCCGGAGCGGATTGTTATTCGGCGCGGTAAGGCAGGCATTGTCATTGGCTGTCGGATCGAAAGTGGTGACGCCGGGAGCAGTGGTAAAGTTCCCGGTCTTAAAGTCCGTGCTTACACCCACTGAGTTGGTGACGACAAGGATGGGGACGATGAACGTCTTCACGCTCACGTCCTTGTCCCCATGATTGGAAAAGGGGTTGGCACCGACGATGACACCTGTGTAGCTGTTGTTGTCTCGGTCTGATTGCACTTCATAGGTGAACAGAGGGAGCATCGGAGTACTGCTCGCGCTGCCGGCGGCGACGGAGTTCTTCACCGCTTCAGCGTCAGCCGTCCGCGCGGCCTTCGTTGCATGACGAATCTGCAGTTGCGGTTTTGCCTTTTGTGCTTCCTGCCCAAACGCTGCGGATGCAGCAGCGCTCAGGGCAGCCATGGCACAGAAAACGACTACCAAGAGTTTGCGATCCACTTGTAATCCTCCTCGTGACTTCGTCTGAAGAGAAATCACCTGCACGGGCCTGTAGCCTTTTCAATCCTCAGTATGTGTTGGCAGACTTCCAGTGCGTTTCGAGGCTGAAGTACAACTCTTGCGGACAGGGGAATGTCCGGCCTTCGATTCGCGCTGGCGGATTCTCCTGCGAGGGGTTTTCCCTGTCAATAGAAAAAGTGCGGGAAGCCGCATAAACATTGCCGATTTGCCAATTCAGGTGTTCGATTGTTGCGAAAATGAACATCACTCAGAAGAGGTCGCCAAATCGCGCGCTTCCGCCAAACACTTATGTGCGCATATCAGCTTTAATGGGCTTGGGTTCACTATGTCTAATGGGATATATCAGTTCTGCAAACCATATTGACCGATGAAACGCGGAAGGGGAAAGGGGAAGCCGCATTTGACCAAATACTTGCAGACTCTCGAGTCCTACCAGCACCGCCTTGTAGGTTTCGTCGTAACCATTCCGCGGCTCCTCTGTCTGCCATATGGGCCAGCGGTTGGGAGATTCCAGGCCGGGGGTTGCCCTTGAGGATTTCTCGGGGCCTGCTATTCTTTGGAATGAGCGCTTGAGGCGAGGGAGCCGCAAGTCTTGACCCGTTCTAGATTACGCGCGGTTCAGGTTATGCCGTCGCTTATCCTGGCCGTAGTCGCCAATCAACTGTTTGTCCGCACGGGGGCCAGCGAGCGCGGCGAAATCCCTCAGCAGACCTCCCGGAATGTCTTGAAAGGGCAGGGCGCCCTGGGAGACTGGCGGACAGACGCGCCGGGCGTTCGCCGGCTAATCACGCCGGCCGACATGCCCAGGCCGTACGCCACGCCTTCGTCGGACAATGACCCAAAACTGGTGGCGCGGCCCGCCAGCGCCTGGCCGCGGGTTCTCGCGGGGTTCAAAATCGAGCAGATTGTCACGGGCCTCGAAAATCCCCGGCTGATCGTGATGGCTCCAAATGGGGATTTGTTCATTGCGGAGAGTGCGACGGGACGAATCCGCGTTCTGCGAGGAGTTGACGGCAGCGGCAAATCGCCGACGCTGGCGGTTTTTGCCGATGGCCTGCGCCAGCCGTTCGGGATCGCATTTTATCCACCGGGACCGAATCCCCAATTTGTATATGTGGGCAACACGGATGCGGTGGTTCGGTTCCCTTATCAGAACGGTAATCTGAAAGCGAGCGGGCCTGCGGTGCCCCTCGCGACCCTGCCCGGCGGCGGGCGCCTTCACGGAGGCGGACATTGGACCCGCGATATCGTGTTCTCGAAAGACGGACGGAAAATGTTTGTGTCGGTGGGGTCGCGCTCAAATGTGAGCGACGATTCTGCCGAGGACCATCGCGCAGACATTCTCGAGTTCAATCCCGATGGCTCGGAGGAGCGAATTTACGCCTCCGGAATTCGCAACGCGGTGGGAATTGCCATTCATCCCGCGACTGGCGAGCTCTGGGCATCGGTGAACGAACGTGATGCGCTGGGCGATGATCTCGTCCCCGATTACATAACGCGTGTAACGGAGGGCGGCTTTTACGGCTGGCCCTGGTATTACATCGGTCCAAACCAGGACCCGCGGCATGCGGGGAAGCATCCGGAGCTGCGAGACAGAGTTCTTGTCCCCGACATTCTGCTGCAATCCCATTCGGCGTCGCTGCAGCTCACGTTTTACACCGGTACCCAATTTCCGGCGGAATACCGCGGCGACGGATTTGCCGCTGAACACGGCTCTTGGAACCGCTCTAAACGCACCGGCTACAAAATCATCCGCGTCCCGTTGCGGAACGGCAAACCCACAGGCGAATACGAGGATTTCGTAACTGGATTCGTCACCGGTGACGGAAAAGTCTGGGGCCGGCCGGTAGGCGTCACCGTGGCATCGGACGGCTCGCTCGTCTTTACCGACGACGCATCGGACAGTGTCTGGCGTGTGAGCTATACGGGCAGTAAGTAGCCGTGACCGTACTAGCAGTGATAGGAGGCTGAGCCGACTTGCCTTAGCAAGGCCGATACGCTCTCTACTTAAGCGCCCCAAGAGTGGATTATTCGGGCTGGACTGCGACGCCGGGAGAGAGTATGCTCAGCCTCCTTCAGCGATTGAGTTAATCTTCCACATGCGAGGGTCAGAATGAATCAGGAAGTGAAGCAACAATACCGCGGAGTTCTCTGCACTCATTGCCGTCAGCCAATTCCTCTCCCCGCGACTGTTTCCGGACGAGCTGTTGAGCCCGAGGGCGGGGAATCGAGCAATGCGCACGGCCTTGAGCCTCGCGTCTTCACGCTGCGGTGCCGCGTGTGCCAGGAAGAGGGTTTGTACACCGAGTCGAAATTCATCGATTGTGAAGGAGCACCGCGAGCGCGCGTTTCGCGCAGCCGGAAGAATTCGCCCCTGCAGAATGAACCGGGTGACTTGTCGCGCGCCGCAAACGGCTGAGAACCGCGTTCGAGCACTCGCAAGGTTTGCAGTTAGCCGAATGTGGGACTAGACGCGCTGCGCGACCGCCTGCTGCCGCGGGCGAATCACGGAATCCGCGAAGCGCTCCATCTCTTCCAATTGCGGGCTGAACTGAAGCAGCAATAGATCCACTCCCGCCTCTTCGAACTCTCCGATACGGTCGGCCAGCTGTTGCGGCGTGCCAACCAGCCCCGAACGCAGGCCACGATTCGATACGGAATAATCCTCCATTGAAACGCGCTGCTCGAGCTGCGTATTCGCCAGCCACTGCTGGTAATTCTGGTAGCCGGCCGCATGCTGCTGCACATCAGTGATCCGCCGCAGTTCGGCCTGAGCTTCCTCTTCCGTTTCGCGCACGATGGCATAGGCAGCGACGCCATATTGCATCGGCGGCAGATTTTTCTTTTCGCGGCGCGCGCGCATATCGCGGATTTTCGGTGCGATGCGCTCGGGCGGATCACCGTGCATCACGTAGGCGTCGCATTTTTGAGCGATCAATTCTTTCGCAGCTTCTGATTCGCCCCCGGCATAAATCGTCGGGCGCGGCCTGGCCACAGGCTTGGGCTGCAGTACCAGATCGTTTACGGAGTAGTAGCGGCCGGAGTAATTGAAGTGGTCCTGCTTCCACGCTGCGTCCACCACATCCAGCCACTCCGAAGTGCGCGCGTAACGGTCGTCGTGCTGGTCGAACTGCACGCCGTATTTCTTCGCCTCCTCGGCCCACCAGGACGACACCACGTTCAGCGACACCCTCCCGCCACTGATTTGATCAATGTTGGCCGCCTGTTTTGCGAGTAGCGCCGGAAGATGGAACGTCGGCCGAACCGCAATCATCAGCTCGAGCGACTCAGTGACGGCTGCGAGCGCGGCGGCCGTAGACCAGGCATCAAGCGATGGAGCATCCACGCCCTTGATATCGTTCAAATTCAGCTCGGCGATCAGCGTGAGCCCGAAGCCGATCTGCTCGCTACGCCGCGCCAGCCGCGAGACATAGTCCCAACTTGCCTCCATGCGCTCATCTTCGATATTGCGCAGCCAACCGCCGAAAACGGGGAGCCAGTATCCGTAGCGCATCAGCGGGCCTCCTGAACCAGATAATCCACAAGGCGCTCGACGGGATCGAATCCCACCACGCGCGGGCCATCGGCGACAAAATTCGAGAGCGCATTGATATCGTAGTAATAGAGCTGGCCATCGCGATCGTCCACGATGTATTCAGCGCCGCCCACTTCGATCGTGGTTTCGCGAAAGATGCGCTCGATCGCGGTGATCACATCCGGTGGCGGCTGGTAACCTTCGACGCGAAGCCCGGTCTTCGCGCCTTCGATCACGCACGTGGTTTTCAATTCGGCGCCGTCGCTGGTTTTGCAAATGTCCATCGGGCAGAGGTCAAACGTTTCACCGGACGTGAACACTTTGATACCGTAGAGATATTTGTAGCCGATGGTTTCCACGCGCGTGATGTGACCGCCGCGCGCCGGGATAAATTCCTGCACAATTCCCACGGAATCAAGCCCCAGGTTGAAAGCTTCGTTGCGCGCCGCGCTCGCAAGTTGCTCGGGCGTGTCGAATTTCACGATGCCGACGCCGCTGCCGCCGATGTTGGGCTTCACAACAACAGGGAAGCGCATATTACGCGCGGCCTCGGGCGCCTGGCTCGGATGGTTGATCACCACCGAGCGCGGATACGCCAGGCCGAGCGATTGCAGCATTGAAAGCTGCAGCGCCTTCGAAGTCTCGTTGCGAAACGCCTGGCTGCCGTTCACCACACGCGTTCCCATCCGCTCGAGATGCGCCAAATAGCTGAGCGTGTAAAAAACTCCGTGCGCATTACCGCGCGTCCACGCCGAGGGACTCATGCGGTTGAATATCAGTCCGTACTGCTGGTTCCCGTTGGGTATCAGATCAAAGTGGTGGCGTGTAGCATCCAGGCGCGCGTAAGGGACCCCGCGTCGGTCAAGCTCCGCGAAGAGCGGGACAAACCATCTCTGGTGCTCGAAATAAATGCCAATCGGATTCTCAAGACCTGACACCGAGACCTCCTCTTTCTCGTTACGGACTAATGGCGCAAAAACTCCTCATCGCGCTGTGCGGGGCGCCTAGCGCCTCCCAGAGAACGGCGAGCCTGGCACAGGCATGCGCCAGGATGACTCACTGTTATTTAGATGCCACAAAAGGCGATGCGTTTCCAATGATTTGTTGGACTTCAATCGAGCAGTTTGCTCGAGCGTCAGGAGTAAGCGTCTATGCCCCCGCTGTAAGCGGGAATGCCGGCCAAAACAGCACAAGGCTCTTTTTGGGGCGCTGAAAGGCTGACAGAAGGGGTTGCAGGAAGCGCTCGAGTGTGGTATTCTTTGATTGCGTTTGTTGCTCTTGAGTTCCTTTTGACACGTTCCAGAAGGCTGCCGGGCAACCGCCCAGCGGCCTTTTTTTGTGACGTGCCGGGCAAGTCAAGACACAAATAGCTTTCCAGGTGGCTAAGCGCCACCTTATGAAAGATTTAGGAGCATTAAAATTGAGCAGAGAACAAGGTACAGTCAAGTGGTTCAACGCGGCCAAAGGCTATGGATTCATCCAGCGGCAGTCCGGTGAGGACGTCTTCGTGCATTTCTCAGCCATCGAGGCCGAGGGATACAAAACCCTCAACGAAGGGCAAGCGGTGGAATTCGAAGTCAAGCAGGGACCCAAGGGCCTCCAGGCCGAACGCGTCACCGGTCTTTAATCTTGTTTGAGACGCAGCGCCGAGACTTCCACACGGCGCTCTGAATTGTAAGGCGAGCCCAGCGGTCATGGGCGCGCCGACAGATGAATCGAGGGGGCGGGCGCGTTTGAACGACTGGCCGCTCCCGAGGTATGCCGAGTCGAGAGTTCAGAAGTTGAAAGTTTCGCGCCGCGCCGAAGGCACCGCGCGAAGCGCTGAACTCTTAACTCTTTGCTCCGAACAAAAAACCTCAACTTTTTGCCGTCGCCAAGGGAGGGCATAGTGAACATCCTAGTGGAAGGGCAGACCATCCGTCATGATCAGTACGGCGTGGGCATCGTAACGGAGTCCAACAACGATCGAACCACGATTGATTTCGACGACCACGGCTTGAAGAAGTTTGTCACTTCGATTTGGAGCGCCGAACTGATCGGTGAGCCTCCCACGGAGCGTCCCACGAAGCGCCGCGGCCGGCGCAAGACCGCTAAGAAAGTATAATTCCAGGGGCCGGGCCGCACGCTCGCGAAATCGATCGCCACGGTGCGTCGCAATCCTGGCCGACGGGCTACTTGGGATCCGTATGCCGAAGTGCAAAAATTCTGCGCACTGAAACTTCCAGCCGCAAGGAATATCCGCGCCTAGTTATTCCGCACGCGCCACCACAACCCTGCGCCCACCACTATCGAAAGAGCGCTCGCCACCTGCGCGTTCGTGAGGCCAAAAAAAGAGTGCGGGTTGATGCGGATGAATTCCACCAGAAACCGCGCCGCTCCCGTGAGGATCAGATAGGCCGCGAATACTTCACCCGCTTTTCGTGTCGCTGCCTGCCCGGGATTTCCCGTTGCACCAACTTGTGCGCTTTCGGCCGCACCCATGGGCCAGAGCACCCACGCGATCAAGCACGCCACAATCAATTCATAGATCGGAGTGGGATGGACGCGCTGCAGCGTCGGCACCAAGCCATTCGGGAAGCCCATGCCCCAGGGCAGGGAAGTGGGAATTCCATAATCGCCGTCGCCGGACAGCAGGCAGCCGATCCTGCCAATGCCGTAGCCAAGCGCGGCCGCCGGCGATCCCGCATCGAGCATCGTCAGCGGCGGAACGCTTTGCCGCCGCGCCACCCACACGTATGCGGCAAATCCTGCGAGCATTCCTCCGAACCATGCAAAACCGTATTGACTGAAGAGCTGGTGCCAGGGATCAGCGAGGAAATCACGAGGCGATTCAAGCTCGTGGTAGAGTTTGGCCCCCACGAGCCCGGCGAGGCAGGGAATTGCGATCAGTGTTTCGGCAAGGCTCGATGATTTGGGAGCGATGCCGCGACGGGCCAGGTCTGCGCGGAGGACGAAGTACGCCGCGAGCATAGCCAGCGCCACCATCAAGCCGTAGGTGGGAATCACTAGCCAGCCGATATGCAAGAATGGAATCATCCCTAGGAAGTATATAGGATTTGAGTTTTCTCTGTGCCGCTGCCCGCCGTGGGCAATTCTGCTGCAACCGACTGGTGCAAGATGGCGTCCAAATGTTAGAGTGCAGGTGACAAACCCGATCGGTCGTCCCCGACATCGAGAGGGTAGGAACATGAAACTGCCGGCCCAACATCGAAATGCAAACCGTTTGACCTTCCTGAGAATTTCATTTGAAATTGTTTGCGCAGTTGTGCTTGGTCTCGCGCCGCAGCCCTCGTTCGCGCAACATGGCGGCGGAGGCGGTGGGTCGCATGGTGGCGGAAGCAGCGGTGGAGGCCATTCCGGCGGCGGAGGCCACGCTTCGGGCGGAGGCCACGTTGGACCTGCGGCCGGGTCAAGCGACGGCTCAGTCGGGGGGATGCACGCGGGAGGCGCGACACATTTATCTGGGGCTTCAATTACCGCTTCCAACGCAACTTACGCAGGCTCGCACATTTGGGCTGGCCCGAGTGCAGGATCCTCAACCGGTTCAGCGTACGTCGAACGCTTCGCTGCTGGCAACAATGTCTGGCAGGACCCGCCGAGCGCTCGCGGAGGCTCGTTGATGAATTCCACCACATCCGTGAAGGGAAACACCGCGGCGCGGAAAAATTCTGTGGTGGCATCATCTCGTCCCTTCATAGCGCCGGCTCGAACTCGAGGACCCCTTTTGGGGAATACTCAGACCCCTCGGCCTCCGATCATCTTCATTCCGCGGCATCACCATCATTTTGACAACGACGATTTCTTCTTTTTGGGCGGCGGATGCTTCGGCGGATTTTTTCCTGGGTTCTGCGGATCGGGTCTCTGGTGGGGACCCGGTTACGCGTGGGGCCTCGGCTGCGATCCAGTTTTGGGTTGCACGGGATATGGGTATCCGAATTACGGGCTAGATTCGTACAACAGCATGCAGGTCGAGTCCGAAACGCCCTCGCAGGAGTATGGCCCGTTTCGATGGCAGAAATCGCCGACTGGTGATTCCGCGTCTGCCTCAGATGCGTCAAAGCCAGCCGCCACGATTTGTCTGAAAGATGGCTCGAGCTATGGGGTTACGGACTATTGGCTCACCGGCGGTGAGCTGCATTACATCACAAATTATGGCGGTGAAAACAGCATCCTGATGGAGCGGCTCGACCTGCAGCGCACAGTGGATGAAAATGCGGCACTTGGCGTGAATTTTATTTTATCTAACCAGCCCGCGCGCACACAATAAGCAGTGTTTTACAGGCAATTGGGCCCAAGCAGCGCAACTTTTTTGCTCTCTGGCAGTTTCTTGCCTCGGCTACCTTTTGTTGGCGACAGCGAGAAATTCGATTCATAACTAATGGGTTGGTGTGGTTCATCTAGCTGTCCTCAAACTGAGCCACAATATACAGATTTCCTCAAATAAATGGCCATTTTTGCTTTCAGTTTCATGCCTTGGGTTGAAAAGCAGGATTGCCGAGCTTGATCTACAATGGGAGGCCGCGGCGCGAGCGTTGCGGCGCAAATATGGCGCGCGACATCTGGAACATGCCAAGCGGCCGGAACCGACGGTGGGGCCGCCGTGAAAGCCTGGCTCCGCGAATGCCCCTGTGGGCGCGCTATATCGTTTGGATCTTGCTGCTCGCTGTAGGTGGTACGCTTGTGTGGGAAGGGA
>Ga0307479_10006101_pt1 | contig 11050 bp, 8 predicted proteins | sample atmos_gasesECM4C_FD_203743 | JGI IMG/M metagenome (GOLD analysis project Ga0307479, IMG submission 203743) | Hardwood forest soil microbial communities from Morgan-Monroe State Forest, Indiana, United States - atmos_gasesECM4C_515 | ecosystem: Environmental > Terrestrial > Soil > Temperate... | reverse complement strand
GACTTCAATTGAGCCGCTTCGAGACTGTCTAGCATTATCACCTTGAACCCCATTCAGATGCTGCGCCCGTGGGTCTTCGAGCGCTGTATGATTCGCTTTGCGTCGAAAGACCTTTTCGGAGTTAGAAATGATCTCTGCTCTGATCTTGTGGATCATCGTTGGTCTGATTGCCGGCTGGGCCGCTGGCAAGATCATGAAAGGCAGCGGATATGGCCCACTGATGGATACTGCCCTTGGCATGGTGGGCGCGGTCGTCGGAGGATGGATCTTCAACACGCTGGGGATCTATCCAGCGGGTGGCATTGTCGTGGAGATGTGCTTTGCGGTGCGCTCTATTCGCGAACATAATTCCCAGGCAAAATCCAATCATCGCCCCGAGAAATGCTGCGGTGATCATCACATTGAGCGAAGCCGCCCTCTTGGTCGTTGCGAGCAAGAAGGCAACATACGCCATGAACAGAGGCCATATCACTAGGCGGAGGTTCGTAAAGATTAGGCGGAGGTTCATAGCGGGATTACCTCGTAGGTGAAATAACCCACTAGGATTCAGGTTGTAAGGTAAGAGTTGGCTCTTGCGCTTAAAGCCACCGGGGTCTAGTGAGCCGACTAATCCACGTGGGTAGTTGTAAAGATCGGACGACGAGCTACCCTGTCCCGGCGGGCGTCTAGCGAAGTCTCCTTCTCCCAGTTTGTGTCGCCCCAGGAGGACCCTCATGAAGCAAGTACTGCGTAGCATTCTGTCCATGCTGGTCGTTGCCCTCGTTCTGGGAGTGGTCTCTGGAACCGCTCTAGCCCAGGACAATAGCACCTACGCGGTCACCTATTATTCAAATGCGAACTTGCCGATTTTGACCCCTGCTGGCGCACCGGATGCCACTGTGCGGGTCATCAACGACGGCGACACAGGCGGCACCCTCTGTGCAGCGTTCTACCTGTTCGACGACAGCCAGGAGATGCAGGAGTGCTGCAGCTGCCCGGTGACCGCTGATGGCCTCATCGCGGAATCCGTCAATCGGGACCTGTTAGGGAATTCTCTGACTTCATTCGTCAACCATAGAGGCGTGATCAAAGTGGTTTCAACCGCTGAAAACTCCGGCGTTTGTGATCCAACCAAGGGCACCCCAACTGCTGGAATTCGTGGCTGGGCTACTCACATACAACAGGGAGCGGGCTCTCCGCCGTGGCCGGTTACCGAGGCTCCCCTACATGATGCGAACCTAGGCGTGGGTGAACTAGCTGGCTTGCAGCAGTTCTGCGCGTTCGAGATCACGCTCGGCAGCGGTCGCGGTGTGTGCAGGTGCGGTATAGAAGACCACGCTTTCTAAAACTGTATCGATCATTCAAGGAAGAATTGGGCTGCCACAGTTGGCGACCCTATTTTTTTAAATCCCGGCTGGTCGCTAGGAGATCCTATGCAGAGCGCCTGGAGCGCCTGTCCCGCAGTTCCCCATTCCCCTCAATACTGACATTCTTGTGTCGTCAGAGCCTTGGCGCAGAGTTCGCGGATGCGATCGTGCAATCTGCGGTGCTGCCCACGAGTTACGCATACGGGTGCTATCCTTAATAGATATTAGGGCCAAATGGAGACTCTTATGGGGGAATTGGGCGACAAGAATAGAGCCGTTTTCGGCGAAGCCTACAGGACCGTAGGGCTTGATTTTAGTTTAGAGGAGCAAGCACGAGTCACAGTCATAGCAGAGGAACTCAGAGCTGTTCTCGAATCCGCCAAAAGGCGTCAACAGCAAAAGTTGCGGAGTGCAAGCTAAAGCAGCGACCTTCCCAGGCACAAATTCGCATCTCCCACGCGACTAGATAGTTCCTTTGAATGCCGGCTTCTTCGCAGTCGTAAGGGTTGCCCCCACCTAATCGTTGTCCAAACCAAGGTCTTAGACGGTGTGACTTTAACATCGAGACCGCAGAGGCCAGGAGGTCTCGCTGCGCAAGGTGGACGCGGGAAGTGCGACTGCCGACGTCTTACCACTTGGGATTAGCCCGCTATCCTGATTTAACAAAGAGGCGACAATCGCGGGACAATTCCGTGACAATATCCGGGCCGCGCGGGCACTAGGCTGTTGTCCTTGTAGTGTCTCTTTGGGCTGCTGAAGCTCTTGAGAGTCTACCTGTCAATCGGAGGATCGTATGAAACTCCTAGCCAAGATCCGAAAGTGGACGTTGGTTACATCGGTTCTGTTCGCCTCCTGCGTTTTCGTCGAGGGTCAGGGAAACACTTTCAATACGCCCGGCAACATCCTGATTACTGATCAATTTAACAACCGGGTGATTGAGGTAAACCCCAGGACCGGTGCTGTCGTTTGGTCGTTCGGCGACGGCTCCAGCAAGCCGGGGCCACACTCGATTGTCGCGCCCAATGACGCGCAGCGGGTGGGAGATCTGACGCTCATCGCGGGCACCGGTGCTCCAGCCGGTACTCCGACCATCTATGAAGCCAACTGTTTCAAGAACGGTTGCCCGGACAACCGCGTGATCGTTGTCGATCAGGCGGGAAGAATCGTTTGGAAATACGGCGAGGCGGGCGTGACTGGGTCAGGCCCTAACCAGCTGAATACTCCGGTGCAGACGACTTTTCTTCCGAGCAAAAACATCCTGGTCACCGACCAGGGGAATGAGCGGGTGATCGAGCTCAACCAGCAGAAGCAGATCGTGTGGCAGTATGGCACGACCGGGAAGATCGGGTCGGGACCGAACGAGCTGAATAATCCCAACAGTGCCGAGCTGCTCGAAAGCGGAGACGTCCTCATCGCCGACGAGAACAACAATCGCGTGATCGAGGTGAACCGCAAGAAGCAAATTGTCTGGCAATATGCACCCAATGACACGAGCCTGTTGAACGGCGCCGCTTTTGCCAGCCGTCTATGCAACGGTCACACACTGATCACCGACTCGAACAACAACCGCGTGATCGAAATCACTTCCACAGGCAAGGTGGTCTTCACCTACGTTACCAACACCCGTCCCGGCAGCGTTGCGAACCCCCTGCCCACACGTGCCGTGCGGATGTGCGACGGGCGGACACTCATCAGCGATCAATACAACAGCCAGGTAATCGAGGTCGACCGGAGTGGAAATATTGTTTTCAGTTACGGACAGATCGGGGTCATCGGCAATGGCCCCAACCAACTTGATGCTCCTTACGATGCTAAAGAGATTGGCGACTTTGTGGGAATCACACCGCCCTTCGGCTCGTTCTTTGGGAAAAACTGAGCTTTCGCCTTTCTGAGAGGAAGCTGTTCCGATTCACGAGCGGCGGTTTGACGTGCTGGAGCTGCTGACGGCCTGCGAGGTCTGCGCTATCCTGCGCTGCCACGAGAAGACCCCGTACAAGTCGGTTGGCAGGTCACGTGAACGGTCGTTTCTCCGGGAGTCCATCGTCGGCCGTTTGCAATTCAGGCTGGCCTCCGTCTGGAGGGTTCGATGTAGGCAAACCGCAACAATGAGGGGCTCGCGGGATGCGGTGTGGAGGGCATTCCGACAACTGGCATGGTTCCAGCGTTGGCTTCGGTCACGACGGCATTAGAGTCAGTCCACAGAGCATTAGCAAGACACCGGCTCGACCTAAAAAGTTCTACTTGAAGTCTGTTGCCAATAACTTCGAGTGATGCTCTGAGCCGTCACCGCGCCCCGACACCCAGCTGACGCTGGTGCAGAATCTTAGCTATCAGTGCGACTGTTCCGCCGTCTGGACACGGTGTAGTCCTTCGCGCGCCGTAATATTGCTGCGGTCAAGCTTCAGAATAAGGTTGTACTCATAACGTGCCAAACGATAATTACCGCGTCCCGCTGCGGCATCGGCCTGGCTCAGCAGCTCCGGGACATCATGCCGGCTGAATCCGTCTACAGTCAGAGCAGTTTCGTGCCCTGGCTTTTTCAGAGGCTTGGTTGCGGACGTCGGTGCGGCGGTCTGGTTTTCTTCGGTACTCGAGGTAACAGGAGCTTTCGCAGAATCTCCATTCTCCGCAGGCGCATTTGGAGCGCTCTCCCTCGCCGCAAGCTGGCTTTGATCACTCTGCTGAACAACCGCCGAAGCTGGCGCAGTCACGGTCTGGTCAGAAGCGCTGGAACTCTGAGGAGCCTTCGTCTGACCCGGCGGGGGAGACGCTGACGTTGCTGGCGCGGACGCGTGAGCGCTATCACTTGCCGGCTGACTACTTGAGGATTGCCCCGCAGCCGATTGCTGCGATGACGTAATGGAAGCGCCAGAGCTCTCGAGAGTTGTCTGCGGCTGCGCCCCTTCCGCCTCGTTGGGTGCTCCTGACGCTTGCTTCGCGGAGCTCGTGCCAGTGCTGGCGGGATGGCTGACGGTACTGGTCTGGCTAGTCTGATTGCTCACGCTAAGGCTGGGCTGATGCCCGGACGATTCCTCAGGCTTTACGCCGAAGGAAGGCTGCGGCGGCGATGTGCGATGAAACGCACCCGCGAGCTTTTTCACTAGCGGAGGGAAAGAACCAGTGTGCGACCAAGCGTGGAAGGCCCAGCTCGTGACCCCAATGAGCGTCACCACCAATCCCACGGTCACACTCGGCCAGATCCGCTTCGATCGCTGCGGAATAGTATCTTTGATATCGAAGTGGGAAGAGGCTGCGGGCGGGCGAGGTGCTGGCTTGGCGACCGCCGTACCGTCTGGGACGGACACTGCCGCTGTAATGTTCAATAGAGCGGCTTGTTCAAGGAAGGCATTGCGCATCTCCTGGCAGGTCTGGAAGCGTTCTTTAGGGTCCTTGGCCAGAGCTTTGCGGATGATGGCGTCGATGCCGCCTGGAAGAGCTGGATTGATGAGCGATGGCGCCACCGGATCTTCGTGCATGATCTTATAAAGGATGGTCGCGACATCGCCACGGAAAGGCTTTTCGCGGGTCGCAAGCTCGTAGAAAACTGAGCCCAGCGCGAAGATGTCGGCGCGATGGTCAAGTTTCTTGCCCGCCACCTGCTCGGGAGCCATGTGGCTGGGTGTGCCCACCACCAGCCCAGTTTGCGTGAGTGAGGTATTTTCGATTTTCGCTATCCCGAAATCCAAAACCTTGACGACCCCCTGGTCGGTCACCATGAGATTAGCCGGCTTGAGATCGCGGTGAATTACGCCGCGAGCGTGAGCAAAACCGACCGCCGCCGAAATCTGATCGGCCCAGGAAAGGAGGGTAGGTAGGGAAGGCACTCCGACTTCGGCCAGCAAGGTCGCCAGCGTTATTCCTTTTACGAACTGCATGCTCAAATAAACGACATCGCCCTCCTGTCCCACGTCATAGATGGTGATGATATTGGGATGATCCAGTCCGCCGGCTGCTTTGGCTTCCTGCTTGAGGCGCTCGATCAGGTCATCGCGATCGGGAGTATCGCGCGTGATGGAGATGGTCTTGAGCGCGACGGTCCGCCCAATGAGCTGGTCGTAGGCTTTGTATACGGCTCCCATGGCACCGCGTCCCAGTTCCTCCTGGATCTGGTAGCGGCCAACGGTTTTCAGGCCCGCGCGACTTGCCTGCCGCAGGTGCCCGTAAGTCGACTCATCCGTCCAAAGCAGCTCATAGATCGCTTCTGGGCCGAAGGTCTCTCCCGCTTCACGCACCGGCTTGGGGTTGAACTGAAATCCCGGAACGCTCTTGACCAGCATGTAAATACTGTTCGAGACGAGAATTTGCGCCGAAGTGACATTCGCAAGCATGTCCTCAGGCGCCGCGGTGTCCGCTCCCGAAGCTCCTCCATTTTTGGTCGGGTAAATCAGGATCGACGGAACTACCTGCTGCGGTTCGGCCTTCCGATGGAAAGTGAGGAAGCGCCGCTGCAGTGCCTTCGCCGCCGACAGGGCGTGCAAAGCATTGTCGAAGCGAGCCGACAACAACTCGGGCTGGCGTTCAGCGATTGCTCCCTTGCCATCGCGAGTGATCCTGAGAAGGAGCTCTGCGATCTCCGGGTCCTGCTCAAGAGCCAACGCGCTCGGCGGCTGCGAGGGACCGCCATAGCTCCACAGACGCAGGAAGAGTGAGACATCGTCGCCGAGGCTCTCCCGCTCGGACGCGGAGTCGTTTTGGCCAGGCCGGTTCTGTGACAACTTCGACAGTTCCATTGATCAGTTGGGCCTCGCAAACATGTGTGACGACACACGTTTCTAGGGGATCGAAAGTTCATGATAGCCGTGGTGCTCGATTTCCCCCAGTTACTTTGGTTTTTTAACGTCATGACTAAGCTAACCAGTTAGCTGTCACCCGCGAGAAAATAGCTTTTCTCTTTACATCATGAAGTTGTGGATACCTATTTTGTCCGGTCTATCCAGGCCTACCCGGAAGAGGAGCCATCTTGCTCGTTCCGCACGGCATTGGTTGTTTGCGGTGGTCATCATAGGCGGCGGCTCGGTCTCTGCTCCCGCCAAGGATGCTCCCGCCACGGTGGTTGTCTTGTTTGATGGGACGCAAGGAGCGGCTTACGTTCAGATTATAGGAATGACCCTGAACGGCAAGACGGAAGTGCGCATGTGCGATGGGGTTTCGAGAATCGACAAGAACGCCTATAACGCGCTTCCTCGCGCCCCCTTCACAGGAGCCTCATCGCTTCAACGCGGGGAAGACGGGGTGTTGACGTTGACCGTCAATGCAAAGCCACTCTGCGCTGTCCCCAGCAACCTCAAGTTCGACAAGAAACCTGAACTCACACCGGCGGAGGCGGCCGAGCAGGCCGTGCTCCAGGGCACTCCCGTCTCTTCATCGACTCTCGATCGCGCAATACCCGCTTTGAAGCCTGGGGTGCAACTAGTGTTTGTTACCGCACCGGACGTTGAACTTGCCGACTTTCTACGCGCACAGCGGGCGAATACTGTCAATGACTGGCAGGATTTCCTGGTCCGGTATCAGTCTTCCAGACGTCGGGCCGGTGCACAAAATGCAATGGCGGGACTTCGCCTACAGGAGGCGGAAGTTGCTTTCGCGCAATATCAAAAGTCAAGTAACACCCGCAAGCCTGACATTGCCGTGCTGCGGCAGGCGAGCATGGAGGCACAAGCCGCGAATCAGGCGTCTCCTGGATATGGTCCAGCCATCAAGCTGATGGACACCATCGGCCGAGAGCTCGATAGTCTGCGGGAACCGGACCGTGGGCGTCTGCAGGCGTTCCAAAAGGCCCTCCAAGATCACAGCTCCGGGTACTCGCAGCTGACTGCGGCTAGAGTGCATTTGGAGCAGCTGTTGGAGGTCCGGTCAGACTACGCGCCGTTGCTCAATCTTCGCCGCGAAATCGCTGCGGAGGAACGGAAGCTCGAAATCACTGTCGCCAATGCGGAATCATTGACAGCGTCCGCGCAATACGACGATGCGGTGAGCTCGCTTGGACCCTACAACTACTTCGCATCGGAAATCCCACGCGTGGATGCCGTTGTAAATGCGGCGTACAAATATCACTTCGACGTCGGACAAAAACTGGCGGCCCAGCAGGACTGGGAACAGGCCGTAGCGGAGTTTCGCAAGGCGGCATCGGTCCGGCCAGACAGCAACGAAGCGGGCGCTGCCCTCCATAACGCCACGATCCAACTCAGTGCGAAACGCGATCAGCAAGAGGCCAACACTGCTCTCCTCCAGAGCAAGGGTTACGCAAGCAAGAACCAGTTTGTTGAGGCGTATAACGCATTGGCCGACTTGCCGGATAAGCAGCGCGCTCTGGTCACGTCGCAGATTTCGGCGTTGACACCCAACTATGTGATCGCCGCCTCGCGACGCGCACAGAAACTTCAGGAAATACACGTTCCGATCAAGGGCCGGGCCGATGAAGATGCAGTGCAGGAGGCCTATGTTTTGCTGGATCGCGCCAGCTCCTTAAGCGGCGACCCAGCCATTACCCTCAAGCGCGATTTTCTTTCTACCAAGATCAGCGCTTACTATCTCGACCAGGCCAGTCGATATCTGGAACGGCCTTCGGGATCCGGTACTGGCATTGGATGGCTTTACCTAAAAGAGGCACAACGCTACGGAATTACCAATCTCAACAGTCTCAAAGATCAGATGGCCCGATATGCGTCCTTGTATCAACGCCGCGCCAGGGTTTCGGTCGGCATCATGCTCCGCGATCAGACTTCGAGGCGCGAAAGCCCCGGTTTCGCCGAGCAACTGGCAGACGCCATAGCCAACGGCCTGGAATCTTCCGGAGTGTCTCTTGAGGTAGTGCGCAAGCCCTCAGAGGTCGCCGACGCCTTGCAGCCCAACTTTATGCTGGTCGGAGAGGTTCTGGAACACCGCGTGGTCAAGAATGTGAATCTGGAAACCCCGCAATCGAAATACCGGGCTGGCACGCACGAGATGAGAAACCTGGCGTGGCTGCAAGCCAAGAGCGACTATGAATCCGCTCAACAGCAACTCGCCGCCGCGCAGCACGCGCTGGCGGATGCCCAGACCCAGCGCAAGAAGAAGGAGATCGTTGCGGCTGCGAATGTCGCGCTCCTGGAAGCGCAGAAACATGCGGACGAGTTGCGCAACAAATTGGAAACGACCGATCGGAACCGCGTGGAAGCGATCGTAGAACCTTATCACTATACAAAAAAGACCATTGATCTCAGCGCGTCAATAGAACTCACATTCCGCATTAATGACCGGTCTAGCAATGTGATCGGCCAGCCTATCAACGTTCACAGAAACAACCACAAAACCACGGTGGTTCTGCAGGATGTCAAGCCGGAAGATACCGAAGGAATTACCAACAAGAGCGTGGAGCCGGACGAGGCACAGTTTCTGACCGACCTGGAGATGGAAGCCCGGAATGTCCTAGTCAAGGCCGTCCGTGAACAAGCATCGGAGCTACCAGCCGATGTCCTTCAGCAAGCGCGAACCCACGCGCAGCGCGGTGACCCGGATGACGCCGCCGAAGAGTACATAATGTACCTGAATTCCACTCCCGGGACTTCGTCTCCCGAGCGCGACGAAGCGGCCAAGTTCTTGCAGGATCGATTCAATCTAGCTGCTTCCCTCGCTTCGAAATTGTGAAAGTTGGTGCGCCCACTCGCAGTTTTGAGAGTCGTCATATCGACCGACAATATGTCAGATCGACCGCCGGCTAACCTATGCACGGGATTGTGACCCCGGTAACATCGACAACGGTGAGACAAGGCACTACGCTGTACAAAGCAGCTGTACAGAGCCCCGGGCCTGCCCGGCGCGGAAGGATATCGCAGTTATGGCCCAAACTCCGCAGCAAAGTCCGGAACTTTCATCACGTCTGAAGAAAACCAACGAGGAACTCAAGAACCTGCAAGATTCGGTGAAAACCGGAATGATCAATGTGAAAGCTCTCATGGACTTTCGGAACGCCACCGAACGAGCCAGGCAGGCTAGCGCAGCCGTGCAGCAATGGTTAGAGGCGCAAGGGAAAGGAAACGATCCGTACAAGCTGATGTCGCAGGTCATGAGCCAGCGTGTGGAAATGGCAACCCAGTTGGTTAAGGACGTCACAAGTGATCTGGAGAGCCTTGACGTGGACCTCGACACCCCGGGGCTTCCTGAATTAAACAACGCGGTGCGCACCCTTGCGGAACGGTTGAGCAAGCTCTTTCCCCACTGAGCGAACGTCTTTGGTCGCTCAGATGCTTCAATGATCCAAGCGACGTAACAATCTCTGGCTCAATGCGCTTCCGCGAAGTCCGAGCACTTAATATCCAGTGAGGCGGAATATTCGCCCGATATCTCAGAAGACCACGTACAACCGAGGCCCGAGCTGGATGAAAAGAGCTTGGCTTCTCTCGGCATAAGACCCCTCTTCAAAAATGGCCCGCAGGTTGCCAATGGGCTTCCCGCGGGCGCAAGTAATAAAGAACACCCGCCAGCGCCAATCGCACTAGCGCGCGGCCCATGCCCCCCGTCTTGAGGGTTCGATGCACACAAACCGCGACAATGAGGATGCCCCGAAGATCAATACGAGATCGCCGACGCTAAACAGTCCCAGCTGCGCTTGATCTGCCAAAAGTAGCAGCCGTGTTTTCGACGTCGCACCCCGCCACATTGGGCTCACGGGATGCAGTGTGGAGGGCATTCCGACAACTGGCATCGTTCCGGCGTTGGCTTCGTCACGAGAGCATTCAGGGTCAGTCCACAGAGCATTAGCAAGACAGCGGCTCGAACCCAAGGTGACCGCACCACACGGACCGCTAGCCAACCGCCTTCCCGCTTAGGCTCGCATTAAGAAATGTGAAACAGAGCGAGCGGACATCTGCATCCGAAAAAGTTGCTGGATAACCCATCGACCGGGCCAATATTTTGTCTCGCAGCAAGCCTTCAATGGCTCCCATAAGGGCCGAACGCAGCGCCTGCGCGTGGACCGCAAGTTTTCCTTCATCGGTGAGCTCCTGCAAAATTCCGTCCAGTATTTTAACGAATTCCAAAAACCCAGAAACCAGTACAACCTGTTTTCCGTCACCCCGGATGCGACGTCCTTCCAGCAGGAAGAGTCTAAGAAGTTGTTCGTCTTTATTTAAGAAATTGAGCATCATTTCGATTGTCATCTGAAACTTTTGGCGTGGCGAAGAGATGCTTTCTGTAGCCAATCGGAGCGCTGGGTTGACTTGCTCCCACGCGTGCTGGAAAACTGCTTCCAGAACACCTTGTTTGTTCTGAAAATGTTTGACGAGCTGAGACTCGCTGGTGCCCGCAAGCCGACAGACGGCGGCCGTCGATGTGGCCTCGTACCCGCGTTCGGCAAACAGGGTTTTCGCAGCTTCTCTGATGCGCTCGCGGCTTGGGGTCATCACTCCGCCCTTTGGCTTCGCATTTGAAACCTCCGTAGTTCCGCTTGGAACTGATGAAGACACCTAGCACTCAATATAAATAAATTGTCTTAATTATCTGCGCCTGGCTCATTCCTGCAGATACCGGATTTCACCGACCGATATACAGCCATCTGAGTATGGACAACCTTTTTTCGCCCAGGCTAGCATCCAGTGCCGCAAAAGTAGTGTGACTACTGCTAGCAGTAGCTAAAACAATTCTCGGCTATGAGGGATTACACATGAACTCACTTCGGATCGTGCTTGCTGAAGGCATGAGCTCAAATGAAGATGCGAGTATTCTGA
>Ga0307479_10006100_pt1 | contig 11050 bp, 10 predicted proteins | sample atmos_gasesECM4C_FD_203743 | JGI IMG/M metagenome (GOLD analysis project Ga0307479, IMG submission 203743) | Hardwood forest soil microbial communities from Morgan-Monroe State Forest, Indiana, United States - atmos_gasesECM4C_515 | ecosystem: Environmental > Terrestrial > Soil > Temperate... | reverse complement strand
CTCCGCGGTGGCTTCCGGCAAGTTCCAGTACCCGCCGGCCAGCAGCGGCCCGGCGACGCAGATCTCGCCCGGCTCGCCCGGTGTGACCGGGTTTCCGTCCTCGCCGAGCAGCGCGGTGCGCAAGAACGCGGACGGCCGGCCGCACGAGGTGCGCCGCTGGGCGTCGTGTTCGGCCTTGGCCAGGTAACTGATCGCCATCGGCGCCTCGGTCTGGCCGTAGAACTGGGCGAAGATCGGGCCGAACCGGTCGATCGCCTCGCTGAGCCTGACCGGGTTGATCGATGCGGCGCCGTAGTAGACGGTCTGCAACGACGACAGGTCCCTGGTGCGCGAGTCAGGGTGGTCGAGCAGCACGTAGAGCATCGACGGGACCAGCATGGTGGCGGTTATGTGTTGTTCTTCGATGGTCCGCAGCACCTCGGCCGGGTCGAATCGGGGCAGCACGATCAGCGAACCGCCCTTGAGCAGCGTAGGCACGAAGAACGCCGCGCCGGCGTGCGACAGCGGGGTGCAGATGAGGAACTTCGGGGCCTGCGGCCATTCCCACTCCGCGAGCTGGATCTGCGTCATCGTCGCCATCGTCCGCGCGGTGCCGATGACGCCCTTGGGGTGGCCGGTGGTGCCGCCGGTGTAAGTGACGGACACAATGTGCTCGGGATCTAGCGTGATGGCTGTCAGCGGCTGGGGTTCGAATGTGGCCGCCTTTGCGGTGAGGTCGTGGCCTGCGTGCTTGAGTTCGTCCGGTACCGGGCCGATCGTCAGTACTTGTTTCAGGCCCGGCACCTTCTCCAGCAGTCCGAGCGCGCGCTCGGTGAACATCGGCACCGGATCGATGACCAGCGTGGTGATGCCAGCGTCGTTGAGCACGTAGGCGTGATCGTCGAGTGACCCGAGCGGATGCAGCGCGGTACGCCGGTATCCCTGCGTCTGGCCGGCCCCCATGATGAACAGTACCTCGGGCCGGTTCAGCGCGAGCAGCGCCGCCGCGGTTCCCCTCCCCGCGCCGAGCGCCTCGAACGCCTGCACATACTGGCTGATCTGCGCCGCGACCTCGCCCCCGGTGAGCACCACGTCGCCGAGGTAGAGCACCGGCGTATCCCGGTGCCGCTTCAGCGCCGCGACCATCATCTGCCCCATGTGAACCAACTCGGCCATGACTATCCTCCGCCCGTAACGACTAGAACCTGTTCTAACTTTGCCACAAGTGGCGATCCGACCAGACCCCGCCGCCCCGATCCGCCCGCCGCCCCGCTTCCCGCCCCGCCCCGCTTCCCGCGCCGCCCCGCTTCCCGCCGCAAATACACACAAAGGCGACAATTCAGGCATTTGTGGGCTCCCGGCCCGGCAGCGAATCCGAGTAAGGCGGAAATTCGGTGCTGTACGTCAATTTGGTGTACGAAAACAGCCCCTAAATTACCCTCCAGCACCGATGTTCCGCCTTACCTGGCCGCACGACGGCGATCACCCGGGCGCGCAACTGCAGCAACCGGACATAAGGTGCGGATGGTCACGCCACGAGCGCGGCGAGCCTGGCCCTGACCTGCTCTGCGAGCGGGTGAGCGAGCCGCTCCAGGATCGCCGCGGCCTCGATCCAGCCGTCGCGTGCCGCCTGGGTATCTCCGGCTTCAGCTAGGGCGTCGCCCAGCTCGCACAGCGACTGGGCCTGCCCGAACGGATCGCCGTAATCCTGGTACGTCTTGATCGCCCGCTGGTAGTAGTCCACAGCTTTGGTCAAGTCGCCGCTTTGCCGGTAGATGAAGCCGACGCTGTCCAGGGTGGCCGCCATGCCGCGCCGGTTTGCCGCCTCCCGGCACAGGCCCACCGCCCGCTGGCAGTGCGCCAGCGCCAGGTCGTACCGCTCCAGCTTGGCGTACAGCCAGCCCACCGTGTTCTCCAGCGCGCTCTGCGGCCACCACTGTCCGGCTGTCTCGACCATCCGCAGCCCGTCCAGCGCCAGCGCGAGTGCCTCGCTGTACCGGCCCTGTTGATCGAGCATGCTGGCTAGGCCGTTCAGCAGCAGCGCCTCGTGGTCGCGGTCCCCCAGTTCCCGGAACAGCTCGAGGGACTGCCGCACATGCGGTTCGGCTGCGTTGTTGTCCCCGGCGCGGGACAGCGCGTGTCCGAGCTCATAGTGGCTGTGCGCCTGGGCGAGCGGATCGCCCAGGCGGCGTGCCGCCGTCACCGCCACCGACTGGGTCGCCACCCAGTGCTGGAAACGGCCCGAATGGTGGAGGAACTCGGACAGCGCCCACGGGATCAGCCAGGCATGCTCGTCGAATCCGCTGGAGTCGGCATAGCCTATGAGGGCGAGCAGTACCGGGACCTCGGAGTCGAACCAGTTCCGCGCCTGCGCCCGGTCCGCGAGCTCGACCGGAACCACCCCGGGCAGCGGCGGGGTCACCCGCGGCGACGACCGGTACGGCACCAGCCGCCTCGCCGCGGACATCGCCGAATGCAGGTAATGATCAAGCATCCGGTGTTCGGCAGCTCGCCGGTCCTGCCCGGAGTCGAACCGCTCTGTCAGTTCCGCCGCGTAGGCGTGCAGCAGGGCATGGAAGGTGAACCAGCCTGGCAGGTACTCCTCCAGCAAATGAGCCCGAGTCAGCTCGTCTAGCGCTTTGCGCGCCTGGTCGGGCGGCATGGCGGCCAGGCTAGCCGCCGCGGCGAGTGATAGGTCGGCACCAGGGTGGCTGCCGAGCAGCCGGAACATCAGCCTGGCGTGATCATTCAGATGGTCATAGGAGCGTGCGAAAACTGAGCGAGCGGTGGTGGCCGGGTCTCCGGTTTCCAGCAGGTCGAGTCTGCGGTCGCGGAACTCGCTGATGAGAACTGCCAGTCGGAAGCTTGGATGCAGTGCCGCGTAGGCGACCGCGACGCTCAGCGCAAGCGGCAGTCCGGCACACATTCTGATCAGCTCTTCGGCGGCCTGCGATTCACTTTCGACCCGATCCGGACCAAGGCGGCGGTCCAGCAACTCGCGTGCCTCGGCCGCGGTGAACGGATCGAGGCGGAGCAGGTGAGCACCTTCGGCCACCAGCCCAGCAAGCTGATTGCGGCTCGTTACCAGCACCAGGCTGCCCGGACCGCCTGGCAACAGTCGCCGTACCTGCTCGGCGTCGTATGCCTTGTCGATGACGATCAGCACGCGCTTACCCGCCATCACGCTGCGATAGAGGGCGGCCTGGTCGTCCGCACTGACCCGCATCGACTGCGGCGCCACGCCAAGGGCGTCGAGGAAACCCGGCAGCACCTCGCCGGGCGTCATTGGTCCGACGGCATGGTCGTAGCCGCGTACGTTCACGTAAAGCTGACCGTCCGGGAAGCGATCGCTGACGCTGCGGGCGAGGTGGTTGGCCAGCGTGGTCTTGCCGACCCCGGCCATACCCTCGATCACGATGACCACCGGCCCGCTGCTCGAACCGACCTGATCGACGAGGTCGCTCAGCACATGCAGGTGGCTCGCGCGGCCGATGAACTGCTGCACGGATACTGGGAGCTGGCGTGGTCTTATTTGTCGGCTGTCGCTCGTCGATGCAAAATCGGCCGGCGCGAAGGCCTGGTCCCAGAGGTCGACGAGGTGCCCGGCTTCGATTTCGTCTCTTGCTAGCCGCTCGCTCAGTTTCCGAATGGCGTTTCGTGGCGGTGCAGAGATGCCGTTAATCCAGCGGGCCCATTGAGATTTGCTGAAGAAGTCAGGTCTAGCCGAGGTTGATTCTTCCAGGGCGCGGCAAGACAACCCGGCGGCGCCGACCAGGCGACGCAGCTCCAGGTAAAAGTTCCGCTCGGCCGAGCTCAGCCGAGCGGGCAGCGGGGGTCGCTGATCTCCATTGCCCACCCCGGACTCCTACGCCAGTCCCAGTGCTTATACCCGCACTGAGGTTCGTCTGTTGTCCCCGATTGTCCCAGTGCGACCCAACGTATCCCACCTTGCCGCACCGGGCGGCGAGGCCGCCGGTATTCGTCTGGAATGGGATATCGATCAGCGATGACGCAATGATCATCAAGCAAAAGGGGGATGGGAATGAGCCAGGCTGAATTCGGCGACGATCAGCGCGAGTCGCGTTTCTCGTTGACCGCGATGCACGTGCGTCGGCTGGGCCGGGTGCTGGTCGTCGACGACGATGCGGAAATCCGGCGCCTTATCGCGGTGAGCCTCATGCTAGAGGGGTTCGACGTGCAGATGGCGGTGGATGGCCAGGACTGCCTGGACAAGGTGCGACAGGCCGCTCCGGATGTGATTGTCCTGAACGACAAGATGCCGCGGCTGGGCGGACGGCGGACTGCCGTCCGGCTACGTCGCAGCCCTGACACCGCGCATATCAAAGTGGTGCTGATCACCGCAGGTTACAAGCCTTCGGCTGGCCGGGCGGGTACCGCTATCGACGCCTACCTGGGTAAGCCGTTCGACCCGGCCGAATTGATCCGGGCGGTCCGGAAGCTAGCCGACGCTGCGGTCGATTGCGTCGGCGATCAGCTTCGTGGCCGTGATCAGGTCTGATTCGCTGGGAAGTGCGTATCCGAGCAGGAACGCGGGCGGGAACTGCGCTCGCACCGTGCAGTGGCGGTGCAGTTCGTGGAAGCCGACTTCGGAACTCCGGGCCAGCATCGCTGCCTTGCGTTCGTCGACGCCTTCTGGCAGCCAGGCGAGGAGATGCAATCCGGCCGCAGTGCCGCCAACCCGGACATCGGGAATGTGCTGGGCTAGGGCGTCCAGCAGCAGCTGCCGCTTCGCGCGGTAGCGCCGTCGCATCGAACGCAGATGACGCTCAAGCGCGGCGTCCCGTATGAACGTGGCCATCGCGATCTGGTCGAGGGTCGGCGGTGTCGCGCCAGTGACCTGAAGCTCTTGCTCCACGCCGTCGATCAGGTGCGCCGGGGGGACCATCCAAGCCAGCCGCATCGCGGGAGCGAGGATCTTGCTGGTCGTTCCGATGAACGCTACCCGGTCCGGGGCGAGCCCCTGCAAGCTGGCGACCGGCTCCCGGCCATAGCGGTACTCGACGTCGTAGTCGTCCTCCACAATCAGCGCCTGGCGCCGGCGGGCCCAGGCGAGCAGCGCGCCGCGTCGCTCGGCGGTCATGACGACTCCGGTCGGATACTGATGCGCCGGGGTGAGTACCACCGCGTCGACATTGGCCGCGGCGAGCTCAGTCACCACGAGGCCGTCGGCGTCCACCCGCACGGGAACCGCCTCCAGCCCGGCCTGCTCGACCGTGAACCGCTGCCAACGCCAGCCGGGGTCTTCCACGGCGACGCGGCGTGCGCCTTGCCGGCGGAGCGCCTGCCAGATTGTGACCAGGGCATGCGAGGCTGCGCAGCAGACGACGACATAATCCGGCTCGGTGACGACTCCGCGCGCTCGCGCCAGGTACTCGGCTACCGCGTTCCGTAGCTCGGGGACGCCGCGGTGACCGGCATAGGTAAGCCGCGCATCAGGCAAATCGCGCAATGCGCCGGAGAGCGCCGCCTTCCACCGTTCCCGCGGAAAGGCATGGAAGTCGGCCAGTCCCGGCCTCAGGTCGTACCGGAACAGGCTGGGCGTAGCCAGCTGCCGCATGGCCGGCGAGCCGATGAGGTCCGGCAGCAGGGCGACGCGAGTGCCGGAGCCGCGCTTCGCGGACAGGTAGCCCTCGGCGGCGAGCTGGGCATAACTGTCCACCACCACCCCGCGCGATACGCCGAGTTCCTCGGCCAGATCCCGAGTCGACGGCAGCACCGCACCCGCGGTGAGCCGCCCGGAACGGATCGCCGCACGCAGCGCATGCTCTAGCTGACGGCGCAGCGGGACACCGCTGGTGAACGCGATGCCTAGGTCCACTCCAAGAAACTACCGCTAATTGGACTCATCTCTGCGCCGGCGATTGGTCCCCTCGCCCGGACCACCATCCAGCTAGGCTGGCCACCTCCCGCGCAAAGGAGTATCTACATGGAACTCGTCGTTCATACCTTCCTCACGGTCGACGGGGTCATGCAGGCCCCCGGCGGCGCCGAAGAAGACACCAGCGGCGGCTTCACCCGCGGCGGCTGGCTGGTCCCGTTCGCAGATGAGGACTTCGGCGCCATCGTCAACGGCTGGTTCGCGAATGCCGAGATGATCCTGCTTGGCCGCAGCACCTACGACATGATGCAGGCGTACTGGTCCCAGGTCACCGACCCGGACAACCTCGTCGCCGCGAAGCTCAACGGGCTGCCCAAGTACGTCGCGTCCTCGACGCTGCACGATCCCGCCTGGAACAACACGACGGTGCTATCCGATGACGTGATCGAGCAGGTGCGCAAGCTCAAAGAAGAGCCTGGCGGCGAGCTGCAGGTGCACGGCAGCTGCGGCCTCGCCCGCACCCTGCATCAAGCTGGCCTGATCGACGAATATCGCCTGCTCGTCGTGCCGGTGGCGGTGGGGAAGGGGAAGCGGCTGTTCCCTGACGACGCGCCGGCAACGGGATTCACGCTGACCGACTCACGTGTTACGAGCCGCGGCATCGTGTACTCGGCCTTGCGGCCAGCCCCCTTCGAGGCCGCCAACGTGGCGGTCGTTGACGGCCGCGAAACCGCCTAGTCGGCGCCATACCACCGCAGGGCCTGCCCGCTGACTTTCGCGATGACGTCGAAATCACGGTCATGATGCAGGAGGGTAAGGCCGAGCAGCTCCGCGGTCGCCGCGACGACAAGGTCTACTGGACCCACACTTCGATGCTGGCCGTTGCTGGTCAGCTCGCCTTGGATGTCCCAAGCGCGCGCGTAGGCCCCGTCGTGGACCGGCACCCAGCCGAACAAGGACCGCATGTCCGCAAGGGTCTGGGTCCTGTCAGCCTGCGATCGGGCACTGTAGAAGAGCTCCAGCTCAGTGATCGGGCATACGGCGAGGAGTCCAGCGGCCGCTGCTTGGTCCCATCCGAAGGACTCAGCCCCCGGCCGCATGAGCCGGGCCAGCGCGCTGGTGTCGATGAGGAACTGTGCGGCGGTCAACGCCGGTAGTTCCGCTTATCCGCCAGGATCTCCAGGTCGAAGGCGCCGCCAGCCGTCGCGTCGCGCAGCCGAGTAAGGGCCAGGGCCCTGCGCCGATTCTCCAGCACCTCTCGCAATGCTGTGTTGACAGTGTCCTTCTTTGTGCTGGTACCGAGCGTCTTGGCCACCTCCGCGACTAGGGCGTCATCGAGGTCGATCACGGTCCTGCTCATCAGCGGCCTCCTGGATATCATCTGATGCATAGATTATATCACGGCTGATGTCCAGGCGAACCTGGCTTAGCGGCCGCGCCACTGCGGAGCGCGGCCTTCGGCCAGCGCTTGCAGACCTTCCTTGAAGTCCTCGGATGTCAGGCAGCGGAGCTGCTGTTCCAGTGCTATCCGGAGGCTTTCCTCGGGGCCTTGATACCACGCCGCGTCGATTGCCCGCCTGGCACCCCGCACCGCGATCGGTGGCAGGGCGGCCACGCGTCCGGCGAGCTCGGCCGCGGCGGTCTCGAGGTCCGCGTCGGCGACGACCCGGTTGGCCAGTCCGATCCGCAGCGCCTCGGTGGCGTCGATAACGTCGCCGAGCAGGATCAGCTCCCGGGCCCGGCCCTCGCCGATGATCCTGGGCAACCGGACGGTGGCGCCCATGTCGGGTAGCAGGCCATACCGGGTCTCGACCAGGCCGACCTTGCTGCCTTCCGCGAAGATGCGGAAGTCGCAAGCCAAGGCCAGCTGCAGGCCAGCGCCGTAAGCGTGGCCGCGCACAGCGGCGATGCTGGGGCAACCCAGGTCGGGGATCCAGGAGAAGGTTCCCACCGCGGCCTCGCCTAGAGCGCGGGTGCTCTCATCCGGCCGTTCGGCGAAGTCGGTGAGCAGCCCGGCCATGCCCTCGACCAGGTCGATTCCAGCCGAGAAGACCGGGCCTTCCCCGGTCACCACGAGACAGCGAAGGCTGTCATCCGGCAGCAGTTCAGCGCCGAGCTGGGCGAGTTCCTGCCACATCAGCGGGTTTTGCGCGTTGCGCTTGGCGGGGCGGGCCAGCGTCAGCGTGCCGATGTCATCGTGGCGCAGATAGCGAATGGTCTGATACTCGGGCATGTGCCATCGTCCCACACCGTCGCGATGCCAGCGCGGTCACACGGGGGTTCACACGGTGCTGGCGGAAGGTGGCGCCATCGGGCAGTCAATAAGAACGAGTCATAAGGAAAGGGAGCGCGGACATGCCGATGGTTACCGTGACGGTTATCGAGGGCGTCTTTACGCCAGAGCAGAAGCAGGAGATGATCCGCAAGATCACCGACACGATGGTGGAGATCGAGGGTGAGCCACTCCGTCCGTCACCTGGGTGCTGGTAGAGGAGGTTGGCAGTGGCGACTGGGGTATCGCCGGTAACGGTCTCACCATCGCCGACGTGCACGCGCTACAGGGCCGAACGGCGGCGGTGGCGGGCTGAACGTCAGCGCCAGTGAACGCGCGGACACGGGTGCGGCTGCTTGGCCGGCCCACCATCGAGGACGAACGTGGACAGCCGCGCCCGTCTCCGCGCGGGCAGAAGTCCTGGGCCCTGCTGGCCCGGGTAGCGCTGGCCGAGCGCACGCTCAGCCGGCGCGAGCTGGCGACCGAACTGTTGCGCACTGCCTGGCCGCCGTCGGCGAATGGGATGAGGCGCTCGAGGACGCCGAACAAGCGTACGCGCTAGCCTGCCAGCTGGGCGATCCATGCTGGGAGGGGATGGCCGGACGGGCCCTCGCGCTGCTGGCGTTTCACACCGGTGGCACGGACGCGGCCGCCGAGTGGATCATCGACGCGAGGCGGCGCTGCGACCGGCTGCCTGACCGTTACGTGTGGGTGTCCGGGTTCGTGGCGCTTGGTCAGCTGGAGATCGCCGACCGGTGCCGGCCCGAATCCGTCCTGCCGCTCGCCCGCGCCCTCTACCGCGTCGCGGTCCGGGCCGATCTGCCCGAGTTCATCGCCTGGGCGCTGGTCTACCAGGCCGAGGCGGGGGATGAGGCGAACGTGCCGCTCGCCCGGACCGTCGCTGGCCAGGTCGCCAATCCTGTTCTGCAGGCTCGGCTCGCCGCTCTCTGACTTCGCGAAGAACTCCTCAGAACGACATAAGTACTTCCGGCGCGTCGCTGCCCGTGTTTCGGAGCGACGTTTCACTGCGATTCAACGCAACGTTGCGTCCAGTACCCCCAGGTATCACCCTCTTGCCATGCAGCGGCTCTAGGCTCCTTGCGCCGCAACACCGCAATAACGATGAACCACCCGGCTCATCGGCACGCGACTGTGGCGAAGCCGTAAAGGAGCTACCGAATGCATATACCGCGTCGGGTCTACGCGATCGCCACCGCACTGGCGATGGTCACCCTGGGCGCCGTCGGGGCGAGCAGCGCCGTCGCCGCCGGCAGCCACCCCGTCTCTGACGTGGGCGGATCTTCCGACACCACCACTCCGATCAAGCATCTCGTGGTGATCTTCGACGAGAACGTGTCCTTCGACCACTACTTCGGAACGTATCCCAACGCCGCGAACCTGCCCGGCGAGAATAAGTTCCAGGCCAGTCCCCGCACCCCCACCGTCAACGGGCTCACCGGGCCGTTGCTCACCAGCAACCCGAACGAGTCCAACCCGCTGCGGCTCGGCCCGGGCGACCCGATGACCTGCGACCAGGATCACGGCTACACCTCGGAGCAGAGCGCCATCGATCACGGCGCCCAGGATCTGTACGCGCAGGACACCGGGCGTGCCGTGACCCTGGACAAGTGCCTGGCAGGCTTCAGCTTCAACGGCGCGCCGGAAGCGGTGCCCGCGGGCGCGTCGACGAATTTCGCGGTCATGGATTACTACGACGGCAACACCGTGACCGCCCTGTGGAACTACGCCCAGCACTACGCGATGAACGACAACTCCTACGGGACCACGTTCGGCCCGTCCACGCCAGGCGCGTTCAACGTGACCGCGGCTCAGACCTACGGCGCGACCTGCGGTCCTACCTCGGCCAGCATCAACGACTCGGCCTGCACGGCACCAACTGGGCTGAACAGCACCGACGTCACGGCTTCCAACATCACCGCCGGCCCCGCGGCAGCTGCCGGGCCCGGCACCACCTACAGCGACGCCGATCCGACCTACGACATCTGCACCTACCTGCCGTCCGCTGACGGCGGCGACGGCCGCAGCCCTGCCAGCACGATCACCATGGGCGGCAAGAACATCGGCGACCAGCTCAACTCGGCGGGTCTGACCTGGGGCTGGTTCCAGGGCGGCTTCGACAACGGATACGTGCCTGGTCACGGCACCCAGCCGACCACCGCGCAGATCTGCGCGGCGCAGCACAAGAACATGGGTGGCAACACGGTGACGGACTACAACCCGCACCACGAGCCGTTCATGTACTACGCCTCGACCGCGAACCCGATGCACCTGCCGCCGACCTCGGTGGCCATGGTCGGGCACACCGACCAGGCCAACCACCAGTACGACTTGGCCAACTTCTGGGCGGCCGCGGACACCGGCAACCTCCCTTCGGTCTCGTACCTGAAGGCCCCCAACTACCAGGACGGGCACGCCGGCTACTCCGACCCGCTGGACGAGCAGACCTTCCTCGCCAGCACCATCAATCATCTGCAGTCGCTGCCGTCGTGGCGTTCCACCGCGGTCATCATCGCCTACGACGACTCCGACGGCTGGTACGACCACGCGCTCGGCCCGGTGGTGACCCAGTCGCAGACCTCGCTGGACACGCTGACCGGCACTGGGCAGTGTGGCAGCCAGACCCGGCTTGTTCCGGTCAACTCGGCCGGCCAGCCCGAGCAGGGCCGGTGCGGTGTTGGCGTTCGGCAGCCATTCCTGGTCATCTCGCCGTGGGCGAAGCGGAACTTCGTGGACAACACGTTCACCGATCAGAGTTCGGTGGTGAAGTTCATCGAGGAGAACTGGAGCCTGCCCGCGCTGGGCAACGGCGCAGCGGACACCATGGCCGGCTCGATTGACTCGATGTTCAATTTCGACGAGCACTCCGGCTTCAACTCGCCGCTGTACCTCGATCCGGCCACCGGTCAGCCCACGCGTCGGGGCTGATTCGCTGAGACAAT
>Ga0307479_10006099_pt1 | contig 11050 bp, 10 predicted proteins | sample atmos_gasesECM4C_FD_203743 | JGI IMG/M metagenome (GOLD analysis project Ga0307479, IMG submission 203743) | Hardwood forest soil microbial communities from Morgan-Monroe State Forest, Indiana, United States - atmos_gasesECM4C_515 | ecosystem: Environmental > Terrestrial > Soil > Temperate... | reverse complement strand
ATCAGTGAGCGGTTCGGGCGTTTCTGGGGCTGGTTCTCGGTCGCGGGCATCTTCCTCCTCAACTTTCTGACCATCAGCACCGAGTTCATGGGGATCAGCCTCGCCGGCGAGTATTTCGGCTTGAAGAGCGCGATCGTGATTCCGATCGCCACCTTGATCCTGATCGGGATCACGATCAGCGGCAACTTCCGGCGTTGGGAACGCGCGATGTTCGTGTTTCTGTTCGCCAGCCTGCTCGTGCTCCCCCTGGCGGTGTTGAGCCATCCCGCCGGTGACGCGGCGCTGAAAGGCTTTCTGATTCCAGGCGTGCAGGGCGGCCTCACCTCGAATTCCGCCCTTCTCATCGTCGCCGTGGTCGGGACCACGGTCGCGCCCTGGCAGCTGTTCTTTCAGCAGTCCAATGTGATCGACAAGCGGATCACGCCGCGATGGCTCGAATACGAGAAGGCTGACACCATCCTCGGCGCGTTTGTCGTGGTGATCGGAGCCGCCGCGATCATGATGGCGACCGCCTCGGCATTCACGGGCACCGCTGACTTTGGCCACTACAAAGACGCGCTTCACGTCGCGCAGGGCCTGCATCGCCACATCGCACCTGTGGTCGGCGCGATCTTCGCGGTGCTGCTGTTTGATGCGTCAATCGTGGGTGCATCAGCCGTGACGCTCGCCACCTCCTACGCGTTCGGTGACATGTTCGGTCTCAGGCACTCGCTCCACCGCGGCGTCCGCGAAGCGAAGCTCTTCTATGCGTCGTACTCGGCGATGGTTGTCGTCGCCGCGGCGATAGTGCTCATACCGCACGCACCCCTTGGCTTGATCACCACGGCGGTGCAGGCCCTGGCGGGAATCATGCTTCCCAGCTCGACCGTGTTCGCGGTGCTGCTCTGCAACGACCGCGCGGTGCTGGGCCCGTGGGTCAACCGGCCCTGGCTGAACCTGATCGCGAGCGTGATCGTCGGATCGCTGCTGGTTTTGTCGCTGGTCCTGGTGCTCTCGACGGTGTTTCCCACCATCGACGTGACACGGTTGCTGGTCGTCCTCGGGCTGATCGGGGTTGTCGTGCTGACCGCGGGGGCCGGATGGTCGTGGTTCACGAAGCGCGGTGAACCCGGAGAACCGGAGGTCTCACGGAGGGAGCGAGAGAGCTGGCGAATGCCTGCGCTGGCGCTCCTGGAGAGGCCGGCCTGGTCCGTGCAGCGACGAGTGACGGTGTACGCGCTCGGGGGATATCTGGTGCTTGCGATCGTGATGCTCGCGGTGAAGGCGGTTCAGCTCGCGACCCAGTAGTCGGCGGTCCTTCAGGACCGTTAACAGGGCGCTTACAAAGCCATACCGGCCCCAGGCGTAGAATGCTGCGCCGTGCCGCTCGGTTTTCGAAGCGGGCACCGCGTCAGAGCATCACGCCGGCGGCTTAGCCCTTTACGCACCAGCTTCCTAGTCGCGCTCGCCATCGTCATGTCGGCGATGGCGGGAGGGATCGCGTACTTCGTCCCCGCGGCGCAGCTCGCGATCGAGTCGACGGGGCAGGTCCTGCGCGTCACGCCCTCGCCCAGCGATACCTCAGCGCCCACGGCATCGCCCTCGGCCGCCGCGGCCCCGACCCCAGGCGCGTTCACCGTGCTGCTGCTGGGATCTGACGACGACTCCAAGTTCAGCTCCGACCACGTGTTGACCCAGTCGATGATCCTCGTGCGCATCGTGCCCTCGACCAAGCAGGTGACGATGCTTTCGATCCCTCGCGACCTGTGGGTGCCGCTGTCCACGGGCGGATCGGGCAAGGTCGACGGCGCGTATTCGTACGGAGGCGCGGGCGCGGCGGTGGCTACGGTCGAACAGAACTTCAGGGTGCACGTCGACGACTACATCTGGATTGGGCTGCTCGGGCTCGTGAAGCTGATCGACGCGATCGGCGGCATCGACGTCGTCACGAGCAATCCTGTCCTCGACGACTATTACCCCGCGGACATCTACGGCAACTCGCCCTACGGCTATGAGCGCGTCGCGGTTCTTGGGGGCCCACAGCACCTCGACGGCCTGCACGCGATGCAATACGTGCGCTCCCGGCATGGCGACCTGCAGAGCGACCTCGGCCGCTCGCAGCGTCAGCAGCAGGTGCTGATCGCGATCCGCCAGAAGGCGAAGCAGCTCTCGGCTGAGGACCTGCCGGGCATCGCGCAGGCGCTAGGCGGAGAGCTGAAAACGAGCATGAGCCTGACGAAGGTCGCTCAGCTTCTGCCGGTGGCGTCGAGCTTCGACAACCTCGACGCGATCAACCAGATCATCCTCGCCACGCCCTACACGCACGGATGCGGCTGCCCCGAGACCTACATCAATGGAAACTGGGGCCTGATCCTGCCCCTGGTGCACCAGTACTTCCCATGATCCCTCGCTTCATCCTCGCGGTCCTGCTTGCGGTCGTGATGGTCGTCGTGGGCATCACGAGCTTCATCTATCTCGGCACGCGGACGTCGAAGGTCGCGGTTCCGGCGCAGAAACCGACCGTCGTGGCCCCGCGCGCCCAGGCGTTGGTGCTTCCCGGGACCCTATATATCGCCCAGTCTGGGGCGATCTACAGCCTGAGCGCCGGTCGTTTCCACCAGCGCAGTGCAGAGGCCGGTTACTCGCAGCCGTCGTTGATGCCGGACGGAAGCCTGCTCGTGGTCAAGATGAGCGGCTACTTCTCTGACGTGTACGTGTTGAGCCGGTTCGGTACGCCGTTGCGGCAGCTGACGAACAACAAGTACCGGTTCGGGATGGCGGACCCCAGCCTCAACCACTGGTCCTTCTACCCCCGCGTGAGCCCCGACGGCGGAACGCTGTGGATGACCTACGACGGGCTCAAGTGCGACGGCTGCTACGACGTCAGTCCCGCCATCTACTCGATGCCCCTGGGGGGCAACATCCGCCAGGCGCGGGCGTGGACGAACGGGGGGTACTACTCGGGTGGGGACCAGCAGCCGATCCCCGTTGCCGGCGGCGTGATCTACACGAAGTACGACTACGCCTCGAGCTACGACGCCAACCAGCCGAACAAGCTCGTGGGCATGCTGTGGTTCACGAACAGGGCGGGTGCGTACGGCCGCGAGCTGACGAGCCCGGGCGAGGACTGCAGGTCGCCGGCCCTTTCGCCCGCGGGCAACATGATCGCGATGGTGTGCACCTACCAGAAGCAGGAGTCATTCCTGACCATCGCTTCGTGGAACGGGTCATCCATGGGTCCGCGACAGAACATCGTCACCGACCAGCTCGCGGCCCAGCCGACGTGGGCGCCGGACGGGTCGGGGATCGCGTTCCTTGCGCCGGGAGTTGCGGACGGGCCCTTCCAGCTCTGGTGGCTGCCAAAAGAGGCGTACACGCCGGCGCCGGCTCCACCTCCGCCAACCCCCACGCCGGGTGGTCCGCACAACGGGCCGCTGCCATCGCCGAAGCCGCCACCGCCCGCCCCGCCGGTGAAGCCGATCGAGGTGACGACGAACAGCGGGTTCGACGCGACGTCCCCGATGGCGTGGCTGGGCTGAAGAGTTCGGTTCGTCCCGACGATCAAGGCATGTCCCGCTCCCGAAACCCCGGATAGTCCGGACCATCCGGGGTTGAAGGGCTCAGCAGCCCGGGCGGCCGGGGCCTCGGTCCAGGACCGGCTCGGCGCTGGCTGAGCGTGCCTGGGCGGCGGTGACGTAATGGTCGGCGACCATCTGCGCGAGGACCTCGGAGCGGCGCTGCTGCGCGGCCCCTGGATCGACCGTCGGGTCGTACCGTGACGGCGCCTGCGTGACCCCCGCCAGGAGCGCGTACTGGCCGAGGGTCAGGCCTTGCAGCGGCGCCCGGAAGTAAGCGCATGCGGCAGCGGTCACGCCGTAGATGCCGAGCCCCGTCGTGATCTCGCTCAGGTAGTCGGCCATGATCCGCGACTTGCTAAGGACCCGCTCGGCCTTCAGCGCGAGCACCAGGTCGTACAGCTTGTTCCGGCCACGGTCGGAGCCGCCGAAATATACGTCCTTCACCAGCTGTTCGGTGATGGTCGAGCCGCCCTGGCACAGGCACACGTTCACGACGTCGTACAGCGCGGCCCGGCCGAGTCCGATCGAGTCGACGCCGTGGTGGGAGTAGAACCGCTCGTCCTCCGTCGCGACCACCGCCTCCGCGAGCACCCTGGGTACCTCGTCCTCGTTGAGCAGCGGCACATCGTGCTCGGCGGCGAGGGCTGCGACGCGGCCCTGGATGTCCGAAACATCCGGGGTGATGCTCCACAGGGTGGCGGCGCCTGGTCCGAAAAGGGCGGCGAGGACGGCCACGGCAAGCGCCAGCCGGCGTGCTACGCCCACGGGTCTACGAACGCGGGAGCGAGTTCACGCGTTACTCCTAGAGCCACGAACCGATGCAAGTTCCATGGGAGAATTCCGTCGGCATGAGCATCAAGTGGAAGGTTGCCCTGGTCGAGGACGACCGGCGCCTCGCGCGCGCCGTAGCGACCGGGCTGGGAGAGGAAGGCTACACCGTCCGCGCGGTTGACTCCGCGGGGCGCGGTCTCGACCTCGTGCGCCAGTGGAACCCGGACGTGGTCCTGCTCGATCTGATGCTGCCGGACAACGACGGCCCGGAGCTGTTCGAGGCGTTCCGGGCGGAGACGGACGCGGCCCTGGTCGGCATCAGCGCGCGATCATCGGTCAGCGATCGCATCGCGGGTTTGAAGCTCGGCGCGGACGACTACGTGGCCAAGCCGTTCGAGCTCGAGGAGCTGATGGCCCGAGTCGAGGCCGTGATCCGGCGTCACCGCGGCAAGGGCGGCGCCCGCCTTTCCTCGTGCGATGTCGTGGTCGACCTGAGCGAGGGCCGGGCCACCCGCGGCGAGAGGCAGCTCGGCCTGACCGGCATCGAGTTCCGCATCCTGGCGGCGCTCATGCGCAACGCCGGGCAGCTGGTCACCTACGCCCAGCTGGCGGAAGCGGTCTGGGCGGTGACGACCGGACCGGAGTCGAACTCCCTGGAAGTGCACATCTCGAGGATCCGCCAGAAGCTCGAGCAGAATGGCGGCTCGCGATTGATCCATACGGTCCGCAGCCTGGGCTACCGGTTCAGCGCGGATCCGGAATAAGGAAACAGCAGTGAAGGCGAGGAGCGCGGTGGCCGGCGTGCTGGTGGCGGGGGCGATGCTGCTGGCGGCCCAGGTGTCGGCCTCGGCCAACGTCGCCTGGTGCGTGTCGGACCCGCCGATTCAGGTGGTCACGCCCGGCGGCAACAACCTGACGGTCAACAACCAGGTCTACCTGCCGCCGTACGCGCTCCATCTCAAAAACAACGTCTACGACACCGCAGTCGCCACCCGGGATTCGACCGGCGGCACGCTGATCACGGTCTACGTCTTCGTACCGACGCGCGCCAGCGTCGTGTCGTCGGAATACCGCTGGCGGGTGAGCGACACCGGGGACGGAATCAGCGTGGTGACGCTCCACCTGCACCTGCCGATCACCTGAGCAGCCAGCCCCTGACCTTCAAGGGCCTCGACCGGCCGCTGAGGGCTGCCATCCTCGGGGTCCCCGCCGCCGGTGTGGTCCTAGCGGTGATCGCGGCGATCGCGGGCGGATTCGGGCTCGTGCAGCCATGGCGGTGGGCGCTCGTCCCGGCGTGCGTCGTGGGAGTGGTGCTGGCGGAGAAGTTCCCGGTCAAGATCGGGCCGGAGCAGAAGGTCAACCTGGGCGCGCTCCCGTGCCTTGTCGCGGTGTTCCTGCTGCCGGCCTGGATCGGACCGGTCACCGCTGCGTTCAGCGTGCTGGCCGGCAACCTGGTCGCGGGGCGGACGCGGCCGGAGGCGTTGTTCAACGCGGGCAACACGCTCGTGGGGGCGGCGGTGGCGGCCGTCGTGAGCACGCGCGCCGTGGATTTCGATCAGATCGGCGTGGTGCGCGAGAGCGTCGCGGCATTCCTTTATCTGTGTGTGAACCTGGGCCTGGCCGTCGTGCCGGCCGCTCTCCACAGCAAGCAGCGATACCTTCCGCTGCTGAGGCACGCGGCCTCCGGCATCTGGCCCGCGCTTCTCACCCTGGGCGCGTGCGCGGTAAGCATCTCGGTGCTGGCGGTGGAGGCGCCGCTCGCGGCGCCCCTCCCTCTGGTGGTGCTGCCGATGATTTACCGCATGAACCAGGCCATCGAGGCGCAGGCACGCGCGAACGAGCAGATCGCGGGCGTGCTGGCCGCGCAGCGGCGGTTCCTCACCGATGTGTCGCACCAGGTCGCGACGCCGCTGGCGACGATCATGACCAACCTCGCCATCCTCCGCCGTGCTTCGCGTGGCGGATCGGCCAGCAGCGCCATTGTCGACAGCGTTGCGGAGGCCGAGCGCATGAAGCGCATGCTCGGCCGCCTGCGGTCGCTGGCGCACGCCGACGAGGACGTGCCCCTTCGCCGAGAGCTGGTCGACCTGGCCGAGCTGACGTCCGACGTCGTGCGCGCGTACACCGCGCAGGCGGCGACGTCCGGCGTGGAGCTCGTGACGGAGGTCGGATCGCGCGCGCGGATCAGCGCCGACAAGGACCTGCTGCGCGAGGCGGTGGCGAACCTCGTCGACAACGCTGTGCGGGTGAGCCCCCGCGGAGCCGAGGTGCGGCTGCGGGTGGACGGTGCGGTGATCAATGTCGCGGACAGCGGTCCCGGCATCGAGCAGGAGCGTCTGGCGGCGCTGTTCGAACGGTTTCAGCGCAGCGATTCGGGCAGCGGGCTGGGGCTGGCGATCGCGAGGCGCGTGGTGGAGCGGCACGGAGGCACGATTCGGGTCAAGACCGAATGGGGCGCGGGGAGCACGTTCACGATCGAGCTGCCGGGTTAGCTAGCGGACGAGGCCTCCGTCGTAGGGTTGACCGGCGACGGCGTTGAGCCCGCAAACCCATTTGAAGACCTGCTGGCCGTTGCCGCCGCCGTGGACCGTCATGCTCTGGACGATCAGCGACCCGGTGAACGACGGGCTCGAGTTGCCGTCGCTGACATAAGGGCTCTTGGGCAGGTAGACGATCCCGCTCATGTCGGTGCCCGCGTGCGGCCCGATCGTGAGGCCGGCGGTGTAGGGGTTCGCGCCGCCGCCCCAGATCACGAAGTTGTGCGTGCCCATCGGGTCGCGGAGACCGACGTAGTTCGCGGGGTGCAGGTCGTCGAGGCCGTTGAGCACCGCCTGGCTGATGTCAAGGCCGGCGTCCGAGCCGTCGATGACGATGGCCACGGCGCCGCTGGTGTCCGCGCTTCCGGAGGGCGTGTAGGTCGTGTTGGTGATGTTGCCGAACGCCATGCTCGACGCGTTGATGATCTTGTAGACGCCGCCGTTCATCGTTCCACTGCTGGGCGCGAAACCGTTGTAGATGCCTGGCTTCCAGTGACCGTTCGCGTCCTGCGCCGCCGCGGCCGAGTTGTAGACGACGTTGGGCGGAACTGGGGCGGCGTTCTCGTACTGGGACGGCGGCGCGATGTCGGGGTTCTGCGGCATCGCGCTGCCGTCGGTCGTGTGGTAGTCGAGCGAGTTGTTGCCACCGCCGTTGTCCAGGTGGTTGGCCGGGCTGCCCGGGCACGTCGACCCGTCGAAGTTGGTCTGGACCGAGGGCACGCCGGTCGAGTGCGGCCCGTTGTTGGCGCCGAACGAGCCGTACGCGTAGACCGGACCGGTCACCGTCTGGAACGCGGCGCCGCCGCCATTGATCAGGGCATCGCCATTGACCGCCGCGACCGCGTAGTTGGCGCCGTTGAACTGCGGACCGGGGATGGTCGCCCGCGCTGCGGCGGCCGACGTCAGCGTGGAAAAGCCGATCATGCGGGCGAAGATACTGGGCTGGCGGTGGGAGATGACGACATCGAGCACGCTGGGGTAGTTCAGGATCCCGTTGAAGCGCCAGGAGTCGGCGAGCGTGACTGTGTAGCCGCCGGTGACGTACGTGCCCGCGGCGCAGTTCGCGGCGCTCGCGCAGCCACCGACCGGGAGGGTGAAGCCGAGGGGCCCGGTGAGGTACTCCATCGCGATCCAGTGCGCCTGGTTGCCGCCCGGCCCATAGGACCGCGACCCCGCAAGCGCGGACGCGTCGGCGTAGGCCTGGAGGTTGCGGCGGTCGGACATCGCGAGGCCGGCGTCGAAGACCATGACGCCCAGCACGGTCAGCGCGACGATGATCGCGACGATGATGACCACGGCCTGACCGCTCTGACTTTTCTGCCTTCGCATTCGCGTCACGTCAGTACTCCGCGAGCATCGTGGTGGTCGACTGGATGCGCAGCAGGTTCGGCGCGGCGCTGCCGAGGAACGGGACGATGCTGTCATAGCGATAGATCACGGTGACGGCGACCTCGAAGCAGCCCTTGTACTGTGGGTTGCCGTACTCCGCTCCGCGCGAGCCGAGATCGCCGGGCGTGGGGTCGTGCCCAAGCGCACTTCGCGCCGCCGAGCAGTTGGCGTAGGAAGAGGTCGGGCCTTGCTCGCCGGGCCATACGCAGACCTCGGTGGCGCCGGGATTCGGCGTCGGACAGGCCGAGGGTGCAGCTTCCACCAGGCTCGAGTTGCGGCTGTAGGCACCCATCACGGCATCGACGGTTTCGTCGAGGCGGTTGTCGGTCAGGCAGCCTGAGCCGTTGGCGGTCGGCGTGAGTGCGACTCCGGAGCACGTGCCGGTCGGGCTGCCGAATGCGTTGTCGACGGACACCTCGTTGGCCACCGCCTGGCGCGCGGCCTGGCGCGCGGCTTCCGCCACAGTCGACGTCACCCAGTCGACGCGGAACAGGTCGATCGCGATCATGAGAATGAAGAAGAGGACCGGAAAGGTGAGGGAGAACTCCACCAGCGCCTGTCCCCTTTGCCTTCGCATCAGTACTCCACCCGCTCCGAAGACGTGATCCTGACGGGGAACGACGAGCCGGTCACCGGCCAGAGCATCGGTGTGACCACCGACATCTGCCTGGTGATCGTCACGGTGATCGAGTCGGACCCGGGATCGTTCGGCCCGCGCCCGTTGCCGGTCGCGTTGGTGATGGCGGATCCGTTGAGGCAATGAAACGTCACGTCGATCGAGGCGCCGGCGATGGCGGATCCGTTAGCGGTTCCATCCTTCGAGCTCTCCAGGGCGGCCTGGTTGGCGATGGTCGCGATCAGCCCGGTGGCCGGCGTGACGGTCGACGTGAGGGTCGTGGCGACGGGGCCGCCGGTAGTGTTCGCACAGGCGCTGTTCGCGGTGGTCTGCTGATAGCTCGACACGGCCATGCGCAGCGCCTGGCGCACCGAATTGGTCACCGCCTCTCGGTAGTAGAAGGACCGACCCAGGTCGGTCACTCCCAAAGCGAGGAGCAGGACCACCGGCAGCGTTATGGCCGTCTCGACTAGAGACTGGCCCCGCGACCTTCCTCTCACGTAGCTCGTAAAACGTGGGCCGCGATCAGCCTCTTGCCTGCTCAACGCAGACTTATGTCCGCACTCGGAAATGGATTAAGTTTTGAAGTGCCGTGGCGATCATCGTCTGCCCGCAACCGCAAGCAGCGGAGATCGGGCTGGAGGTGATGCGCCGCGGGGGCAACGCCGTCGACGCGGCCGTGACCTGCGCTTTCGTGCAGGGCGTGATTGACCCGCAGATGTGCGGCATCGGTGGCGGCGGAGCGATGCTGGTGCACAGCCCCCAGGCCGGCGATGCCCTGATCGAGTTCTACCCGGTGGCCGGCTCGCGCGTCCGCGAGGACCAGTGGGAACGCCTATTCACCCGCGAGGCGGCCGACCGCTACGGCTATGTCCTCGAGGGCTGGGTCAACGATGTCGGTTATCAATCGGTCGCCGTGCCCGGGACGGTGGCAGGGCTTTCCGAGGCGCTCACGCGGTTCGGCTCCATCTCGTGGGAGGAGGCGATCGCGCCGGCGATCGGCATCGCCCGCGACGGCTTCGCGGTGAGCGGCTTCATGCACGGCTACTGGACGACCGACTACGGGCCGGACGTCGTACCCAACGTGCAGCGCATCCAGGCCACGCCCGCCGCGCGGGCCCTTTACACGCACGACGGCCGCCTGTACGCGATCGGCGAGAGGATGGTCCTGGCCGAGCTGGCGCGGACGCTGGAGCGGCTGGCCGCGGGCGGGCCGGAGGAGTTCTATCGCGGTGCGATCTCCTCCGAGATCGCGGCCGACTTCGCCCAGAACGGTGGGTTCGTCACCGCCGAGGACCTCGCCGCCTACGCGGTCAACGTCACCGAGCCCATCCGCGGGACCTATCGCGGGCTCCAGGTGGCGGCCGCGGGTCCGCCGGCGGGCGGGCTGACGCTGCTCCAGATGCTGAACTTCCTCGAGGGGTTCGACCTGCGCTCCCACGGGTGGCCGAGCACCGAGGCCGCCCGGCTGCTGGTCGAGGCGATGGGGTGGGCGTTCGCGGACCGCGAGCTGCATGTGGCCGATCCGCGCTTCGTCGACATCCCCACGGGCGCGCTCGCCGACAAGGAGTACGCGTCTCGGGCCCGCAGCGTGGTCGCTGACCGCGCCGACACGACGCACGTGTGCGTCGTCGATGACGGAGGGAACGCGGTGTCGCTGTCGCACACGCTGGGGTCGGCTTCCGGGGTCGTGACACCTGGCCTCGGCTTTGGCTACAACGACTACATGAACTGCTTCGACCCGCGGCCCGGGCGGCCCAACTCCATCCAGCCGGGCAAGACGCGCATGACCATGATGACGCCGACCATGGTGTTCGACGGCTCGCGGCTGCGCGTGTGCGTCGGCGCACCCGGCGGAACGAAGATCGTGAGCGCCATACTGCAGGTGCTCGTCAACGTCCTGGACCACGAGATGTCGGCGGTGGAGGCGGTGAGCGCGCCGCGTGTCGATTTCCAGGGCGACGTCGTCCAGGCGGAGGCGCGGATTCCGCGGGTCGTCTGCGACGGACTTTCGCGTCTCGGCTACAACGTCAACCGGCGGACGCTGAACTACGACTCGTACTTTGCGCGGCCACAGGTGATCGTGGCCCAGCGCGACGGCCACCTGTCCGGCGGCTCCGACCCTCGCAAGGATGGCGGCGCCGCGTTCGATACGGAGACGACATGACATTCAAAGACCG
>Ga0307479_10006098_pt1 | contig 11051 bp, 12 predicted proteins | sample atmos_gasesECM4C_FD_203743 | JGI IMG/M metagenome (GOLD analysis project Ga0307479, IMG submission 203743) | Hardwood forest soil microbial communities from Morgan-Monroe State Forest, Indiana, United States - atmos_gasesECM4C_515 | ecosystem: Environmental > Terrestrial > Soil > Temperate... | reverse complement strand
CGGCTGAGCATTTTCACCTTTGCCAAAACGAAAAAGGAAACGGCTGAGGGTGCCGCTGCTCCGCGAAGCGAGAACGGTGAATCTCAGCCGAGTAGAGCTCAGCCCGCCGCAGCGCGCACCGGAGCTGCCCCCTGCGCACAGAACCTCTCGACGATCTCGACGAACCGCTCCGGCAACTCCAGCTGCGGCGTATGCCCCGCGTCCTCGAGAACCTCGAGCCTCCACCCGGGGCACAACTCCACCGCGAGCCGCGCCGCCGCGACCGGCACCAACCGATCATGCACGCCATGCATCACCAACGTCGGCGCGGCGATCGCCCGCATCATCGCGACGTACTTCCCCCGACGCACCAACGCGCGCAGCAACGACCTGGCTGCCTCGAGATACGCCTCCATCGCCCAGTCGAACCCGCGCCGTGTCCGCGCCAGCTCCACGTGCGCCGCATACACGTCAGCCCGCACGCGAGATGGATCGAAGCAACACAGCTTGAGCGTCTCCCGCACCAGCCCCTCGGGCCCGAGCCGCTGCGCCCGCTGGCGCACGTACATCTCACCGAGCCCCGGGACCGCATAGGTCGCGAACGCCGTCAGCACGGCGAGGTTGGGCAGCGCCGTGAGCGGCCGCGGCATCGCCGCACCCACCAGCACCAGCCCCTGCACCAGCTGCGGGCGGCGCGACGCCACCAGCATGGAGATCATCCCGCCCATGGAGTTGCCGACAAGCACCGCGGGACGGCCGACCTGCTCGATCACCCCCTCCAGCAGCGAGGCGTTGGCCTCGACGGTGCAGGAGCGACCTTCCGGCGGAGTCAGGCCGAACCCCGCCAGGTCGGGCGCCACCACGCGATGGGTCGCGGCCAGCGCGTCGCCGACCGCGAGCCAGTTGGCGTGTGAGCCGCCCAAGCCGTGCACCAGGATCATCGGGACGCCCTGACCGCCGAAGTCGGCGACGTGGACCGGTCCGCCGACGTCGAGCATCGTGCTGCGCATCGCCGCATCCTAGCGGCCGCGCGGGTCGTGTCGCGCCGTGGCAACAGCGCGGGCACGAGTGCCCCGCGGCCTACCCCGAGCGCGTGCGCAGGCGACACTCTGGGCGCTGCATGTCGACCCCCCTGAACCACAAGCTGCGCCACCGCACCCTGGATCGCTTCCGCCAGAAGCTCTGGGCCGTGCCTGCGCTGCTGTGGCTGCGGCTGTTCCGCCGGGGGGGAGGCAAGTCCGCGCGCCGCCGCAACCAGATCGTCCGCTAGGGGCTCTGGCTCAGCGCACCGACTCGCCGGTCAGCGACACGGCGCCGACGCCGACCAGGGCGCGTTCCATCACCGCGTCGACCCCGGCCATGCCGACGAAGGCGTCGACGACGTCGGGATCGAACTGGGACTCGCGGTTGAGCAGCAGCTCCTCGATGGCCTCGTCGAGGCTGCGCGCCCGCGCGTAGACGCGGCCGGTGACCATCACGTCGACGGCGTCGCACACCGCGACGATGCGCGCGCCCAGGGGGATGGCGCGGCCCTTCAACCGGCCCGGATAGCCGTTGCCGTCGAAGCGCTCGTGGTGGTGACGCACGATGGCCTGCGCCGCGTGCCACTGCTCGACGCCGTCGAGGAGGTGCGCACCGATGTCGGGATGGCGGCGGACGATCTCCCACTCCTCGGGAGTCAGCGGTCCCGCCTTGTGCAGCACGGCGTCGGGGACGGCGATCTTGCCGACGTCGTGCAGGCAGGCGCCGATGCGGACGCTGTTGCGCTGCTCGCTGGACAGCTCCAGGCGCTCGGCGATCCGGTCGGACATGGCCACCAGCCGGCGGCAGTGGGCCTCGGTCTCGACGTCGCGCGCCTCGACCATGTCGGCGAGCTTCATGGTGAACTGTTCGAGCAGCGGCACGACGACGCGCAGCCGCAGCGCCTCATCCGAGACTCGCCGCCGCTCCAGGGCGCGGCGGACCACGACGCGCAGGGTGTCGCCGCGGAAGGGCTTGACCACGTAGTTGACCGCGCCCGCCTCCATGGCGGCGACGGCGACGGAGAGCTCGGTGCTCGCCGTGACCATGATGCAGGGCAGCGCGGGGTCGAGGCGGCGGGCCAGCGCGACCAGCTCGAGCCCGGTCACGGTGGGCAGCCGGTTGTCGGTGACCACGACGTCGAAGGGCGGCCGGGTCCTGGCCAGCAGGTCGGCGGCGTCCCCGCCGTCGAGGACGGTGTCGATCTGGTAGCCGTCCGCCTCCAGGGTCAGCCGCATGAACTTGCACGTGACCGGGTCGTCTTCGACCACGAGGATCCGGGCCATCGAACCTCCGCCACATCCCTTCCCGCTTTCTTACACCGCTGCTGACCAGTATCAACGACCCCGGGCTGCCATATCTGACACCACCGGATCGTTACCGGGATGCGCGCCGGACCCGTCAGGAAGCGTGCTAGACGGCGGCGCCGACCCGCTCCGCCTCCTCCTTGAGGCGCTTGACGGTCTCGGCCATGGTGGCCTGGTTGCGCTCCGTCCGCTTGGCGCCGGGCGTGCCCAGCAGGAACAGCGAGCCCAGGGTGCGGACGACGGCGCCGCGGCGATCCTCGGTCGACTCGGTGAGGGTGACGCCCCCACCGGTGCGCGGCGCGATGCGGTACGTCCAGCGGGACACCGGCAGGCCGAGGTACTGGATGTCGAAGGTGAGCTCACGCCCGGGGTCGGCGACCACCACCGTCCCCTGGGTGCTCCAGCGGCGCGTCCCGATGCGGTTGCGGCCGACGAAGCGGACCCCCGGCGCGGCCGCGGTGGCGCCGCCCTGCCAGTCGCAGCGGTAGCACTCGGGGCTCCAGCGGCCCATGGCGGGCAGGTCGGAGATCAGGGTGTAGACGGCCTCGGGCGAGGCGTCGATGTCGATGGAGACCGACGGCACGGTGAGTCCCTCCCAGGATTTCTCGGTCCGCGGCATGCTCGCCGCGGGGAGACGCGATCGTACCCGCTCAGCGGAGGTACGAGGCGAGGAACTCCAGCATGAGCGGCCACAGCCGCTGCGCCGCCTCCTCGCGGTACGCCGGGCGCCCGTCGTGGAAGAAGGCGTGGCCGGCGTTCGCGAAGATCTCCAGGGTCACGTTCTTGCCCGCGCGGCGCATGCGCTCGGCGAGGATGGTCAGCAACTCTGGCGAGGGATTCAGGTCCTCGGCGCCGCCGGCGAGCAGCAGGGGGCAGCGCAGGTCCTCGGCGAGGTCGATGACCGGCGCCGGACGGTTCTCCGTCGTCACCTCGTCGGGCGTGGCCCGATCGATGAAGCCGGGCCAGCAGGGGATCGCCGCGTCGACGCTGTCGCTGCTGCAGGCGAAGAGAAGTGCGTGCCGCCCGCCCGAGCAGAAGCCCACGGTGCCAACACGACCGTTGCCGCCCTCCAGACCTCGAACGTGCGCAGCCGACGCGGCGAGGTCGCGCACCACGCCGGCGTCGCTGACGCGGAGCATGGCGGGGAAGATCGTCGCCTGGTCGCCAGGCACGGGTGCGCCGGTGCGCGCGTACAGGTCTGGGGCGATGGCGTCGAAGCCCGCGTTGGCAAATCGCCTGGCCACGTCGCGGGTGTGGTCGGCGAGGCCGGCAGCGTCGTGGACGACGATGATGCCGGGACGTGCCGCGGCGTCACGGGGACGCGCGAGGTACGCGGGCACCGGAAATCCGTCGCTGTCGACGGCGACCTCGGCAGTCTGCAGACGGTCGAGGTCCTGGACGGCACCGGGAACGCTCATGTCCCTCATCGTAAGGTGGCGAACAACCCGCTCGCAGCCCGATGTGACGGCTCGGTCGCGAGCGAACGACTTGCGGTTGACACACGTCGTTCTCGCGGTGCGCCCGCCGTAGAGTGCGCCTGTCGGCTCCCGACAAGAGCAAACCCACCGCGAGGTGGGGACGCAAAGCCACGGGTCTCCGCGGAGACAGCCGGGCCGCCGAAGGAGTCCACCGGGGCCGACCGGAGATCCCCCCATGCATCTCGGTCGCTCCCATCGTCTGCGCGCTGGCGCGCACGCCCTGGTCACCCTGGGCAGCGCCGGCGCCATCGCCGCCGTGATCACCCTGGCCGGCGCCGTCTCTGCGCCGCGCGCCGTCCACGCGGCACAGAGCTTCGACCAGGCGATGTTCTCGCTGATCAACCAGGACCGCGCCCAGAACGGCCTCGGCGCGCTGCGCTGGAACGGACAGCTGAGCTCGATCGGTGAGAGCCAGGGCTACAACGGGTGCGGCTTCCCGATCAGCGGGCGCGCCACCGACATGGGCGTGCGCAACTACTTCTCGCACACCATCTGCGGCTCGCAGAACGTGTTCAACATCCTCCAGGCGGACGGCGTTCCCTTCAGCTCGGCGGGCGAGAACATCGGCTGGGAGAGCGGCTACACCGATCCCAACGAGGCCGCGCAGTCGCTCAACACCGCGTTGATGGCGAGCCCTGGGCACCGCGCCAACATCCTCAACGCCGGCTACACCGACGTCGGCGTCGGCTCCTGGTCGACGGCGCCGGGGCAGACGTGGTCGGGGACGGGCAACGCATACAGCAACGTCTGGCTCGTCAGCGAGGAGTTCGCCCAGCTGCCTCCGGGCGCCGCTCCCCCGCCACCGCCGCCTCCGCCCGGCTCGCCGGCGGCGGGTCCCGGCTACTGGCTGGTCGGCGCCGACGGCGGCGTCTTCCCCTTCGGCAGCGCCGCGGGCTACGGCTCGACGGGCAACGTCCGCCTCAACCAGCCGGTCGTCGGCATGGCGGCGACCCCGGATGGCCACGGCTACTGGCTGGTCGCCGCCGACGGCGGCGTCTTCCCCTTCGGCGACGCCGTGGGCTACGGCTCGACGGGCAACGTCCGCCTCAACCGGCCGATCGTCGGCATGGCGGCCACCCCGGACGGCCACGGCTACTGGCTGGTCGCCGCCGACGGCGGCGTCTTCCCCTTCGGCGACGCCGTGGGCCACGGGTCGACGGGCGGACAGCACCTCAACCAGCCGATCGTCGGCATGGCGGCGACGCCGGACGGCCACGGCTACTGGCTGGTCGCCTCCGACGGCGGCATCTTCCCCTTCGGCGACGCCGGCGGCTACGGCTCGACGGGCGGGTGGCGGCTCAATCAGCCGGTCGTGGGCATGGCCTCGACGCCGGACGGCCGCGGCTACTGGCTGGTCGCCTCCGACGGCGGCATCTTCCCCTTCGGTGACGCCGGCGGGTACGGCTCGACCGGCGGCACACGACTCAACCGGCCGGTGGTCGGCATGGCGGCGACGCTCGACGGCCGCGGCTACTGGCTGGTCGCCTCCGACGGCGGCGTCTTCCCCTTCGGCGACGCGGTCGGCTGGGGCTCGACGGGCGGGATCCGGCTGGCCAGCCCGGTGGTGTCGCTGATCGGCTGAGCGCGCTGACCGGGCTGACCGGTCAGTCCGGTGGCAGGGCGCTCTGCAGCCTGTCGGCCTCGCGGCGCGCGGCGCGGGACGCTTCGACGGCGGCGCGGACGGCGTCGGCTGCGGACTTGGACTGCGTCTCGGCGTCGCTGAGCTCTGCCTGAAGCAGTTGCATGCGCGAGCGCAGCTCGGCGACGTGCTCGTCGGCGCGGCGCTGCTCGGTCCTGCGCTGGAAGACCTCGCGGTCGGCGGCCGCTGCGGCGTCGGCAGCGCCTGCCGCAGCCTCGCGCATCTCCGCCAGTTGCGGCGATTCTCCTTGCTCTGGCTGGGGTTTGGCGGCCTGAGTGCGTGGTGTGGCGATCGGCTCGTCGTCTGTGGCCGCTGCCGGCGCACCGAAGCCGAGCTGCGGCTCGACAGGTGCGAGCAGGCGTCCCTGTTCGAGCTGTTCGCGCACTCCGTCGCCGGCTGCGAGCGCGGCTCGGAGCGTGCTGGTCATCTCCAGCTGCACCTGCGCGCTGCTGCCGTGTCCTGCGTCGCGCAGCACCTGCATGCCGCGGCGCACCACGTCGTCGACGCCGCGCTGCACCTCGCGCCCCAGCTCCTGCATCTCCTGGGCCGCGGCGCGATCCTGCACCGCCCGCGACTGCGCGTCGGCGAGCCGACGGGCCAGGTTGGTCAGCGTGCGCACGCGGTGCGGATCGCCGTGCGCCACCTGGTCCAGCGCCCACACCTGCGGCGCGGGACGGCGCAGCGTCTGCAGCCACGCCGCGGTCTCCCGATCGCCGGACGCACGCGCCTCGCGGGCAAGGCGGTTGCGGTCCTCGACGAAGCGGTCGAGCGGCACGCGGAGCAGTTGTTCGATCAGCTCGTCGCGCATGCGCTGAGGGTACGTGGGCCGCTTTCCCGTGTGCCAGAATCGGTGGCCCCCAGGTTGCAGCGTAGGAGGTGTGCGTGATGGCCATCGGAACCTTCCTGTCCGACATCGAGACCCTGCGCCGCAAGGCGCGCGAGCACATCGAGCAGGGCCCTGTCACCGACTCCTACGGCGCCGACCGCGAGCGGGTGATCGCGGTGCTCAACGAGGTGCTGGCCACCGAGATCGTCTGCGTGCTCCGCTACAAGCGCCACTTCTACATGGCGACGGGGTTGTCGAGCAGCGCGGTCGCCGCCGAGTTCCTGCAGCACGCCACCGACGAGCAGGGCCACGCCGACATGGTCGCGGCGCGCATCGTGCAGCTGCAGGGCGAGCCCAACTTCAACCCCGAGGGCCTGGCCACCCGCAGCCACGCAGAGTACAAAGAGGGAACCAGCCTCACCGACATGGTGCGGGAGGACCTCATCGCTGAGCGCGTCGCGGTGGCGTCGTACTCGGAGATCATCCGCTGGCTGGAGGACGGCGACCCCACCACGACGCAGATGATCCGCACCATCCTCACCGTCGAGGAGGAGCACGCCGACGACATGCTCAACCTGCTGAAGGGCATGGACTAGCGGGTTCGCCGCCGGCCACGTCGTTCACTCTTCGTTGACGGTTGGCCGCGTAGTGTCGACCGGTTGACCTACCGCGCGGCGCCGACCGACCACTGGACCGATCGCTTCCGCGTGTCCCGCGCCCGCAGGGAGGCGATGCGGACGACGCTGTGGATCATCCCCACGGCCATGGTCGCCGTGGCCGGCGCGCTCTTCGCCATCACCTACGGGCTGGACCGGGCCGCTGAAGCAGGCCGGTTCTCGCTGCCCGGCTTCATCACCAGCGGCAGCCCGGACGCGGCGCGGCAGATCCTCATCGCCATAGCCGCGGCGATCATCACCGTCGCCGGGGTGCTGTTCTCGATCACCATCCTGGTCCTGCAGCTGGCCTCGCAGCAGTTCGGTCCGCGAATGCTGCGCAACTTCATCCGCGACCTGGGCACGCAGCTGAGCCTCGGCGCCTTCGTCGCCACCTTCGTCTACTCGGTGCTGGCCCTGGGGGCGGTGGAGAGTGCGCCGGCGCACGACTTCGTGCCGCACATCTCGGTGACCGTGGCCCTGACGCTCACCCTCGTCGACCTCGCCATCACCATCTACTTCATCCATCACGTGGCGACGTCGATCCAGCTCACCTCCGTCATTTCTGGCATCGCGCGCGACTTCCGCACCACGCTGCGCAACGCGCAGGACGACGTCGCCCGTGCGCAGCCGCCCGCGCCGGCACGCGGGCCCGATCCCGCCGAGCTCAGCGACCTCGTCTGCAGCAGCGGCGCGCCGGTGTTCGCCCACGACAGCGGCTTCATCCAGTCCGTCGGGCATCGCCACCTCATGGCCATCGCGGTGCGGTCGGACACCGTCATCCGGCTGGTGCGGCGTCCGGGGCACTTCGTCGTGCAGGGTCAGCCGGTCGCCTTCGTCCTGCCCGGCGACGCCGTCGGCGCGGTCGCCGAAGCCCTGCGTGACGCGCACATCATCGGCTCGAACCGGACGCTGACGCAGGACGTCGGCTTCGCCGTCGACCAGCTGGCCGAGGTGGCCATCCGTGCGCTGTCGCCGGCGGTCAACGACACCTTCACCGCGCTCAACTGCATCGACTGGCTCGGCGACTGCCTGTGCCAGGCGGCGGTGTCGCCGCTGCCCGACGGGGTGCATCGCGACCCGGCCGGCAACGTGCGCATCATCGAGCCGGTGATCACTCTGGACCGCCTGGTCAAGGGCGCCACCGACAAGATCAGGCAGGCGGCGTCGGGAATGCCGGCGGTGCTCATCCGCCAGCTCGACAACCTGGGCAAGGTGCGCCGCGCGGTGCGCACCGCCGCGCAGCGCGAGATGGTCGAGAGCCACGCCCGCCTGGTCCTGCGCGCGGCCGACGAGACGGTGCGCGACGCCGCCGATCGCGCCGACATCCACGACGCCTTCGCCCTGGCCATGTCGCCCGTCGACCTCGGCGTCGCGGCCAGCGACTCCTGGGAGGCGGAGCCTTCGGCGCGCTGAGTGGACTTGCCGGTCCGGTCTCGTCGCGCGCATCGTGTGCACCGATGAGTGACACGAGCCCAAGCGAATCGGCCGCGATCCTCCTGATCGAGGACGACAGGACGCTGCGCAGCGTGGTCGTCGGCGCACTGGAGCAGGCGGGCTTTCGCGTCACCGCCGTCGCCGACGGCAGCGCCGGCGCCAAGGCCGTGGCAGGCGGGGGCTTCGACGTCGTGCTGCTCGACCTCGGACTGCCGTTCGTCGACGGCTGGCACATCCTGGGCTCGCTGGAGGGAAGGCGCGCGCCGTCGGTGATCGTCATCAGCGCGCGCGGCGAGGAGCGCGACAAGGTGCGCGCGCTGGACATGGGCGCCGACGACTACCTGGCCAAGCCGTTCGGCGCCGACGAGCTGCTGGCGCGCATCCGCGCCGTGCTGCGGCGCGCGCGTCCCGCGGCGGAGCCGAAGCGCGTGGTGCGCTGTGGCGCGGTGAGCGTCGACCTCGGTGCGCACGCGGTGACCCGCGACGGCGAGGAGGTGCGCCTGTCGCCGACGGAATACCTGCTGCTCGCCGAGCTGGCCCGCAACGCGGGGCAGGTGATGGACCATCGCACCCTGCTGGGCCGCGTCTGGGGACCGACGTACGCGGGCGAGATGGGCTACCTGCGCGCCTTCGTCCACCGCCTGCGCGCCAAGCTGGAGGACGATCCCTCGGCGCCGTCGGTCGTGGTCACCGTGGGCCGCAACGGCTACCGCTTCGGCCCGCCGCTCAGCTCATAAAAGTCGTTATCGCTCCGTTCACTGAGCCCCGCCTAGGCTGGCGGACATGGGTCTTCCGCCCGCGACCGCGCTCTTCGGTCGTGACGTCGTCGACGGCAGCGGCCGCCATCTCGGCCGCGTCGAGATGATCGTGCGCCTGCCCGACGGCGAGCGGCAGGCGGTGGTCCGCAGCGGTCTGTGGCGGCGCAGGCGGACGTTCGTCTCGCTCGACGGCGCCGTCCTCGTCAACGGGCGAGTCGTCGTCTGCGCGCGGCCCGCGCCGGTGCTGCACCTGCATCCGTCGCCGCAACACCCGGAGGGTGAGCCCAACCGTGCCGCTTGACCTGATGATGTTCCTCATCCTGGCCGCGCTGGCGATCCTCAGCTTCGCCTACGTCGAAGGCCTGGAGAAGCTCTGAGATGCTGACCGGCTACATCGTCGCCTTCGTCATCTCCGTGCTGGTGACGGTCTACCTGTTCGTGGCCCTGCTCTTCCCGGAGCGATTCTGACGTGGCCCTCGACCTCATCGGGGTGGTCCTGACCCTGCTCGCCGTCGCCGTCGGCGCCTGGTTCCTCGGCGGCTACATGGTCAAGGTCTTCAGCGGAGAGCGCGTCTTCCTGAGCAGGGTGATGCGGCCGGTCGAGCGCGGCTTCTACAAGGTGAGCGGCATCGACGAGGAGAAGGAGCAGAGCTGGAAGTGGTACCTGGTCGGCGTGCTGCTGATCAGCATCGTCAGCCTGGTCTTCACCTACGTCATCCTGCGCATCCAGGACCACCTGCCGCTCAACCCGGCCGGCCAGTCGTCGGTGCCGGGCGACCTGTCGTTCAACACGGCGCTCTCCTTCACCACCAACACCAACTGGCAGAACTACGCCGGCGAGTCGACGCTGAGCTACACGTCGCAGATGCTCGCCCTGGTGCTGCACCAGTTCCTCTCGGCGGCGACCGGCATCGCCATCGCGGTCGCCCTGGTGCGCGCCCTGGCCCGGCGCAGCATGACCACCATCGGCAACTTCTACGTCGACGTGGTGCGCTGCGTCCTCTACGTGCTGCTGCCCATCTCGGTGGTGCTCACCGTCATCTTCGTGTCGCAGGGCGCCATCCAGAACTTCAGCGACTACACCGCGGCGCACACCTTCGGCGGCGTGGTGCAGACCATCGCCCAGGGTCCGGTGGCCTCGATGGAGGCGATCAAGAACCTCGGCACCAACGGCGGCGGCTTCTTCAACGCCAACTCGGCGCACCCCTTCGAGAACCCCAACGGCTTCACCAACCAGCTGACCATCTTCAGCGAGATCCTCATCCCCTTCGCGCTGACCGTGTTCTTCGGCAAGATGGTCGGCAGCGTCAAGCAGGGGCTGGCGGTGGGCGCGGCGATGGCCGTGATCATGGTCGGCATGGGTGCGTTCGTCATCCAGCAGGAGCAGGGCGGCAACCCGGCGCTGGCTTCGACGGGTGTCACGCAGGCGCGAACCGACCAGCAGGCGGGCGGCAACATGGAAGGCAAGGAGGTCCGCTTCGGGCCGGTCTACAGTGCCATGTTCACCGACACCACGACGTCGACGAGCACGGGCTCCGTCGACGCCGCGCACGACAGCTACACGCCACTCGGTGGCCTGGTGGCCATGGCCAACATCGAGTTCGGTGAGATCACCCCCGGAGGTACGGGCTCCGGCCTGTACGGCATGCTGGTGTTCGCCATCCTAGCGGTGTTCATCGCCGGACTCATGGTGGGCCGAACACCGGAATACCTGGGCAAGAAGATCCAGTCGCTCGACATCAAGCTGGCGGCGCTGGCGATCCTCATCCTGCCCGCCAGCATCCTCGGCTTCACCGCCGTGTCGGTGCTGGCGCCCTCAGGCAAGCTGGGGCCGCTCAACCCTGGGTCGCACGGCTTCAGCGAGATCCTCTACGCGTTCTCGTCGACCACCGGCAACAACGGCAGCGCCTTCGCCGGGCTGAGCGGCAACACGCTCTACTACAACACCACGCTG
>Ga0307479_10006097_pt1 | contig 11051 bp, 9 predicted proteins | sample atmos_gasesECM4C_FD_203743 | JGI IMG/M metagenome (GOLD analysis project Ga0307479, IMG submission 203743) | Hardwood forest soil microbial communities from Morgan-Monroe State Forest, Indiana, United States - atmos_gasesECM4C_515 | ecosystem: Environmental > Terrestrial > Soil > Temperate... | reverse complement strand
TGCTGTCGAGTTGCCGTAATAACCGCTGAAATCCGCCACGATCCCGAGGACCGGGAGAACTTTTGCTTCCAGCGAAGCGTTCCAGCCGTTCTTGCTACGACGTAATGGGGGAGAAAGTGGGTCCAGCCGCAGGCTGTAGAGATTAGGGCCGAAGCCGATATGGGAATAGCCGACAAACGCATTAAATCTCTGCGCATTGCCTCTCGCGGCAGTAAAGAACAACAACACACACACGATTGCGATGAGTTTGTACACGGGCAGATTCTCCTTTGCTCTGCGACTCTTCGTCTTTCCCTGGACATTTATTCCGTGAGCCCATTTTCATAGCAGCTAGCCCCTTCAGGTCAGCAGAGGGTTACTCCCAAGTTAGCCGTTCAAAGACTATGGGCGAAGCCCGCCGCTGGGGCAGCCGTGGCGGCGGGCTCACGGAGGACAGGTAGCCGTAGGCTTACACTTTGACTCCTACTACTGGACATTCTCCCCGCAATTGACATTGGAGAGGCCCGTGAGGTTGCCGATGGCCAACGACCTTGCGTCACAAAACACGGAGGCTCCCCCATTGCCAGTTATGGTGTTGTTGCTGCTGCCGGAACCTGGGATAGGTGTGAAGTCCCCGATGGAAATCCGCTGGATGTGCACACCGTCTCCGGAATTGTTGGAGACCGTAACGGCGCCGCCAAGATGGACGTTTGCGCCCTGTTCCAAAAAGATACCGGCTCCGTGATTACCGGTGATGGTTGCGACCCCTCTCATCTCCACCGTAGAATTTTCCGTGGCGACGAGGCCGCCGCAGGGAAATGCGATTTCCGCGGGACAGGCACCGCCGTTTCCTTGGATGAGAGTAGTTCCACCGACCACCAAACGGGCCCCTTCCTGCAAGAAGATCCCATTGATATCGTGCCCTTGAATGATGGTGGTTTGGTTAGGGCGATTGGCGTCCAAGGCGACCGTACTCAGGAGCCGTGCCAAGATCCCGATGTCTCCGTTGTTTTGAATCAAGGTATTATTTCGAAGGGAGACGACCGCGTTGCGCGCCGCAAAAACGCCAATGCCCCCGAAGCTGCCGCAGGCTGGGCTGCCATGAACACAGCCATTGTTCTGGATCGTGGTTGTTCTCACGGTAACATCCGAATCTGCTACGTCCAGCCCGCTATTGGGCGTGTTGTTGTGAATGTTCGTGCTGTTGACGAAAAGCAGCGAACGCCCGTTCACATTAATTCCGTCACCCTCATTGTCATGGATATCGCACCCGAGGATCTGCACGTCTGAAGCCTCGTAAATGCCCACCCCGATCCCTCCGGAGCCCAGAGTCGATCCCGGAACGCCGACAATCTCCAGATTCCGGAGGGTAATGTTCTGGGAACGAACCATATCGAACGTATCGGAATCCTGTGGTTGAACAATCTTCGCTCCGCCACCCGCAACGAAGGTAAGGGACCGCGCATCGCTGAGGGACACGTTCTCGTTACAGGTGCCTGTCACGATGAAAGTAATGGGCCCGATTTGTCCCACAGCGTTCAGCGCGGCGGTGATGCTCGTGTATGTGCCGCCGGTTGCCGGGGGACAGCTCACCGTAACCTGCGCGTGCGCAATCCCAGGGAGTAGCAAGAGTGCCAGCAAGATCGCAAATGCGGAGGCCCTAAACACACGGTTTTTTCTCATGGTAATGCTCCTTTCCTTTCTTTTTAGTAAAGTAGCGGAGTCGCCGGATTTCGTGTGGAACACAGACTCTCCCGCCTTGCGGCACAATATAGGCATTTAGAAATCCTCCAAGCGACAAGGAACGACAGAGAGGAATCGACACTGAATGTCGCACTTTGTCGTCCAGAGGCCCCCAGTGCCCTTCTTTTCATCTCATCCTCCAAATTGTTCGAAAATCGTGTGACTCCTGGGTTCCCAATGGTCTCTCGCGAACCCAATGTTGCAAGCGAGAAGGTGCGACGACGGCTATGCAGCCAGGCGTCGACCTCGTTTTTGAATGCGTACACTGAACTTGCTTTCGAGTGAAAATGCCGCCGGACGGGCAGGCCTTCACGCTTTTCCCAGCGTTGAACCGTGCGTACCTCGCGAGCCAAATAGACTGCAATCTCTTTCCAGCAGTTCAGGCGGTTTCGGCCCGGCTCACACAACAAGCGAGCACCGGGCTTCAAGTGCTTGGCGTGTGCGGTTAACATTCGATCGAAGCTTTCCTTACTGCAGCCTGCCTGTTTGCTTGAGCGCACGCTGTCACTGTTGTCTTTGCCCTAGATCTTTCAAAATGTGCCGCGGTGGCTGGCGCGGCTGAAACGAGTCCGAAAGTTAAGAGCTGAACTCTTCCCATCGTTCACGAAACTGCAAATGTGCACATAGCGCCCTAGGGCCCACAGGGCCGCGCCGCAAATCCCGGGTCCGTGAAATCGCACATCTTTTCCAAGTCCCAAGGCCTGCTCCGTGAAACATTGCGCTGTGCCCATTTGAGCGACAACCGAGCGGACACCTTCGACACGTGCGGATTCATTCCCCGCCTGGGCTTCATCGAGGGCATCCAGGGCATAGCTGCGGACTAGCTTTTGGAAGAACCTACGCATCACCTCCGGGTGATCGAAGATTTCCAAACCAAGAATTCGGCCACCTATCGCGAACGCTACTCCGCACTGGCCCTCCTGCCACTTAAAAGCACGAGTGAATTCCTCGACCGAATTCGAGTGGCGCTCATAGATCGCGGACATGGCGCCGGTTGGCGACGACGCCATGAGGCGCGTCGCTTTGGCGGCGATGTTTCTCCACACCGCTCCTTGGTCAGACTTGCGCGTGCCATTCGAACACATGGCGGCGGTGACCTGTGTCACTCGTTCTCCCCGCACCAACGAATACATGAGATGATCGGCCACGTTCAGCTCCGTAGACTCCATCTTCCAGCGCCCTGCCTCTACGCAAGAGACGGGGATCACGGTCGTATGCCTCGCTGGCGCGAGAATTGTCAGGTTCAGGACGCGGTTCTGTTTCGCCCCGACGAGTTCCTCTCCGTCCACCAGCAGCACCGGGAACTCCGCGTCATTTTCAAGACGTAGCTCTGAGACAGATCCGCCTGCCTGAAGCTCAGTCAAGCGGACTTTGCCCTGCGCGATGCCGTCTTCGAGGAGGAGGTAGTCCAACTCCCGGACGGGCATGCTTGGACACATCAATGGAAACAGGATGAGATTCCGGAACTCAGAAGATCGGCCGATTTCGATGCCTGAGAATTCCTCTTGAAGCGTTCGCATGCTATTGCTAGCGCACGCGGCAGGCCAAATCACACGATTCGAATAATCAATAACTTACGGTGACGAAGAACTGATTACGACAACGGTGGTTGTCGCGCCCCGTCAATTCCTGTTGTCATTTTGCCCAACGCCCACTTGCTCACGGCCTGTTTGGTAACTCCAAGCAGTTCCGCGGCTGCGGTTTGGTTGCCTTTGCACTCCTCGAGTGCCTTCATAAAAAGCTGGTCCCTTAGTTGTGCCAGATATTCGTCGACCTTGAATCCGTTAGACGGTTTCGGCAATGCTAACGCCGCGAGAGGATCCTTCGCTGATGGATCGCAGTCAAATTTTAGGTCCTCGGCGTCGATAACGTCTGCAAGTGAATACAGCACAGACCTCTCCAGTACATTCAAGAGGTCGCGGACATTTCCAGGCCAAGGTTGACGCTCAAGACACGCCAGAGCCCGGGTCGTGAGCTGGTGAGGCCTTTGCGTTCGTTGATTGATTTTTCGGAGCAGCGTGGCCGCCAGCTCAGGAATTTCGCTTCGGCGTTCGCGTAATGCTGGAAGAGTAATCGGCACCACTGCCAGGCGGTGATAAAGGTCCTTACGGAAGCGCCCTGCGGACACTTCCTTTCTGAGGTCGCGATTGCTCGCTGCGATGATCCGCACATCGACTTTCCGGGACGCCTCACTCCCGAGCCGTTGCACTACACCATCTTGAATAACGCGCAGCAGCTTAGCTTGCATTTCCAGCGTCAGTTCGGCGACTTCATCGAGGAACAGTGTACCCTGGTCGGCCGCCTCAAAAATCCCCTTCGCGTCGCTTATCGCTCCCGTGAACGCGCCCTTTTTGTGGCCCAACAGATAGCTTTCCGCAAGCGACGCCGGAATAGCCGCGCAGTTAACCGGCACCAACGCGCGATGAAACCGCGGACTTGGACTTAGCCTGTGTATGAGGTGAGCAAATCGTTCCTTCCCGGTTCCTGTTTCGCCCAACAGAAGAACGGGTAAATCGCTTCCCGCGGCGATGCCCGCTTGTTCTGCAGCATGCCGGAGGGCCGCGGATCCGATAAATATCCCTAACTGCATGAGGGCATCGTCAAGGCCCGGAATTCGCCTTCGGCCCTCGCCGAACAACCTTCGGACCCCGCCGACCAGCATTTCTTCTAATTCCTGTCCCTCAAGCCTTCTGCTGCTGCGAAGGAGTTCTTCTTTTTGTTTTCCTGGCTCTGATGGCGCTTGTTCTACTGCCCCACTCTGAGACTCGGGCGTCTCAAGCCTTCTGTCGTCGAAAGAGTTTTCTTGTGTTTCCTCTCCCGCTTCTGCTGGCGTCTCTTCTTTCGGCCCTTCCTCTATTGCCTCACTCTGAGACTCGAGCGTCTCAGGCTCTCCGCTGCCACTGCGAACGAATTCTCCTATTTCTTCTCCTGGTTCTGATGGCTCTTGTTCTGCTGACCCACGTTGTGCGGGCATTCCTCGCCGGAGAGTCTCCAATTGCAATCGCGTAAGCTTGAATGCTGCCAAAAACTCCCTGGTCGGTGATTCATGCTTAGATTGTCCGTATTCCAGCAAACCCCGGATACACATGAACGACTGGGCTAACGCAGCGAATTGCTCCGGCGCGTCGTGGCCCCCGTACTGCTGCCAGAGGAGAAAACCTGCCAACCTGCTAAACGTCTCATCCGCGAAAGCCTGTGCGTCATCTGGGGCCAGTCTCGCGGACATGAGGTGGCGCAGAGGTGGCAAGAGGAACTCTGTGAACGGGTCGCCATACTGCAGCCGCATGCGTTCCACGAAGGCCTTGTCAAAGCCAAATGTTTCCTCGCCGGCCTTCGGTTCTTCGAGGACTGGCGAAGCATCCGGTTTCGTTCTCTTTCGGCGCAGCCACCACAACAATCCCCGCGTTTCCACCGCCACGGCCTTCGCTTCCGGCCTAACCAATTCTCTTGGGTACCTGTGGAAATACTCCTCCGCCATTGCAAGGTAAGGGATTGTTTGCCAATCGCTCGAGTCCATCCGCACTTCTTTTACGTTGGCCTCCCCGAAGAGCGGCCGCGCCGGCGATCCGACTTGCAGCATCTTCGCCGGCAAAACTCCCAGAGCAGCTAATAGAAACCACGCAGCTCTCATCTCCGCCGTACCGCTGGAAACACAAACGTAGCGGTCGGCGATCTCAGACGATCCCAGTTTCATCAATCTTCGTACCGTTTGCACCAGGCCACCCGTCACCGACGAGTAGTCCTTCGGGTCTGAAACGGGCAGTTCGTGCACAACGATCTGACACTCCGGATATCTGCTGGACACTTCCTTCTCAGTCGCGGCTGCGTTCTCTCGCGTATGCGGAGTATGAAAGAGGAAGAGGCGGCCGAACGGCTTGGCGCTCATGATTGACAAGATTGGCCCAGATAGTTCCTGGCCCGCGATTTCACCAGCCATAAACGGATCCTTCGGATCTACGAACGCGTATAAGTAATTAACCTTTGTCATGGCCTCGACACTCCGGGTTTGAGGGGAGGGAGAGGTTTCCTGTCTCCCCGAGCTGTGACAGTCATCGTAGGACGCCTCCGGCTTCATAAGGATGTTTATGTTTCGGAATAGGTCAAAGACTGCGCATGGCTGGCGCGCCTTTTCTGACCGAATAGATCTCCGCCTGTTTGCGGGGATTATACTCTTCGCAACTAGAAAGGAGGACCCGACGGCAAATTCGATGAACTTCTTGACGCCAGCACGGCAGGTTCGGAATTCATCAACGCCTCCACTTTGAGCATCCTGCTCTACTCCAACCTCTACACGAGATTTCCTCATTTCTAGAGGCCAGATAGTGACGGACCAGGAACGACGCGAAGTTTTGTCGCGCTAGAATCCGGCCCCCGTTGCGGAAAATGTTCCGGTACCCTTCCAGAAAACACGTGAAGTAGGCCATAGAATCTGGCCCCAATACGGAAAAGTTCTGTGCCCCTGTTTAGAAATGGGCCGGTGTGTTTTGAAACGACTGGTTCCCCTTTCGCGATTTGGTTCCCCGGTTTGGACTTCGGGACCCGCTAGGCAAGTTTTCCGCAGGCACCGGAAACTCGTGAGAAACCCTCACGCCCGTCTGGCGCGGGGTCCCCAATTTCGGGTTTTCACCGGACACATGGCTGTCACGTGACGCGGCTAGTCAACCGGGTGCACGTGATCGCGTGATGCTGGAAGGATCGTGGCGACCGACACATGATTTCTATCGCGGATTTTTATGCATGGCCTCTAGGGCACGAGCGTGAGGAACCAAAAGCAAAGGGCCGAAGGGCCGAGAGCTTTACTTGATCTTGAGCAGCTTCGCCACCAGGGTGTGTGAGCGCTTCACTTCTTCAGCGATGCTGCGCAGTGACAGGTTTTTCTTATGAAGGCGGTGCACCTGGGCGAGCAGCTCGGGGTTGGGCGGCAACGGTTTACGGTAGCCACGAGGTTTTCCGTCCAGACGCTTGGCGCGCCAGCCGCCGATGGTCTTGCCCGCTCTTTTCGCACGCACCAAACCCGCCTTAACGCGCTCGCGAATGATCTCCCGCTCCATCTCGGCCACCGCGCCCAGCACCGTGAACATGAGCTTGCCAGCCGGTGTTGCGGTGTCGACGTTTTCGGTTAAGGAAATGAATTGCACTCCCAGCTGCTTAAACTCGTCCAGCGCTTGGTGTAGGTGCGAGGTAGACCGGGCAAAGCGATCGAAGCGCCACACCAAAACCGTCGAGAGTAAGCCCTGGCGTGCGTCGGCCATGAGACGGTCGAGCGCCGGACGTCGGGCTTTCGCGCCGCTGACGCCCTCATCGACGTACTCGGTGAATCGCAACTGGCGGTGCTGGCAAAATTCCCGCATCGGCAGGAGTTGGGTTTCGGGATGCTGGCCGTTGTGGGTGCTCACGCGGGCGTAGATACCCAGGATTCGGGCCTTGTCTTTCATGGTTCAAAAATAACGGGAATTGTAGGCGATGTAAATAGATAACATTAAATGGTGTAATTAGATCCCAGTTCAATTTGGAATCTAGTGCCAACGGGGAAAAATCTGCCCTGTCGTGAATTCAGGCGGCTAGCCGGTCCTCTATTAAGGGCGTGTTTTAGCCCACTTCGACACGCTTCGATGACGATCTGGAGGAATCTACGTGATTCACCAGGGGGTAACACCAATGACAGGAATCAAGGCCATTTTTAGTGAGGTCGAAAGAGCCAAAAGAGCAAAAGAGTGATTTGTGCGGTCTTGTGATGGAAAAATGTGTCCTTCACAAAGAAACACATCACGCTGGGAACGCCAGGGCTAAGCCCAATCAAATCACTAAAACTGCAACTTCATCAATTTCAACTGGCAGTTAGAACAAATTTCTATACGCGAGCGTTAATAAAAAGTTATACAAATGGTGCTCGAAACTGTCGAAGTTGCAATCGCCGAATGGTTTCAACAACCTGGAGGCAGTAGGCCCGACGCTCAAATCACGCCATCTCCGAACAGTTCGCGGAAGGCCAAGCCCTGGACCTTTTCGCACCGTTCACGTGAATCATAACCAATGACGTAGCCCTTCTTGGTGAGCCGTTCCTTGAGGGCGCGCTTGCCCGCCACGTTGTTACCGTTGAATGATCCCCGCTCCTTAAGCCAGCCCTGAATAGTGACCTGTGAACCGGCTGATTTCGATCTCGGCCTGCGGGTTGCGATCACACTGGGCCGCGATGAATTGCTCCAGCAGGTCTTGCTCCTTCTCGTAACGCCGGGACTCCTTCGTGATCGCCTCGGGTACGAGCAACTTGCGGTCGCGTGCGTTCCACCGCTTTAGGCCCGTGATGATCCAGTTGAGAAGGCCCGAGCGCTCGGCCCAGAGCTTCTTGTCGAAGTGAATGTCCTTCTTGACCTGAAATGGAGGGGCTGGAATTCAGTCTGAGACCTCGCTTCGCAACGTCCCGTCATCCGAGCGACGCCTCCGGGCTCTACCGCTTTGGCAGCCTATTGCAAGATCACGCCGCAAGCGATGCGCGCGCCGGAATTGCCAGCGGGGTCGGTCTTGTAATCGTCAGGCATGGCGTGGATCACTAGCGCCGTGCCACCTTCATGAAAGAGCGAATTGGGACCGGGTCCCAAGGTGACGCCGCGAGCGACAAGGGTGGCCTTCGCGTGGCCCTTTGCGTCGACGGTAATATTCAGGAGGTCGCCGGCGTGCGGGCCCACGGGATTGTCCTTGCCATGCATCTTCATGGTGGGATTGAAGTGGCCGCCGGCCGAAGCGAACGCCGGGCCTTCACACTTTCCTACCGTGTGTATGTGGATGCCGTGCACTCCGGGCGGGAGATTGTCGACGGTCACAACGATCCGCACGCCGTCACCTTTGATAGGCGAAAGCGCGGCCATGCCGAACTTCTTCCCCTGGGCGTCGGTGATGTAGGCGTGTGCCTTGGTCGGAGCCTTCTGGGCGAATGCGACGGCGCCAGCACAAAGCAGCGTCGCGGCGAACAGCAGATTTCGAGCGTGCATGAGCGGCCTCCCTTGAACAAATGATGGTCGTGCAGGATAAGCGAAACGGAGAACATTGTACTGAAATAGAGTTCCTCTGCCGAGAAAGTGGACTCGCAGACCTCGACGCGCAGGGTGCCCGCCTCCGACTTTACGTCAGGGCACCACCGGTTTTCGGATGACGCCTCCTCCACTCGGCTTTGACCTCTTCAAGTTGAACAACAAAGACCTTGCGCGGCGGCTGCCGAAATTAGCCATCGGCGAGCACAGGTAGCGTCCGGTCTTGCCTTCCCGAATCAGCTCTTCATCACTCATTTTGCGAAGGCGTGCTCGATAGGCGTCGAGATCAACCTCATCGGTGGTGAATTGAGTTGAGTCCATAGACGACGTGTTAAGGCCAGGGCCCGCACCTTCAGCGTCGCGGAAGCTGACGAGGGCATTTGCGTTGTTGTCCCATCGGGACGATGATAACATGGCGCTTCGCTTTAGATTCGCCGTGGTGCAATTTGACCGAACCCGAACAGTGTCTGATTGCTTCTGACGGGCTCCCAGCGCGCCTTAGCGGGGTCTGGGTCCACGACAAGAAGTACTACGTTGGGCGTTATCTCGATATTTTTTGTCGAGGAATCGGCAAACAGTGGAAAGGCAAGATAGCGTACATTGATTTGTTCGCTGGTCCGGGACGGAATGTAATTCGGGGCACTAGAGAAGAGATAGATGGTTCTCCCTTTTGGGCTCTCAACCGCGATTTCGCTCGCTATGTGTTTGTCGATGTCCCCGAAGTATTAACCAGTCTGGAATCGCGCCTCGCTCGACACGCAAAACGGTCGCAGATCACCCTGATCGAGGGTGACTGTAATGCGGTGCTCGATCAGGTTCTTGCCGCTGTGCCTGCTAACCACTTGACGGTGGCTTTTATTGATCCGACTGGACTTCATATTTCCTTTAACACGATTCGGCGCTTAGTTCACAATCGGAAAGTAGACCTGTTGATGACAATTCAGTTCGGGATGGGGATCCGGATGAACCTTCCGCAGTACATCAACGCCGAGAAGGAAGTTCTAACCGCGTTTCTGGGCAATTCTGATTGGCGCGAGGATATAGAGGCGGGTGGATCAGTGTCGGAAACCTGTCGCCGTATTCTGGATCGTTATATGTCACAGTTACAGCGGCTTGGGTACCAAACGGTCAAAGACGACGAGATTCCTGTGCGCACAGATCAGAATAATCTCCTACTCTACTCGATTGTGTTGGCTAGTAGACATAAGCTAGCGGAGCATTACTGGCACGAAGTGACGAAGATAGGAGCCTCAGGTCAAAGGCGGTTGTTGTAGGAGCCAGATGGCGGAAAAGTCCTCAATCGAATGGACAGACGCGACATGGAATCCGGTTCGAGGCTGCACGAAGATTAGCCCCGGTTGTACTCATTGCTACGCCGAAACCTTCGCCGAGCGCTTCCGAGGGGTAAAAGGGCATCCTTACGAGCAAGGTTTCGATCCTCGTTTAGTCCCAGAGAAGCTCCGTGAACCTGAGCGCTGGCAGACCCCCAAGATGATCTTCGTGAACTCGATGAGCGATCTATTCCATGAAGCTGTTCCAGATGAATATATCGAATCGGTTGCCCACGTGATGGCACAGGCGTCCTGGCACACATATCAGGTACTGACGAAACGCCCCAATAGAATGCGGGCGTTACTTGAGACTCGCCTTGGATTTGCAGCGCGCATGCAACACATATGGTGGGGAGTCAGTGTCGAGAATAGACAGCATGGTCTACCCCGAATCTCGGAGCTTCGTAGTTCACCGGCGTGCGTTCGATTCCTCTCAATAGAGCCATTGTTAGAGGACTTGGGAACTTTAGAGCTTTCGGGCATTCATTGGGTGATCGTCGGAGGCGAGAGCGGCCCCGGTGCGAGGTCAATGAAACGCGAATGGGTTCTTGCCATCAGGAGACAGTGTCGCCAGTGCGGCGTACCGTTCTTTTTCAAGCAATGGGGCGGCATTCACAAATCAAGGTCGGGGCGACTGTTGGATGGGCGTGTATATGACGAGATGCCAATGCTCATCGCCTAGAAGCGCTGGCGTCCAGTCCCGCCTTGAATACTGAAGCTCTGAACCTCCCGCGCATCCAGCCCATCAGTCCCATGCGGGTAGGCGTTATCCCTCGCCACCTTCATCTCCCGGTTCCAAGGCGCACGGATGCCAATGTTCATCGTCAGCATGGGCCTCGCAGAACCATTCCCCGCATGTCGGGCAGTGCACGGTGGCCGGAACAAAGTTGCAGGTATCCCAATCGGGCGAGACAGCTTGACACGCGCGTTCCGAGGCAGCGAGGCGGAAATCTTGGCGCTCCATCGGAGT
>Ga0307479_10006094_pt1 | contig 11054 bp, 15 predicted proteins | sample atmos_gasesECM4C_FD_203743 | JGI IMG/M metagenome (GOLD analysis project Ga0307479, IMG submission 203743) | Hardwood forest soil microbial communities from Morgan-Monroe State Forest, Indiana, United States - atmos_gasesECM4C_515 | ecosystem: Environmental > Terrestrial > Soil > Temperate... | reverse complement strand
GCCCGGACCGCACACAAGCCAATCGCCTGCGTTGCGGGCCGCATCCGCCAACGCATTATCTATGATCTGAACCAGGTCGACATCGCGCTTTGGACGGCCGCAGGACATGAAGCTTCAGCATAACCCATTGCATTGTATGAATTAGCGGTATGGAGTTCGACTGAACTTGGCGCAAGGTGACAAAGTCCACAAGCGTGCAAAATCCCATCGTATATATAGGAGGCAAGCAGCAGCGAATCGCGTATTCGATATATTGGATCTGCTGATTGCCGGGCTTCACTAGAAGTCAGAAGGAAGTTCCTGGATCTTCTTCCCTACCTCCGAAACGTCACTCTGGCCGGCCCGGTGGTCGGCCATTTTTTTGGCGATCTTTGCTGTCCGAAGCTGGCCTAAGCCGCAACTCTTCGGAGATTTTCCGGGGAAGAAATCTGAGAGCAGGACAGGAACAATCTACAGGAGACCACTCTTCTTTGTACTTCGCAGTGAGGGTGAAGGTGTTCTTCAGGCGGCTCGATCTTTGCGATTGTGGTTCAGTCGGCTTGCAAATGAGTTTCCGTCCTCGAGACCCTCTTTGTGTGTACCATCCAAAGCCTTCGAGGCTAAGCGAAGATATCGACGGATCTGGCCGCTGGAATCCTCATCCACGTCGCGGCGGATCGTTTGCAATCGCTGATGCTCATCGTCCGAGAGTGGTTTGTCGGTCCGTCGTCGTCCAAACGGTTTTTGACCTTGATAACTCATCAGTAAACACACTCTCCATGGTTCAGATGAGCAGAAAACCTTGAATGTTGCCGCGAGGAACCAAATTCCGCCGGAGGCATGGTTTGTGACCTGCTGGAATCTACCCGCCGATGTGGACCATGCTGCGGGAAGGTTGCAGAAACCCTGGTTCCCCAATGTGATGACGAGCTTCTTTCTTTTCGACGACCAAACGAATGAAAGCAGCCATCTCCTGATCGGTAGCCCCGCGTAACATCTCTGCGTAAAGATCGTGTTCAAAGAGCGAAAACAGGCAAGTACGGATCTTGCCATCGGAAGTGATGCGAATGCGCGAGCAGTGTCCACAGAAGGGATGCGACACCGGAGCTATGATGCCGAGTTCGCCCAAGCCATCGTCAAAAGTGTAGCGGCGGGCGGTCTCGCTGAGCGTGTTCGGCGGCAACTCCCGCAGGGGCTTCCATGCAGAGAGCGCACTCACGATTTCCTCGAGAGTGACTACAATTTCCGGGCTCCAGACGCGGTCTTCCTCGAGGGGCATGAACTCGATGAAGCGCACAATTACACCCTCTTCGCGCGAGAATTTAGCGAATTCGACGATCTGATCCTCGTTGAAGCCGCGCAGCAACACGCAATTCACCTTCACAGGATTGAGACCCGCCTGTCTTGCTGCGCGAATCCCGGCGAGCACACGCTCGAATCCGTTGCGAACGCGTGTGATGCGCGCAAACTTCTCTGCGTCGACGGCGTCCATGCTGACGGTGACACGGCTTAGGCCGGCATCTTTGAGTGGTTGCGCCATCTCCTGGAGCAGGTGACCGTTGGTGGTGATAGCAAGGTCGAGCTTTTTTCCAGCAGGAGTTCTGAAGCCTGAGAGTGCCCGAACAAATTCAGCTACTCCGCTGCGCAGCAGAGGTTCTCCACCGGTAATTCGGACCTTCTCGATTCCCAACGAGACCAGGACGCGCACCATGCGCTGATATTCCTCCAGCTTCAGATCGGCATATTGAGCGCCATCATTTCCGGTTCGACAATAGACGCAGCGATAGTTGCACCGGTCAGTTATGGAAATGCGCAGGTCGGAAATGGCGCGTCCGAATTTGTCGTGCAGCGACATGATTATCTATCTGGCTACGGCATTGAGATCTGGAGGATTCAGTGAAACGGGATGGAAAGGCGACACGCGCCGTCTGCATTGCGCTTTTGGCGAGTGGTTTTCTTTCCAAACGGGAGGCGCAAGCGTTTCCACTTGCACCCTCGGCTGGAGACGTTCCCCCAGCTCCGTCGCCCCAACCAGGTATCCCACAGGCTTGGGCGATCGAAAACCTCTGCTTGCATTATAGGACACACGAGCACACAGCCCACATTTCCCCGGGAGCAAATGACGGGCAGGGAACCGCTGTGGGTGTCGCTCCTGCTTGTATTTCTAGGCCATCTGCCTACATATTCGGCGGTTCCGGAGAATCGTCGTCCGAATGGTTACGAGCTTTTCTTGCTTGCCTTCTTCGCGGAGCTGCTGCCGCCGGCCCGATGCGCAATGATTTGGTCCTTGATGCCGTCATAGGTTGATTGTGGAATGATGTTGCGGCGCACCAGATCATTCTTCGCGTTGTAAGGACGGCCATCGATGATTTTTTGTGAATAGGCGGCGCCGATGCCAGGCAGAGCGTCGAGTTCATCTTTGGTGGCGGTATTGATGTCGAGTTTTTGTTTGCTGCCTGCACTGGATTTTGTGCTTTTCGCGGTCTTCGTTTGACCCGAGCTAGCTGCGGGCGCGGCCTGCGAGTATCCCAACGCCACGGCCAGCATCAGCACAAAGATAAGGGACAAAAATCTTTTTGAGTTCATGAAGGGTTTCTCCTGTCTCGGTTTCACGGCGGGCCAGTGTAGCAAAACTTCAGGAAACAGAGAAGAAAGGGGTTATCGCAAAGGAAAGCTTCTGGGGCCGACACACACATCTAACCCGGGGGTTTGAACAATGGGTCATTGGCTGGTCCTTTCAAGTTAAGAAACGTGAACGACGCAATTTGGCGTTGCGAGCACATGAATGCTGTTGTAATCTCAATTCCACCTAGCCCCTTTTTCTATATGGCTGCCAAGGTAAAGAAGGCGAAAGCCCGCCCAATGAGGACTCTTATGACCGCGACCGACGATCATCCAGTCGGTCTTTGGGTCGACAAGGAGCTGCTGCGCAAACACACGCAGCAGCAGCAGACTCCAAGGACCGTTATTCACGGAAACTCGGAAGCCGCAGGCAATCGCTATCTGGAACTTGCTGACATTGTTCTAGGTAACAAGAAGAAGAAGCGAGGGAATAACGCCCAAGTTTGACACGAGCATTCCCGCCCGTGTATCTTCGATGCCAATAGAGATGCTTTCGCTTAACCATCACCGCCATCATCATCACGCGGCGAACGTGTCAGCGAGGATCTCCAGCAGCTAAATTAAAGCAATCATCAAGAGATCAGCCCGCTGACGCGAATCGCGCAGCGGGTTTTGTTTTTTGTGTGCTGTTCACTGTTCAGTAACAACGCTATTTGGTCAATTCGTACAGGTTCAGAGATACGGAGTTAAACAATGGAGATTGATTTCAAGAAAATGGACAGCCTGGTGCCGGTAGTCGTACAGGACAACGGCAACGGCGACTTGCTGATGGTGGGCTTCGCCAATCCGGAGGCTTACCGCAAAACGCTTGAGTCTGGTTACGTCACTTTCTTCAGCCGTACCCGTCAAAAGCTGTGGACGAAAGGTGAAACCTCGGGCAATCGCCTGCGCGTGATTTCAGCGGCCACGGATTGTGACAACGACTGCCTCCTCTTCCGCGTAGAGGTCGAAGGAGACGGCCTGGTCTGCCATGAGGGAACAAGGTCCTGCTTCACGAAGACCATCTCGCTCAAGCCCTCAGCCGAGGTGGTGCGATGAAGATCCGTCTGGGCATCCCAAAAGGCAGCCTGCAGGATGCCACCATAGCTCTCTTCGCCCGCGCTGGATTCAACATCTACGCCAACGGCCGCTCCTACTTCCCCTCGATTGACGATGCTGAAATCGAATGCATGCTGATAAGAGCGCAGGAAATGGCCCGGTATGTAGAACATGGCTTTCTCGATGCCGGACTCACAGGTCGAGACTGGGTGATCGAAAGCGGCCTCGAAGTCGAAACTGTCACCGATCTGGTATATGCCAAGCAAAGTCGCGGCAAAGTTCGTTGGGTTCTGGCAGTTCCGCAGGATTCCCGTTTTGAGAAGGCAGAGGACCTCCGTGACTGCATCATCGCTACGGAACTCGTGAGCACCACCAGGAACTACTTCGCGTCTAAGGAAATCCCGGTAAAGGTGGAGTTCTCCTGGGGTGCTACAGAAGTGAAGCCGCCTATTCTCGCCGATGCCATTGTGGAAGTGACTGAGACCGGCAGCTCCCTGCGCGCCAACCGTCTTCGCATTATCGAAACCGTGTGCGAATCGCAAACCCAACTGATTGCCAACAAGACAGCATGGCGAACTCCCGAAAAGCGCAAGAAGATCGAAAATATCGCCCTCATGTTGCGAGGGGCCATCGACGCGCAAGGCCGAGTCGGCCTGATGCTCAATGTGCGCAAAAGCGATTTGGAGCGCGTCTTACACGTACTGCCGGCGCTCAACAGTCCCACCGTTTCCGAATTGAGCGACCGTGAGTGGGTGGCGGTGAACACCATTCTCGAAGAAAGGGTAGTGCGCGATGTGCTGCCGAAGCTGAAAGAGGCAAAGGCCACGGGAATTGTGGAGTATCCGCTGAACAAAATCGTAATGTAAGCAAGAGCAGACATGAAACTGATCACCAGCAAACGCGGAGGCGCACTCCTAAAGCAGCTCATCAATCGAGGCGCACTCGATTTGACGCGAGTCGAGAAGACTACAACCAAGATCGTGCGCGATGTGAGAAAGCGTGGGGATAAGGCTCTGCTGCGCTATGCCCGCAAATTTGACGGCTTTGAGGGAAAGACGTTTCGCGTCAGCGAATCCGACGTCCATGCAGCATGGCAGGAGGTCACGCCGGAGTTTCGCCGAGCGCTCGAAACAGCGGCACACAATATTCGACGCTTCTGTGAGTGGCAGAAGCCACAAGAGTGGATTCGCGAGGTGCAGCCCGGGGTGAAGCTTGGTCAGCTTGTGCGCCCGCTCGAGTCCGTGGGCTGCTACGTGCCTGGTGGACGACATCCGCTGCCTTCGACATTACTGATGACAGTAATCCCAGCTCAGACCGCCGGTGTGCAGCGAATCGTGGCGGTGTCTCCACGTCCTGCGCCGGAGATATTAGCGGCAGCGGCCATGCTGGGGATCAAGGAGTTTTACGCCATCGGCGGCGCGCAAGCGATCGCCGCGCTGGCCTATGGCACCGGGAGTATTCCAAGAGTCTTGAAGATCGTCGGACCTGGGAACTCCTTTGTCACTGCTGCCAAGAAGCTGGTTGCATTCGACTGCGCGATCGATATGCTCGCCGGTCCAACCGAGGTAGCGATGGTCAGCGATACCGGCAATTCGACGTTCATCGCAGCCGATTTGGTTGCACAAGCCGAGCATGATCCGGATGCATTGGCGATTTTCATTACCTCCGACGAAAGACTCGCCCGGCAAGTAATGAAGGAGAGCGAGCGCCAGTCGGCGTCGAACACGATTGCTCGCAAGGCGTTGCGAGAGAACGGCTACGCGATCGTTACGTCATCGCCAGAAGAATCAATGCAAATTGCAAATGACCTCGCTCCCGAACACGTCGCTGTTGCTTCGGAACGTGATCTCGCAAAGATCGAATCAGCGGGCTCGGTGTTCGTTGGCGACTTCTCCGCGCAAGCCACGGGCGATTACGCGTCCGGGCCAAACCACGTGCTTCCCACAGGCGGATCGGCCCGCTTTCGCGGCGGGCTTAGCGTCAATGATTTCGTGAAGTTGATTACAGTTCAGGAGTACTCCGCAAAGGGCTTGGCGACCTTAGCCGCCGATGTCACTGCGTTGGCCCATGCGGAGGGACTTGTGGCCCATGCGCAATCGATTGCGGTAAGGATGGGTGGATGATGCACAACGTCCTACGTGCGCGGGAAGTAGTCGTCCGAATGAAGGAATATCACCCGCCGCTGAGCGGCCGCGAAGGTCTGCGCCTGGATTTCAATGAGAACACGGATGTCCCCTCTCCAAGGGTCGTCGAGGTGCTGAAGCGATTTGCCGGCCAGGAGCTTACGAAGTATCCGGAACGGACTGCCGTGGAAGCGACAGTCGCTGAATTTCTCAAACTCTCACCGGAACAGGTGTTGCTTACGAATGGAGTGGATGAAGCGATTCATCTGCTATGCGAAACGTATTTAGAACCCGACCACCAAGTCATCATCGTCGTGCCCACTTTTTCAATGTACGAGATCTATGCGCAGAGTACAGGCGCGATGATCATCAGCCTTCAGGCCGATCCGGAGCAGGGATTCCAATTTCCTGCCCAGCAGGCCCTTGCCGCGATTACTCCTCGCACGAGACTGATCGCCGTCGCTAGCCCCAATAATCCGACGGGAACTGTGGTCTCCCGCCGGGACCTGCTGAGCTTGGCAGACGCTGCTCCGCAAGCCGCAGTATTCGTGGACGAAGCTTATTACAACTTCTGGGGCGAAAGCGTCCTGGATGCGATCGATCGGTTTCCCAATCTGTTCGTCGCTCGAACGTTTTCGAAAGCACATGGTCTTGCTGGATTGCGCGCCGGATTGCTCGCCGGCAACCTAGAGCAGATGAAGTTCGTCCGCAAAGTCAGCTCACCCTACAACGTGAATGCAATTGCGCTCGCGTGTCTTCCGGAAGCAATGGCCGATCGAGAGTTCATCGAAGGCTATGTTCGCCAGGTTGTGCAAGGCCGAGGACGATTGATGGTGCAGCTCGCCTGCATGGGCGTTCCATATTGGGTGAGCCAGGCCAATTTCGTCCTGGCCAGGATCGGCCCGCTGCACCGAGAGTTCGTTGCCGGAATGCGCGATCGCGGTATCCTCGTGCGGGACCGCAGCAATGATCCAGGGTGCGATGGATGCGTTCGCATGACGGTTGGCACGATTGAGCACACCGATCGTTTGTTGATGACCCTCCCCGAGGTGCTCACTGCAATTGGGTGGGCTTCCCCGGCTTTGCCGGCGCCCGCGAGTACTCGCGCCCGGAGTGGGCGATGAGAACGGCAAAGCTGAAACGCAAAACCAAGGAAACCGACATCAAGCTGTCACTCAACATCGACGGACTGGGACGCTACAAGGTTTCTACCGGCATCCGTTTTTTCGATCACATGCTGGAGTTGTTCGCGCGGCATGGCGGATTCGATTTGCAACTCAGTTGCAACGGCGATCTCGATGTCGATCAGCATCACAGCGTGGAAGACGTAGGCATAGCTCTGGGCGAAGCCTTTGATTGTGCGCTGGGCAATCGCAAAGGCATTTTGCGAGCCGGCTACTTTCTCATGACGATGGACGAGACTTTGGGAATGGCGGCGGTGGACTTGAGTGGACGCGCCACGGCCGTCATAGACACCAAAGTTCGCGCACGCCTGGTCGGCGACTTCCAGTCGGAACTGGCGCATGACTTCTTCGAGGGTTTCGCTAGGGGAGCTCGTGCCAACGTCCACGTGAAAACGCTCTATGGCCGCTCCAATCATCACAAGCTGGAAGCATTATTCAAGGCGTTCGCGCGCGCCTTGCGGTTTGCGTGCTCGCATGACCAGCGTCTGGCCAAGATGCTGCCCAGCACTAAGGGACTGCTGTGATTGCCATCATTGATTACAAGGCCGGCAATCTTGCTTCGGTAAAGAAGGCGCTCGACCGCTTGGGAGTAGAAGCCGTGGTCACCGATGATCCCAGATTGGTGAGAGAGGCAGACAAACTCGTCTTGCCCGGCGTCGGACACTTCGCGGCCACGGCGGAACTAAACCGCAGAGGGCTGCGCGGGGCCATTCAGGAGCGCATCGCAGGGGGCAAGCCGTTTCTTGGAATCTGTGTGGGAATGCAGTGGATGTTAACTGGCAGTAGCGAAGCCCCAGATGTTCCCGGAATGGGAGTCATTCCCACAAGTTGCGAGCGCTTTCCCGCGGGAGGGCTTAAGGTTCCACATGTCGGCTGGAACCAGATCGCGAAAGTACGCAATTCCTGGCTGCTGAACGGCATTGAGTCTGGTTCTTTCGTCTATTACTCCCATTCCTATTGTGCGCCGGTTACTGCAGATACCGTGGCTGTCACCGAATACGCGGGGCCATACTCAGCGGTGATCGAGAGCGGGAACTTGTTTGGTGTGCAGTTTCATCCTGAGAAGTCGGGTCCGGTAGGGCTGCGGCTGCTGAAGAATTTTGTGGAGCTTTGAGAAACAACAAAAAGATTGCACCACGGAGACACCGAGGCCACTGAGAAGTATTCAGTGTATACGCGATTCGCATTTCAGCAGAAGTGGAAACGCCGACTATCGATGAAGAGGACAAGGCCAAACAACAAAGTCTCCGTGTTCTCGGTGTCTCCGTGGTGAATAGGTTTTAAGTGTTGACCAAGCGCATCATTGCCTGCCTTGACGTCGATTCTGGAAGAGTCGTGAAAGGCACTCAGTTCGTGAATTTGCGCGACGCGGGGGACCCAGCCGATCTTGCGCGAGCGCACGCCGAGTCTGGCGCGGATGAAGTCGTATTGCTGGACATTTCGGCCACTCACGAAGGTCGGGGGACTCTGGTCGATACCGTAAAGCGAGCCGCGCGGGAATTGTTTATCCCATTTACGGTCGGCGGAGGTATTCGTACTCTTGAGGATGCCGAGGGGATCTTCGATGCTGGTGCCGACAAGATCAGCATCAATTCCGCTGCCGTACGCGATCCCAAATTGATCGAGCGCATCGCTGCACGATTCGGATCTCAGGCGGTGGTAGTTGCCATTGACGCTCGTGCCTCTGACAATAGCGGAGAGTATGACGTCTTCGTTGCCGGGGGAAGGACTCAGGCTGGGCGCAATGCGGTCGAATGGGCGCGCGAAGCGGAGCAGCATGGAGCTGGAGAAATTCTGCTCACCTCCATGGATCGAGATGGCACCGGAATTGGTTTCGACTGTCAGCTTACGGCGGCGGTGAGTTCGGCGGTCCAGATTCCGGTGATTGCTTCAGGTGGCGCCGGCACCTGCGCGCACTTCGTCGATGTTTTTGGCGTTGGCCGGGCTGACGCCGCTCTCGCAGCTTCCATCTTCCATTTCGGCGTGCAGGACATTCGCGAGCTCAAAAGGTTCCTCCAGACCAATGGTGTTCCGGTGAGGCTGCCGTGCTGATCCCTTCCATCGACCTGATGGGCGGAAAGATCGTCCAGTTGGTGCAAGGTGAACGCAAGGCACTCGAATTCGATAATTTTCCTGAGTGGATCCACCGCTTCCGCAACTTTCCCATTGTCCAGGTAATTGATCTCGACGCCGCCATGGATAGTGGCACTAATCAAAGTCTGGTGCGGGAACTTTGCGCGCATCTTGCCTGCCAGGTCGGCGGCGGTCTGCGTAACGAGCAGATCGTGCGCCAAGTGCTCTCCTGGGGAGCAAAGAAGGTCATTATTGGATCTTCACTATTCTCAGAAGACGGCATCAATGAAGCTTTTGCCAAAGAACTTGCGAACGAATTCGGGCCAGAGCGTCTGATTTTTGCTGTCGATTCTCGCAAGGGGTATGTTGCCGTGAAGGGTTGGAAACAGAGTACAGGCTTGCGTCCTTCTCAGGCCATCCGAGAGCTTGATTCATTCTGCTCGGCGTTCCTTTATACCCATATCGACACGGAGGGACTGATGCAAGGATTTCCGTTCGCGGTACTCGATGAACTCCGGGAAGCGACGGGAAAGAAATTGATCGTCGCTGGTGGCATTACGACTCGTGAAGAAGTTGTGCGTCTGGATTCATTAGGAGTCGATGCCGTAGTCGGAATGGCGATTTACACGGGAGCCTTGCAGGTGTGATTTTCGGTGCAAGGCCACTGGCAGGAACTCGAACTTTATCCTGGAGTTTCGATAAAGATTCCGCTTTAGGACTGGCCGCTATTCCCAGTAACCTGTAACCTGTTCCGTATCTCATGCACGCGCTGAAACCGCCACTGCTCGAACCGCAGCGAGACGCTCTTTTGGCCGCCGCCAAGCGCGTCTGTGAGCACGCCTATTCACCGTATTCTAAATTTCGCGTCGGAGCGGCGATTCTGTTGGAAAACGGACAGATCTTCTCCGGCTGCAACGTCGAAAATGCTTCCTATGGATTGACCAACTGCGCGGAACGCACTGCGATCTTTTCGGCCGTATCGGCACTTGGCGCTGAGCAAGTTCGCATCCGGGCTCTAGCCGTGGTCAATGACCGTGAAATAGCCTGTTCTCCCTGTGGTGCATGCCGGCAAGTCATCAGCGAGTTTGGGCCCGACGCCGACGTCTTCTACATTGGTCCAAGAGGAATTCAACACGACTCCATGCGCGATCTCTTACCTCACTGCTTCGGTTCGGATTCGCTCACCTGATTACTTCGAGGAGGTGCTCCAATGATATTTCTTCTGTGGATGACCATGCGGCTAAGCGATTATTGCCATGGATTGATCATGGTCTTCAGCACGGGATCGAAGTCTGAGACGTTTCGTGTCACTAGAATGAGGTCATGAGCCTCTGCAGTGGCAGCAAGCAAGGCATCCATAGCGTCTATTCGACGCCCTAAAGCTTCAGCTCGCGCGATGGTTCGGCCGCAGGCGTCGGCGATCTTACTGTCGACATTCAGAATTCTGCCTTCAAATCGAAGTGGCAATTCCTCCTCCAACCATTCATTCAGCCGCTTGCGCCTTGTACTCGCTGCCAAGCGTTCCACGCCATAGCGAACTTCTGCCAAGGTGATGACGCTCACGAACACCCGATCTTCGTCAGCTTCGGCTAGCCAGGCAGCGACGCCCGCATTTGGATGTGGCTTGACCCATTCCGAGACTATGTTTGTATCCAGCAGGAAGTTCACAGCTCGACTTTCCGAACACGACCCGCGAGACGTTTAATCCTGAGCTTGGAACCTCGCAGGGGTGAGTTCGCGAAGAATTCGGCCAAATTGCCCTTTCGTTTACTCTTGCGTTCCCATTCGTCGGCGGAAACTATAACCACCGCATTTCGCCCGTTCCGGGTGATCGTCTGTGGGCCATCCGATGTCGCCCGATCAATTACCTCACTGAACTTGGCTTTGGCTTCAGCGACCGTCCAGGCATGAGTAGTCATAAGGGCCTCCGTGCAACTTTGCTATAGTCATGTTAGTCATTATAGTCATTTATAGTCGACTTGAACACCATACTTTAGTGGACTGCGTCGCGTAGTCAAATGTTGCGAAAGGGCGG
>Ga0307479_10006092_pt1 | contig 11055 bp, 7 predicted proteins | sample atmos_gasesECM4C_FD_203743 | JGI IMG/M metagenome (GOLD analysis project Ga0307479, IMG submission 203743) | Hardwood forest soil microbial communities from Morgan-Monroe State Forest, Indiana, United States - atmos_gasesECM4C_515 | ecosystem: Environmental > Terrestrial > Soil > Temperate... | reverse complement strand
AACACCGGCGGTCGTTACAATCCTACTATGGACAGTTGGGTAGCAACGACGACGACAAATGCGCCCGAAGCACGATACCTCCCCACAGGGGTTTGGACGGGTAGCGAAATGATTGTCTGGGGCGGCGTTGGCTCCGCCGGCGATCTCAACACCGGCGGTCGGTACGACCCTACTTTGGACAGTTGGGTGGCAACGACGACGACAAATGCGCCCTCGGCGCGCGACAATCAGACAGCGGTTTGGACTGGGACCCAAATGATCATCTGGGGGGGAAGTGGCGCCGTGAATACCGGAGGGCGTTACGGTCCTGCTACTGACAGTTGGACGGCGACTAGCACAACGAATGCGCCCTCGGGTCGCGCTTTTCACACCGCGGTCTGGACGGGGACCCAAATGATCATCTGGGGCGGAAGCCCCGACGTGAACACCGGCGGGCTCTATGACCCGACCCTGGATGTGTGGACGGCAACCAGCACAACGAATGCGCCCGATGGGCGGTCGCGCCACAGCGCGGTCTGGACAGGAAGCGAAATGATTGTGTGGGGCGGAAGCGTTTTTTCCCCGAGCGCATACTTCAACACTGGCGGGCGTTATAACCCGATCACTGACAGTTGGCTTGCAACGAGCACGACAAAAGCACCCGATCCCCGCGCGTATCACAGCGCGGTCTGGACTGGCAATCAAATGATCGTCTGGGGCGGATCCAACGGTATTGTAGTGCTTAATAGCGGAGGTAAATACTGCGCCGCAGTGCCAACACCAACTCCAACTCCAACACCAACTCCGACTCCTACGCCTACTCCTACCCCTACGCCGACCCCAACTCCGACACCGACTCCAACACCAACGCCTACACCGACTCCTACGCCCACCCCGCAGCCAACTCCTCAAATCAGGATATCAGCGTCTCCAACACAGGTTACTGAAGGCCAGAATGCAACTTTTAAGATTTTTGCTGATCGGAACGTGTCACAGCCGGTTACAATTTCTTATTCGATGAGCGGTCGAGCCACTCTAGGAACCGATTACACGCTGAGCGGAACTCCTGGCCGAGTGACTATTCCAGCCGGCCAATCCTCAGCCACCGTCACCCTGCAATCCGTCGAAGAGAGGGATGAGCGGAAAGAAGGCAATGAGGCCGCAATCATGACTCTGAGCAAAGGAGCGGGCTACACACTTTTAAACAAGACGGCGACAGTCACAATTCGGCCGTAAAAATTCAGCCACGCGCCCAAGCTGTTCTCAGCCCAGAATCGGGAGCCTCTCGATCCGCTTCGGAATGATCCCCGCTTCCAAAAAACTCGTCGCCTGGTCTGTGCCGAAAGCGGCGGATAAGTAATTCGATGCGGGTGACGTCAGCAAACTCGTCGCCGAGCTGGAGCCGTAATGCTTTACTAGGTCGTTCGCGCGTGTACCCGTGGGTGGCGCGTAACAAAAAGTATGCTGAATTTTTGTGTCACCCTTTGTGTCACCCGGATGGGTAAAAATGTGAGGATTGCTGATTACCCGTGAACATTAACAAGTGATCAATCCGCTCAAATACAGCGGTTTGCGGACGCTTGATGACATCGGAGGATCGCTGCATAAATGCGGTTTTGCCCTTAGGAAACCCTTGTTCTATCCGTTGAACTACGGGAACCTTCTGAGGGAGGAAGGATGAAGGGTGAAAATCCAGAGACCAGATTCCGATTGCCGAATCGCAAACGACGGAGAGCCACAGAGCGATTCCAGTCTTCCTGGTTTCCTGATTAATTCTCTTTTGGATTGCGGACTGCATATCGGGTTGGTTAAGATTCTTTAATTCCTCCAAACTTATGAAAACATCCCTCAGAATTCTCTTAACCCTGTTCTTTCTCGCGATCCTAACGCCGTGCTATGCCACGGACATTGTGCGGATTCCGGCGCAGTACAAGAAAGACACGATCAGTGCGCCGGACCCGGAGTATCCGATCAAGGCGCAACACCTCGGTTATCAAGGTCAGGGGATTTACCGGCTCCTCATCAACCCAAAAACCGGAACCGTGGACGAAGTGAAAGTGATGAAATCAACGCATTCCCGCGAACTGGACGCGAGTGCGGTCATGACTTTGTTCAACTGGAAATTTCGGCCCGGCATAAACCACCGAGATCTCCTGGTTGTATTTGAGCTCACGGGTTGGAGCCGAGAGCTGCACTGATCGGAGAACAGCGGTCTGAGGACAGAGATCAGATCGGCTTGATTTCTGATTTCCTGTTTTCCTTATTCCAATTTAATCTGCGCAGATGACGATCCCCCAGCCGCATCGCTATCGCTACTTGATCGACGTTGTCGTTCTGATCGCGGCGGTGTTTGGATTGGAAATAGCGGCCGAAGCGATTTACACGCCGAAGTCGATGGAGGCTCGCTTCGCGTTTGGATTGGCGATCCAAATGCTGGAGGTCGTGATCGCATGTGGATTGATCTGGCTGCGGCGCGAGCGGTTGGCCGATATCGGATTGAGACGACCAAAAAGCTGGGCGCGCGTAATTATCGTCGGGATTGCAATCGCGGCGGTTGTTTTCGTGGGAATTCATCTTTCGGAGAAGGCCGGATATCATCGCGATCTCAGCCGTTTCCGCGCATTACAAGGAAATCTCGAACTCACTCTCATCGCGGTTGTTTATGTAATCATCGGCGCCGGTTTCTATGAGGAATTCATGTTCCGCGGATTTCTCATGCAAGGCTTCGCGATGTTCTTCGGCGGAAGCCGCACTGCGTGGATCGCGGCTTTAATCATTCAAGGCGTTCTCTTCGGCGCGGCGCACGCCTATCAAAACCCGCTCGGCATGTTGATCACCGGAACATTAGGCACTTTGCTGGGCGTTCTGGTGATTGTTTGGCCGCGGAATCTCTGGCCGGCCATTATCTGTCACGCTGTGTTCGACACCAGCCGCTCTGTGCTGATTTATTTTCAAGGTCCACCCGGAGGCTCGTGACACCGAAAATGAAAGTTGATTTCGAACCAGACAAGTTGTTTAGAGTGCGCTTATGAAAAAGTATCTGTTCCTCCCGCTGGTTGGAATTGCGCTGGCCTCAAGCACGCATGCTGATATTCAAGATCCGCCCGGTAACGATTACGGGCCGACGCGCAAACTTGGTCGCGGTCTCGCGAATTTTCTGTTCGCGTCTGCGGAATTGCCGGACACCGTTTGCAAGATCAGCAAGACAAAAGGCAACGTTGCGGCCGCAAGTTATGGCGTCGTGCGCGGGCTCGGCCGCTCGACCGCGCGACACGCAACCGGTCTGCTGGAAATTCTCACCTTCCCTTTTCCAGTCTGGCACGACAGCTATCGACCGATCTTGCCTAACGACGTCCCCTGGATTCATGCCGGCTACGCGGAGTTTGCACCCGAGCTCGGCAACGAATCAAAGCATCCTTACTGCCGCGATTACTAATTTGTTCATCCGTTAAACGCGAACCTGAAGAACCATCAGCCGTAAACAGTCGGTCGCCTGACAGTTCAAACCAAGTAATCTTGGGATAACGACCTCCTTCGTCGTTTGCAGGTTATTCGCATTTATTCACAAATCGGTTGACCGCGCCCGCCAGTGGCGTATCAGGTAAGCGTTTCGCACAGGCGGTCGGATAGTGAATCCCAGAAAAATTCCAACGCTGCCGGCGATCGGCGCCTTAGCGCTGATCTATGTAATAGCCGGTAAACTTGCGCTCGCTAATCTGGCGTCGGTTAACGCCAGCGCTTCGCCAGTCTGGCCTCCGGCCGGAATCGCGCTCGCGGCCTTGCTTATTGTTGGATACCGGGTCTGGCCCGCAATTTTTGTCGGCGCGTTCGTCGTAAACTTTTGGACTACTCCAAATATCCTGGTCGCGCTCGGCATCGCCAGCGGCAACACGCTTGAAGCGCTTTGCGGCGCCTGGCTGGTGAATCGGTTCGCCGGCGGAGCGCAAGTGTTCGATCGCCCGCAAAACGTTTTCAAATTCGCTCTCGCGGCGCTCATCGGCGCGACAGTCAGCCCATCGTTAGGCGTAAGCAGTCTTGCGCTGGGCGGATTCGCTCAATGGTTTAACTACTGGCAAATCTGGCTAACGTGGTGGCTCGGCGACGCATCAGGTGTTTTGATCGTAGCGCCGTTGCTTTTGCTGTGGAGCATTCCCGCCACACAACGCAAATGGAACCGCGCGCAAGCTATTGAAGTCACCGTTTTGCTTCTGCTGCTACTGACTCTGGCGGAAGTTGTTTTTGGCGGCTGGTTCCCGATCTCGGCCAAGAATTATCCAATCTCCTTTATCTGTGGACCAATCGTCATCTGGACGGCATTTCGTTTCACGCCACGCGAAACCGCCACCGGCATTTTCGTTCTATCAACGATCGCGATCTGGGGAACCTTGCATCAGTTCGGTCCGTTCGTGTTGTCGACCGAAAACCAATCGCTCCTGATGCTGCAATCCTGGACGGCAGCGCTGACGATGACAGCAATGGCAATTGCGGCGGCAATCGCGGAACGCAACCGGGCCCAAGCCGCCATTGAGCAGCAAAAGGATGCGGTCGAAGCGGCGAACCGCACCAAAGATAATTTTCTGGCGATGCTTTCTCACGAATTGCGCACGCCGCTCACGCCAGTCATCGCGGCGGTCGACGCGCTCGAAACGGAAACGACGCCTTCGGAACTGGCCAGATGCTCGCTATCGATGATCCGCCGCAACGTCGAACTGGAAAGCCAGTTGATTGACGATCTTCTCGACCTGACTCGAATCGCAAAAGACAAGCTCCAGTTGCGTTTCGGACCACTCGACGCTCACGAGATTATTTCCAACGTGATGGAGATGTGCCGCGCTGAGGCGCAGGACCGGCTTCTCAATTTTCGCGCCAATTTGCGCGCCGGCGGTCATCATGTTCTCGCGGACACGGCCAAGTTTCAGCAAATCATTTGGAATCTGGTAAAGAACGCCATCAAGTTCACCGGCGAAAACGGCGACATCACAATTTCGACGACGAACCCGCAGCCGCAGACTCTGGTGATCACCGTGTCGGACACCGGCATCGGCATCGACCCGCAAGTCATGAATCGCATTTTCGATCCGTTTGAGCAGGGTGAACGCGCACCCCAACGCCGCTACGGCGGGCTCGGACTTGGTCTGGCGCTTTCGAAATCGCTGGCCCAGGCGCATGGCGGCACACTCACTGCTCGAAGTGACGGCCGCGATCTCGGTTCGACTTTTGTTTTTACCATGAAAACTGTTTCGCCACCGGCGCGCGTCGCAAGACTGGCCGCGCCAACGCCGGAGAAAATTCGCGCCCTGCGAATCTTACTCGTCGACGATCACCTGGACACCTGCACCGCGCTCGAGCGTTTGTTAGTGCGACGCGGGCATTTAGTCGCGGCGGCGCACAACGTTCGCTCAGCCATGGAAACGGCCGCGCGCAGCTCTTTCGATCTTCTCATCAGCGACATCGCTCTGCCGGACGGAACCGGCATCGAATTGATGGCTTATCTCAGCGCGATCTCACACATCCCCGGCATTGCGATCAGCGGTTTCGGGATGAACGGCGACATCGAGAAAAGTTTCGAAGCCGGCTTTGCCGAACATTTGGTGAAGCCCGTAAAAATGGAGAACCTCGAAGCCGCGATCGATCGCGTGATGGCGGCGAGCTTGTAGTCGTTTGGATCCGCGAAGCGTACGTTGCGTCGTCCAGAGGGCGACCGCTACAGTTAGGTCTTGCGAATTGTCGATCTACAAATCGAGGATATTGCGTTTGGGGGCAAAGGTGTCGCGCGCGAACATGGTAAGGCGATTTTTGTTCCATTCACCATTGACGGCGAAGTCGTCTCCGCAAAAGTCGTCCGCGAGAAAAAACAGTTTGCCGAAGCGGAGATTATCGATCTTCACAAGGTTTCGCCGCATCGCATCGAGCCTCGTTGCCCGTACTTCGGTCGTTGCGGTGGTTGCGCTTACCAACACATTGAATACGCGCACCAACTCGATATAAAATCCCGTCAAGTTCGCGACGTTCTCCAGCGCATCGGCAAACTCAAAGATGTCCCGATGCGTCCGATCATCTCCTCGCCTCTTGAGTACGGTTATCGAAATCGAATTACCGTCCATGCCGAAAACGGCGTGATCGGATATTTCCAGCGCGATTCGCATCATTTGATCGACGTCGAGCGTTGCCCGATCGCCATGGACGAAGTCAACCGCGAGCTCGCGGACTTGCGCGCCCGTAATGTCCCCGACGGTCATTACACTCTGCGCGCCAGATCAGGGCCGCGGATTTTTTCGCAAACGAACGACGAAGTCGCCAACGCGCTTCGGAATCTGATTATCGATCTGGTGCCGCCCAATCAACAATTGCTGGTCGACGCTTATTGCGGCGCCGGATTTTTCGCCAAAGCGTTGGCCGATAAATTCGAACGGGTTGTTGGAATCGATTGGGACCGGTTCGCCATCGCCACGGCGAAAGAAAACGCAACTGCCAAGGAAACCTATATCGTCGGCGATGTTGAAGAGGAGCTGCGCCGGATAAACTTGAATGCTTTAAGCATTCAAGTTTCAAAAACGCCTGCGGGACCCTCCGTTCGCGCCCCACGGGAGCGCCGCTACGCCTTGATCCTTGATCCGCCGGCGACTGGTCTTAGACCGCGCGTTCGCGAAACAATTGTCGACCTTGCGCCCGCCAGATTCATTTACGTTTCGTGTAATCCGTCCACCCTTGCCCGCGATCTCGCGGATTTCGCGCGCCGGTTTGAGCTCAAATCCGTCACGCCGCTCGATATGTTCCCGCAGACGGCGGAAATCGAAGTCGTCGCGGAGTTGCGTCGCAGTGATTGAACGTTGAACATTTGGCGTGATGCTGCCCAAAGTCCTAGTCGCCGATTCGATTTCGCAACGCGGTGTCGACGAACTGGCCAACGGTGGCGCGCTCGACGTTTCGGTCCAAACCAAACTTAGTCCGGAGAAATTGATCGAGATCATCCCCGAATTTTCGGCGTTGATCGTTCGCAGCGAAACGAAAGTGACCGGCGACGTGCTCAACGCCGCGAAGAAACTCAAGGTCGTCGGACGCGCCGGAGTCGGCGTGGACAACGTCGATGTTGAAACCGCGACGCGGCGCGGCGTCCTGGTGCTAAACGCGCCTGGGGGCAACACTGTTTCGACAGCGGAACACGCGTTTTCGCTTTTGCTCAATGTGGCCCGAAAAATTCCCCAAGCCGACGCCAGCTTACGTAACAAAAAATGGAACCGAAAAGATTTTCAAGGCGTTGAGCTTTACAACAAGACGCTTGGGGTCATTGGCATGGGCCGTATTGGAAGCGAGCTTAGCCGGCGCGCGATTGCTTTCGGCATGCGCGTGGTCGCTTACGATCCCTATCTTTCAGCCGGGCGCGCCAGAAGTTTGCAAGTCGAGCTCATTGAAGAATTGAATGATCTGCTCGCAGTCACGGATTTCATCTCGCTGCACACGCCTCTGACCAACGAAACGCGTCATTTACTCGACGCGGCTCGCATTTCGAAAACAAAATGCGGCGTTCGGATCATTAACTGCGCCCGCGGCGGATTGATTGATGAAATAGCTCTGGTAAAGGCATTGCAGGATCGACATGTCGCGGCCGCGGCTCTCGATGTTTTTGAAATCGAGCCCTTGCCGGAAAGTTCGCCGCTTCGCGCTGCGCCGAATTTGATTCTCACGCCACATCTCGGTGCGTCGACTGCGGAAGCGCAGGAAAGTGTTGGAATCGAAATCGCGCAATCGATCCGGGCCGCGCTCCTCGAGGGAACAATTCGGAACGCGGTCAACATGCCGAGCCTCGACGCGAAGACCTTATCGATCATCGGTCCACACTTGCGCTTCGGCGAAAAGCTCGGCCGATTTCTTTCCCAAGTCGCGCCGCGCCGGGTTGATGAACTAACAATCAACTACAGCGGGAAAGTGAACGAACTCGACACGGGGCCGATCACCCGTGCGGTCTTGAAAGGCTTTTTGCAAAATGCTGGAGGAGCGGACGTCAACGAAGTCAACGCGCCCGCATTCGCCCAGAGTCTCGGACTGAAGGTGACCGAGACGCGATTGAGCGCGCTTGGCGATTACACCGATTTGCTCGAACTGTCCGCGAACGCGGAAGGCAAAACCGTTTCGGTAGGCGGCGCTTTTTTTGGAGCGACGCCGCGGATCGTGAGCGTGAACAGTCGCCCCGTTGAAGCGCGGCCGCATGGCGTCATTCTCGTACTCGAAAATACGGATCGTCCGGGAATCGTCGGCCGCATCGGAACGCTGCTCGGCGAGCACAACGTGAACATCGCGACGATGTCGTTGAGCCGGAATCAAGCGGGTGGCACCGCGTTGACCATTTTGAATCTGGATAACGCGCCGGATGAAAAGTTGCTCCAGGAAATTCGAGCGAGCGGCGACATTCAATCCGCGCAGGTCATTCGGTTGTGAGCAAGCTAAATTCAACCACGAAGCAACACGAATAAACACCAATCACGGAGCAGTTCGCTTTTGTTTGTCTCCATCAGTGTTCATTAGTGGTTAAGCCGATGCCGGTCTTAGCAGCCGATAATTCGAAGCCGTGGATCGGTGCGATCGCACTCACGGCGATTGCGGGAGTTCTTTATTTTCTCACCGCCGCGCGCGACATCGTGATTGGGGATACTCCGGAGTTAATCACCGCCGCCGTGACTCTGGGAGTAGCGCATGCGCCAGGCTACCCGCTTTTCACCATGCTCGGGCACCTTTTCAGTCTACTTCCGCTCGGGCCAATTCCATTCCGAGTGAATCTTCTTTCCGTGGTCTGCAATTCATTGGCAATCGGGGTTGTTTATCTTACGGCCGCGCATCTGACGCGATCTCGAGTCACCGCGATGGTCGCGGCCCTGGCACTCGCGGTGAATCCAACCTTTTGGGAATGGTCCCTCGTCGCCGAAGTTTTTCCGTTAAACAATCTGCTGGCGACAGTTCTGATTTCGTTGCTCGTCTTATGGCACGAGCAACCGCAGCGCACCCATCTCTTGATCGGAGCTTTTTTTGTCGCGGGGCTCGCGCTTACGAATCACCAAACCATAGTGCTTCTCGCTCCGGCGTTCTGTTTTCTGCTTTGGCGACAGCGCGCGATCTTGCGCGCGCAACCGCGCATCTTTTTGATTGGCGTAATCGTGTTCTCGATCGGGCTTCTGCCTTACGCGTACATCCTGTGGGCGTCGGCGCATCATCCCGCTTACAATTGGGGCAATGTCTCCTCGTTTCGCGATGTTATCGATCTGATCGCGCGCCGAAGTTATGGCGCGACCCGACTCGTCAACACGCCCGGGTACACTGGCGGGCCGCCATGGCCGCGATTGGTTGCGCTTTTTGTTTCGTTCGGCTGGCTTGCCGGCATTTTGATTTGCGCGGGAGCGATCGAAGCTTATCGCTCGCGGCGATGGTACTTTTGGTTCACCCTGATTGCGTTCGTTCTTGCCGGACCGTTTTTCGTCTGGATCACGAATCTGAATCTCGCCAGCGCCCCTGCAGGCCTGTTCGTGTTGCAACGGTTCTTTCTGCTCTCGCACGTAATCCTCGCGCCGTTAATGGCATTCGGCGTTCTGCTGATCGCTAGGCTGATAGCGCGCCATCGCCCTTCATTGTCAATCTTAGCTTTGCGCCTGACCGCTGCCGCCTGTCTGATCGCGTTCTCGGCAAGTGTCGTGATGAATTATCGCCATCTCGATCAAAGCCGAAATTTCATGGCGCGCGGTTTTGGTGAAGATGTATTCGCCTTGGCGCGACCCCATTCGATTCTACTGGTGACCGGAGATGGGTTCGCGTTTCCGCTGATTTATTTGCAAAAAGTGGAGCACCTCAGAACTGACACGACGCTCGTCGTGCTGCCGATGTTGTTGGGTGATTGGTATGCGCGGCAATTACGAGCGCGATATCCGGATCTCGTCATTCCGTTCGATCGTTACGACCGCACAACTAAGAATCTAAAGGCATTGGTGGAGGCCAATCCTGGCCGCACGTTTGCTTTCGCCGGCACACTCGCAGACGATCACAGCCTCGATCTGGATTACTGGCCGTATCAACAGGGATTGCTCACCTTGATTATGCCGAAACCGCAGGATGTTTCGTTGGAAAGATTGGTTTCCGAGAACGAGCAGTTATTCAATCGCACGCATCCGCCTGCACCGGGAGCCGCCCGAATGAATACCTTCGAGGCGGACATCATTTCCATCTATACGTTTCCCGCTTTGCGACTGGGCGAGCTCTGTGAGCGCGCAAGCCTCAAGGAAGAGGCAAGACGGTGGTATCAGCGCGCAATCGCGATCAATCCGCAGTTTTCGCAAGCTCGCGACGGATTGGCGCGACTGGAACATTGATCGGCATCGAGTAACTGTCACGAGCGATGGCGGAGCCAAAAAGAATCAAGCTTATCATTGCCTTTGCGGCTTTGTATTTGATTTGGGGTTCAACCTACCTGGGAATTTTTTTCGCAATCCAATCGATTCCGCCGTTCTTAATGGCTGGGGCGCGTTTTCTTTTGGCGGGCCTCATCATGTTTGCGATCGCGCGGACTCAAGGGCCGCTCAAATCGACTTGGTCTGATTGGAAAACATCGCTCATCGTGGGCGCGTGTCTGCTTCTGGGAGGAAACGGTGGCGTGACCATCTCGGAAAAATTCATCGAAACCGGTGTGGCCAGCTTGATTGTCGCAACGGTTCCGATCTACATGACGCTACTTGGTTGGCTGATCGGAATGACGCCACGACCTCACCCGATCGTTTGGGTCGGACTGGCCGGCGGATTTCTTGGCGTAGCAGTGTTGCTCGGTCCAGAGTTGCGATTTTCTGCCGGTAGTCGCGCTGCGATCGGGATGTCGATCTTGCTGGTGACCTCATTCATCTGGTCTGCCGGTTCGCTTTATTCGAGATCGGCGAAGCATGTCGCCTCTCCATTTTTTGCCGCGGCCCAGCAAATGTTCTGCGGCGGCTTACTCCTGATCCTGGTCGGGGTGTTCGCCGGCGAACCGAAACATTTTCATCCGGACAAAATCACACCGCCGTCGCTAGGCGCATTTATCTATCTTGTCCTCATTGGCGCGAT
>Ga0307479_10006091_pt1 | contig 11055 bp, 5 predicted proteins | sample atmos_gasesECM4C_FD_203743 | JGI IMG/M metagenome (GOLD analysis project Ga0307479, IMG submission 203743) | Hardwood forest soil microbial communities from Morgan-Monroe State Forest, Indiana, United States - atmos_gasesECM4C_515 | ecosystem: Environmental > Terrestrial > Soil > Temperate... | reverse complement strand
CGGCCTGGTGGTCGGCCTGGACGGCAGCGGCGACCAGACCACGCAGACGCCGTTCACGGTGCAGTCGCTGCAGTCGATGCTGACCCAGCTGGGCATCACGCTGCCGCCCGGAACCAATCCGCAGCTGAAGAACGTGGCCGCGGTGATGGTGACCGCGGATCTGCCGTCGTTCGCGCGGCCCGGCCAGCAGCTGGATGTGACGGTCTCGTCGCTCGGAAACGCGCGCAGCCTGCGCGGGGGCACCCTGCTGATGACGCCGCTGAAGGGCGCCGACGGGCAGATCTACGCGGTGGCGCAGGGCAACGTGCTGGTCGCCGGTGCCGGGGCCGCGCAGGGCGGATCGAAAGTGCAGATCAACCACCTGGCGGCGGGCCGGGTGCCGGGCGGCGCCTCGGTCGAGCGCGCCGTGGCTTCGCCGTTCCTGCAGGGCGAGGCGATCGCGCTGGAGCTCAATTCGACCGATTTTTCGACCGCGCAGGCGGTGACCGACGCGATCAACACCGAGATGGGCGAAGGCACGGCCCACGCGCTCGATGGCCGCGTCATCGACGTGAAGGCCCCCACCGATCCGGACCGGCGCGTGCGCTTCATGGCCCAGCTGGAGAACCTGCAGGTGGCCCAGCTCGAGCCGACCGCGCGCGTGATCGTCAACGCGCGCACCGGCTCCATCGTGATGAACCGCATGGTCGCGCTGGAACCGGCGGCGGTGGCGCACGGCAACCTGTCGGTGACGATCACCTCCACCCCGGTCGTGTCCCAGCCGGGGCCGCTGTCGTCGGGCCAGACCACGGTCACCGAGAAAACCGATATCCAGCTCAAGCAGGACGGCGGCGTGCTGATGAAGCTGCCCTCGGCCGCCAATCTCGCCGATCTCGTCAAGGCGCTGAACTCGCTGGGAGCCAACCCGGCCGATCTGGTCGCGATTCTGCAGGCGCTGAAGGCGGCCGGCGCGTTGCGCGCCGATCTGGAAGTCATCTGAGGCAAGCCGTGGGACTTCAAAGAGTCCGTGAGACTCCTTTTCATTGGCTGGGGGAGCACGAGGGGGCGGCCCAGCCCCCTCGTAGCCAATCCTCCCGGGTTTCGGTCGCCCGCCGTGCGGGTGTCGAAGCCGCGGTGATCATCGGTTGGTGAGGCATCCTTAATGGATCCCGCGGCGCTCAGCTCGCAGATCGGAAGCGTGGGAAGCGGCCTGGCCGCCGATGCCCGTTCGCTGGAGGATCTGAAGCGCGCCGCCCGGGAGGACCCGCGCCAGGCCGCCAAGAAAGTCGCCACGCAGTTCGAGGCGCTCTACATGCAGATGGTGCTCAAGAGCATGCGCGAGGCCACGCCCCGTTCGGGCCTGCTCGATTCGCAGGAACAGGACATGTACCGCGGCATGCTGGACCAGCAGGTCGCGCAGCAAATCGCCTCCAAGGGCACCGGCCTGTCGGACGTGATCGCGCGCCAGCTGTCACGCGCGATGCCGAACGCCGCTGCCACGCCCGCCACGGGCGCGCCCGTCTCCGCCAACGCTCCGGCGGCCCTGGCCGACGTAGCCGCGGCGCAAGCCGCGGCCAAGGCGGCGGCACCATCCCGGCCGGCCACCTCGACCGAGGTCCAGCGCGATTTCATGCGGCAGCACCAGGCCGATGCGGTGCGCGCCCAGCAGGCGACCGGCGTGCCCGCCAGCTTCATTCTGGGCCAGGCCGCGCTCGAATCGGGCTGGGGGCAACGCGAGATCCGCGGGGCCGACGGCGCGCCCAGCTACAACCTGTTCGGCATCAAGGCCGGGCCGGGATGGCAGGGCCGTACGGTCCAGGTAGCCAGCACCGAGTACGACGGCAGCATGCCGAGCAAGACGGTTCAGAGTTTCAGGGCGTACGACAGCTACGCGGCCGCGTTCCAGGACTGGGCGATGACGATCGGGCGCAACCAGCGCTACTCGGCCGCCGTGGCCGCCGGGGGCGCCGGCGGCTTCGCCTCCGGGATGCAGCAGGCCGGCTACTCGACCGATCCGGGCTACGCGGACAAGCTGGCTCGCGTCATCCGGACGGCCTCGTCGATCGGAGGGACGGTATGAGCCGGGCATTCAAGCTTTGGCCGCGGTTGCCGATGACATTCGTGACGGCAGGGTGAGATCGGATGTCCGGGGGCCTCTTTTCAATCGGTTCTAGCGCGTTGAACGCCGCGTACACGGCGTTGCAGACGGCTGGCAACAACATCGCCAACGCGAACACGCCGGGCTATTCGCGCGAGATCGTCGATTTCACGGCTCAGGTCGAAACCGGGCTGAGCGGCAACTACATCGGCCAGGGCGTGGCGGTCGAAAGCGTCACGCGCCAGTACAACCAGCTGCTCACCCAGCAGGTCGATCTGGCGCAGTCCGCCTCCAGCCAGGCCGACGCGCACGCCACGCTGCTGAACCAGGTCAACAACCTGTTTTCCAGCACCACCGGCGGCCTGGGCGCGGTGGTCAACCAGTTTTTTTCGCAGATCCAGACGCTCACGCAGCAGCCCGGCAACCTGGCGGTGCGGCAATCCGTGCTGTCGTCGGCGCAGCAGATGGCGGCCAGTTTCAACGACGCCTACAGCCAGCTGCAGCAGATGCAGCAAAGCGCCAACCAGCAGATCGGTCAGCAGATCTCGACCGTCAACAGCGCCACCGCCCAGATCGCCAAGCTCAACGACCAGATCGCCCTGGCCACCTCGGCCGGCGGGTCGCCCAACCAGTTGCTCGACCAGCGCGACCAGGCCATCAAGACGCTGAACCAGTCGATCGGCGTGACCACGATGGCGCAGAGCGACGGCTCGATCAACGTGTTTCTGGCCGACGGTCAGCCGCTGGTGGTGGGCGACCAGGTGACCCAGATGGGCATGGGGACGGACCCGAGCAATCCGCAGAACGTAACGGTCGGGACCAAGGCGGGCAACACGATCGTTCCGCTGAGCGTCACCAATACCGGAGGGGGCGACATCGGCGCCCTGATGCAGTTCAGCCTGCAGGACGTTCCTGCGGTCCAGAATCAGATCGGCCGCCTGGCGGTCGCGGTGTCGTCGCAATTCAACCAGCAAAGCCAGCTCGGGCAGGATTCGAACGGCGCGCCCGGCGTGAACCTGTTTTCGACGCTGTCGCCGACCGTGATCGCGTCGACCACCAATGCGACCTCGGGTGGCGCGCCCGCCGAGACCGTCACGGCAACCTTCAGCGATCCGACCCAGCTGCAGGCGTCCGATTACCGGCTGCAAGTGGTCGGCGGTCAGTATCACCTCACGCGCCTGTCCGACGGCCAGCAGACCACCTTGTCGTCGCTGCCGGGCACACCGGCCACGGTCGACGGCATCACCTTCAGCGTCACCGGCACGGCCACCAACGGCGACAGCTTCACGATCGAACCGGTCCGCACCGGCGCCGGCAACCTGGCCGTCTCGATCGGCCAGCCACAGCAAATCGCCGCGGCCAGCCCGGTTCGTGCCTCGATTGCGTCCACCGACACCGGATCGCTCAGCGTGTCATCGCTGTCGGTGACGGGACCGAATCGAAACGCGAATCTGACCCATTCGGTCAACCTCAGCTTCACCAGCCCGACCAGCTACACGCTCACCGATTCGACCAACGGGGCCACCTCTTCGGGCACCTACACCGCGGGCCAGCCGATCGCGTTCAACGGCTGGAGCCTGACGCTGCTCGGGACGCCCGCGACGGGCGACTCGGTCAGCGTCGGCGCCAACACCGGCGGCACCGGCGACAACACCAACGCGCTGGCGCTGGCGCAGCTGCAGAACGCCAACGTGGTCGGCGGCACCTCGCTCGGCTCGGGCTATGCGGCCGTGGTTGCGCAGGTGGGCACGATGACCGCCAACGCGCAGGCCGATCAGCAGAACCAGCAGACCATCCTGCAGAACGCGCAGAACGCCCAGAGCGCGGTCGCGGGCGTCAATCTGGACCAGGAGGCCGCCAGCCTGCTGCAGTATCAGCAGCAGTACCAGGCAGCCGCCAAGGTGATCTCGATCGCCTCGACGCTGTTCGACCAGATCCTGTCGATCGCCTCGTCCGGCTGAGGCGGCCGCCCGCGCCAGACCCCGATCGATCGCGGACCACCCGACACGTCACACGGATACGACGGCCATGCTCAGAGTCTCCACCTACATGATGTTCCAGAACGGCGAGCAGGCGATCAGCAACGCCCAGAGCCAGTTGATGCAGACCGAGCTGCAACTGTCCACCGGCAAGCAGATCAATTCGCCGTCGGACAACCCGATCGGCGCCGCCAATGTGGCATCCCTGGGAACCACCGTATCGCAGCTCAACCAGTATCAGAGCAATCAGAACGAAGCCCAGCTGCAGCTGAACCAGGCCGATTCGACCCTGTCGAGCCTGGTCAACCTGGTGCAGGACGCGCAGCAGCGCCTGATCCAGGCGGGCGATGCCAGCTACTCCGATTCGCAGCGCGCGGCGCTGGCCCAGGGGCTGCAAGGCGACCTGAGTCAGATGGTGGGCCTGGCCAACGGCAGCGACGGGCAGGGCGGTTACCTGTTCGCCGGGTCACAGCAGTCGGCCCCGCCCTTCTCGCAGACCGGCAACAACGTGACCTACACCGGCGACAGCGTGCTGCAATCGGTCCAGGTGTCGCAGAACCGCCAGCTGCAGATCAAATTTTCGGGCGACGACATATTCCAGAAGATGCGTCCCGGCAACGGCGCCTTCGTGACGGCCGCCAGCGCGACCAACACCGGCTCCGGCGTGATCGATCCCGGGTCGGTGGCCAATCCATCGGCACTGACCGGCGACAACTACGCGATCAGCTTCGCGGTGAGCGGGTCCACCACGACCTACCAGGTGCAGGACACCACCAAGAACACGAGCGTTGCCAGCGGCACCTACACGTCGCCCACGACGGTCGCCTTCGACGGCCTGCAGGTCCAGCTCACCGGCGCGCCCGCCAACGGCGATTCGTTCACGGTCGCACCGGCCGCATACCAGTCGCTCTTCACGACCATGTCCAAGGCGATCGCTGCGTTGCAGCAGCCCGCCGATACGCCGGCCGCGACAGCGCAACTGCAGACCTCGCTCGGATCGTCGCTCGCCTCTATGGGACAGGCGCTGGACCACGTGACCTTGAAACAGGCCGAAGTCGGCGACCAGCTGCAGCAGCTCAGTTCCTACTCGACCTTGAACAGCGATCGCACCCTGCAGGCCAACTCGGCGCTGTCGTCGATCCAGGATCTGGACTACGCCAAGGCGGCTTCCCTGATGGCCCAGCAGCAGACCACCTATCAAGCCGCCCTGCAGAGCTACTCGGCCGTCTCCAAGCTGTCGCTCTTCAACTATCTGTAGAAGCCTCGTTCCGGTATTCTTTGCGCCAGGCGGCCGCAGCATGGCAGTCGGGTCGTCGCGCGACTGGAGCAGGGCGTGGCCGATTCAACGCTATTTGATCGCAGCCGGGTGCGGGCGCCGACGCCTGCCGGCCCGCCCGAACTTGCCTCCAGCGTGCGCATGCTGGCGATCGAGTCCCACCCCGTGCCGCGCCCCGTGACCGAGACGGTAGCCGCAGCCGCCTGGCTGAAGGCGCCTGAAGCCGAGCCGGTGGAGATGTCGCATCCACCGGTGAGCGTTTTCGACGAGCTGCCCGATGCGGTGCTGCGGTTCGATCGGCGACTGATCGTCGTCTATGCGAATCCGGCCATCGAGCGGGCCACCGCGATTCCCCGCGTGGCCTTTGTCGGCCGTCCGCTGAGCCAGGTCGAGCACTTCACTCAATACGCGCCGCTGTGGGAAGCCAAGCTGGCGGCCACCTTCGAGTCGCTCGAGACGCGCAGCTTCAAATTCGCGTACGCCCACCCGACCGGCTCCAAGAATTTCGAAGTGCGCCTGGTGCTCGAGGCCGACCACGGTGGTCTGGTGTCGCACCTCACCGCCATCGTGCACGACGTCACGGTGCCGCGCACGGCCCTGCGGGCCACGCGGGCCGCCGACGCGATGCTGTCGACGCTGATGTCCAGCGCGCGCATCGGGATGGCCGTGCTCGACAGCAACCTGCGTTATGTGCGTTGCAATGCCTACCTGGCGCAGCTGCTCGGCGTGGAAGTCGGCCAGCTGCTCGGGCGCCGCCTGGACCAGGCCTTCGATCACTCCTCGCAGCCGGCCGTGATGCGTTCGCTGGAGCGGATGCGCGACGGCGAAGTGCGCGTGCCGCAGCAGGTCGAATACGAGTTCTCCGGAGGCGACCGCCCCTGGGTGCGCGAGCGGCGCACGCCGCTGTTCAACCCGTACGGCCGCTTCAGCGGCGTATTCCTGACCGTCGAGCGGCTCGATCGGGAGCGCTTCGCCGAAACCTCGCTCGCCGCGCTGCGCCAGGCGCTCGATTCGGCCGGTGAAATGGTGCTCGAAATCGGCCGCGACGGCGCCATCCTGGATGCCAACGAGACCGCGCTCGCCTGGCTCGGATACAACCGCGAACAGCTCACCGGGCTGCGGCTGGGCGCGATCGACACCAGCCTGACCGACGAGGCCCTGGCCGAGATGATCGAGGCGCTGCTGGACCGCGGCGCCTTTCACGGGGAAGCGCGCTACCGGACCCGGCTCGGTTCGGAATTCGAAGTCGATCTGGTGCTGCAGCGGGTCGAACACGGTGAGCGCGAATTCATATTCCTGCTGGTGCGGGACATCTCGGACCGCAAGCGCATCGAGGTCGAGCTGGCCGAGAACGCCGAGCGCCTGGAAACCATCTTCAACGAGAGCCCGGTCGGCATCGTTCAGCTCGATTCGACCTTCCGGATCCGGCGTGCCAACCGGGCCGCCTGCGCGCTGCTCGGATACCGGGAGCACGACCTGCTCGGACGCGATCCGGTGCGGTTGACCCACCCCGACGACGTCGTGGCCAGTCTGAAGCAGCGCGAGCGGCTGATGGAGTACCTGCCGACCGGTGCCGCGATGGTGTCCGAGCCCGATCGCCGGCTGCTGGACCGCGAGGGCCGCACGGTCTGGGTCAAGCTGGGCTGGCGCGCGCTCGAAAGCGCCGACGCCTCGCGCCGCTACCTGCTGGTGATGGAGAACTTCACCGACCAGAAGCTGTTCGAAGGCCAGCTGCGGGCGGCCCTGCGCGAGCAGCAGTCGCTGCTGGAGACGATGAGCACCGGAGTGGCCAAGACGCGCGGCGCGCAGATCGTGCTGGCCAACCGGGAGTTCTGCCGGATGTTCGGGTACTCCGACGCCGAGGCGATCGGCATGTCGCTGTGGCAGCTGTGTCTGCACCGCGACGGCCAGGCGCCCGAGGACGTTCCGGGGCTGCCAGCCGTGCGGCCGGGCCTGACGACCAGTGCCGAGGTGGTGCTGTACGACCGCGACGGGCGGCCGCGCTGGTGCCTGGTGCAGGCGCGGCCCCTGGACGACGCCGAGGCGGACGGCGCGCCGGTGGAGGCCATTTTCACGTTCCAGGATGTCACCGAGCTGCACGAGCAGCGCGAAGCGGCAGCCAGCACCGCCGCCGAGCTGCAGAGCCTGCTGGCCGAAAGCCGCCTGATCTTCGATACGGCGCTGGTCGGACTGCTGTTCGTGCGGGACGGGCGGCTGCTGCGGGCCAACGCGGCCATGGAGGACCTGCTGGGGTGCGAGCCCAACACGCTGGTGGACCAGATCCAGCTGTTCGGGCACCCGTCGGACCGGATGCTGCTCGCCAGCCTGGAGGAGCGCTTCGAGACGATCCGTCAGGCCGGCGCCTGCGAATTCGAGCTGTTGCTGTACCGGCGGCGCGCAGAGCCGATCTGGGTGGCGGTGCAGGGGCGCGCCGTCAATCCGGAGCGGCCCGAGCTGGGCTACATCTTCGCGTTCGTCAACATCGACGAGCGCAAGCGATCCGAACGCGAGCTGCGCTCGGCCCTGAACGAGCTGCAGTTGATCTTCGACAACGCGCTGGTCGCGATCCTGTACGTGGCCAACGACCTGGTCGTGAAGTCGAACGCCACTGCCGAGCGCATGTTCGGCTTCTCGGCGCGCGACCTGCAGGAGCTGCAGTTCGGCGCGCTGTTCGCCGATCCGGCGGCCTGGCAGGCGGCACAGGCCGAGTGGATCGGCGCGGCGGCGGGGATCGTTTCGACGTTCGAGCATCAGATGCGCCGCGCCGACGGATCGGTTTTCTGGTGCGCCGGCAACGTGCGCCCGTTCGAGGAGGGCGTGCCGGACCGGGGCGTGATCGTGGCGCTGATGGACGTGGACGCCCGCCACCGCTCCGAGGACGAGCTGCGCTCGGTGCGCAACTACCTGGACCTGGTGATCGAGAACCTGCCGGTGCTGGTGTCGGTGCGCGATGTGAAGACGGGCCGATTCGTCAGCCTGAACCGGGCCGGCGAGGCGATGACGGGCCTTGCCCGCTCGCAGGTGATCGGGCGCACCTGGCACGAGGTGTACGGGCGCCAGTTCGCCGACCTGTACCGCGAAATGGATCGCAAGGCGATCGCCGACGGGCGCCAGATCGAGCGGCCGCGCGACGTGATGCTGCGGGCCGACGGGCGCACCCTGATCGTCAACCAGCGCGTGGTCCCGGTGTTCCATGACGAGCAGGACGGCGAGCGCTCGGCCGCCTACGTGATGTCGATCGTCGACGATCTGACCGACGAGGTGCGCGCCGAGACCGCCCTGCGCGAGACCGAAACGCGCTTTCGCCAGTTCGCCGAGAACATCGATCAGCTGGTGTTCATCGCCAATGCCGACCTGACCCATGTCATATACGTCAATTCGCGCTATACCCAGCTGGTCGGAGCGGCGGCCTCGGAGCTGATGGACAACCCGCGCAACGCGCTGCGCCACGTCCACTTCGACGACGCCGCGCAACTGGGCCGCGAGCTGCCACGCGTGATCGCCGGCCTGCGTCGCCTGCGGCGCGCCGAACTGACGGTGCGGGTCGACCATCCGGCCGCCGGCGTGCGCACCATCAGCGTACGGCTCAATCCGGCCCGGATGCACGATGGCATGCTGCGCGTGTTCGGCGTGGCCGAGGACGTGACGCAGCGGATGGCGGCCGAGCAGCAGCGGTTGGAAGATGCGGTGCGGCAGCGCGACATCCTGGTGCGCGAGGTCCACCATCGGATCAAGAACAATTTGCAGGGCGTGGCCGGATTGCTGCAGCACATGGCCAGCGGCAAGCCCGAGGTCGCCACGCAGCTCAACGAGATCGCCGGGCAGATCCAGGCCATTGCCCAGGTGCACGGGTTGCAGATCGGCGCGGCCGGAACGCTGCCGGTGCTCGGGGTGGTGCAGGGCATTTTCAACAACCTGGGGCTGATGTTCGGGGTCGAGGTGCGGCTGGCGCCGTCGGCGTCGGCGCTGTGGCGCTGGGGCCTGCCCGAGGGCGAAGCGGTTCCGCTGGCGCTGGTGATCAACGAGCTGGGGACCAACGCTATCAAGTACCGCGAAAGCCGCGACCTGACGCTGGACGTGCGCATCGAGGCGCGCGCCGACGGCCTGGCCGTGCAGATCCAGAACGCCGGCCGCCTGCCGGCGGGCTTCGAGCTGGGACGAATCTCGTCGGGCGTCTCTGGCCTGGGCCTGGTCAAGGCGCTGCTGCCGCGCCGCGGCGCGCAGCTGTCGCTGGAGCAGAAGGAGGACCGGGTCATCGCCACGCTGGACCTGTCACCGCCCGCCGTGCGTGAAGACCTGATCTGACGGAGCTCGACATGCAAGGGGCGGCCAACGACAGGACGATCGGGGCGCGACCGACCCGGATTCTGGTGGTCGACGATGACCGGCTGGTGCTGGCCACCGTGGTGGCCGGACTGCGGCAGGCTGGCTTCGAGGTGCTGGAGGCCGATAACGGCGATGATGCGATCCTGCTGGCACGCAACCACCGGCCGCGCCTGGCGATCCTGGACATGCGGATGCAGGGCAAGTCCGGCATGGACGTGGCCCGCTACCTGGCGTCGCACACGTCGACCGGATTCATGTTCCTGTCGGCTTTCGGCGACCCCGCCATCGTCGACGAGACGGCGCGGCTGGGGGCGCTGGGCTACCTGGTCAAGCCGATCGATATCCGTCAGGTCGTTCCGGCCGTCAACGCCGCCCTGGCCAAGCTGGATGCGATGCCGGCCGCAGCAGCCCGGCCGGCCCCGGCTGCAGGCGGCGTCGTGGGCCGCGAGGAGGCGATCGCGGTCGGAATCCTGATGGAGCGGCTGCGGCTGGATCAGGCCCGGGCCTTGCAGGCGCTGCGCGAGCAGGCGCGCAGCGAGGGCGTGAGCATCGAACTGCTGGCGACCCGGATGGTCGAGGCCGCCAATCGGCTCAATTCGATTGCGCGCGGCCGGCCCCCTGATCCCACATCGTGAAGAAAAACGTGGCGCCTTTGCCGGGCTCGGACTCGGCCCAGATGCGCCCGCTGTGCCGCCGCACGATGCGGGCAACGGTGGCCAGGCCCACTCCGGTGCCGGCAAACTCGCTCTGCGAGTGCAGCCGCTGAAATACCCCGAACAGGCGATCTGCGAAGCGCATATCGAAGCCGGCGCCGTTGTCGCGTACGTAGAACGCGTGGTCGCCGTCGGGGCGTCGCCCGAACTCTATGCGCGCTTCGCGGGTCCTGGCGGAGAACTTGAAAGCGTTGCCCAGCAGGTTCTGCAGCACCAGCCGCATCAGCGTGCTGTCGCCCTCGACGCTCAGGCCGGGTTGGACCGCCACCTGGACCTGACGGCCGGGCTCGGCGGCCCTGAGGTCCTCGATCAGCTGGCGTGCCGTCTCGGACAGATCGACCCGCTCGAAGCCCAGCTCACGGCCGGTCATGCGGGACATCTCCAGCAGCGTGTCGATCATCGAGTTCATGCGCCCGGCGGCGGCCGCGATCCGCTTCATGTGCTCGCGCCCCAGCGCATCGAGGCGCTCGCCGTAATCCTCCTGCACGATCTGGGCGAACCCGTCGATCACGCGCAGCGGGGCGCGCAGGTCGTGCGACACCGAGTAGGCGAAGCTCTCCAGCTCGCGCGCGGCCAGTTCGTGCCGCTGCATCCGTACCGCGTTGTCGGCCTCCAGCTGCCGGATCCGCGCCTGCAATGACCCGGCGCGCTCCGTGCTGAGCGCGGCCTCCGACACCAGGGTGG
>Ga0307479_10006090_pt1 | contig 11056 bp, 8 predicted proteins | sample atmos_gasesECM4C_FD_203743 | JGI IMG/M metagenome (GOLD analysis project Ga0307479, IMG submission 203743) | Hardwood forest soil microbial communities from Morgan-Monroe State Forest, Indiana, United States - atmos_gasesECM4C_515 | ecosystem: Environmental > Terrestrial > Soil > Temperate... | reverse complement strand
CGGTGTGTTCGAAGAACGAAGACGAAATTGCACGCTCTCCCTTCCAGAAACACCCGGAGATGCTGCTAAAAGAGAATCACATCGCTGTTTTTCAGGCGAACTGGAAAGACAAGGCTACAAATATTAAGGCGATTTCTCAGGAGCTTTCCCTCGGGCTCGATGCCATGGTGTTCCTCGACGATAATCCCGTCGAGCGGTTGCTCATCCGCCAAGCGCTGCCGGAGGTTGCCGTGCCCGAACTTCCCGAGGATCCCGCGTTGTACTCGCGAACTTTGGCGGCTGCCGGTTATTTTGAGACGGTTGCCTTCTCAGAAGACGATCTTCGCCGCGCCGATTTCTATCAGGACAACGCCCGTCGAGCGACCTTGCAGAAAGAAGCTGTGGATCTGGAATCCTATCTGGCTTCATTGGCGATGGAAATTACGTTTCAGCCGTTCGATCAGACAGGGCGAGCGCGAATCGCGCAGCTCATCAATAAGTCAAATCAATTCAATCTAACCACGAAACGTTACACCGAGGCGCAGGTGGCAGCCATGCAGGACGATCCGGCGTATTTTACGCTCCAAGTCAGGTTGTCCGATATCTTCGGCGATAACGGCATGATTAGTGTCGTGATTTGCCGGCGTGCCTCCAAGGAAGAATGGGAGATCGACGCATGGTTGATGAGCTGCCGGGTTCTTGGCAGGCGCGTTGAAAACATGACCCTCCTGGCTGTCCTCGATCAAGCGAAGAAGGAGGGCGTGCGTAAGCTGATCGGTACGTATATACCCAGCGACCGAAATAATCTCGTCCAAGAACACTACCCGAAGCTCGGCTTCGGGATCGTCAAGACAGAAAACGGAGTATCGACATACGAATTGGATGTGGCGAGCGCTACTGTACAAGGCGCGCCGATGACCGTAAAACATATTGGACCCACTCCAGTAGAAACAGAACAAGAGGGCGAAAAGTCGAATCGGGTAATTCATCCAGTTAAGGAAACTCCTGTGGGTGTATCAGCCCAACCGCAAAAGATGCCTCACACCGACCATTCCAATGAAGTCGAATCGGAACTTATCCGAATCTGGAAAGAAGTGCTTGATCGCGAAGATATCGGCGTCCGGGACGATTTCTTCGAGTTGGGTGGCGATTCACTGCAGGCCGTTCGATTGATGTTTGAAATTGAGAAAACATTCCGGCAACAATTCGATATTTCAACTCTAATGTCGCACCCTACGATTGAAGCCTTTAGCCAGATAGTGAAGCCCTTGAAGAGCGACGTTCAACCCGTTCACATCGTACCGATGCGTCCTAAAGGAGACAGGACTCCCCTGTTCTGCATACATTGTGGTACGGGACATGTGCTTCGCTATCGTGCGCTTTCCTCTTTTCTTGATTCGGACATTCCACTTTATGGCGTTCGAGCTCCAGAGCTCCGGGCGTCGAAGAACCTTCCCACAATTGAAGATCTGGCGGCCCTTTACGTGAAAGACATCCGGAAAGTCAGGCCACAGGGGCCTTATCAGCTATTTGGCTTTTGCATCGGCGGGATAGTGGCGTTCGAGGTTGCACGCCAACTTACGGAGTTGGGTGAAACAGTCTCGCCTGTCGTGATGGTGGAGACTCTGAATTATGCGTACTATAACAACGCTTCATTGATGCAATCTTTGCGCTTTCATTTGCGCTATGCGTATGGCCGAGTCTCCAAGTATTCCCGCAAACTCGCCCGAGGCGAATGGAAAGAAATCTATGCAGGCATCCGAAGCTTAATCGACTGGCAGAAGAGGAAGTTGAGCGCGACTTCTGCAGGAAACGGGCAACGCGCGGCGGAGACGCTCTGCGCTCGCGATATTTACGACGATATCGCCGTGCTTACCGTAATCGCCAACAAGTTCGAGCCGAAGCCCTATTCCGGAAGAATTCATCTCATCCGCGCTGAAACGCAAAAGGTCGAGTTTCAAAATGACGTGACTATGGGTTGGCAAAATATTGCCCGGGATGGAGTGGAGGTATTAACTTTGCCTGGAGATCATTTCTCGCTTCTGGAAAAGCCGGATGTAGCCAGAGTTGCTGATACAGTTGATGGCCTCTTGGCCACAAAGGATGTGAGCGTATGACATCCGAATCATGGATGTTCGGTCCTGATTCATTGCAGGAAAAGGCGCTACGCGGTGTGAACCGGACCTGCGGCTTTTACACGCACTCCGCTCAACCAGAACTAACTCGGGGAGGTGCGAAATGATCACACATAATGAAGAATGGCGAGGTGCATAGTGAGTGATGAATCGTTGGAGACTCGTCTTGCGCCGGGTACTCTCAAACTTCACCATATTGGTTTCGTCGTGCCATCGATTCAAGAGAGCGGCAAGTCTTTCTGCCTCGCTCTTGGGATGACCTGGGATGAAGATATTGTTTTTGATCCCATCCAGAAGGTCCGGGTAACGTTCTTGGAGGGAAATAGCCCTACGGATGCGCTGATAGAATTGGTTGAGCCAGGAGGACCTGAATCGCCGGTGTCGCGCTTCCTCGAGCGCCGTGGCGGACTGCATCACTTATGCTACGAGGTAGCGGATCTCGAAGCGCATCTCAAGTTCTGCGAATCGGTGGGTACAATAGTCATTCAACAGCCTGTGCCGGCCGTCGCTTTCGCCGGTCGGCGCATCGCGTGGGCCTTGACCAAGAAGAACCTCCTGGTGGAGTTTCTTGAGACACATAAAACGAACGGGGATGAGTAGGCGTCGCATCGAAATCATATGACGAGCAACCAGCTTGCATTCGGACGGAATTTGCTGATTTGCGTGGCCACGGCGTTCGCCCTGTGTTTGGCGGTTGAACTCGTGTGCCTGCACTTCGGCGTTGCTCCTTTTTTTACTGCCAATGTGCCGCTCGATCAGAAGCTGCAATTCATTCGAGACCATCGGCCGGGTCCCGCCCCGATAGGATTGATCAGCGGTGCCAGCATTGCCCTGAATGATATTGATAGCGATCTTTTGGAGGATCAGGAGGGCCAGCCCTTTATCAATCTGGGTGCCAATGCTTTTCCGATCGAAAGCGCGCAACGCCTATACGAACAAATCGCGGCCATTTTCCCAGTCCGCGAAGTAATCTTTGCCGCGGACCCTCTCGAAATGCGAGACGCCATTCGCGCGGAGCTCGATGTTCCCCCCGATGTATTTCGTCGATATGTACTTGGAAAGATGACCATCGCGGAGGAATTTACGTACCGCGACATCTCTGGGTTGGACGCGTTCGCGAATAATTGGCGCAAGTACCGCAGTCTTTCGGATCCCAATTCACTGGTCTTCTCAAAAACAGGCGATGTACCTCTGGAGATAAACCAGGACGATGCCGACCCCAGGCTATGGAACGGCGACACGATAAGCGTGGAAATGGCGTGTCACCACTGCACGGATGCCTTGGCAGCGTTTTGTACGGACGTCCGTAGCCAGGGTCGGCCTTTTACCGTTGTGTTGGGGCCGATTCGTGAAGGAGTTCTCGAAAGACACCCGAACATTCGTGTCGAGGAAGAAGACCGCCGAGCGAGAGTTCAAGCCGTAGTACAGCAATGCGGCGGCACTCTCTTCGACGTAACCGGATTATTTGCTGTTGACGACTCCTGCTTCGCAAACGATGTTCATCTGAACGCTCAAGGGATGCACGCAGTGACGCAGCAGCTAGAGCTCTTTCGGCGCGACGGGACGCTCGCGAAAGGGAAATCACTGTCGTGCGGTGCGGCGACTGTCGCACCTGGCCGGGACATTGGTGAGGGTGGGCGTGTGGGAAATCGTCTGCAAGCTGGCAGCACACGACCCGATTCTCTCGGGACTTTGAGGTAAAGTGCTGGACCTTTATTGGCTTCCCGAGCCGACCGATTGGAAGAAATCTCTTTCCGCCCCGCAGCGCGGCGCCGAATTATGGTCGTACCTCGTCCGGATTGCAAACACGCGGCTCGATTTTGTAAAGACCAATCAGCTCGATCATTTACTGCACAACTCGTTTCCCGATGGGCCTCCGCCCGGCCTGGCCACTAAGCCGATTCGCCTCGCTGTTCTTGCCTCCTCCACCGTGACGCATCTTCTGCCTGGGCTGCGGATTGCGGCCCTTCGTCGCGGCATGTATGTGCAGACCTACGTCACGGGATATGGCCAATACCATCAAGAGCTGCTGGACTCTTCGTCCCCGCTTCATCAATTTGCCCCCAATATAGTTTTATTCGTCACGGATACGCGTCACATCGTTGGCCAAGTAGAAGACGGAGGAGATTCAGGCGCTGCCGAGAAGGCGGTCTCGCGACTGGCCGAATTGTGGAAAACCGCGAAAGCAGCGTTCGCTTGTCAAGTCGTTCAACAGACGCTCCTGCCGATCTTCCCGGTGCTCTTGGGAGGCAATGAGCACCGTCTCAGTAGCTCGCGAGCCTGGCGTGTCACCGCGATGAATGCCCTTCTCCGAAAGTATGCCGATTCGATAGGCGTTGATCTTCTCGCCCTCGACGCCAGCGCGGAAAAACACGCTGTCGACGCGTGGTACGACGAGAGTCTCTGGCTCAAAGCGAAACAAGAGATTCATCCGTCGGCAGTGCCGATGTACGGGGAACTGGTTGCTCGTTTGATAGCCGCGCAAATGGGGCGGTCTTCCAAATGTTTGGTTTTGGACCTCGATAACACTTTGTGGGGCGGCGTGATCGGCGATGACGGGCTGGATGGCATTGTGCTCGGTCAGGGCAGCGCGGTGGGAGAAGCTTACGTGGAATTTCAACGTTGGATCCTGGACCAGTCACGTCGAGGCGTCATCCTTGCTGTCTGCTCGAAGAATGACGAGGCCAACGCTTTGGCGCCATTCGAGCGGCACCCGGAAATGGTGCTCTCTCGCTCGGATATCGCTTGCTTTACTGCCAATTGGGACGACAAAGCGACAAATCTGCGCATCATCGCACAGCGCCTGAACATCGGAATCGATTCCCTTGTTTTCGTTGACGATAATCCGTTTGAGCGCAACATTGTCCGGCGCGAGCTTCCCGCCATCGCGGTTCCCGAGTTGCCGGAAGACCCCGCCTTCTATGCTCGCTGCATCGCGGATGCCGGCTATTTCGAGGCGCTGTCTGTCACAGCCGAGGATACGGAACGTACCAAGCAGTATCAGGCCAATCTCCAGCGCGAAACCCTTCAAGCCAGCGCCACCGATTTGAAAGGCTATCTCGCCAGTCTGAAGATGGAGCTGTGGGTAAAGTCTTTTGACCGGATGGACCTCAAACGTGTCGTGCAACTCATCAATAAGACGAACCAGTTCAATTTGACGACGCGTCGCTACACCGAAGAGGAAGTCGCGGCGTTGATTGACGCTCCAGACGCTTTCGGCTTGCACTTTCGTCTCACCGACACTCTAGGCGACAACGGAATAATTAGCGTAATTATCGCCCGTCAGGATAAGAAAAACCCGCAAATGACAATCGATACATGGCTTATGAGCTGCCGGGTGCTCGGTCGTCAGGTCGAAAACGCCTGCATGAATGTTGTCGCAGAGAGGGCAAGGAATCTCGGCATCTCTGAAATCATTGGCGAGTATATACCCACTGCTAAAAACGATATGGTGAAAGAACACTATCAGAAGCTCGGCTTTCTGGAGATAACGAAAAATCCGGGCCCGGGATCCCTTTGGCGGTTGCCACTCGGAGACTACGTGCCTTTGGAGACGTTGATCACGATTCGCGAGGGGTGAAAAATGGATGATTCACAAATCTTGGCGCAGCTCACCGATATCGTCCGAGACGTTCTTAACGACGAAACCCTGACGCTCACGCCCGAAACGATTGCGGCGGATGTGCCCGAATGGGATTCGTTTAACCACATCAATATCGTGGCTGCGGCCGAAGTTAAGTTCGGAATCAAATTCAAGACGGCGGAACTGGAGCAGGTCAGGAACATCGGGGAATTCGTCGCATTGATCGGGCAGAAACTAGGTCAAAAAAAGGGGTGATCCTCGGTGATTTTTGCATCGTATAGCTTTTTGTTCATATTCCTGCCGATTGCTCTCGTCGGATACTATGTCGCCTCAAAGGTCCGTGCCACCTTTGCGGTTGCTTGGTTGACGATATGTTCCTTGGCTTTCTACGCTCGCTGGAACCCTAAATTTGTAATTTTGTTGGTCGCTTCAATCGTTTTCAACTTTGTAATCGGCCGCGCCCTGCTGGCGCCGAAACGTGAAGACGACGTAAAGTCTCGCAATCGATGGCTCTTTATCGGCCTGACCGGAAATCTTCTGCCCTTGATCTTCTACAAGTACCTTGGGCCAATGTTTTCTTTCGCGCACTCCATTTCGCTGCTTTCTCCGAGATTCGACCTCAGAGTCATTCTGCCTTTGGGTATCTCGTTCTGGACCTTCACTCAGATCGGATATCTGGTTGATTGCCACGATGGCGAGGGCAGAGAGCTCGGCATTATCCCTTACAGCGCCTTCGTGACTTTTTTCCCGCATCTCATCGCCGGACCAATCGTCCACATTCGGGAAATCGGGCCGCAGCTCCTTGATCCGGCCACGTGCCGGCTGCGAGTGAGCAATCTATCCATCGGCACGAGTTTTTTCATTATCGGGCTGTCGAAAAAGGTGCTTTTGGCCGATCCGTTGGCGGATGTCGTCGGCATCGGATTCGCGCATCCGGGTAGTTTTCCCATGTTCGTTTCCTGGCTGTATGCTCTCGCCTATTCATTGCAGCTTTACTTCGATTTTTCCGGCTACTCGGACATGGCCATCGGATTGGCTTATATGTTCGGCATCCGCTTTCCGATTAACTTTGATTCCCCATACAAAGCCACGAATATTATCGAATACTGGCAGCGCTGGAACATGACGCTGACCCGTTACCTCACTCTGCTCCTATACAACCCGATTGCCTTGCGCGTCTCTCGGTGGCGGATGCGTAGGGGCCTGGGGGTATCACGCCGCGATAATCGGACCCCAGGCGCGTTTGCCTCGATGATCGTACTCCCTGTGTTTTTCACTTTCATTCTCGTCGGGATTTGGCATGGCGCTGGGTTCACGTTCCTGGCGTTGGGTCTAATGCACGCAGTCTATATCACCATCAACCACGCTTGGCGTATGTTCGGCCCACAGCCTGCCAAGGAGAAGCGCGGATGGCTCCGAACCGCCTCTGTCACCGCCTTCCAGGTGCTTCTCACGTACCTCGCGGTTCTGGCTGGGCAGGTAATGTTTCGTTCCTCTTCGTTCGGTGCGGCGGTGCAGATGATGGGAGGAATGATCGGACTACATGGCGTGGATGCATTCCCGGTGCCGAACTTTGTGATATCGGCGCTTGGATTCTTGGGCCCGATACAAACCTTTCTAACAAAAACTCACCATTTTCTGGTGGCTTCAACCGCGGACAGCGTGCCGGGGCCTGCAAGCTTGGCTCTGCGCTTTCTCATCGTGTGGGCGTTTCCGAACAGTCAGACAATCATGGCAAAATTCCAGCCGACTCTGGCAACAATTCGCACCTCTGCCTCGAAATGGCTCACCTGGGGGCCCACTCTGCGCTGGGCTCTTATGCTTGGCGCGCTGTTGGCCTTCGATTTAATGTCCCTGCAGCGAACGAAGGTTTTCTTGTATTTTCAATTTTAGCGCCGGCGCTAACCGGCTCTGCGCCGTGCTTCATGGGTCGGATCTAGGGTTCACCCGCCCAAAACTTTCGGGGTGCCCGAAGAGCGCTATCCTTCCTTGTAAACACCACATCCGTCTGGAATAACGCGAAGTCGGTCTGCCTCCTCGCTTGACCACAGAAGTCGTACGCGACGAACTCCCGTTCGGCCATGAATGCGATCACATCCGCAAAGATGGGCGCATTCAAGTTGTAAGGGAGCAGGGACGTTTCCATAATCACCACTTCCGCTCGGCTGAGTGTGGCAGTCCCACCCAATAGCACCTGAAGCTCGAAGCCCTGCACATCGAGTTTGAGCAGAACCGGCGAATCGTATTGACGGCTCCTCATGAATCCGTCCAAAGTGTGCATGGGCAACGTGACCCGGCTCTCTTGGCTCCTATCAAACGGCATTAATTCCGGCAGAACGGAGGACCCAGTACCCAGCCTGTAGAAGGTCACACTGTCTTTTTCTTCTGGCCCAAGAACCATCATAGAGTATTCCGAGTTTTGTCCAAACCCGCCGGCTGAATTCCTCAATGAAGGCTCGTTATCGGGATTTCCGTCGATCATAAAGAATCGCGCCGAAGGAAAGACTTGATACGCCATGCGGCTCCAGTCGCCCACATTCGCTCCAATATCGATGATCGTTTGTGGTGCAAAGCCGTTCTGCTTTATGTTTTCAAGCAGGCCAATCACACTGGGAAGACCTAAGCGAAATTGCAGCGATTCTGGCAGCCCTCCGAGAAATAAACTCACCAGTGGATCGCGGACTGACGGAGGTACGGCCTCCAAGGAGTGACGTAGACCTTTCTTTATACCGCGTGTGTGCGTCGTGTTCACTTCAATCCTCCACACAGCAACCTAGAACCCACGGTCGCAAAGGACTATAGCCCGAAGAGAAACAACCCCCGACCTGCCGACACCGCTATGACTTGTTTTCCGTCGACTGTGAAGGAGATCGGAGTCGCGCGAGTATCCCCTCCCAGAAAAACGCGCCACACTTCGCGTCCGGTTGCCGATTCCACGGCAAATATGGACCCTCCCGAGGCTCCGAAAACTATCCCTCCCCCCGTTGCGAGCAGGCCGCTGTAATAAAAGGTCCGGTCAATCGCCATTGATGGCGAGAAGTATTCCCATTTCTTTGTTCCCGTGGCGACATCGAGGGCGCGGACGACCGGAGTCACCGCGGACGCCATGACGGATCCCCCACTGCCAACGAAAAATTCTCCAACCTCAGGGCTGATATGCGGAGATTGCGTATACACGGAAGCCCCTTCCGTTGCAGGGACGAATATCAATCCCCTTTGCTGGTCGAACGACGTATTTTGAAAAATCGTCCCACCAACTCCGGAAGGGCTGGTAAGTTGCCCGGCGCTCGAGACCTCGTTTGCTTGGGTAGGGATCGGTCGTCCCGCCGAGTCTAGGCCCTTCGTCCAATTCTGTCGCACGAAGGGTACACCCACCAGGAATTCTCCAGTAACTCTGTCCAGAACATAGTAAAAGCCATTCCTGTTCGCCCAGCAGACCACTTTTCGACTTTTGCCCTTGATCGAAATGTCCACCAAAACTGGAGTCTGGGTCGAGTCCCAATCGTGTTCATCGTGGGGAGTGAACTGGAAGTGCCATGCCAGCTTTCCCGTCCTGGCATGCAATGCGATCACACTATCGGTATACAGGTTGTCGCCGGCACGATCAGTTCCTGAAAAGGCTGGCGCCGGATTCCCAACACCCCAGTAGAGAAGATCGAGAGATGGATCGTAGCTCCCCGTGACCCAAGTTGAGCCCCCGCCGTTCCTCCAGGAATCTCCACTCCATGTCTCATGGCCGGGCTCGCCTGGGCCGGGGATTGCATCGAACTGCCATTGTTTTTTGCCCGTGTCCGCGTCGAAGGCAGCCAGGAAACCGCGAATTGTGTATTCCGCTCCGCCAACCCCCACCACAACGGACCGATTTACAATCAGTGGCGCCAGGCTCAGCGAGTAACCGTGGGATGGGTCTGCTACCTGAGTCTCCCAGATCTCGCTCCCGGTATCCGCGTTCAGGCAAACCAAATATCCTTCCAAACTGGCAAGATACAAATGGTTATCAAGAATTGCGAGACCCCTGTTCACTCGACCGCAGCACATTCGCACATCGGCGGCAATTTTTCGGGTATATCTCCAGATCAGATCTCCGGTTCTGGCGTCTATGGCATCAACGGCGATAATATCGGTAGGAGGCTCGGTGGTGAATATGATGCCGCCGACCACAAGCGGAGTCGCTTCGATCGATGGCAAGGTCGTATCGAACTGTCGAACCCATCGCATTCGAAGTTGCGACACGTTTGCAGGAGTAATTTCATTCAGTGGCGTGTAGTGGTGCCCGTCGAGAGAACCCGAGTAAGTCAGCCACTCATCCGTTTTGCTTCCGGCCGAAAGTATCCGCTCGTTGCTCGCATCGATATCCAATGGGACCTTGCCGGAATTCGCGCCGCCCAGGCTCGTATAATGGAGTTGCAGCTGCCTCACGTATCCTACGAGTTGCCATCGCTCCATCATGGAAATGGCGGGGCCACGCATGGCCGTATTGGGAACGCCGTCCCTTATGACTTTGTAAATAGATAAGTCGCTGTCGCCATGTCTGAGCCCTGAGTGATTCAGTGGTGGACCAATACCTCCGCCTGCTCCATAGTCCCCGTGGCACATCGCACATTGCGCAGCAAAGATGCGCGCACCAGCTTGATGATCAGCATCGGTGTCGTATCCGTTTATGATGCTGTAATCTAGGCTGCGTCCTTCAAAGAAGTCTTGCAAACCAAAGCCGCCTCGCTGCTTCGCCATCTGCCAAAGCTCACTCCATGACAATTCGGGAATACCGCCCCTTGCTTTTCGGGCGAATAGCCTCACGCGCCACACCATCTTTTCGGCCACCTGTCCACTCGTCAGTTGGTTTGCTCCCGAGAATGATTTCAAATAGAAAGCCGTCCCAACCATCACGCCCAGTAAAATGACCCCCAAAACGACCGCAGCTCGGACACGTACACGTTTTCTTGTCCTCCGCCGACCTCCGCATTCTGTCGGGAGAGGATCTCCAGTCTCGATTTTTTCCTCAACGCTCACGCGTCCTCTCTCACACCACTGCAAAGTCTGATGTATTCGTACGATAAAACGAATCACATTGACGAAAGCAAATCGCTGCTGGCCTGCGCCTACCTCCGTCCCTCGAATGACGAGAGACAACGACCCCACTCCCAACCAGTGTGCCGATTCTGCTCTACTCGGACAAGATTAAAAAAAACCTCGTGTTACCAAACATAATCTATCGGTAGACAACGGCCCCGATGGGGCGGCTCGATGCGCGCACGAAGACCGCAGCTCGGCGCCATTCTCGGATCTCTTGCAAGGCAATTGCCCGGCTGGCGCGCGCAGTTGCACGCTGCATTCCAGCAGGGCTCATAGGGGTTATCCG
>Ga0307479_10006087_pt1 | contig 11057 bp, 11 predicted proteins | sample atmos_gasesECM4C_FD_203743 | JGI IMG/M metagenome (GOLD analysis project Ga0307479, IMG submission 203743) | Hardwood forest soil microbial communities from Morgan-Monroe State Forest, Indiana, United States - atmos_gasesECM4C_515 | ecosystem: Environmental > Terrestrial > Soil > Temperate... | reverse complement strand
AATCCAAGCCGCTACCTGCGGCAGCAGGACAAGCGCCGTAAAAATAAAATCAATGATGAAGAGCAAATCCCAAGCCACGCGTTGCTGAGAGACCGGCGCCCAAATGCGGGTGCCGAACGACGTCATGCCGTCGAGGACGATGTGGCTGGCGATGGCGACGCCGTAGATTAGAGTGAGGACGCCTTGCGACGGCGCTTCGATGCCGCGGCGACGCGCGATCCAGCGGGTGAGCCAGGCAAGCGCGGCGGCGAAGAAAGGCATGGCGACAAATGAATGCGTGATGCCGCGGTGATACTTGATGATCGAAAGCGGGTCGCGCGAAATGATTTCTTCGACGACATCCACATCCGGAAACATTGCGCCCAGTGTGGCCGCAAATGTGGCGATCCGTCCGTGACGTTCGGAAAAATATCCTTTGCTGATAAGCGCGCCGACGATGCCGTGAGTTACGGTATCCATGAAGGATTCGAAAAAGTGGAAGTGTACACGATTGGCGGAGGTTCAGGCGATTTCGATCAGCGGCGAGCGCTTTGCGACCACTTCTCCAATGAGCCGCGCTGAGACGCCACGACGCTCAAGTGCAGCCTCCGCGGCTTTCGCAGATTCGGGCGCGATCGCGACCAGCAGCCCGCCGGAAGTTTGCGGATCGTAGAACAGCGCTTGGAATTCCTCTGAAACGGACGGGAGGAACACGGCACAGCCTTCGATGAATTCGCGATTGTTCTTCATGCCGCCGGAAAAGAATTTTCCGCGGGCTGCTTCGACCGCGCCGGGAAGATAGGCGACGCGGGTGTGATCCAATTTCAACGAGACGCCGCTGCCGATGGCCATTTCGCGCGCGTGGCCGAGCAGGCCGAAGCCAGTCACGTCGGTGACGGCGTGGACGGGCGATTCGCCATTTGCGGCGTCCTGGATTTCGTGCAGCGCTTCGGCAGCGTCGCGATTCAGCCGAGTCATCGAAGCGGTGGACGCAGCGACCCAGGCATCTTCCGCGCGGCCCTGCTTCAGCGCGGTTGAAATCACGCCCGTGCCGATGGGCTTTGTCAGCAAGAGCATGTCGCCGGCACGCGCGCCAATATTTTTCCAGATGCGCCCGGGATGGATCACACCGGTGACGGCGTAGCCGAATTTCAATTCGTCATCGCGGATGGAATGTCCGCCCACGACGGTGCAATTCGCTTCCGTCATTTTCGCCAGCCCGCCGCGCAAAATCTGCTCCAGAATTTCTGGCGGACTCGATGCTGGAAACGCAACTATGGTGAGTGCGGAAACCGGACGCCCGCCCATGGCGTACACGTCGCTGAGCGCGTTGGTTGCTGCCACCTGACCGAAGAGTGCAGGATCGTCAACAATGGGCGTGAAAAAATCCACGGTCTGAACGATTGCCAGATCTTCTCGAAGGCGATAAACGGCCGCGTCGTCGCTGGTTTCGAAGCCGACGATCAGATTCGGATCAGTCTGCGGAGGCAGCCGCTTCAGCACAGCATCGAGCACGCTGGGACTGAGTTTCGCTGCACAGCCTGCCGCTTTCGCCGTGGTCGTTAAGCGCACCGCCGTCTCTCCCAAGAGCGTGGCCTCCTCAAATCCGATGAGATGATTATAACGCCGCAACGATTCCGCGCCGCGGCAATTCAGAGGACGGCGGGGGCGGCAGTTGGGCTTGAAGGCCAAATGCGAATGCGCGCGATTGTCTGCGTCTTGTAGTCACTATTACCCTTTTTGCATAGCGGCGCGAGTTTGCGCCTGGCATTTTGCAGCCCGCATTTACAATCGAAGATAGAGGCCTTGGCACTTTTCCACTGTTGCGCGAAACACACGGAAATCCCTTTCACAGATGCTTCGGTGACAGGCAGGGCGCGCGGAGCGCGATGCGATGATCATTCCGATTGCACATGAGGATCAGCGAGGCCGCCGGTGGCCCTATGTGACCATCGCGATCATCGCGCTCAACGTGGTGGTCTTTCTTTTCACCCATTCAAAGATGGAGGCGGAGCAGCATCAGGCTGCCCAGGTGCAATTTCACATTCTGGCACTGAGCGCTCGCTATCCGGACTTGCAGTTGCCGCCTGAGGCGACCGACATGGTCGAAGTCTTCAAGCGCGAACATGCAAGATTGTATCTAACGCTCGAGGTGCCGCATCGCAGGCCATACGATGACTGGGACGCGCATCTTCTCTCCGGCAACTGGACGGATACGATCCTGCAGGCTCAGTTAGTAACGCTCACAACTCAACTCGAACAGTTTCATCACAATTCCCTCGCATGGAACTACGCGTTCCATCCCTATCATCCGACGGCCTTAAGTTATATTTCAGCGAACTTCCTGCACGGCGGATGGCTGCACCTGATCTTCAATATGTGGTTCCTGTGGCTGGCGGGAACGGTGCTCGAGGACGCTTGGGGCCGCATCGTCTATCCGATTTTTTATCTCGTCTGTGGGATGCTTGCGCTGGCGTTTCATGCTGGCATTTTTCGCGGGAGCTTTGTACCCGTGGTGGGGGCTTCGGGAGCCATCGCAGGATTGATGGGCGGGTTTCTGGCGCGCTTCCCGAAAACAAAAATCCAGCTGGCCTGGCTGTTCCTGTTCCGCTTCTATAAATTTTCTGTGCCCGCGTATATCATTCTCCCATTGTGGCTGGTAATTCAGGTCTTTTGGGGCGCGATGTCCGGAGCGGAGGGTGGCGTGGCTTACTGGGCGCACGTCGGCGGCTTCGCGTTTGGTGCCGTCATTGCCGTGCTATTGCGCGTCACCGGCATCGAGCAATCCATGGATCAAGCGATCGAAGCGAAAGTAAGTTGGACTGCCGACGCGCCCATCGTGCGCGCAACGGAACTGCTTGGCGAAAATCAAGCAGGGGCGGCCGTGGCCACATTGCAACAGCATGTGAAGGACAAGGCGGATTCGACCGACGGGCACATGATGCTGCTGAAGGCACAGGAGCGGAACTCGGACACCGTAGGGCAGAAGGAAACTCTCGCCAACCTCTGTCGCCTTTCCGTGAGCGAGGGAGATCTGGACACGGCGTGGAATTACTATGAGCAGTTTAAGACGGTCGGTGGCGACAGGTTGTCGAGGGGTGTGTGGCTGGAATTGTGCCGCCACCTGGAGCGGAACCAGAATTGGGAACGCGCCGTGATCGAATATGAGCGGTTCGCCGAAAAAAATTCGACTGAGCGCGCTTCTGTTCCGGCCCTCGTGGCTGCGGCGCGCATCTGCTTAGGAAAGCTTCATCGGGCGCCGGATGCCGAGCGCTTTTATCAAGCTGCTGCGACATCGCCTGTGCCGCATGTGGATCTCGAGGCGGAGATTCAGGAAGGTTTGAAAAAGTGCGCTGCGACCGCACCTGCGCCGGGGACCTACGGCGCCGACCGATAGGCAGATCGTGCCCCGCATGAGCGCTTAGGCGCTGGCGGCCGATCGAATTGGGATGGTGATCGTTTTCGCGGCTTGGTTAGTCGCCAGCATGTGGCAACGGCCGTCGAACACAGCGCCAGGCTCAATAATCAGACAGGGTGTGTGGATCTCGCCGGTTACGATTGCTTTGGTCTGAATTTCAACCTTGCCCTTTGCTTTAATCGTCCCGTCGAACCGGCCTGCGATGATCACGTAGTTCCCTTCAATCTGACCCTCAATGCGGGCGTTCTCTCCCAGGATTAGCTTTTCGTCAGAAGTGAGAGTTCCCTTCATCGGCGAATCAATTCGAAAGGTCCCTGTGGTGTCGAGTCTTCCTTCGACGCTGACACCCTTCTCAAGAAAGCCGGTCCACTCGCCCGATTGGTGATCCTTGCGGTCCATCCAAGAAAAGGCCATTTCTATCACCTATGCACGTAGGACTATTTTTGCATTAATTGGTCATAAATGCGCGCCAAATCACTATCGTCGTAGTATTCAAAGATCAACTGCCCAGGCCTGCCTAGCATCTTCGGTCGTAGGAACACTCGGGTTCCAAAGGTGCGTTGCAGTTCCTCGATCGCAGCAGTGGTGTTTGGGTCAGATGAGAGTGGTGACACAACAGTGCGAGGTTTCAAACTCTGGGCAGCCATGCGTTCGAGCTGACGGACAGTCATCCCGCCGCGCGCAATTTTTTTGGCGAGCGCCAAGCGAAGCTTGGAGTCCGTGAACGCGAGCAAAGCGCGTCCGTGGCCGGCGGTCACGCGACCTTCCTCGAGCAGATCTTGAATCGGTTGCTCGAGCTTGAGAAGACGAAGCGCATTGGCGATTGTCGCGCGATCTTTTCCTGTGCGCTCTGCAGCTTGTTCCTGCGTGAGGTGGAATTCGTCGGTGAGCCGCTGAAACGCGTGCGCCTGTTCGATGGGGTTCAGGTCTTCACGCTGAAGATTTTCCACCAGCGTCATCTCGAGCGCCATCTCCTCCGGCACATCGCGAACGACGATGGGAACACGCGATAGACCAGCCTTTTGCGCGGCGCGCCAACGACGCTCGCCGGCGATCAATTGATATCGCCCGGCGACTCTCCGCACCACCAGCGGCTGCACAATTCCGCTCGATTGAATCGACCGCGCCAGCTCATCGAGCGCAGCCTCGCGAAAGCGCGTTCGGGGCTGGTAAGGGCTCGGGTCGATCAGGTCGACGTCAATTTGCAGCAGACCGTCATGCGGTGCTGCCGCTGGGGCCATTGCCGCTGCTGTCGCTGCCCCCGCTCCCACTGTTGCTGCTGGCACCACCGGCGGCCGCAGCGGAGGCGGTGGTTGCTGTTGCGGCTCGGGCTCCCGGATCAGTGCGCTCAGTCCCCTGCCCAAGGCGTTTCTGGGCATTTGCGATAACCTCCTTTGCAAGTTGGATGTAACTTTCTGAACCTTTACTATGTATGTCGTAGAATACTACTGGCTTTCCATGGCTTGGGGCTTCTGCCAGGCGTACGTTTCTAGGTATTACTGATTCAAAGACTTGAGTGCCGAAGAAGCTGCGCAGATCGGCTGCAACCTGCTTCGAGAGAGTGGTTCTGTCATCGTACATGGTGAGCAGGATTCCCTCTATCGCAAGTGCCGGGTTGATTGTCCGACGCAGGCGCATCAGTGTGTCTAGCAGCTCTGAAACCCCCTCAAGGGCGAGATACTCACACTGGATCGGGACCAGGACGGCGTCACTTGCGGTCAGTGCGTTGAGCGTCAGGAGGTCGAGTGCCGGTGGCGAGTCGATCAATATGAATGAGTACCGCTCGCGGAGCTGCTGCAGCAGCGCCTTTAGACGGTACTCGCGACTCTCCATCGAAACCAGTTCAACAGAGGCTCCCACAAGATTCTTGTCGGACGGGATGATGTCAAGTCCCTCCACCTGGGTGTGCAGAATGATCCGATCGAGCGGTTCATCCAAAATCATTGATTGATATAACGTGCGGCGAGAAGGATCCTTAGGGAATCCAAGTGCGCTCGTGGTGTTTGCCTGAGGGTCGCAGTCAATGACGAGTGTGCGTTGTTCGGCGATTGCGAGGGAGGCGCCGAGATTCACGGCTGTTGTCGTCTTTCCGACACCGCCCTTTTGATTGGCGATGGCTATAATGCGCGCCAAATTATCCCCCAGAAGAAGCACGAATGTAGCAGAAGTAAATCTTGCGGCGCAAGATGTTTCACGTGGAACAATCTACGAGTCGCCAATTTTTCATCGAGAGTGTTCCACGTGGAACGAAGTCTTAGACTGAGCCGCTCGCCGGGTGCCCAACCAGAACGAATCTGCGCTTTGTGCCAGGAATATGGAGAGGCGCGGGCCAAGCAAATGATGGGTCGAAGGAGATGCTCCTCCATTCATCCTCACCGAGCCAAAGGACCATTTTCCCGGCATTGACCAATCTCTCGTGGGCCCAACCTAGAAGATCATCATAGTTTCCGAGGGCACGAGCTGTCACATAGTCAAATTTGCCTTGACTGACGGGAACCTCTTCGAACCGGTGACGGACCACATCAACATGTCGTAAGTCCAATTGTCGAGCCACCTCGGAAAGAAATGCTGCCTTTTTAGAGCTGGATTCAATCAAGGTAATGGACAATCCTGGCAAAACGATTCCAAGGGCTAGTCCAGGGAACCCAGCTCCTGATCCAACGTCGGCGAGCCGACCTTTTTCTATTGGCACCGAAGGGGCGGCAAAAACGCTTTCGCCAAAGTGGAAGCGCAGTATTTCCATTGGATCCACTACAGTTGTGAGTGAAATCCTCTGATTCCATCGCAATAATAGAGAGATGTAAGCCCTTATTGCAGCGCATTGTCCGCCATCCGGCGAGAACCCATACGGGCGCAACGTGTCTTGGATCGCTTTGTCAGAGATTGTCGTCATTGGTTTTATACTATATATATAGTACTAGTTACGTAATTGTTAGTCACTCATCAGGATGCTCTCGGTTGCTGGTCGTGCCAAGCGAGCGCCGTACGCAGTTTTCGGGGAGCTAGTAACCCAACTGCCAGATCCGCGACGAAATGTGCCATAAGGGGAGCGAGCAGGCTTCCGGTCCATGCGCGGATTGCAGAAAACAAGAGGCCTATGACAAAAGTGGAAACCAAACCCCGTCGTCCCTGGTACAAGTGGGCGAGGGCAAAAATCGACGTAGAGCCAACGATTCCTGCGATGACAGGGCCGCCCGCCCAGGATTGGAGGACGAATTGAACAAAGCCGCGATAGATGATTTCTTCGCAAACTGCGACGCTCGAAACGAGCGCAAAGAATGCAAGACGTTCGACATCGTCTTGCGGGAAAACTTTGAGCGCCAGTTGCGGGAGGATGCCGCTTATTTCAGTAGGGTTGGCGGCGATGCGGCGCAAACTAAAAATCTGGTTCAGAAGTATCAGGGCGGAAAGCACAATGGCGGCCCCGATGGTGATTGGCGGATTGGGAATCGCGAGGCCGAGTTGTGCGACACGGATTCCGCGCGCGCTCGTGCGCCAAAGAATGACGCCTGCAGCAAGCCACTGAAATGTGATCGTGGAAGCGTACAGGCTCAGGCGGTCCATCTTCGTTGTTTGCGGCATTGCGAACAACTGGCGGATGCGCCCGCGTACAAGCCAGGGAACGGCGAGGGCGAGAAAAATCAAGATGAGCGCGAAGTCCCAGGGCATGGAGATAGATGAAAACATTTTTGCGGGCGTGGGGCAAGCCGAACTCCTGTTGACACTGATGGACGCGCGCCGTATCGTTTCTAATTCTTTCCATCGAGCGAACATGAAAATTCTGGTACTGGGCGGCGGCGGTCGCGAGCACGCGCTGGCATGGAGGCTGCGGCAATCTGCGACCGTAGAAAAAATATGGTGCGCGCCTGGGAATGGTGGAATTTCGAATGAAGCAGAGTGCATGCCGCTGGATCTGAGCGATGTGAAGGCCACTGCCGACCTCGCAAACACACTTAGTGCGGACCTAACCATCGTTGGACCGGAATTGCCGTTGGTGTTGGGCGTCGCAGATGAATTCGCCAAACGTGGATTGATGCTTCTAGGGCCCACGCGAAGAGCTGCGCAACTTGAAGGCAGCAAAATTTTCGCCAAGCAATTTATGGAACGGCATGGGATCCCGACGGCTGCTGTGTATGGAATCCATGATTCTCTGGCTGGCGCGGAGAAGGCGCTGCGCGCGGTGCGCTGGCCGCTGGTCATCAAGGCGGATGGACTGTGCGCAGGTAAAGGAGTGTTGGTGACGTCGTCGCCGGACGAAGCCGCAGAGTTCCTTGAACGAGCGATGGGGCGGCGCGAATTCGGGGATGCGGGCGAGAAAGTTCTATTAGAAGAAGAACTGGCGGGCGAAGAGCTCTCGTACATTGTGTTGACTGATGGAAAGAATATTGTTCCGATGGCGCCGACGCGTGACCACAAGCGCGCATTTGATGGGGACCAGGGGCCAAATACGGGCGGAATGGGTGCGTACTCTACGCGCGAAATTCTGCCGAAAGAGCTCGAAACGAAAATCATTGACACCATCGTGAAGCCAACGCTTACCTGGCTTGAATGGGAAGGGACGCCCTATAAAGGCTTTCTTTACTTTGGATTGATGCTTACATCTGATGGTCCGAAGGTTCTCGAATTTAATTGCCGCCTGGGCGATCCCGAAACACAGGCGATCCTTTTGCGCGCCGATTTCGACCTGGCGCAGGCTTGCCTGGCCGCTGCTAATGGAGAACTCGACGGCTTCCGGGCGAAGTGGACGCCAGGCGCGAGTGTTTGTGTGGTGCTTGCATCGCAGGGCTACCCCGCGAATCCAGTCACGGGCATACCGATCAAGGGCCTCGAAGACGCTGGAAAAGTTCCGGGAGCCGTGGTTTTTCACGCTGGGACGAGGCGTGAAGAAGACAAATACTACTCAAGTGGTGGGAGAATCCTAAGCGCTTGCGCCCTAGGGAGTGATGTTCGCGACGGTTCCAGGATTGTCTACTACTCCATTAGCAAAATACAGATACCGGGGTCTCACTATCGGAGGGACATTGGCAGTAACGTGACGAAAAAGGGCAAGGCCGCAGCGGAGGCACCTAATGGGTGAGGTGGTTCACCTGTTTACGTGCCTGGTCCACCGATTTCCGATGAGGGAAGTAGAAGAGGCAGAAGCATTGGCGGACAGGGGATTCAAGGGATGCATACACGGGCGGGCGGGAAGCAAGCGGCAGGTCCTGTTGATGGACATCGAGACGCTCAACAGGCTTAGAATTCCGCCGGCCGCAGTGAAGGAAAACATCACGACCCGCGGGCTGGATTTTAGGCGGTTGAATGCAGGCCAGCGGTTTCGGATCGGGGCCAGTTTGCTGGAGATTACGATTCCATGCGACCCCTGCTCCCGCATGGACGAAATACGCCAGGGGTTGCAGCAGGAGTTGAGTGGTCAGCGCGGGTGGCTATGCCGCGTAGTGGAGACAGGCAAAATCAAGCGTGGCGACCGAATCAAGGTCGTTGCTGCAGCCGGGCGGGCTGCGGACTAGGGGAGCTTCCGGTGACGAAGAGTGAGAGGGAGCGCACGGCGGTCGTCGGAATCCTAATGGGGTCAGACACGGATTTACCAGTGATGAGCGAGGCCGGGAACACACTCGAAAGATTCGGGATCGCCTATGAGATGGAAGTTGTGTCCGCCCACCGCACACCGGCGCGCGCACATGAATATGCCACGACGGCCGCGAAGCGCGGGCTGAAAGTCCTAATCGTGGGTGCGGGTGCGGCGGCACATCTGGCGGGCGTGATGGCAGCGAATACGACATTGCCGGTGATTGGCGTGCCGCTAGCCTCCAGCGCATTAAATGGTCTGGACGCGCTGCTTGCCACAGTGCAGATGCCGGGCGGAATTCCGGTGGCCACCATGGCGATCGACAAGGCTGGCGCAGTGAACGCAGCGATTTTCGCGGCAGAAATTCTGGGCCTCTCCGACACGGAGATTGCGCGGCGTTTGATGGCGCACAAAGAGGAATTGGTGCGCGGCGTCGCAGAGAAAAACGCCCGCTTGAAGCAGCAACTCGCCGAGAAAAAATAACAGCCACAAAATTTGAGCCAGATTTCCAATTTGAATTTGGCCAGACGAACGCTTGGATGTCGGTCGTCATTCGTCATTTGTATTTCTGCAGGCTTGAATACGGTGAGGACGCCTCGGACGCGCACACCTGTTAGTAAGAAACCAGGCGGCGCCGTCGACCGGCCAGGAGAATTGTCGGCGATCGGACTTCCTGCTTGACAGTGTGCAGGAACAAAACCACCCATTTCAGCTCTTGCGCAGTACTTCCTTGAAGGTCGATTTCAAAGGATCGCGAGTGACTTCCGACGGTCGCGTGATTCTGGTTCGCGAGATGGATGAGCGATTGGGTCTGGTGAAGCTCATCGAAGAACACTTGAGCGACTCTCGGAAAGGCTTGAAGAAGCAGTTCACGCCGACCGAGGGACACCTGCATCGGCCGCTGTTTGGCCAAGTGTTTCGGAGGATACAAACGAGCCGTCGGAACCGCGCGGATCTCGGTAGGAGACTGGTCTGGTGGCAGATTCGTTGTGTCCAGAGCAGGAGAAGCGTACGATGTGCGAGCCAGAGGTCCAACTCGGAAATTCCAGGTTGAGGCTCGGGGTGAGCGGCAGTCTTGTCTTGCAGTGACCGCTGGGGACGACCCGGAATGGGAATCCGCGCCGGATTGTCCCGAAAGCAGTCAACCGCGTTTATAATCCCGCCTACTTGGGAGTCCAAAAAGGAGATCTCGGTTCGCGGTGAGGTTGTAGGCATCCCGGACCAAGACGGATCTACAAAGAGGAGGAGAGAAATGTTGAAGCAGACGGTTCTATTTGCAGCGATTGTGGTTCTTACGGTTCTCGCGCTGGCTATTCCCGGGAGGAGTATTTCCCCGGCTTTCGCGACGGGGTCCTGGGTGGTGGACGGCGGCCATTCCGACGCGCAGTATATCGCTGACGGAACGACAGATTTCGGGAAAACCAAGATGACCTTCACGATCGGTTTCGCCAGAGTCGCCGGGATAGTGAAGCTGGACAGCAGCGACTCCGCGAACTCGTCGTTTGATTTCACGACGTATCCAGCAACGTCGATGGCTCCCCCCATGAATGAGGAAGGGAAGGTCAAGACCCAGTGGCTGGTGACCCATGCCAACCACACGCTAGTGTGTTTTCACTCCAAGGGCGTCAAGCAGACGGCGGACGGCCGGCTGCAAACGAGTGGCAACCTTGTGCTGACTCGCGTGGACCGCAACGTCGAGATGACGCCGAATGAAGCTTACGCCGGTCCCGTGTATGGCCCTCCGATGATTCACCGAATCATACGCGAGGCTACATTTGTGTTCGACCCCCCGACCGCCGCAGGCGGAGCGTTTCAGACCTCGGGCAGCACGAAAGTGGTTCGCGAGGATTTCCCCCAATTGTTGAAGGCGGTAGTCGGCACTTACTGGCCGCCGGTGGTTCAGGACAAAAACTGTCAAGTGCCCGCCGCGAGCGAAGCCTATAGCGGCGCTCAATGCACAGGAACGTTTCTAATGTCTCCTCCACTTCCCGAATCGCCCCACGCGGCCAACGAAGAGGACGCCCCCGGCCCATCCAATTTCAACGCCGTCGTCGGGGAGCACCTCACGATTCTCGTTCACATGCGTTTGAA
>Ga0307479_10006086_pt1 | contig 11058 bp, 12 predicted proteins | sample atmos_gasesECM4C_FD_203743 | JGI IMG/M metagenome (GOLD analysis project Ga0307479, IMG submission 203743) | Hardwood forest soil microbial communities from Morgan-Monroe State Forest, Indiana, United States - atmos_gasesECM4C_515 | ecosystem: Environmental > Terrestrial > Soil > Temperate... | reverse complement strand
CACGGCGCCAGCAAGATGAGCGGCAACATCATCGTCGAGGCGTTCTGGCGGGTCGCCCAGTGGGGCACCGCCAGCAGGCTCAGCCGCCTGCGCCGCAAGCGCTAAGCGGTAAGCCAAATCAGGCGGAGCGGCGATGGGTGCGGCTAGGGGTGTCGTCGGTCAGCAACGCCTGGCCGGTGATCCGCCGTTCGCGTATCACGGCCAGCCGCTCGGCCAGCACTGCCTCTAGGTCCTCGACGGTGCGCCGTTCCATCAGCATGTCCCAGTGGCTGCGGGGCGGCTTGGCCTTCTTGGGGGACGGTGAATCGCCGGCCGCGGCGATGGCGATGGAACCGCACACGCGGCATTCCCACGTCGCAGGAAGTTCCGCCTCGGCCGCGAACGGCACGGTAAAGTGATGCCCATTAGGGCAGTCGAAGGCGACGTCCTGACGGGGCGCCAGGTCGGTGTTCCTGTCGTTCTCGTAGCTCGTCGCACCGAGCCGGGTGCCGCGAAGTGCTCGTTCGGCCATGCTTGCTGCCTCCCAGGCGGTCAGCGGTCTTATGCAGCAACGCTGGATACCCGGACAAGATTCCCCAACGAGACCGGCGGCAAACTGCCTGTGCCCAGATCCGCGTCGAAAATCCCCCTCGGCGGTCATATGTCCCCGGACGTCTTCGCACGCCAAAACGACATGCGACCACCGGGAATATCCGTATTTAGTGTATTTGCGCTGTCGGTTTTAGTGTGCGAAGACGATCTATGCTTCGCGTTACCGGGCGGGCGAGGTGGCGGAGCAAGGTGGGGGGCCGGGTCAGGGCCATTGGCCCCGGGCGGTGAGGAGGTCGCGGAGGGCTACTGTCTGATCGGTCATGATGCCGTCGGCGCCTAGGTCGAGCAGGCGGGTCATTTCGGGCGTGTCGTTGATAGTCCAGACGTGGACGGCCAGGCCGAGGGCGTGCGCCCGGCGGATGAAGCCGCCGCTGGCGATGCGGCCGGGTACCTGCAGGCAGCGGCCGTGCGGGGCGATCCGCATCCCGCAGCGCATGGCCGCGATCGCCAGCGGGGCGACCGCCATGCAGACCGGGTGGTCGGCCAGCCCGCGGAAGGTGCGCAGCCTGGCGCCGGAGAACGAAGTGACGCACACCCGGTCCCAGGCACCGGTACGGCGCAGCACCTCGGGCAGCAGCCGGATCCCGGCTTCGTCCTTCAGGTCGATGTTGAACCTGATATCTGGCCAGTTATCGAGCAGGTCCTCGATCAGCGGTATCGGTTCGGAGTCCGCCACCCGGATCGTGGCCAGGTCGGCATACCGCCGGGCGCCGATCGGGCCACGGGCGTCCGTCACCCGGTCGAGCGTCCGGTCGTGGAACGCCACCAGCCGGTCGTCGGCGGTCGCCCGGGCGTCGGTCTCCAGATAGGCGTAGCCGAGCTTGACCGCGTGACCGAACGCGGTCCAGGAGTTCTCCGGGCCGTGAGCCGCTCCGCCGCGATGCGCGAACGCGAGCGGCGCCGGGTAGTCCAGGAACGAGATGCCGCCAGTCTTGTTCTGCACAGTAACCAGTATGTCCGCCGCTCGTTAGTACCAGGTGAACAGGGGCTTTCGGCTAAGCCCACTCCCGGCGGCGAACTTCGGCCATCGCCACCGCAGCGGCCACCGCGACGTTCAGCGAGCCGACCCGGCTGGGCTGCGGAATGTAGGCGACCGCGTCGGCGACGGCTAGCAGCGCCGCCGTGCAGCCGTGGTCCTCATTGCCGATCGCCAGGCACACGTCGCCGTCCAGCGGCGCCTCATGCAGCGGCAGCGCGCCCGAGGCCAGCTCGATCGCCACCACCCGCAAGCCCTGCGCCCGGGCCGCCTTCGCCGCCGCCACCGGATCCGGTTCGGTCTCGGCGACCAGGAACCGGTCGGTGCCGAGCGCGGTCTTGCCGACCGACGGATGGCTCAGCGGCGCGGTGCGCCCGCACAGCCACAGCTGATCGGCACCGAACGTCGCCGCCGAGCGGACGATCGAGCCGACGTTGAACGGCTGGGCGACCGAATCGAGCAACAAGGCCAGTCGCGCCTCGGTGGACCGGCGCCACTCGCGGTTCAGCCGCTTGACCTCGGTCGGGCGCAGCTGCCGGGGCGCCTGGCTGGAGGGGAGGGGCGTCATGACGGAGTAACTTGAAGCAGACGGTAGCCGCTTCGCGCGGCGAGACGGGTCACGGGCCAGCCCTGCTCGGCGAGCCAGCGAGCCAGCGAGTCCGCGCCCAGGTTGCGGCCGACAACCAGATGAGCTTGCCCGTGCAGGCGGCTCAGCCAGGTGCTGAGCATCTCGTGCAGGGCCTGCTTGCCGATCCGGACCGGCGGGTTGGACCAGATCGCGTCCACCCGCACCGGGAGGTCGCCCGGCGTGACGCAGCGCACGTTGGCCAGGCCCGCCCGGGCCGCGTTCCGTTCGCACAGCTCCAGCGCACGCTCGTTCACATCCACCGCCCACACGGTGGCCGCGGGGGAGCGGGCCGCCAGCACGCAGGCGACCGGGCCGTAACCGCAGCCGAGATCCAGCAGATCGCCGGCCGACGGCGGAGGCGGGGCGGCCTCGAGCAGCAGCCGGGTGCCGGGGTCCAGCCGGGTGGGGGAGAAGACGCCGGCATCGGTCTCGAGCTCAAGGAACAGGTCCGGCAGGATCACCCGCACCAGCCCGGGGCGGTGCGGCGCGTCCGGCTGGACGGAGAAGTAGTGCTGCTGGCTCACTGCCGTACGGTCTCGGGGGCCCCAGGGCTCCGGGCCTGGTCGTCGCCGAGTGCGGGGTTGATGAACCGGCGGGTGGCCCACCGCTCGACGATGAACGTCATCACCGGCACCGTGCCGGCCAGCAGCAAGATCACCAGCGGCTTGGTCGCCAGTCGCAGCCTGCGGGCCAGCAGGTAGGCGGTGACCAGGTAGACGATGTAGAGGATGCCGTGCACCACGCCGACGTCGTTGGCCACCGCGGGCTTGCCCGCCACCTGCAGCGGGATGCCGACGAAGCACAGCACCACCAGCACCACGCCAGTCACGTAGGCCATCACCCGGTACCGCAGGACTGCCGAACGGAGCGTGCTGGTCGCCTCGGTGCTGGTCGCCTCGGTGCTGGCTACCTTAGGCCGTGCCACTTGCCGTGTCCCTTCACTTCTGCGTTGAGCCGGGCCAGGTAGGCATTGTAGGCGCTGAGCTGGGGATCGTCCTCGGCCGCGTCGGCCGGGGGGACGGGCACGCCGATGCGGGCCGGCAGGTCGTCGCCGGGCTGGTCCAGCATAGCCACGCCGCCACCACGGCGGATGCGGAACTCGTCCCTGATCGTCCGCGCCCAGAACACCACGGCGAACCCGGCGAACAGCGGCCATTCGAATGTGTAGGCCCAGCTCAGCCCGTTGCCCGCGAGGGCGCGTCGGAGTTGCCAGTCGCCGAGCCATCCCATGCCCCAGACTGTCACGACCATGAACAGATGCCAGCCCAGCCACCGCGGGGTGATCAGGAAGCGCCATACCGGCTCCTGGGACACCGGCTTCTGGTGCCCAGATTCCAGGGACCCCGATCCCAGTGACGCCGACTCCATGTCACGAGGGTAGCGCCCGGGCTGCGTCGTTGGCGCGTCCGGCATACCGGATGAAACCCGGACCCCGGGAGATATCCTGGTGCCCTCAATCCCCGGACGGAAGGACAGCGGCGATGTGGGCCTGGCTCGGGTTCGCGGCTGGCCTGGCCGTCCTGCTGTTCACCGGGTCGAGCGTGGTCAAGACGCTGCTGATCCCGCGCAACCTGAGCTCGCTCATCGGCATCGCGGTGGCCCGTACCGTGCTGGTCGGCTACCGGCTGGCGACGGCGCGGATCACCGACCTGCACCGGCGCGAGACGATCCTCGCGGCCGGCGCGCCGACCTGGCTGTTCACCATGCTGACGGCCTGGATCGCTTTCCTGTACCTCGGCTTCGCGCTGATGCTGCTGCCGTTCACGAAGTCCGACGTGCCACTGGCGTTCCGGCTGTCCGGCTCCTCGTTGTTCACGCTCGGCTTCGCCACCCCGGCCGGCGCCGCGCCGTACGGGATCGTGTTCCTCGCCGCGATCAGCGGGCTCGGCGTGATCGCGCTGATGATCGGCTACATGCCGACCATCTACTCGGCGTACAACCGGCGGGAGACCCTGGTGATCATGCTGGAGGCGCTGGCCGGCAAGCCGCCGTGGGGACCCGAGTTGCTGGCCCGGCAGCAGCTGATCGGCAACGTTTCTTACCTGCCCCGGCTGTACGAACGGTGGACCGAGTGGGCGGCGGACATCTCAGAGAGCCACACCACGTACCGGGCGCTGATCTACTTCCGGTCCCGGTACCCGGAGGACCCCTGGCTGCTGGCGCTGCTGGCGGTGCTGGACGCGGCCGCGCTTCAGCTGGCGCTCTGCCCGTCGAGCGCGCCGGCCGAGGCCCGGCCGCTGCTGCGGGTCGGCTACATCTGCATGCGGCAGATCGCCAGCACCCTCGGCCTCCCGGTCAACGCCGACCCGCACCCGGACGATCCGTTGCGGCTCACGGAGAAAGACTTCCACGACGCGATCAGGCATCTGGACGAGGCGGGCTGGGTGTTCGAACGCAAACCGGACGAGGCGTGGCCGCATTTCCGCGGCTGGCGGGTGAACTACGAGCTGGCCGCCGAAGGCATAGCCGCGCACCTCGACCTGCCGCCCTCGTTGTGGTCCGGGCCGCGGACCCGGCTGGGTTCAGTACCACGCCCGCCCCAGCGCCCAGCTCACAGGGAACCCGCGGGAGCCCCGGGAGCCCCGGGAGCCCCCAGGGGCCCCGAAGGGGTCCCCCAGGGGGTTCGGGGGGCGGGCAGCCCCCTGATCGCGGGGGGGTCCCCGGGGGGGTCGTCCCCCCGGGGAGAATAGAGCCATGCGGAAATACGTGATCATGGGCGTGCAGGGCAGCGGCAAGGGCACGCAGGCCCAGATGCTGGCCCGTGACCTGGATCTGGTGCACATCAGCGTGGGGGACATCTTCCGGTGGAACGTGCAGCATCACACCAAGATGGGTGCGCAGGTGCGCCGGATCATGGCGACCGGCGAGCTGGTCGGCGACGACCTGGCCGAGTCAGTGGTCGCTGACCGGCTGGCCAAGCACGACTGGAACTACGGTTTCATCATCGACGGTTTTCCGCGGAACGCCCGGCAGGCCGAGTTCTTCCTGGAGAGCTACGACATCGACGGGGTCATCCACCTGGACCTGCCGGACAGCGAGGTCCGGCGGCGGGTGCTTGGCCGGCGGCTGTGCGCCAGCTGCGGCATGGATTACAACCTGATCGCCAACAGCCCGCAGGTGCCCGGCAAGTGCGACGTGTGCGGGGGAGAGCTGGTCCGGCGGGAAGACGACACCGAGGAAGCGCTCGCGGTACGGCTGCGGGACTACCACGAGAAGACCGACCCGGCAATGGACCTGTTCCGGCGCAAGGAGTACGTGATCACCGTGGACGCCAGGCCAGCGCCGGAGGTCATCCAGCAGGAGATCAGGGAACGGCTGGGCCTGCCGCCAGCCAAGCCGGACCAGGAGCCGACGCCGCCTGGCCCCGCCGGTGCGTGAGATCGCGGTATTCGGCGGCAGCGCCCACCCGGCGCTGGCCGCCGAGATCTGCATGTACCTCTCCGAGCCGAAACGCCCGGTGCGGATCACCCGGTTCGCCAACGACTGCCTCGAGGTGCAGCTGCAGTCCAATTGCCGGGAACGAGACGTGTTTATCATCCAGCCGCTGGTGCCGCCGGTGCAGGAGAACCTGGTCGAGCTGCTGCTGATGGCGGACGCGGCGCGGGGCGCGTCGGCGGCCCGGGTGACCGCGGTCATGCCGCACTACGCGTACGCCCGGTCGGATAAGAAGGACGAGCCGCGGATCTCGATCGGCGGCCGCCTGGTCGCGGACCTGCTGGTCACCGCCGGGGTCAACCGGGTGCTCACACTGACGTTGCACTCACCGCAGGTGCACGGCTTCTTCTCAGTGCCGGTGGACCACCTGCACGCGCTGCGCGAGCTGGCCGCGTATTTCCGCGGCCGGAACCTTACCAATTCGGTGGTGGTCTCGCCGGACCTGGGCAACGCCAAGAGCGCCGCGGCGTTCGCCCGCCGGCTTGGCGTGCCGGTCGCGGCCGGCGCGAAAGAGCGGTTCAGCGACTCGCACGTGTCGATATCGGCCATCATCGGCGACGTGGCCGGCCGCGACGTGATCGTGCTCGACGACGAGATCGCACGCGGCAGCACCATATTCGAACTGCTGGACCGGCTGCGTGAGCAGTCGGTGGGGAGTATCAGCGTCGCGTGCACGCATGGACTGTTCTCGGCCGGCTCGCTGGACAAGCTCGCCGCGCAGGAGGACGTGGTCGAGATCGTGTGCTCCAACTCGGTGCCGGTGCCGGCCGAGCATCCGAAACTGCACGTGCTGTCGGTCGCCCCGGCGCTGGCCGAGGCCATCCGCCGGATCCACAACGGGGAATCGGTCAGCGCGCTGTTTGACGTGTAGCCGTGGTTATGATCCAGGCCAGTACGAGGGCTTCCTCGCGCCAGGCGTCGTAGCGGCCGCTTCGACCGCCATGGCCGGCTTCCATCTCAGTCTTGAGCAGGAACGGGCCGCCACTCGCGGTGGCCCGGAGCCGGGCCATCCACTTGGCCGGCTCGTGGTAGCTGACGCGGGTGTCGTTCAGGCCGCCCAGCGCGAACACCGGCGGATAGTCGCGGTTCGCGATGTTCTCGTATGGTGAGTAGGACTTCATGTAGGCGTATACGCCGGGTTCGTGCAGCGGGTCGCCCCACTCTTCCCATTCGGTGACGGTCAGCGGCAGCGACGGATCCAAGATGGTGTTCAGCGCGTCCACGAACGGCACCTGCGCGACGATCCCGGCGAACGCGTCCGGCGCCAGGTTGAGCGCCGCGCCCATCAACAGGCCGCCAGCGCTGCCGCCGCGGGCTACGAGCCGGTCCGCGGCCGTCCATTTCTCGCTGACCAGGTGTTTCGCACAGGCGACAAAGTCGGTGAAGGTGTTCTTCTTGTGCAGCAGTTTCCCGTTGGTGTACCAGGACCGGCCCATCTCGCCACCGCCGCGGATGTGCGCGATCGCGTACACGAAGCCGCGGTTCAGCAGCGACAGCCGCGGGATGGAGAACCGGGGGTCCATTGAGCTCTCGTAGCTGCCATACCCGTACAGCAGGCAGGGCGCGGTGCCGTCTCGCGGGGTGCCCTGTTTCCAGACGAGTGAGATGGGCACGCGGGTGCCGTCGTCCGCCGTCGCCCAGTCCCGCTGCTGCTCGTAGTTGTCCGGGTCGAACGGCGGTTCGCCGAGCACCGGCTGGCGTTTGAGCAGGGTCAGCTCGCCGGTAGCGAGGTCACAGTCGTAGATCGACTCGGGCATCACCAGCGAGATGTAGCTGAGCCGGAACCGGGTCGCGGTGTATTCCGGGCTCGAGCCCGGCGTGACCGTGTACAGCGGGTCCGGGAAGGCGATCTCCCGGATGGCGTTACCGCCCTGGCTGCTGTCGCCGGTTAGGTCGCCAGTCAAGATGCCCAGCCGGGTCAGGCCGTCGCGGCGGAAGTACACGACGACGAAATCCTCGAACGCGGCCACTGCCATCAGCCGGGTCCCCGGGGTGTGCGGGATCAACGGCTTCCATCGCGCCGGTTCCACGACTTCCCCGCTCCCGACTGCACTGACCGGCGCGGTGGCGAGCTCGAAGTCCGGAGCCCCGTCGTTGTGCACGATGAGGAACTGGTCGCCAGCGTGGTCGACGTCATACTCGACGCCTTGCCTGCGGGGCGTCATCACGGCGAACTCGCCGGCCGGCGTGCTGGCGTCCAGCACGAGGTACTCGCTGGTCAGCACGCTCGCGGTCCTGATCAGGACATAGCTTTCGCTGCGGGTCAGGCTCACCGTCACCCAGAACCGCTCGTCGCCCTCCTCGAAGACCTTCATGTCCTCGGCGGCCGGCCTGCCGACCCGGTGCCGCCACACCCGGAACGGCCGCCACGCGTCGTCCACCGTGACGTAGAACAAGTACTCGCCGTCCGCGGACCAGGCGCAGCCGTAGTAGGTGTCAGGGATCTCATCGGCGAGCATCTGGCCGGTCCGCAGGTCCTTGATCCGTAGCGTGAACCGCTCGTCGCCGGAGAAATCGGTGGAGTAGGCCAGCCAGCGGTCGTCTGGGCTGACGCCGAACGCGCCCAGCGAGAAAAAACTCGCGCCGGCCGCCAGCTCGTTCCCGTCCAGCAGCACCTGCTCGCCGTCCAGCGGCAAGCCGCCGACCGCCATCGGCGGGATGACCTCACCGGGCTGGACCGCCCGGCGGCAGCGCATCTGGTATTGCTTGCCCTCGACGGTCCTGCTGTAGATCCACCAGTTGCCCTTGCGGACCGGCACTGACAGATCGCTTTCCTGGGTTCGGGCCTTGATCTCGCCGAAGATCGTGTCACGCAGCGGCGTCAGCCCGTTCAGCTGCGCATCGGTGTAGGCGTTCTCGGCCTTGAGGTAGACGATCGTCGCCGGGTCGTCCTTGTCGGCGAGCCAGGCGTATTCGTCGATGACCGTGTCCCCGTGATGGGTGCGCTTGCTCGGAACTTGTCTAGCCACCGGCGGCTCAATGCTCATGAGCCCCGAGTCTAGATGGCACGATAGGGCGGATGGACGGACACATGGTCAAGACCGATGGCACCCAAGTACAGCCCAGCCGCGAAGCGATAACGCAGGCTCTTGCGGCGAACGAACTGCTCTGGCTGGACTTCGCGGATTCGAGCGCGGAAACCATCGCGGTCCTCACCGAGGTATTCAAGTTCCATCCGCTCGCCGTCGAGGACGCGGAGAAGTTCGGCCAGCGCCCCAAGGCCGAGGATTATGACGATTTCACTTACATCGTCGCCTACGGCGCGCCGATCGCGGACGGCTCCACACCCGGGCCGACCGAGGTGCACTGCTTCTACTCCGAGCATTATCTGGTCACCGTGCACCACGGCGCGATCCCGGCCATCGACCAAGCCTGCGCGGTTGTCTGCCGTCCCCACCACGGGGTGCCGATGACGACGATCGGTGCGCTCTATCACCTGCTGGACAGCCTGGCCGACAGCATGTTCCCCTACCTGGCCGCGTTCGACGACCGCATCGACACGCTGCAGGACCAGATCTTCGTCAAGCCCACCAACGACCAGCTCGCCGAGATGTTCCGGTTGAAGCGGGAACTGGTCGAGGTGCGCCGGCTGGTAACCCCGCAGCGGGACACGATGTCCTCGCTGCTCGCCGGGACGGTGGAGCTGCCCGGCATGACCACTGAGAAGGAACGCTACTTCCGTGACCTCTACGACCATCTCATCCGGATCAGCGACCTGGTGGACAGTTACCGGGACCTGCTGAGCGGGTCGATGGATGCTTACCTGTCCACGGTGTCCAACCGGCTGAACGTGGTCATGAAGCAGCTCACGATCATCGCCACCGTGTTCCTGCCGTTGTCGTTCCTCACCGGCTTCTTCGGCCAGAACTTCGGCTGGATGGTGCAGCGGCTTGGCTCACTGTACGTCTTCCTCATCTTGGGCATCGGCACCGAGCTAGTGGCCGTCACTGCCTTGTTCTGGCTGTTCTGGCGACGCGGCTGGCTAGGCGATAAGTCGTTATGCGAGGCTTAGGGTCGTGGATGAAGGTAAGCCTGTGACGCAGGAACCCCAGCCCGTGCTCAGCCCGCTGACCGCCGCCGCGATCTTCCTGGTGGTGACGATCAACCCCGGCGGGGAGGGGTCCTGCCGGGACGCGCTGGCCGACTGGGCGGCCTTGCAGCGCTCGGTCGGCTTCCGGTCCGGGTCGACACTCGACCTCGCGTGCGTGGCCGGCATCGGCTCGAATGCCTGGGACCGGCTGTTCGCCGGGCCCCGGCCGGCCGAGCTGCACCCGTTTCGTGAGCTGCACGGAGCCCGGCACCGGGCCATCGCCACCCCCGGTGACCTGCTGTTCCACCTCCGGGCCGACCGGATGGACCTGTGTTTCGAGTTCGCCACCCACGTCATGCGCCGGCTGGCCGGGGCGGTCACCGTGGCGGATGAGGTGCACGGCTTCAAGTTCTTCGACGAGCGTGACCTGCTCGGTTTCGTGGACGGGACCGAGAACCCGGCCGACCGCGCCGCGCGGCGGGCCGCCCTGATCAGCGAGGCACAGGACCCGGCGTTCGCCGGCGGCAGCTACGTCATCGTGCAGAAGTACCTGCACGACATGCGCGCCTGGGAAGCGCTGACGGTCGAGGAGCAGGAACGAGTCGTCGGCCGGACGAAGCTGTCCGACATCGAGCTCCCTGACGAGGTCAAGCCAGCCAATTCCCACGTCGCCTTGAACACGGTGAGCGGGCCGGACGGCGAGGAACAGCAAATCGTTAGGGAAAATATGCCCTTCGGTACCCTGGGGAAGGGTGAGTTCGGCACCTACTTCATCGGCTACGCGGCCACGCCGGCCGTGACCGAACGGATGCTGGCTAACATGTTCCTCGGCGACCCGCCCGGCAACACCGACCGCATCCTCGATTTCTCCACGGCGGTAACCGGCGGATTGTTCTTCGTCCCGCCCGCGGATTTTCTCGATGACCTACCTGACCCGCCCGGTTCGTCCGGCGGTTCTCTCGGGATCGGCAGCCTGAAGGCCTAAAAGGGGAGTCATGAACAACCTGCACCGTGAGCTCGCGCCCATTTCCGACACAGCCTGGGCGAGCATCGAATCCGAGGCGCGCCGGACCTTCGAGCTGCACATCGCCGGCCGGCGGGTGGTCGACGTGACCGGCCCGGAAGGCTTGGGGCTGGCCAGCGTCGGCACCGGGCACCTGACGTCGATCGAGCCGCCAACCTCAGCGGCCGGCGACGGCGTCATCGCGTGGCTGCGCACCGTGCAGCCGGTCGTGGAGCTGCGGGTGCCGTTCACCGTCTCCCGGCCGGATATCGACGACGCCGAGCGGGGCGCCAAGGACTCGGACTGGCAGCCGGTGAAGGACGCGGCCAGGAAGATCGCGTTCGCCGAGGACCGGGCGATCTTCGACGGCTACCCGGCCGCGGGGATAACCGGGG
>Ga0307479_10006085_pt1 | contig 11059 bp, 5 predicted proteins | sample atmos_gasesECM4C_FD_203743 | JGI IMG/M metagenome (GOLD analysis project Ga0307479, IMG submission 203743) | Hardwood forest soil microbial communities from Morgan-Monroe State Forest, Indiana, United States - atmos_gasesECM4C_515 | ecosystem: Environmental > Terrestrial > Soil > Temperate... | reverse complement strand
GCACCTGATCGATCCCGGATTCTTCCACCCCTTCGAGCCCGTGCCGGGCTACCGCTTCGATCCCGGCGAAGGCGGCTATTTTTCGCTCGACCCCGCCGCCCTCACCATCACCTCGGAGGTGACCAGCCATGCTGGATAATCGCGACCGCTACCAGGCGTATTATCAGGACAAACTCTGGAACCTGCTTCCGGCGATTTATCGCAGCCTCGATACGGATTCCTTCTCGGTTCCCGGTCCTCTGCGGGAAATGGTGAATCGCATCGGCGCGCAGGCGGCGATTCTCAGGCGCAGCATCGACCGCTTGTGGACCGATCAATCCATCGAAACCTGTGACGACTGGGTGATCGCCTACATCGCCGATCTCGTGGCCACCAATCTCGTCGCGAGCCTCGATGCGCGCGGCCAGCGCCTCGATGTCGCCAAAACGATTTACTACCGCCGGCGAAAAGGCACCGTCGCGATTCTCGAGGAGATCGCTGTCAACATCACCGGGTGGAACGCGCGCGTCGTCGAGTTCTTCCGCCGCATAGGCCGAACGCGCCACAACTTCGATCCGGAGATCGGTCTTCCCTCGGAAACGCCGAATCCCGCCGGAGCCCTGGCGCTTCAACGCGAAGAAGGCCTGGTCGGACGCTGGACCCACACCGGTGCCGGTGGTTGGGCCGACTTGCGAAACGCTTACGGCGCTACCAAATCGCGCAGCGCTTTCGACGAATTCGCCCATACCGCGGACTTCCGCTTCGGCCGGGACATGGTCGGCTGGCACAATATCCCGCGGCTGGGCGTTTTTCTATGGCGGCTTTACAGCTTCGACGTCGATCCCAGTACGCCCGTCGCGGTGACCGGATGCCCCAGCCAGTTCACGTTCGATCCCACGGGGCGCGAGATTCCGCTGTTCGCGGCGGCGTCGCGCAGCGCGTCCGCCAGCTTCGCGGACCAGTGGGTGTCGCCGCAGGAGTGGGAACTGCCCGGACTCATCGCGGCGCCGCTGCTTCAGGCTGCGCTTACCGACCCGCAGACCATTCCTCTGTATGCCACCGTCGATCCCACCGACGGAGTCACGTTGATTCCGCGCTCGCTGGGCGTGTTCCAAAAACCTGCCGCCGACTATCTGCTGCTGGATGAAACGCACTTCATCGATCCTACGACCAAGCGCATCACCATCTATCCTGAGCTCGGCCGTTTCCACGTGCTCAGCGCTCCGGCGGGCCAGCTTTTCGCCCGTTACCATTATGGATTTTCGTCTCCGCTCGGCGCCGGACCTTATGACCGGCGAGTCCCCGGAGTCGCGCCGGTCGCGCCGCCTCAGCCGGTGACCACGATTTCAGGTGGAGATCCGGCGACCGTTACCGTGCCCTCGCCCAAGGGCACCACCATCCTGGGCGATTCGCTGACGTACTCGAACGTGAACGACGGCGTGGGTCTCGCGAACGTCAAGATCCAAGCCGCGGCGGAGCGCAGACCCGTGCTCCGTTTCCCGGTTCCGCATCCTGACGTCCCCGTGTGGACGCTCGCCGGTCAGGATTCGCAGAGCGATCTCACGCTGGAAGGGCTGCTGGTCAGCGGCGGCGATATTGTCTTGAGCGGCAAGTTCGCGAAGGTGACGTTGAGCTGCTGCACGCTCGACCCCGGCAATCCGGGCGACCCCGCCGCTTCTACGCCGGCCGTGTTCGCTCAAAGCATGGACCAGCGCGACCTGCGGCCGTGCCGGTTGTGGATCGAAGCGGAGATCGCCGCGCTGGTCGTCGACCGCTGCATCACCGGTCCGATTCGCACCCGCAATGGCGGCAGCGTCGAAAAACTCCAGGCGAGCGACAGCATCCTGCAAGGCATCCGCACCAGCGGCACGGGACTTCTCACCGCCGCCGACATACAGGATCCGATGGATCTAGCGCTGGCGCTCCGCGCGCCCGGACCTGTAGCCGTCTTCGTCGACGGTTTTTTGGACGCGGCAACAACGAAAGCTCTCAAGGATTGGGATGGCACCAGCGCGCTTCCCGGCGGACTCCTCGCCAGCCTGGTGACGGGATTGAACGCGGCGCTCGGCGCGGCGTTATATCAGCCCAAGCGTTTAGACGGCGTCCCGCTTAGTCCCGCGACGCTCGCGCTGCTGGCGGCCCATCCGATGGGCGCCGATCTGACGCGCCTCAACCGGTTGCTGCTCGAAGAGGTGTTTCCGGTCGCGCTTGGACAGCCGGCGCTGGCGCTCGCGAGCGGGGAAGTGGATCTGAGCCGCTGCACCGTGTTAGGGCGGCTGGTGGTTCATCGCCTGGAAGCGAGCGAGTGCATTCTGGATGATTTCAGCGTTGTCGAAGACACGCAGTACGGATGCGTTCGTTTCAGCGCGTGGCCCGAAGGCAGCGTGTTGCCGCGCCAGTATGAGAGCGCGCAAGTGCCCGAGCGCAGCTCGATTTTCACCTCGCGCGATTACGGACAGCCGGGTTACGCGCAGTTGCTGCCCTCCGCCGATCGCGCCATTCTATCGCCCGCGGGAGCCACCATTCTCACGGGTGCCACCGACGGATCCGAGATGGGGGCTTTCGCGCGCGAAAAGAATCCGATTAAGGAGCGTAGCTTACTCATCAAGTACCAGGAATTCATGCCGCTCGGCTTGGTGCCCGTGGTGGTGCACGTAACTTAGCAGGCAAGCGGAAACGCAGGATCGAAGGAGGAGACTATGGGGAGCGACAGGGCCCGGATATCTTACGATGAAAAGCAGCAGTACCGCTCTGTCGTGATGCAGCAAGGCCGCGTCACGCTTGAGGCCGACTGGAATGAGGCGCAGCAGATTGCCGGCGAGGAGACGCGCGAGCACGCGCTCGATTTCGTCGGCCCCGCCGGAACGCCGGACGACGGATACGCCGTCACGTTTCCCGCGGGCCTGCCGGCTTTCGATTTTCAGGTGGGCGCGGGCACGATGTACGTGGGCGGCGAGCGCGTCGCGCTCGCCGCTCCCTTACAATACAGCGTCCAGTCCGAATGGCTGGATAACGCGATCGATCCCGCTTTTAAGCCGCTCCCCGGCAAAGCTCCCGGCAACGAGTACATCGGCCTTCTCCTCCGCGAGCAGGAGATCAGCGCGGTGGAAGATTCCGACCTCAAGGACGTAGCGCTCGGCGGACCGGACACCGCGCAGCGTACACGCCTGATCCAGCACGTCGAGCGCATTGCCACCAGCGGTACCGACTGCCCGAGCGCGCTTGCCGAAACGACCAAAGATTGGGCGGCCGCGGGTCTAATCTTCGATCCCGCCACCATGCGCTTGAACTCCACCGCATCGCTGTTCGTGGACTTCCCCACCGCGGGCGGACCCATCACCCCCTGCGATCCCGCCGCGCAAAGCGGCTATCTCGGCGCGGACAACCAGCTCATCCGCGTCCAGATTTCCTCGGTGGACTCAGTCACGGGCGCGGTGAAACTGCTGTGGGGCTTCGACGACGCATCCTTTCTTTACCGCGTCGATGTGATGGACCCTCAGACGCTCCATCTCCAATCGGCCCCCGTCGACGCCGAGCATCAGCCCCAGGCCGGCCAGGCCGTGGAGATCCTGATGTCCGCCGCAAAACTATCGAACGGCGAGTACGTTGCCGCTCCCAGCGGCTTCGTCGAAACGCTGGCGGCGTCCTCCTATGACCCTGCCAAACAGATCCTGACTCTCCCTGCCGCTTTGCCCGCCGTGTACGGCGATGGGAATGCCAGCCATGCGCATCCTCCGCGCGTCTTCCTCCGCGCCTGGAAGCAGGAACTCGGTTTCACGGCGGGCACGGCGCTGCCTTTGGGCGATACCGGTCTCACCGTGACTCTTCAGACCTCCAGCTCAACTCCGTTCCGCGTCGGCGACTACTGGATGTTCGCCGTCCGGCCCGGCACGCCGCAGCAGGTTTATCCGGAGCGGTATCACGCGGGGTTCCAGCCTCCCGAGGGGCCGCGCGAATGGTTCTGTCCGCTGGCCGTCATCCAATGGACCGGCAATACCGGCAGCGTTCTCGACAATTGCCGCAACGGGTTCGACAACCTGCTGACCCTGACACGCCGTAAGACCGGGGGATGTTGCACGGTCAACGTCAATCCGTCGGATCTGGGCCCCACTCAGACGTTGCAGACAATTCTCAACAAGTTCAGCGGATCACCCGCGGTAACCGTCTGCCTGATGCCCGGTGAATACGATCTTCCGGGACCGCTGAATCTCACCTCGGAGCATTCCAACTACACCATTGAAGCCTGCTCCGGCGGAGTTCTGATACGGGCCGCCGACTCAACTGACCGGGCGTTTCTTCAAGGGCTTATCGTGTTGAATGCCGCAAACAACGTGACCATCCGCGGAATCGATTTTCAGTTGCCCCTACCAGTGTTGGGCGATACGACCCTGGCATCTTCGGGCGTGTCTCAAATCGCCCCGGTGGTCGTTTCCATCGGATTGCGGCCGGTGGGTTGCACCGGTTTTACGGTGGAAAACTGCAAGTTTCATTTCTCCCGTACCTCCGGCGCCGGACTCGTGTCGACCGGAATTCTCGCCGGCGGAGACTGCGTGGGACTGCGCCTCGAAGACAATCAGTTTGCGGCGCCCGCTCTGAGCAGCCGGATCTCGGCTCTCTCGCTCGAGTTCAACAATACGCAGGTGTCCAGTCTTTCCGCCGGATTCATGCTGTTCCCCTCTACCGTCTCGAAGGACGTTCCCTTGAATTCGGTGGTCAGGTCCGGGGCCGCCGCGCAGGTAGTGCCCGCGTTCCTCGACAGCGCAATCTTCCGCCATAATACGTTTAATGGAGTGGCCTTCGCGACATTTGTTTACGCGGATTGCGGCCGCGTCGAGCTTGAGTCGAATACGGTTCGCAACTGTACGAACGGCTTCTGGTTCCTGACGCTGCCTTCGATGGCTTTCGCGGATAACATCCAGGACATCAGCGTTGCGCCGGGGGTATCAGCGAAGGCAAGCAATCTGCAAGCCGCCCTGTTCACCGCCGTGGGCCACCCCGCGGCTCAAATGGCCGGCGCCGTTCTCCGCGGCTATCCTTTGCCGAACGGCTTCGACCTGTCGAGTGCGATTCCAGTAACCGTACAAAAGGTGGCGTCCACCGTGAAGGACGCCACGCTGGCGCAAAATTCTTTCGATCAGCTACTGTCGGTGACACCCGAAGCGCTCACCCTGGCGGAGGCTAAGACCAAGGCCGTCAGACTGTCCACCCTCGAATCGACGCTGGCCGCGCATCCGCTGCCGGCCGTCGCCACCACGGGATTGGACGTGGCTTCGCTAAACCAGAGCTACAACGTGATCGAGAAACAGGCTTTCGCGCAGCCTGTCTCCCGAACCGTCCCAGTAGGCCTGCAATTCAGGGACGACGAGGTGAATACGCTGGTCTCGGGCTCCACCTCCGGCTTGAGCCTGCTGGTGTGGATTCTCAGCAGCGACGACAAGAGTGCGTTGAGCTCCACCGGAGGCACCTATATCGGAGCGAATGGGAACCTCCCGGTCGTACTCATCGCGGGCCTTTCGCGCTGCTCCTTCACCGGCAACATGGTGCTGAACGAAGCCTCGGGCATCAGCTCGAACAAGCAGATCCCGCCCAGCCTATGGCTGTTTCCGTTGGGTGTCAAGAGTTCGATCACCGGCGCAACCGTGGCGGCCGCCGCAGTCACCGGAAACGTGTTTCGCGGAAGGCCTGTGCTGCCGGCGCGGAACCTGAACCCCAAACCACCCGCTCCTATGGATACCTGGGAGTTCTTCAACTCCGAAAGCTAGCATGCGTAGGGAGAATTGACGTCATGATGCACACCGCGAGTCCGGCGGCCCGGACGCAGGAGACCACCCGTAGCACGCCTCCCTCCGGGCTCGCCCTCCGGACGATGCTCCAGCGCAGGTGCGCGTGCGGCGCTTCAGCCGAGGGAGAATGCGAGTCCTGCGGGAACGCGCGCAAGGAAAAATTGCGCCGGTCTCCGGAGCGCTCCGATTCGGTCGAGGAGGCGCCCGAGAGCGTGCATCGCGTCTTGCGCTCCTCGGGCCATCCGCTCGACCCCGACACGCGGCAGTTTTTCGAAGCCCGCTTTGGACGCGACCTCGGCGGCGTCCGTGTCCATTCCGACGAACCGGCGGCGGAATCAGCGCGCTCCGTTAACGCTTTGGCGTATACGGTCGGTTCCGATATCGTTTTCGGTTCGGGCCACTATCGTCCGCATTCGGCCGCGGGCCGAAAGCTGATGGCGCATGAGATGACGCACGTGGTCCAGCAGAATCCTTTCCTTGCCCGCAAGGAACCCGCGGCCGGGGCGCAGCCAGCCGCCAGTAAGGGAGCGACCGCGGGAACGGCGGCGCGGGTTGGCCGCCTAGCCAGCCTGCTCGAAGGCTACGCAACCAAGGCCGATGCAAAGCTCGGCTCCAGCGGCGCCGGCGCGGACAAGCTCGCTTTGGTTCGCAGCGATCTCGCGGATCTGAAGGATGGAATCCAGCAATTGCGGCAGGTCGCGGCGGGCGGCGACAGCGCGCTGAGCGCGGCCGTGCTATCGGGGTTCACGCCGGCGCGTCTCAAAGCGGCCGGACAACTGCTGATACCCGCGACGCCGCAGGCCGCCAAGCAGGACGCCGTGGCCGTCGCGGAACAGACCGAGCCTTCCATCGCGACCAAATCGCTCGAAGTCGCCAAGCCGTACACGGCAGCCGAGGCAGAGGCCGACCGCGTGGCCGAAGCAGTGATGTCGGACTGCCCGGCTGAGCTATCGAGCGGTTCGGAAGCGCCCATGATTCAGCGCTTTTTAGATTCCGCGGCCGCAGCAGCGTTGGAAGCGGAACTGCCGGTTGTTGCCGCCGAATCGACCGTGGTCGCCGAGACTGCTGTTGTGACCGGCACGGCGGCCGCCGGAAGCGAAGCCGCACTCGGCGTAGCGGCGGGCGTTGCGGCAGCCGGAGGACCTCCCGGCTGGGTGATCGGACTCGCGATCGTCGCGGTGGTGGTGATTGTCGCCGTCGGCGGATATCTATACTATCGGAGCCGCACGCCTGAAACTCTCGTCCAGCCGAAGCCCCAACCCCAACCGCAGCCGCAACCTCGTCCTCTCCCGGTTCCCGACCCGCGACCTCCGGTTCCCGATGAGTGCGTGGAAAAAGCTCGCCAGCTCTCTACGCCGGACTGCAATTTTACCGCCCACGCGGGACAATCGGGCGGCGATCCTCTGGCGGATTTGTTCTGCGAGAACGCAACCGGAACCGATTGCGAATATTGGGTAAGTTCGGTGGCCGGGCAGGCTCGCTTCGATGCCATCAAGGGCCACGACGTGTATGAGTGCAAGTGCGGCTACGAAAGCTTGGTCCGGGCCGTGAAGCGCGGCGACCGGATCGCGCAACTCCGCCTGAACGATCTGCTAGAGCAGCTCCTGCGCCATCTCCGGATCACGCGCCACTGCGGATTGCAGTACCGGATCATCGTTTCTAACAGCGACTTCGCGGATTTTCTTAGAGGAGAATTGGGCGCCAATGTGGACGTCGTGGTTCAGCCGTTCGAACCATGCGATTGAGATGCCCAATTAATTTAATAACGATGCAGAGCCCCAGCGCCCAGACCAAATCGTCGGAAACCCGGTGCGCGACTCTTACGTTGCCGCCCCGGCGCGGATTCACCACGGCGTCGCCCGCGCCCACAGGTCAAACGAATATCCAAGGTTTCTGTACCGACCCCAAGAATGCCAAGGCGTTCGCCGACATGCGGAAGGGCGAAATGTTCACGGGCCGCGTCCAGGATACCGAGCCTTTCGCGAATACATCGCCCTATTGCTTCATTGAGTTCAATAACCTGATGAATTTCAACGGTGCGAGCCAGCCGAGGTCGAAATGGACCGCCATTACGGCCGGCATTTACTCGCACCATTTGTTCGTCGCCGAGATCGCGCACGAGTTATTCCCATGAACGCGATGGCCAAAGCCGCGAACGCCGAAGTGAAGAAGGCCGATCCACGCGCCCGCGCGCAGGCGCCGATCATTTCCTCTCTCTTTCATCCGCCGCTGGCGACGAATGTGCGGCGCGATTCCGCTCCGTCTTCGCTGGGAAACCACACGCTGCTTCAGCGGAAATGCGCCTGCGGGGGCGAGTGCGAATCGTGTAAAAAAGAACAGGCCAAGAAGGAAGAAGGGACGCTTCAGCGTAAGGCTGCGGGTTCGGCGGGGCTCTACGCTCCCGCCGTGGTCGACGAAGTGCTGCGGTCCTCCGGTGACACTCTCGATCCGGAGACGCGAGCTTTTTTTGAGGCGCGATTCGGACAGGATCTGAGCCAGGTGCGCATCCACACCGATGCGCGCGCCGCCGAATCCGCCCATGCGGTGAATGCGCTGGCCTACACCGTGGGCAGCGATATCGCGTTCGCTGCGGGAAGGTTCGCTCCGGCGAGCAAAGAGGGCAGCCGTCTGCTAGCGCATGAGCTGACGCACGTGATCCAGCAGCGCGGTACCGCCCGCCCCGCAGGACCGATTTCGATCGGCGATTCCGAATCAGCGCCGGAGCATCAAGCGGACGCGTTCGCGAGCCAAATCGAGAACGCGCCCTCCACATTCGCGCGCGAGGCTCCCGGAGCGCACGCGCTCCACGCTCAACCGGGCGTGACGCGGCCAGCCGCGGTGGGAGCGTTGCAGCGCCAGCCCGCCGCTCCGCCCGCGGCTCCTCCGCCCGCCGCGGCAGCTCCCGCGCCTCCCGCGGGCCCGGTCGCGAGCGACCTTCAAATCGACGACGTCTCCACCGCCTCGGATCCGCAAAATATTTTCTTCGAGCGCAACAAGTCGAACCTGGATCCTTCGCAGGACCCGAAGATTGTCACCTTGGCCGGGGCGTCGTCGGCGGACAAAGCGCGACCGCTCGATCTGCGCGCCTTCGTGAGCGAGGACGAGAACGTGGTCGCGGCCACTGGCACGGCTCTCGCGGTCGCTCGCGCGACTACCGTCGACACCGCACTCGGCGCCAAGGGCCATACCGGTCCTCGGAACGCGCCTCCCCCGAATACCAGCGCGAGCGCCGGAAACAGCGATTACCGGAGCATGCGAAAAGTGGAAGTGGTGGATGCCGGAGGGCCTTCGACGACCACCAATTGCGCGGTTGCGGCTCCGGCAGCTCCGGGCAGACCGGCTCCGCCACCGGGGTTCATTCCTTGCTCGAATCCGTCCCGTTTCACGGACGCGCAGAAGGAGGCGAAGGATCAGCTCACTAAGGCGATCGACGCGCTGAGCGCCTCGCCGCTTGACTCTGCCACGATCACCGAACTCGATGCGCGATTCGGCAGCACGGCGGCGAATCGGCCCAACATCGCGCTGCAGGTGAAAAATAACCTGATTCGAGACCGGGTTCACATCCTGAACCAGATGACGCCCGAGAAGGCGAGTGGGCCGGGGCATCACTGCGCCAACGATTGCGATGCCAACTGCAAGACCAGCGTCGCCTACAACGTCGACACCGACGACGCCGCGAAGATGACTCTCTGCGACGTAGCTTCGCGGACAGACTCGTTCATGCAGCAGACCGACAATGCAGAGAACGGAGCGACGCTCATCCACGAAGGGCTTCACGGTGTCAGCCTGTTTGTGCAGCCTGTGGGTGAAGGAGCGAGTGACTTCGCCTACGAACAGCAACGGCTGATCAATTTTCTGGATCCCAAGACGGCGCTCAAGAATAACGATAGCTATGTTCTGTTCATCCGGGCCATGAACGGCCAAGCCGTGGTCGCGGGACGACCGCCGGCGCAAGCGGACACGACCAGCGGTGTAGCGATGTCCGCGAGTGAGAAGGGCGAGGTCGACAAGGCAATCGCGTGGTTGGAAGGGTGGTCCATCTGGGCCAGCCAGGAAATGGACAGCCTTTACGCCGACGTGAATCTCCTCACGGGGCAGCCTGGCAAGAAGTGGAAGGACACGACCAGCGAGAAAGAGATGAAAGAGGTCGCCGCCCAGTTTTCGTTGACGGCCCCTCCGGTGCTGCCCGGCAAGGCCGATCAGTTTGCGCTCGCCGCCATCGACGAACGGTTCAACCGGATGTCGAGCGTTCTCTTTAACGTGAACGCCCTTACGTTCGACCGGGTGGCGGCCGGCTCCACCTCCTGGGAGGCCGGTCCCGGGACCACGGTGACCATCGGGCCGGATTTCTTCGCCATTCCGGCAGGTCCCGGCCGCGGCCGTGCACAACTCGATCTGCTGATCACGGCCTTGGTGACGGCGACCACGGGCATCAGCGCCGGAGCCATTCCCGCCTACGTCGCGCTGTTCGACAAGTTCCGCGTCCTGCGCGGCGGCGGATCTCCGTAGCGAGCGCCTATTTCTTTTACGAAGTGCGCGTACAAATCCGGAATCCGGTTAACCCATCTCAAAATGAGGCGGGCAACCTTGGTCCCGAGCGAGGCTGTTTCCTGCCTACCAGTTCCCAGCCCTCTACGGTAGACTGGGACTCGGTCTACCACCACGGACCGATTGTGAAAAGGAGGCCCTCATGCGACGGGTCATGTTTTCGTCTGCTTTCGTCTGCTTCGTTCTGGGGGCTTTCACCGGTTCCACCGCGGCGCAGACCTTTCCCTACGACCACATCCATTTAAACGTGCCCGACCCGGCGGCGGCCGCCAACTGGTATGTGAAGTACTTCGGGGCGCGGCGGCTCGCGGAGGGTCCGGAGCGGCTTACGTTTGGCAGCTGTCGGTTTCTCTTCATCAAAAAGGCGGACGCGAAGCCGAGCGCCGGAAGCGTCGTCGATCATGTGGGTTTCTCGTTCGCGGACCTCGATGCGAAGATGAAAGAATTCGCAGCGGCGGGCATCAAGATCGTCACGCCACCGCGCGATGTGCCCGGGCTCTTCAAGCTCGCGTTCGTGGAAGACCCATGGGGTACGCGCATCGAGGTGGTGCAGGATCCAGAACTGCTCGGGTTGCACCACATCCATATGCGCGCACCAAACCCGGAGGAGGTCTTCACCTGGCTGCTGGCAAAGTTCGGCGGAGAGCGCACGAAGTTCAAGGGACGCATCGACGCCGTCAAGTACAGCGCGGCCGGGTTCAACGACATGTGGATACTGGTGCAGGGCGGTGACGCGGAGCCAAGCGAAG
>Ga0307479_10006084_pt1 | contig 11060 bp, 5 predicted proteins | sample atmos_gasesECM4C_FD_203743 | JGI IMG/M metagenome (GOLD analysis project Ga0307479, IMG submission 203743) | Hardwood forest soil microbial communities from Morgan-Monroe State Forest, Indiana, United States - atmos_gasesECM4C_515 | ecosystem: Environmental > Terrestrial > Soil > Temperate... | reverse complement strand
CGCGCGACAGCCTCTCTGCGTTGCTCGAATTCGCCAGCGGCGCCAGCGGTATATTGGCGGTGGTGCGCTCGACGCCGGCTTACTTCCGGCTTCACGTGTTTGGCCGCGATGCCTCCGCCGAGGCGCTCGGACGGACCGATCTGGTCCTGCGACGGAGCGGCGCGGAGCTGCAGCGCCTGAGCTTTCCGCCGGTCGACTCGGTCCGGGCCGACCTCGACGCCTTTGCCGACGCGGTTGCCGGCGGCGCACCCTATCCAATCCCGACCAGCGAGATGCTCGATACCGTCGCCGCCTTTGAAGCCATCGCCGAAGCGGCAAAATCCGAAAGCCGGCTCCGGGAGGTCTGAAGCCGCGTTCGGGCTTGGCGGGCGCCGCGGGATTGGCCACATTAGGCCGGCGATGCATCAGGGAGCAGCGATGGCGAGCGAAACGGCCAAGCCGGAAGCGGGTCGCGACTTCATCCGTGACATCATCGACGCCGACCTCGCTGCCGGACGCAACAGCGAGGTGGTGACGCGCTTTCCGCCCGAACCCAACGGCTACCTTCACATCGGCCACGCCAAGGCGATCTGGCTCAATTTCGGCGTGGCGCACGAGTATGGCGGTCGCTGTCACCTGCGCTTCGACGACACCAACCCGACCAAGGAGGAACAGGAGTACATCGACGCGATCAAGCGGGACGTGCATTGGCTCGGCTTCGACTGGGGCCGGCACCTCTATTACGCCTCCGACTATTTCGACCGCCTCTACGATTGGGCCGAGCACCTGATCGGCGCCGGCAAAGCGTATGTCGACGATCTTCCGGCCGAGGAGATGCGCGTGTTGCGCGGCAGCTTGACCGAACCCGGGCGCAACAGCCCATACCGCGACCGGAGCGTCGCTGAGAACCTCGATCTCTTCCGCCGCATGCGGGACGGCGAATTCCCGAACGGCGCACGCGTGCTGCGCGCCAAGATCGACATGGCGTCAGGCAACATGAACCTGCGCGACCCGGTGCTCTACCGCATCCTGCATGCCGCTCATCCGCGCACCGGGACGAAATGGTGCATCTACCCGACCTATGACTTCGCCCATGGCCAGTCGGACGCGATCGAAGGAGTCACCCATTCGCTATGCTCACTCGAGTTCGAAGATCATCGGCCGCTCTACGACTGGCTGATCGATAATCTGCCGGTGCCGTCGCGGCCACGGCAGTACGAGTTCGCGCGCCTCAATCTCGGTTATACAGTGCTGTCAAAGCGGGTGCTGACCCGGCTCGTGCGGGGGGGCCATGTCGCCGGATGGGATGATCCCCGGATGCCGACATTGGCGGGACTACGCCGCCGCGGCGTCCCGGCTGCGGCGATCCGCGATTTCGTTCGCCGGGTCGGAGTCGCACGGGCAAACAGCGTCGTCGACATCGCGATGCTGGACCATGCGATCCGCGAGCTCTTGAACAAGACGGCGCCGCGACGGATGGCCGTGTTGCGCCCGCTGAAGCTCCGCATCGACAACTATCTCGCCGGCTCTGGCGAGGAGCTCTTCGCGGTCAACAACCCGGAGGACGCTGCGGCCGGTACGCGCTGCATCCAGTTCGGGCGTGAACTTTATATCGAGCGCGACGACTTCATGGAGGACCCGCCCAAAAAGTTCTATCGCCTGGCCCCCGGACGCGAGGTTCGCCTGCGCTATGCTTATTTCGTCACTTGCCGCGAGGTGGTGAAGAATGCCGCGGGCGAGGTTGTGGAGCTGATCTGCACCTACGACCCAGCGACGCGTGGCGGCAACGCGCCTGACGGGCGCAGGGTCCAGGCCACGCTGCATTGGGTGGCCGCAGCGCACGCGATATCAGCCGAGATCCGCCTCTATAACCGCCTCTTCAACAATGCCGAACCGGACACCGGCGGCGATTTCGTCGCCGAGCTAAACCCGATGTCGCTCGAGACGCTGACCGAAAGCCGGGTCGAGCCGGCGCTCGGCGCCGCGACACCAGGCGAGCCGGTGCAGTTCGAACGGCAGGGCTATTTTTGCCTCGACCCGCTGAGTGCGCCGAAGCGCCTTATTTTCAACCGCACCATCGGGCTGCGCGACAGTTGGACCAAGGCGCGCGCGATCGGCGATTAGGGCGTCAAGAAATATAAGGAAAATTTAATCCTGGGCGGTACCGTCGATTGAACGCGGTGACGGCCGAACGCGAAATTGCGGTCGGCGGGATTGGGAGTAGTGCTGATGCGGCCATGGATGATTGTCCTGTCGAGTGCCATCGGCGCCATTGTCGTCGCCGGCGCCATGATGGGACCCGAGCTGTGGGAGGCTCCACGCTTCGATTTCGGGTCGATCTTGCTGCCTCATCTCTCCATGCTCGCGGTCGCAGCTCTCGCCGTTTACGCCCTGTGTGCGATGCTGTTGTCTACCGGAACCTTGATTGGTGACGCCTTATTTTTACGCCGACGTCTCAGGCACCCAGGGCCGACTCAGCGTGACTGGACGACGGCCTTCGGCTCGACAGACTTGCACCGGCTGGTACCTTCGCCCGTCGCCGAGCCCATTCGGCGGGCTGGAGCGAACGAGACAATCCTGTTGCAGCACCGCTTCTCCCCCGAGGCGGCTAGAGGCGAGATTGCGCGTCTTTATTATCTTTGGCTGGCGCGCACCCATTTTTTCAGTGCGTCGATTGTGCTTACCGCGCTTATCGGATTGGGGCTGGCACAAGATCATGGGTCTGCCCCATTATTGCTGGGCGAAATCCCCGCGATCTCTGCCATTCTGATGCTCGTCGGATTGATGCTTCTCGCAATCCTTGGCCGAATCGCCATCGATGTTTCGACCGAGCCTCTGATCGAAACGATCTCGCAGCTAACCGGCGAGCACCTTGAGATCGGGCTCCTCCGTCGTCTCGTAGAGGCGCTCGAGGAGGTTCGCACAGCCGGAGCGGTCAAAGTCAGCGCGCCTGCATCGACGTTCCAATTACCCGAGCGGCTCGAGGTGGTGATCGAGGAAGGGCAACGTGGTCTGCTCGATGCCGCCAGACGTTTGTCGGCGACCACCGATACTCTCGGAGCGACGATAGGATCGTCGGTCGACGCTCTCAGGACCGCAATCAGCGCGGCGGCGGCCCAACTGCCGCCGATCGCAGAGCGGCGGAATGAGGCTTTTGGGTTTTCGGAGCTGCAGGGCGCAGTAAAGGCGTTGACGGCTGTTCTCGAGCGGTTGACGACAGTGACGCACAGCATCGAGGAACCGTCGCTTGGTGCCGATCAAGCCGCTCGCCCTAAGGCTCAAGAGCCGCACCTAGCCCGTGAGCTGCGCCAGCTTCTTCAGGACATCGAAACGGCCCGCTAACCCGAGCTCATCCGTGCTTCAATTCTTGGAGGAGCTTTTCCGCCTCGGGCTTGTCGGTGAAGGAAACGCCGGAACCGAGCAGGGTCTCGAGCATCGCCTGAGCGTCGGCTGGTCGGCCGACGCGCCGGAGCGCCACCGCAAGGTGATATTGGATGTCCGGGTTGCGCGGTGCCGCGGAATTGGCGCCCGTGAGGTAAGTCATGGCTTTGTCGGCGTCACCCTGGGCCAACAGGATCCATCCCAGGGTGTCGCCGATCTGGGCGGCCGCCGGAGCAGCGGCGAAGGCGCGCTCAGCCAATTCACGAGCTTTCGGCAGATCTCCTTGTCGCTGGTAGAGCCAGGCGAGATTGTTTAGCGCGGCCGGATCGGTCGGGTGTTCGGCGACGAGGCGGGTATATTCGGCTATGGCCGGGTCGTATTTCTTCTGCTCCAGGTAGAACCCCGCCAAGATCGAGCGGATGGCAAAGTCTTTCGCGTCGGCCTTCAATCGGGTATTCAGCACCCCCTCGGCCTTCGCGGGATCACCCGCACGCGTATACAGGCGGAAGAGCGCGAGCGTGAGATTATCGTCCGAGGGTTGGGTCGCGGCGACCTGGTCGGCTAGGGCGATGGCTTCGCTCGTGCGCCCAGCATTCTCGTAGAGTTCCGCCGACACCACATCATAAAGACTGTTGCCGGGGTCGTCGTTGGCGAACCTGCGCGCCTTTGCGAGGCCAGCCTCCAGGCCGCCGATTTCGGCTTCCACTCGGATAAGGTCGCCTTTCAGAGAGGCATTTTGCGGATCGCGATCAAACGCGGCTTGCAACACGGTCCGCTCCTCCGGGAAGTTCTTTGCCGCCTGGAGCAAACCGAGGTAGCGAGACAAGATCGGCCCGGAATTGGGCGCGAGTTCGTGCGCGCGCTTATAGGTCGACAGCGCGCCGTCCCTATCACCGGCTGCGATTTGCACCCGGCCCTCTGCGTCGAGGACATCGACATTTGCCGGGAACCGGGCGACAAGCTCGGCGGCCGTCGATGTAGCCTCCTTCCAATCCTGCTGCAACCCGTACATGTTAACGAGCAAGAGCCCGGGTGCTGGGTCATTCGGCGCGGCTGCGCGGGCGCGGGTGATATAGTCCGTGGCCTCCGGCCACTTCTTTTGCGCGACGGCGATTTCCGCGAGACCGAGAAGGGTGGCGACGTCGGTCGGTGTCTGCGACAGTAGCTCGTCGTAGCTCTTCTTGGCGTCATCGGTGCGCCCGGTCGTCAAGTATAGTCGCGCCAGGGCCGCGCGTACGGTAAGATTTTTCGGATCGGTCGCCAACCGGCGGGTTAAGACGGCCGCCGCTTTCGTCAGGTCGCCGGTGCCGGTATAGAGACGAGAAAGTGCGATCGTTGGCCCGTCGTCTGACGGTCGTGCCGCGACCGCCGTTTCGAGCAGAGCAACGGCGTCCTGGGGCCGCCCTGCCTTTTCAGAAAGCTCGGCCGATACCAGAGCATAAATGTTGTTCTCTGGATCGTCCTTCGCGAGTTCATGTGCTCTGGCGAGAGCTGCATCCAAACCATCGATTTCCGCTTCGACCCGGATCAGATCAGCCTTCAACGATGCATTCCGCGGATCGCGGACGACGGCTTCTTGCAACGCAGTACGCGCGTCGCGAAACAGCTTCGCCGAGTTCAGCAAGGAGACATAGCCGGACAGGATCGGGATCGAATTAGGTGCGATCTCATAGGCACGTTTATAGCTGGAGATTGCGCTTTTGGTATCACCGCTGCCCAAAAAGGCGGTAGCTTGCGCAATTTGGACATTAACGTCGCTGGGGAATTGGGCGACGAGATCGCCTGCGACTGTCCTGGCGCTGCTCCAGTCCTGCCGCATCTCATAGACATTAACGAGCTTGATCCCTGCTGCCGGATCCTTCGGTGCGGCAGTCCGCGCGCGGTTGATATAATCAATCGCCTCGGACCATTTCTTTTCCGTTATCGCGATGTCTGCCAACCCGAGAAGAGCTGCGCCGTCGTCGGGCTTCTTCGAAAGAAGGTCGCCATACACTTTCTTGGCATCATCGGTGCGGCCGGTTGCCAGATAAAGCTTCGCCAAGTCGCTTGTCGCCGCCGCGAACTCCGGGTTGCGCACCAGCGCGGCGCGGAACGCCATTTCCGCCCCGGCATAATCCCGCTGCGCGACTTGGACCACACCAAGCAAGGTCTGATAGAGCGGGTTGTTGGCATCGAGCTTGATCAGAGAAGCTGCGACCTCAGCCGCTTTTTCGACCCGTCCGGCACGCAATTCGGTGAGCACAAGAGTGGGCCCCGCGATGGTCACGCCGGATTCGCTGGCGAACACCTGCTCGAGCTCAGCGAGACCCTGCTGGCCGCGACCCGAGTTGATCTCCGAGATCGCAACGCGTGCCTTGATCGTCTGGTTTTCCGGATCAAGAGTTGCGGCTTTCTCGAACTGCTGCAGTGCCAGCTCCGCCTTGCCATCAGCCATATAGGCATTCCCGAGCAGGCTTAGCGTCGCCGCGTCCGCTGTCGACTTATCAGCCTGCGGCTTGAGGTAATCAATCGCCCGGGACGGGGCATGCTGTTGCAGCGCGGCGCTCGCAATGAGTCGCGAGGCCCGCTGGTCGACCGGAACACGGGCCAGGTATTTGCTCAGGATGCTCTCTGCCTGCGCAAATTGACCGAGCGCCAATTTCGTCGCTCCCTGGAGATAATACCCTGCCCAGAATCTCGGGAAGCTGGGGCTAATGCGATCGAAAATTCGATCTGCTGCGGCGTATTGCTGTTGCTTGTCGAGCTCGAGCGCGCGTAGGAAGTTTGCCATGAAAATATTTGGAGTGGCTTTCAGAATCGGATCGAGATCCTCGTCGGCTGCCTTGAAATTGCCCTGAGCGATGTTGATGTTGGCGCGGCCCAGATGAGCCTGCAGATTTTTGGGATCGATATTGAGCGCTTCATCGAAAAGATGCATCGCTCCGTCCTGGTCGCCCCGGGTCCGCAGCATTTCCGCCTTGACCCGGAGGATTTCCGCCGAGCGCGGGTTGGCGGCGATCGCCGCGTCTATCAGCTTGTCTGCCTCCTCGCGGTTGTTCCTGCTGAGAAGCTGGGCGAGCTCGACCTTTGGCTGTGTCGCCTCTGGATCTAGCCGCATCGCATCGCGAAGCATCGCTTCGGCTTTGTTCCGATCGTTCAGACCGGCCGCAGCAGCACCGAGGGCAATCCGGACCTTGCTTTCGAGTGCGGGAGCCCGGTCACCCGGTTGGATCAGATCGAGGACGTCCGCGAATTTTCCCTGCCGCAGCAAGGCGTCGGAGAGAATTGGTAAATAATCCGCCTCGTCGCCGTTGCGCTCGCGTGCGGCGCGCGCCTCGCGCTCGGCCGAGGTGGCGTCGCCGAGATCGAGATATACTTGCGCCAGCCGCGCACGAATGACAGGGTTCTCCGGCGACTGGCGTACAGCATTGCGCAGCTCGATTTCGGCGGCCTTGAGATCTCCTTTAGCTAGATATTGCTCCGCATCTTTCACCGAAGACGATGAGTCCTTGGCGTTCGCGCCTAGGCAGGCGATCGCGAGGAGGGCGGCCGCAAAAGCTAGGGAGCGCCATATGTAATGACGTTGCGCCTTGAGCATTGCCTTTCCTTTCACCCGCAAGCGTCCTTCATAGGTCGAGGCCGATCCGATGCTGCTGCATCAGATCGTATAACGTCGGTCGGCTGATCCCGAGCAGCTTTGCTGCCTTCGACAGGTTGGAGCCGGCTTGGGCAAGAGCTAACTGAAGCACTTCGCGCTCGGCGCGCGCACGCGCATCCCGAATGGTCAGCGATTGGCTGTCCTCTCCGGGTGCATTAAGACCGAGATCGGCGGCCGACAGCAACGGGCCGTCAGTCATGACGACGGCGCGTTTTATGCGGTTCTCTAGCTCGCGCACGTTTCCGGGCCACGGATGATCCCTGATCGCGGCGAGCGCAGTAGCACTGAAACCACGCGCCAAGCGGCCGTATTCGGCGGTAAACCGGTTGAGAAAAAAGCTCGCTAGTACAACCGCGTCAGCGCCGCGCTCACGCAACGAAGGGATCTGCACTGTGACCTCGTTTAGCCGGTAGTACAAATCCTCCCGAAAGCGCCCATCGGCCATCATCAAGTCGAGGTCCTGGTTCGTCGCACACACTATCCGTACATCGACCTGCACTGGATTGCGCCCGCCGATCCGCTCGACCACCTGGTCCTGCAGAAAGCGCAGCAGCTTCACCTGCATTGGCAACGGCACGTCGCCGATCTCGTCCAGGAACAAGGTCCCGCGATCGGCGCTTTCAATTCTGCCAATCGTCTGCTTGAGCGCTCCGGTGAACGCGCCCTTTTCGTGACCGAAGAGCTCGCTTTCGAGCAGCGTCTCGGGAATCGCCGCACAATTGATCGGCACAAACGGCTCGTGCGCACGGGCACTCAATTTGTGGACTGCCCGTGCGAGCAACTCTTTGCCGGTGCCGCTCTCGCCGCGCAGCAATACTGCAACGTCAGTGCGCGCCGTCTTCTCGATGCTGCGCAGCACCCTCAACATCTCCGGGCTACTCGCGATGATCCCATCGATCGGCGATGCCGCTGTTGTCTCCAGGAGCGTGCGGTTTTCGGCTTCTAGGTCGAATATCCGTTCGGCGCGCGCGACGATCAGTTTTAGCACGTCGATATCGATCGGCTTTTGGTAGAAGTCGTAAGCACCGAGCGCGATAGCCCGCAAGGCGTGTTCGCGGGTCTCGTTACCAGTCGCAATGATAACTTTGGTCGACGGTGCAATCGCGAGGATGTCGGTCAAGATCGCCAACCCCTCGGAGGCTCCGTCGGGATCGGGGGGAAGACCAAGATCGACGATGGCCACCGGCACGGGATCCTTTCTGACGAGCTCGGTGGCTTCCTGGCGCGTGCTAGCAGGAAATACCTTATGGTCCGAAAAGGCCCAGCGAAGTTGGCGCAGAAGGCCCGGATCGTCGTCGACGATCAGCAACGGTTTTGCGATAGTTGACATTCTCGTCACGTCACGGCGGAAGGCGCCGCCGGCTCTCTCTCGGGGACAAGGGGTAGAAGAATCCGCATGGTGGTACCAGCGCCCTGTTCGGAGATCACTTCGAGGTCACCGCCCGACATGCGGATCAGCTCTCTGGTCTGAAAGGCGCCGATGCCAGAGCCGCCGGATTTTGTCGAGCGGAACGGTAAGAACAGTTCGTCGCGAATAAACGTGTCGTCCATCCCTTGGCCCCGATCGACTATATCGATGACGAGGAGGGTTCGGTGCCGACGTGCAGAGATGACCACGGAATCGCCTGGGCGCGAGGCCTCGATCGCGTTCTGGGTGAGGTGGATCAGAGCGGACCTGAGGCGTTCAGGATCAATCGCCGCAACACAATCCCCGTCATCAGTGCGGGTCTCGATGGTCACCGGGCCATGGGCCAGCGCCGCCGCGACAGCGGCCACGATCGCGTGTGCGTCGGCCGAGCGCGGAGTACGCGATGCGGCCTCAACCTTGAGCTGGCTGAGGAGTTGGTTCATCCGGGCGACCGCATCCTCGATCGTTTGCAGCATATCGCGCTGAAAGTTGGGGTCATCGATGTACCGTCTCGCATTTGAGACAACCAAGCCGAGTTGGCTCGCCAAGTTTTTGATGTCGTGGACGACGAAGGCGAAGCGCTTGCTGTACTCGTTCAGCAGTTCGCTGTCGCGCAGCACCCTGGTCGATCGCTCCTCCGCGAGATAGCTGGCCGCTTGACGCCCGGCTGCGCGCAACAGATCGAAGGCCTCCCAATCGAGAGTGACCGAGTGGTTGGCGCAGTCGAGAAGGACGAAACCCACGACTTCTCTGCGATATGACAACGGCACAGCCAGCCACGCGTTTTGCGAGGCGAAATGCCACGCCTGATCAGTCGCATCAGGCGAGCGTTCTTGGATCCAACTGCCACCCCGGAAGCCCGCAATGAAGGGGTCTTCGGGAGGCAACTTCGCTTCTCGCGGAGCGGGCTGCTGCCACACGGCCGTTGGATGATAACCGATCCCGCGGCTCAACGACCACAGTACCCCCGCCGGGCTGTCGACGAATTCGGCTAAAGCGCGGATGATCCTGACCTGAAGCTCCTCCGCCTGACTTGGATCGGAGATGAGCTCGATAAATTTGAGCCACTCAATACGATAGTCGTACCGATGAGTGAAAAAGTTTCGTGAGATTAAAAATTTGAGCCGGCGGCGCAGGCTCCCTGAGGAAAGCACGGTCGCGAGCACGACAATGCTGCCGAACAGCATCGCCAGCTGCAGGACCAGCCCCCAATCCCCTCCGAATTTGCCCAACACCATCCCGACAATCGCCACGGCGAGAAGAAAGCAGCCGCTCGCCAGCAAAGTCGCGGTGTGAAACACCACTTGGCGGGATACGTGAATGTCGACCCGCCATTCTCGATTTCGCGCCATCGCCAGAGCGAGCAGGGGTGCCATGAACGCTGCCGTGATCGCGCGGCCCAAGGCGAGCCCGGGATCGACCCGGCCGCGGGTGATGAAGGCATCCGCGAACAGGAACAGCTCATAGGCGAAGAGACCACCAATAGCAAGACACAGCGGCCAAAGGTGCCACCGTCGCTGCGGTTCGGTATTGCGCCAAAGATTCTCGATCGTCAGCAGCCCAATGACACCGAACCCGATACGGACCAGCAGCTGAGATGTGTAGAAACCCGACACCGTCGAATCGAGGAAAAGCAGGTGCTCATCATTGGCCATCGCCGCGACACAAAACGCCAGTGCGCCGAACAGATAAAGCCGCCCGAGACCCGAGCCGTCACCGGCTCGTACCGTAACGAGCGCGACCGCGAACAGCAGCCACGCAGAGAGCCTGAGGCTGTCAAATAGCGCCAGACCAGGGATTGGCAGACTGACCGACGCCGCAGTTGCGGCTGCCCAGGCAACCGAGGCAAGGCAGCAACCAAGAATTGCGAGACCGGTCTTGCTGGTCCGACCCCGCAAAATCATCAACACGATCACCAGGATAAACGCGAGCGCACATCCTGCATAAACCGTTTGCGTTACGACGGTATCCAGGTTCAGCGCCTTATCTTGCCCCATAGTTCCAGAAGATCACCCGGGCAGTCTGTAACAATATCACGAGGTCCAGAAAAATACTACGATTTTTTACATAATAAAGATCATAAGTCAGCTTGATCCAAGCGTCCTCCGTCGAGGCGCCGTACGGGTAATTTACCTGCGCCCAACCGGTGATACCCGGCCTTACCCAATGGCGCTCTGAATAGTATGGGATGGCCTGGGTAAGCTCGGCAACAAAAAAGGGGCGCTCCGGGCGAGGCCCGACAAAACTCATGTCACCGCGCAACACATTAAAAATCTGCGCGAGCTCGTCGACCCGGAGTTTGCGAATGATTGCTCCGATGCGGGTAACGCGTGGATCCCTCTCGGAGGCCCAGCGAGGGCGGCCGTCTGTTTCGGCATCCACTCGCATGCTTCGGAACTTTAGAATCGTGAAAACCCGGCCGTGAAGGCCCACCCTAGCCTGATGGTAGAAGATCGGCCCAGGGCTCTCGAGCTTGATTAAGCAAGCCGTCACGACCAGGAGCGGCAGCGTCAAGAGGAGCAAACCGAGGCTGACCGCGATGTCGAATGCGCGCTTCAAGAACTCGTCGAGCGCACCACAACGAAAGCCGTCGGAGTAGAAGAGCCAACTGGGCTTAAGCGCCTCGATGTCGACCGTTCTGGTCTCGCGTTCCCA
>Ga0307479_10006083_pt1 | contig 11060 bp, 18 predicted proteins | sample atmos_gasesECM4C_FD_203743 | JGI IMG/M metagenome (GOLD analysis project Ga0307479, IMG submission 203743) | Hardwood forest soil microbial communities from Morgan-Monroe State Forest, Indiana, United States - atmos_gasesECM4C_515 | ecosystem: Environmental > Terrestrial > Soil > Temperate... | reverse complement strand
GAGGTGTGCTGATCGTATCCACAGGTGCGCTAACAGCCGCAGCCGGTGCAGCCGCGGCCGCTGCACAGTGTTCGGTGACCATTTTAACTTCGGTAACGGCAAGTCCGTTATCGGCAGTGCCCGCTTTGTGCCCGATGAGGATTACTTCCTGGCCCTGATACGCCTTGAGATCGGCACTGCTGCTAGTGATCCTTAAAATCTTGCCCGTCTTGTCTTCCGCAATGTTGTAGTTGCCTTCCGAGCCCCCCAGGCAACCTTGAATGTTGATCTGGTCGGTATTGCCGCCCGCCGCGGGAGTCTGTGCCAACCCCATCGCGACCAGCAAAGCCGGTACAACGATCAGCAGGAATACTCGCTTCATGGAATCCTCCTAGAAGTCTCGCCTTGCGGCGATCTGCATTCCGCTTGGGTTTGATTGTGCTTCCGATTTCTCTGTCGAATTCTCGCGCGTGCGGGGCCCCGGCTGGAAAACCTGGAGCATCCAAGTGAAACTACATAACCTTACTGCCTGGGAATGTGACTGTCTGTTCCAAACCGCTCACATTTAGAGAGAGGCGAGCCAGATACCGATCAGAGTATGGGGATAATTGACGTAACCAGGCGTGGGTGTTGAATAACTCGATGATGAGAAGACGTTTTGGAATCGAGTAAGGTTACTGCCAGGTTCTTTTCTCAGCTCGGCTAACAGGTAATCGCCGCAGTGGGTGGTGTGGGCTGGGGCGGGAAAGCGCGCAAGTCGCGCGATGTTCTGCGATACCGCGGCCAGGATGCTAGCGAACAGACCTCTAATCTGCGCATGCGCAAGCGCCGCGGTCCGATTTGATTTTTGAGTTTGGTTCGGCCCCCGAACAGTTCTGCGCGTCCGGTCCATCGAGGAAAGGGTCACGATTGAGTTCGAGCGTAAGCGACGGACGATGTACTGTTTGGACACCTGCACCTAGCACGAGCTACTTTTGCCGCTTAAGGGTGTTCCAAAATCCTGGACGGCGAGCAGGGTCCATCGAGGAAAACAGACCGTCCGTTCCGGTCGCCTTTTCTACGGAGCCCAACGTTTCCTCTGCAGCGCTGGCGCGCTTCTTAGTCAGTTCCTCGGAAGGTAATTCGTCCGAAAGTAGAGGGGCGACGATCCGTAGGCTCTCGATTTCGTGGCGGACACGGGCAAGGTCGGTTTCTTTCTGCTCCAAAACTTCGTAAGCACTCTTCATCCGGACTCCTTGGGAGGGTATACGATCGTTCCGGTTCGTGCAGGCTCCACGTTCTCGCCAGTTGTCGCTTTATTGTGTTGCAATATACGAGAAGCCTCTGGTACCGGACTAGTTTGGCGATCTGAGAAGGCGACGGTAAAGTCACCTCCTCGTGCCAAGAAGTGTCCTTTACGCTAGTACGGCGTGCTTTTGGAAGGTCGAGCTGACAACGTCAAACGTGTGAACCTGGGGCGTTCCCTCGATGAATCTTGCCAGGGTCTTCAACACTGTCGGGTACGTATTGGTGTTGTAAGTATCAGCATCGTTCTTGCTTTCCCACAGACTGATTGTAGTCACATCGACCCCGCCGGGGCCTGCAAGAGTGATTTCATCCTTGAAGCCATTCTGCTTACGAAGCAAGGGGAGGACTTCTTTGTCAAATGCGCGCGTGTAATCGGAGAGCATATTGGATTTCAGATGGATAGAGATATTGCGTGCAAACATTATCAACCTCCTAAGGTTGTAGTCGCTAAGATGGGACAACTTCAGATGGCTGACTTAGTTTCAGGAAACCTGAAAGAGGAGAAGATGCTCACTCGGCTTAACTGGTGCACTTAGGTGGCCCTTGGCGTCGACTCTCAACCTGTTGAATCGATACGGCGGAAAGCAGATCGGCAAGCACCATCGAGTACTTTTGGCGGCAGGCAAGCACAAACGGAGCACTGGCAGTAACGAGACAAACTGGATTGCGGCTGTCGTCTGATCAAAACCAGACACTAGACAGGTCGGGTTGCAGAGGGGAGGAGAAAATTGAAGAAATGCTCCGCCCGGAGCCATATCCGAAGGGCCCAAATCCGAATCTATAGGGTTCTCACGTAGTGCCTTTCCCAATAACAATTATGGGCACTCGCTCAGGCAACTCGCCGCGCTCTTCTCTTAGGATGCTCACGCAGGATTGTTTCGATGAGCACTTGTAATTCCGCTGCGATGTTCTTTTTGGCATTTTCGAAACTACTGCCATGGACCGTGACGGACAGGCTTTTACAGAAGCCCTTCCATCCGTCATCTTCCGGCGAGAAATCGCAGTTAATCGGTATGCTCGCGCTCACCGGCAGGCTCACCACTTGAAAAGTCATAATCACTCCACTCGAATCTTGCTTCTGCAAATCGATCATCGGGGGAAAGCGCGGTGACCGGTTTGGCATTTACGCCAAGCGTCAGGCAATCCCGGGCTCCACCCCATCTAGCTGCCGAGACCGGACTCGTTTGCCTCGCCAGGTGGGTTCACGACTGCGTCAGGGGCGCCACCCTCATCATCCATGCGGGACACAGCCTCTTCGTCTAAATGTTGCTGAGTAGATGAAAAGGATTCTGCACTCTTCTCTCTGCGCCAGGAAATGCTTAGCAACATTGCACTCTCTTCCAAGGCTTCGATGTCGTGTAGTACTCCACAGTCGAGCACTAGCAGATGACCGGACGACACATCCACCGTTCGATCGGCCAAGTGTATACGGACCTGTCCCTTCAACTCTTGGATGGAGATCCTTCCCTCTGCTCTGTGCTGGCGCATTCGCGTGCCACCCTTCATCATAATTAGGACGATCCGGAAATCTGGATATTTCGCCAGCGTTTTGGAACTACGCCCAGTTTCCCGCTGCCAGGAGTCTTCTTGCCGCAGTTGCTGCAGCTCTCGTTCTAAGTCGATGTGCAAGAGAGGTTCCGCCAATCCGGGCAATCGATTCAACACCTCAATGCCATCGCCCGGATGGCAGACGCTGAGATTTGTTGCCATGATGAACACCTTCCGCTAGAGCAGTCTGTGCATCTCGGACGTGATTAGCCGCGCCAACGAGAGTATCCCCAGCTCCCGCCACCGAGCAAAAACGGCACCAAAAGAACAATCAATACGGTTTCCATGTGGGAACCTCATTTGTAAGAGGAAGCTGGACTGGCCTTTGTAACGGCCATCTCATTTCTTCACTACAACTCATGGTATAAGTGGCAAGGACGTATGTCTGAGCAGATTGGACCACATAAGCGCTCGATTCGTTCGGCCCGCCATCCTGGATTGTGATTAGATTTGCGCTGTCGGCGTCCAATTGCCAGAACTGTGCAGTTCAGACCAGCCCGACAATTCTTTCCGCGCCTACGCTGTATTTATCGAGGTGATGAGCCCTCGCAGCGAGGGGCGGTGCTTGCCTCTCGGAAAGAGAACCCTCGAATATGAACCATATCGCCAACAAGCCGATACCTAAATTGCGTAAAGCTCCCCAACCGCCCCTGGCACACGCCGGAGCGGCCCCTGACTCAGACCGTGCCAAGAAGCCACCGCTCGCGGAGGCGGCTACCACCGACCAGGTGTTGAATCCCGGAGATCGCGTCGAGGGTTTGGGCAACTTCGGAAAGCCGACTGGAGCATTCGGCACAGTTGAGCAAGCTAACGAAGATGACGCGATCGTCAAGTGGGATGATGACGGTCGTGTGAGACTCCACCGACCGTCGCTCAAGAAGGTGTAGCCCGCAACAAGGCTGACCGATCTGGGAAGTTCTCAGACCAAACCGTAAGTTTTCGGAGACGTACTTTGGGAGATTCAACTACGCCAGCTGCGACACAGTTCTCATCCTGCGATAGTCCGACTTGGACACCATGAAATGACTGCTCACAATTGCACATTCTTGCGAAACACCAGGGGGAAAAGAGGTACCGCCGACCGGCACGGTGGTGAATCTTCCACGTCCGTTGATAGCAATCAGGTCACGCTGGACAACCTGCAACCAACAATGCTTCCGCTCTACCGTTCTCGGATGTAGCACAGGCAACGATGTCACATACTTCTTCGCCTTCACAGTGATATTGCGTCAACAATCGGGCAAGGAGCCGTCCCTAAAAAGTTGCGGGCCACGACGCGTACATGATGTGAGCGATCTTGACCAGACAGGTCGGACTTAGGTCGGTAGCATTAACCTATAGAGTTGGTTACATGTCAGATGAAACATTAACTTGTAACCTGCTCCCGCCATCGAATGGTTGAGCCGCGGAGTAGGACCATGACGTACGTGATGACCAAACCGTGCCCCATCTGCAAAAGACAATTGACCAAGCAACTGCCTACCGAAACCGTAACCTGCTGGTGCGGTAAGCATGTTTGGCAGGGTTAGATCCAGCGAGAGGCCATCGCCGATTTGATCCTCACGCAATCGATCTGCGCTCGGAGATCGAGTCAGTCCGGAGCGTTGAGAAAAGGAGATTCCCATGTTGCTGATCTTGCTCATTATTATCCTGGTGCTCGCCTTCGGCGGTGGTGGTGGCTATTACGGATATCAGAGATGGGGAACGGGAGGAGGCGTGGGAATCTTCGGGCTCGTCCTGATCATTCTGTTGCTTTTGTACGTGTTCGGCGGAATGCATCGTATGCCTTATTGACGCTCAGAGTAGTTTGGAGCTGAACGCCTCTGAGGCATCGACCGTCGCATTCCGTGATGGACGGCGAAGCACGGCAGAAAATGTGCACCTAGCGCATTCCGATTGTGCATGCTTGATGGGTGGCAAACACCAGGTCAAACTGTCCACTCGTTCTTGTCGCGAACAGCACTCCCAAATAATGGCGTTTACTCTGATACGGTGATAGGGGTTATCCTTTTCAGAATACCGGAGGCTAGGATGAGCCTTTTTCGTGTTACTGCCCTTCTTGTCATGTGTGGCATCGCCCTCTCTGCGGTCGGGAAATCTGGAACGCCACAGAACTCAGCAACCAAGCAAGTTACCAAGCCGGATGACATCGCCAAGTCCATCGCGGAGAGCGTCAGCGGCACGCTCCAGTTCGCGGAAGGGAACTTTCTCGGCCTAGCTGAAGCCATGCCTGAGGATAAGTATTCCTACATCCCCGCAGGTGGCAATTTCGATGGCGTCCGCAGCTTCGGCGAACAGGTGAAGCACGTCGCCTGCGCCCAGTTCGCCTTCTTCAATGAATTTGAGGGCAAGAAACCGCCTGAGGACTGCGAAAAGGGTGGGCACGATCCGGCGAAAACCAAAACTGAGTTGATTAGGTATCTCAAGGACTCCTTCGACTACTCGAACCGCGTCCTCGCCACGCTCACGGCGAACAATGCGCTCGACCGTGTTGAAGGCCGCTATGCCGGGCCGAACACCAAACTTGGTATCTCGGTCATTGCGGTCTGGCACATTACGGACCATTACGGACAGCTAGTCGCGTACCTGCGCTTGAACGGTATCGTTCCACCGTTCACACAGAAATACGGGGTGAAGGTTCGGTGAGTCGTTGTTCGATGCCGATCCCGACATCCCCATCCTGAAGCAAGCCAAAGCCGAGCACACGAGGTTGCAATAGCCTGCCTTGAAAAGGTTCCTGTTCTTGCCGATAATCGGACTCGCCCATGCCAAAGCGCACAATTAACTTCGACGCGGTGCGCAAGATCGGCTTGGCATTGCCCCGCGTAGAAGAAAGCACAGCCTACGGGTCGCCCGCGCTCAAGGTTCATGGAAAATTTTTGGCATGTGTGCCTTCTCATCGTTCGGCTGAGCCGGGTTCACTTGTGGTTCGCATTGACTTCGACAACCGCGCCGAACTGCTCGCAGCGGCTCCCGATGTTTACTACGTGACCGACCACTATCTCAACTACAACGCCGTGTTGGTTCGTCTGTCCCGCGTCACGTCCGATGTCCTGCGGGACTTGCTCGGCATGGCTCACAAATTTGTGACCGCAAGGAGGCGACGATGAAGCGAGAACGTGCACTCAAGATCGTGCTTGTAGTCGTGGGAGTGCTTTTTTGCGCTGCCCTTTATCCGCTAGTTCTGATGGTGAAGCAAGACCCCGCGCTGGCGATGATGATGAGTCTTTACGCAACGCTCGGAGTCTTCTTACTGCTTGCGTCCCGCAATCCATCGGCGCACCGTAGCCTGATCGCCTTTGCGGCGTGGTCGAGCTTCGCGCACGCAGCGGTAATGTCCTTCCAAGCGTTACTCAACATGATCGCTCGCAGAGAACTGATCGGGTCGGCTGTGTTCGCTGTGATCGGCATAGCTCTGGTCGCTCTGGCCCCGGCAAAGAAGTCAGTGGAGCGAGCCTCTGCTGTGATGGCGCAGGTCGGCAGTTAGAACCAAGACCCCATGAATGCCGCAGCCATCACAATCATCGCTATCGCCGCCACGGGCGTGCTCATGATGCGGTTCCGTAAGCGATGGCTGGCGAAGATCAACATTGCCTTCACTAATCGGATCACCGGGTTGTTCGCAGGCTGGCTTCCGGGTTTCGGCATCCTTACGCATCTAGGTCGGAAATCAGGCAGGGTCTACCGGACGCCAGTGAATGTTTTTCGAGCGTCGAGCGGCTTCATCATCGCGCTCACCTACAGCAACCAGTCGGAATGGGTGAAGAACGTTCTCGCGGCGGGCGGTTGCGAATTGAGAACTCGCGGGAAGCGGTATGAGCTTTCCGCCCCGCATGTGGTGCATGATCCTACGCGGCGGCAGTTTCCCATTCCGGTGCGGCTCGTACTCAGGCTCGTAGGCGCGGATGAGTACATGGAACTCGCCGCTCACTAGGACAGGCAAATTGCACACGGCTTCGCGAACATCCATCTTGGTTGGTTTCCTCTTTCTTTGCTCAGTGTTCGCCATCTCGCAGGCAGCAGAGAAGGAGCCCTCCGCTGTCCTTGAACTTGGAGCCGCTGCTGACCGAAGCCTCACGGAGGCTCAATCGAGCTTTGGCCCCACAGTCGCAGTAGAGGTCACGCCGATAGAGAACTGGCTTGAACTTGAAGCTGGTGTAACACCTTTGTTTCGACGTCACTCGACAGAGTGGAGTGTCGATTTTCTCTTCAAGAAGCCTTGGACTCTTTCGGAGAAAAAGGAGTTTATGCTCGGCGTCGGCCCGGAGTGGCTTCACACGAACGCATACGGAGTCAAAACAAACTCCGTGGCAGTCGAAGTCGCCCCCGACTTTATGTTTTGGTCATCAAAAAAGCACAGATTTGGCTGGTATCTCGAACCGAGCTACGAATATAAGTTCGGGAGCGGGCATGAACACTCGCTCGCTATAAGCGGCGGTCTTCTGATCGGGATTTTTTAGAGCTTCTCCGCTATCGCAATTTGCGGCTGCGCCCAACCTTGATCCGCGCTGCCCGCGTCCTGCCGTCAACGCCGCCTTACTCTCTGGTTTATGATGTCTGCGCGAACGAGGAGGATCACAATGGCAGATCGACGTGCAGCCACAAAGAAGGCAGCGAGAACAAGAAAGCTCAGAGCAGCAGGCAAGAAGGCGGCACGGACTCGACGCTTAAGGGCGGCTGGCAAAAAAGCAGCCCTCACTAGAAAGCGACGAGCAGCGGCACGTAAAGCGGCAGCGACTCGGAAGCAACAGAAAGAGAGTGCATCCGCATCCATGCCTGCGGCTCAGCCAAGTCCAGCGCCACAGCCAACAACCGGGCAGGACACGATTCAGCAGTGATTCGAGATCCTTGCGCCTCCGTGTTGGATCGCGAGCTTGAAGAGGAGAAGAAGTCCAGCGACTCGGAGCGCATCCGCTGCCCGCTCTGCGGCTGGTCGCCACGGAAAGAAGACAAGTGGTTCTGTGCGTGCGGCAATGTGTGGAATACGTTCGACACCGGAGGCGTCTGCCCCGCGTGTCTTCACCAGTGGTCTGAGACCCAGTGCCTATCGTGTAGCCGATGGTCGCCGCATTCGGATTGGTACGCCCATTCGTGAGGACGACGACGTATCGAACGAGTGCGGCGAAGCAGTGCTAGAATCGCTCGCCGGGAGCACTGCGATGCCATTCATAGATACCAGCACCCTCGAAGTCATTGAGCGTCTGCCCGGCTGGCACGGACGCTATTTTCACTCGCCCAGCATGACTTTCGCCCACTACGACTTCAAGAGCGGCTCGTCGATCCACGAACATTTCCATCCGCAGGAAGAGGTCTATGAGGTCATCGAAGGCGAACTCGAACTGACCATCGACGGTGTGAAGCAGGTTGCTCGACCGGGTCTAGTGGGGATCGTGCCGAGCAACGTCCGCCACTCGGTCAAAGCTTTGACCGATGGTCGCGCCATCATCGTTGACTACCCGTTGAGGACAGATGCGGGCGAGAGGCACTCTTAGCGCTGAAATTCAGGGAAGTCGTGGTTTGGGAAAATGAAGCATCGGATCGTTCACACGCTTCAGAAATACTTGCTGAACCCGCCAATCAAGCTCGCCCTTGCGGTGGGTCTCCCGCTACCCGGATACGCGTTGCTCGAAACGAAAGGACGGAAGACGGGGAAGCCACGACGCACACCAGTGGGCGAGGGACGAATCGGAAGTCAGTTTTGGCTAGTGGCAGAGCACGGCATGAAGGCGGGATACGTCCGCAACATTGAACGTGATCCGCGTGTACGACTGAAACTGCGCGAGGGGTTTAGGACTCGATGGCACAGTGGCATTGCGCATCTGCTCTCCGATGATGATCCCCGTGAGCGTCAACGCTGGCTGGCTAATCAGTTACCGAGCAGCGCCGGGAATTCGCGTGCGGTGCGTCTCTTCGGGACGCAACTCCTCACCATTCGGATTGATTTGGACGGCTAAATCCTCAGGCTTCGCGGTTACAGTGATTTCTTATGTAGCTTTTTCCACCGGAAGCCCAGATTCCATCCACCCCTGCTTCCCTCCGGGATAGTGCGCCACATTCTTATAGCCCATCGCCGCCAATTCACGGGCGGCGTATTCGCTGGCGTGTCAATGATTGTTCGTGCAGTAGGTGATGATCTCCGCGTCCTTTTTGGGCAACAACTGCGGAGCGAGTTCCTTGATGCGTTCGGGCGGGATGTTCAACGCACCGGGAATGTGCGCTTCGCGATACCGTTCGGGCGCGAGCGTCTCGACCACCGTGACTTGTTTCTGGTCAACTTTGGATTTCAGGTTTTTGGTCGAAATTGTGCTGTCCATTTTGATCTCCTCGGAAAACACTCAAGTTCGATGCGCGAAGCGGTCTCCCCGATTCGTGTTCGAAATTCCTGCGGTAGTCTAGGTCTCGATTTGGGGCAGTCGGAGTACCGGAGGCTCGGTTCGGCAACAGACACCATACCGCTGCCACAGCCGAAACCACGGGCTGTGAGCGAGCATTTCGTCATGCCTTCGATTTGCATCAGAGATGTCGCTTGCGCTGAGTGGTCTAATGTCCGGCGCTTCGAACATTTCCTGTAGCTGCTCGATGTCGTCAATAATGCGTTCAACGTCCATTCCGTCTCAATATCCAACATAAGCACTGCAATGGTCAAACGGAAGCGGTCGCGAGGTGCTGAGTCGGGGTCACCACCGCGAGACCTCTCGACGTCTTCAGCAAGCACACCGTCGATGTTTGAGCACCTGTCAATTTTGACAGAGGCGACTCCAGTTCTCACGGTATTGGATGTCTCCTTCGGTCACAACACAATTACCTCAGGTGTCAGTGCGGCTCTGGCTGCTAAGCCGGGGAAAAGAGGTATATGATTGGATCACTTCTTTCGTACCAGTCCCCCAGCCGGAATGGTTGCAGATTTGTCCATGCGCGTGCGCAACGACATGAGATGCGGAGCATGGGATTCTGAATCCAATCAGCAACTAAAACCCAGAGTCGGGTTTAGATGCTGGTGAGGGGGCAAATTGGAAACATCATCAAGCCGGGTTCTTGTGGTCGAGGATTCGGAACCTTTTCGGCGATTCATCTGTTCAATGCTGGGGAAAAGACCCGAATTGCAGATCATCGGGGAGGTCTCGGACGGTCTAAAAGCGGTTCACAAAGCCCAAGAACTACAACCGGACTTGATACTCCTCGACATCGGACTTCCAACACTGAATGGAATCGACGCTGCGCGACGAATTCGTAAGGTAGCCCCCCACTCCAAAATACTCTTCGTGAGCCAAGAATCCTCTACCGACGTCGCGCAGGAAGCTCTGGACTTGGGGGCACTGGGATACGTTGTCAAGGCATGTGCCGGAAGAGAGCTATTGGTTGCTGTGGAAGCTCTGCGTCAGGGCAGGCAGTTTGTCAGTGCCGGATTGGCAGGTCACGTTCTCCCCGAACTTTGTGACAGTCAAGTCAAGCAAACCTCTCCACTTTGATCTCATTGCTACGGGAAGCAACAGACTAAAAGGTCTTTTCGAGTGTTCTTATCCAGCGGCACCGATGGAATCGCTTCCCAAACGGAGAGGAATACAAGCGTGGATGGTCGTACCACGTTTAGCTTGCGAGTCGATTGAAAGCGTTCCCTTCACCAGTTTCAGTCGCTCCCGCATGTGGTTAAGACCAAGCCCTCCAGCCTTCCTCGCCATTTTGAGGTTAAAGCCCACGCCGCAATCACTGACCGTTAGATGAATCTCATTCGACTTTGCATTCAACTGCACATCGAAGGTCCGCACCCCGCTATGCTCGACCGCATTTTGCAGGGCTGCCTGTAGCACGCGGAAAAGGCAAAGAGAAATGTCCAGCGGCACGAAGTTGGGTAAACCGTGGCTCCTGAAGTCAATCTCCACCCTTTTCTGCTCACGGAGGTCTTTGCAGAAGCTTTTCATGACCCCTGCGATACCAAGATATTCCAGCCTTGGGGAGTAGAGTTCGTGTGCCAACGTTTTGACATCCGTCAATATCTCTAGGCTCTGCTTCAGTACGCCATCAATCCGGGTAGCCATCTCAGCCCGGTCGAGCGAGTCTGCTTTGAGTTGTTCGATCTCAATAACCAGCAAAGTGACATTTTGACCAATGCCTTCGTGAAGGTCTTTCGCGATCCGCTGGCGCTCGTGTTCCTCTGCTTCAATCGCCTTGTAGCTCACGCTAGAAAACGCCTCTTCCGCCTGCTTTCGCACTCTGGATACTAGACTGGCGATGATGAATGATGTGAC
>Ga0307479_10006082_pt1 | contig 11061 bp, 10 predicted proteins | sample atmos_gasesECM4C_FD_203743 | JGI IMG/M metagenome (GOLD analysis project Ga0307479, IMG submission 203743) | Hardwood forest soil microbial communities from Morgan-Monroe State Forest, Indiana, United States - atmos_gasesECM4C_515 | ecosystem: Environmental > Terrestrial > Soil > Temperate... | reverse complement strand
TAGTGGTCCTGCATGGCGGCGAAGCGGGTCCAACCGTGCCGGTCCGCGAGGTAGAGCGACTTGGCGAGCTGCCAGGCGTACATACTCGAGGCGCCGAGGTAGCGGGCCTTCCCCGCCCGCACCACGTCGTGGAGCGCTTCGAGGGTCTCCTCGATCGGCGTCGAGGGGTCCCAGCGATGGACCTGGTACAGGTCGACGTAGTCCGTGCCCAGCCGGCGCAGGGAGCCGTCGATGGCGTCCATGATGTGCTTGCGCGACAGGCCGCGGTCGTTGGGACCATCGCCCATCGGGAAGAAGACCTTGGTGGCGACGACCACCTGGTCGCGCTGGGTGAAGTCGCCGAGCGCCCGCCCCAGCACCTCTTCGCTGGCGCCGCGCGAGTACATGTCGGCGGTGTCGAAGAAGTTGATGCCCAGCTCGAGCGCGCGGCGGATGAACGGCCGGCTCTCGTCCTCCGGCAGCACCCAGTCGCGCCAGTCGCGGCTGCCGTAGCTCATGCACCCCAGGCAGAGACGCGACACCTTGAGGCCGGTGCGGCCCAGGTTCACGTAGTCCATGAGGGGCGGCTCTCCTATCCGCGCCGCTCAGCGCTGGGCGCCGTCGCCGCCGCCGCCCAGTGCGCCGCGGATCCGCGCGACGGCGCCGTCGAGCGTCGCGACCGCCCGCGAGCTGCCCTCGCGCAGCTGCGCATCGAGGCGCTGCAGCTCGTCGTCGACCGCCTGCCAGCGTGCCCGCGCCGCCGCCTCGGCATCGCCGAAGGCGCGCGCCAGGTCGCGCCGCACCGAGTCGACCTCCTGCCGCGCCAGGGCGTAGTCGCGGTTGGCCTCCACCTCGGTCCTCCGCGCCAGCAGCCGCGCCTCCGCCTCGGTCAGGGCGGCCCGCTGCTCCACCTCCCGCTTGCCGCGCCAGAGCGCGTCGTGCGCCGGCCCGGGCGGTTGCCCAACGACTACGGGCGCGGCGCCGCCGCCGTGCAGCAGGTCCTGCAGCCGGCCGCCGGTGCGCCGGTACGCCGACCAGGCGAGCAGCAGCGCCGCCGCCGCCAGCAGCAGCGCCACCCACGCCGCGCAACCGACGCTCGCCGAACCTCGACTTCCTCTCATCGCCATGTCGGACCCTCCCGCATGCGCCTGCCGCCGTCCGCCGCCGCTGCCGCCCCCATCCCGCCCCGAGCGGCCCCCCTGCATCGAGCATCCCCCATGCTGCCCCGCGCGGCCCCCGTCCCGCATCGGGCAGCCCCCATCTTATGATTCCCGTGGTCGCCGCGGGCGCGTGCGCCTCGAGATCTCCTGAGCGGCGGCGCGGCGGGGCGCCGGCAGGACCGCCATGGCGCCGTCACCGCGGGCACTCCCGGCCGCTGTCCACCGGCGCGCCGTCCTACGCACTAGAATCTCGGACGCCGAACTCCTGGCCGGCAGGCCTCCGGGCCGCGCCCCCACCAGGCGTCGACGCAGGCTGAGAAGGAAAAAAAAGAGGAGATGCCATGAGCACCGCCACGGCCCCCGTCGAGACCCTGCCGTTTCAAGCCGAGACCCGGCAGCTGCTGGACATCATGATCCACTCGCTGTACTCGAACAAGGAGATCTTCCTGCGCGAGCTGATCTCGAACGCCTCGGATGCCCTCGACCGGTTGCGTTTCGAGGCGGTCACCCAGCCCGAGCTGATGGCGGGCGACGAGAAGCTCGAGATCCGCCTCGAGGCCGACCGCGAGCAGCGCACCTTGACCGTGCGCGACAACGGCATCGGCATGAGCCGCGGCGAGGTGATCGCCGACATCGGCACCATCGCCAAGTCGGGCACCCGCGAGCTGGTCGAGCGTTTGCAGCAAGGCGAATCGAAGCAGGCCATCGCCGAGATGATCGGCCAGTTCGGCGTCGGCTTCTACTCCTCGTTCATGGCCGCCGACCGCGTCGTGCTGGTGACGCGCCGGGCCGGGGCCTCCACCGCCACCCGCTGGGAGTCCACCGGCGACGGCACCTACCAGGTCTCGGAGGTCGATCCCGAGCAGCTGCCGGGGCGCGGCACCTCCATCACCCTGCACTTGAAGCCCGAGGACCGCGACAACGGCGTCGAGGACTGGAGCGACCGGTGGGTGATCAGCCGCATCGTCCGGCGCTACTCGGACTTCGTCTCCTACCCGATCATCCTCACCGCCGAGAAGGACCCCGAGATCGAGGACCTGGCCAAGGAGAAGGAGACCGGCGAGAAGCCGCGGATGCCGCTCGAGGAGAAGGTCCTCAACTCGATGAAGCCCATCTGGACGCGGCCGCAGGCGGAGGTCAAGGCCGAGGAGTACAACGAGTTCTACCGCCACATCGCGCACGACTGGACCGAGCCGCTCAAGGTGATCTCCTTCAAGGCGGAGGGGCGCATCGAGTACCAGGCGCTGCTGTTCCTGCCGGCGCAGGCGCCGTACGACCTCTACTACGTGGCCTCGAAGCCCGGCCTGCAGCTGTACGTCAAGCGCATCCAGATCCTCGAGAAGTGCGAGGACCTGCTGCCCCACTACCTGCGCTTCGTGCGCGGCGTCGTCGACTCGCCGGACCTCGCGCTCAACGTCTCGCGCGAGATGCTGCAGCAGGACCGCCACATCACGATGATGCGCAAGGGGCTGACGAAGAAGGTGCTCGACACCCTGGACGGCATGCGCCATGAGGAGGGCAAGGAGGGCAAAGAGGGCGAGGAGGGCAAGGAGGGCAAGGAGGGCGAAACCTACTTGAAGTTCTGGAAGGAGTTCGGCCGCGCCATCAAGGAGGGAGTCAGCGCCGACTACGAGAACAAGGACCGGCTGCTCGAGCTGCTGCTCTTCCAGTCGTCGCACGACCCCGAGAAGCTCACCTCGCTCAAGGATTACGTGTCGCGGATGAAGGACGGGCAGGGCGAGATCTTCTATCTCACCGGCGAGTCGCGCTCGCAGGTCGAGAGCTCGCCCCATCTCGAGGCGTTCAAGGAGAAGGGCTACGAGGTGCTGTACCTGGTGGACACGGTCGACGAGCTGCTCACTCAGTCGCTCACCGAGTATGCCGGCAAGCGCCTGAAGTCGGTGGGCAAGGGCACGGTCTCGCTCGGCAGCGAGGAGGAGAAGAAGCAGGCCGAGGAGGCGCTCAAGGCGAAGGAGGAGGAGCTCAAGCCGCTGCTCGAGCTGCTGCAGCAGAAGCTCGACGAGCACGTCAAGCAGGTGCGCCTGACCAGCCGCCTCACCGCCTCCCCCGTCTGCCTGGTCGGCGCCGAGCACGACTACAGCCCGCAGCTCGAGAAGCTGCTGCAGAAAGGCAAGGGCGGCGGCCCCAGGCAGCGCCGGATCATGGAGCTCAACCCGGCGCACCGCATCCTGGCCGGCCTCAAGGAGCGGTTCGACCACAGTCCGGACGATCCGCTGATCGCCGAGTACGCCGACCTGCTGCTGGGGTACGGGCTGCTCGCCGAAGGCTCGGAGCTGCCGGACACCGCGCGCTTCAATCACGCCGTCGCCGAGCTGATGGCGCGCGGGCTCTGAGTTGGAGCGGCCGGTGGGGGGCCGCCCTCCTGGAAAAGCCCTCCGGGGAATGGCGCCTGGCCATCACCGGTCAGGCGGCGGCCACCTGGCCATCGCCGGCCATGTGGCTCTTGTCTTAGCCTCCCGAGGATGCTTGCGGAGGCAGGCGTGACGTCAGGGCACCATGGCGACGGCGGCGATCTCCTCGACCTCGTCCAGCTCGCCGGCGTCGTCGATCTGGATCGCCCGTTGCGCGGCCGAGGGCGAGGCCAGGCCGGCACCGATCTCCGGGGCCTGGGCGGCCGAGCCGGAGCCGGCGGCCGCGAGTGCGGCGACCGTGCCGAAGCGCCGCTCGCGGCGCCGGAACTCGCGCACCGCGTCCTCGAGGTCGGCGGCGCCGAAGTCCGGCCACATGCGATCGGTGAATATCAGCTCGGCGTAGGCGCACTCCCAGAGCAGGAAGTCCGAGAGGCGCTTCTCGCCGCCGGTGCGGATCAGCAGGTCGACGTCGTGAGCGCGGTGCTCGGGAGAGTCGGCGACCAGCCGCGAGAACTCCTCCCGCGAAAGCTCGCGCAGCGAACGGAGATCGCGCGCGGCGCGGGCGTCGCCGCCGTTGTTGCCGTCGCCGTTGCCGTTGCCGTTGCCGTCGCCGGCGGCGGGGCGCGGGGCGCCGGCCTGCCGGGGCGCGTCGCCGCGGTACAGGCGTTGGGCGGCGCGCAGGATGGCGTCGCGGGCGGAGTAGTCGACGGCGATGCGCAGCCAGAGCTTGCCGCCCTTCGCCGTGGCCACCTCGGCCGCCTCGATACCGCGGACCAGCGACGCGGCGAGGCGGTCGCGCCGGCCGATCACCTGCACGCGCACGCCGTTCTCGACGCAGCGCCCGGTCTCGGCCATGAGGTAGCGGCGCAGCAGGCGCATCAGGGCGCCGACCTCCTCGGGCGGGCGCCGCCAGTTGTCCGAGGAGAAAGCGTAGAGGGTCAGGACGTCGATGCCCAGGTCCGGCGCCGCCTCGACCGTGCGGCGCACCGCATCGGCGCCCGCCAGGTGTCCCGCGGTGCGCGACTTGCCGCGGGCCACCGCCCAGCGGCCGTTGCCGTCCATGATGATGGCGGCGTGGAGCCCGTTCACCGCCCTCCTCCCACCGCCGCGCGCGCCGCGGCCTCGACCAGCGTCTCGTGGGCCATCGCCCATCCCTCCTCGAGCTCGAACCAGGTTGCGTGAAGCCGTCGCTACATTCGCTACGTGCGTCACATTCGGCGCATTCGTCACATCGATCGAAGCCGTCTCAAGTTCCGTCGCGGGTGGCATGGATGATCGCTTCCATGTGATCCAGGTAGCGCTCCAGCGCGCGCTTGCCGGCGGCGGTGAGGCGGTACTCGGTCTTCGGCAGCCGGCCGACGAACGACTTGTCGCAGCGGATGTAGCCGGCCTCCTCGAGCTTGCGCGCGTGCACGCTCAGATTGCCGTCGGTCGTGCGCAGCAGGCTCTTGAGGTCGTTGAAGCTCAGCCGCTCGTTGACCGCCAGCGCCGAGACGATGCCGAGCCGCAGGCGCTCGTGAATGAGGCGGTCGAGGTCGAGCGCGGCGCCGGTGCCGATCGGCGGCGCGGCGGCGCCACCGGCGTGCCCGGCGCCGCCGGCGACCGGCTCGCGTCCGGCGCCGCGGGCGGGTTGCATCGAGCGCTCGGCGGCGAGCTCGTCGGCGGCGCCCGGACCGCTGCCGGTATCGTTCGGCAGCGGCGGCATCGGATGGCGCTTGGCGGTCTTGGCCATCCTCAGCCCCCGTGACGCCTGGCGATGAAGAGGCCGAAGAGCAGGTTGAGGCCGCCGAAGCCCGCGGCCAGGAAGACGTCGCCCCAGGCCGGCGGGGCGAACAGCGCCGCGGCGCCCAGCGCCATGAAGCCCAGGCCCATCACCGGCACGATGCGCACCGAGAAGGCGCCGCCGGTGACCACGGCGGTGCCGTAGAGCAGGAGCCACAAGCCCGGCAGCAGCGCGCGCTCGCCGGCGGCGAACAGCGCGTAGGAGAGCAGCGCGCCCGCGGCCAGCGGCGGCACCAGGCCGAGGGCGAACCGGCGCCCCGGCCGCGACGTCAGGCTGAGGCGGGCCTGCCGCGCTTTCCACACCACCGCGCCGCCGGTGATCACGGCCGCGATCAGCGCCTCGCCCAGCCAGGTGACCAGCCAGGCCTGGGCCGTGGACTGGCGCGATGCCAGCCAGGCCGCGGCCAGCGCCGTCAGCCCGACGGCGATCTCGCCGACCCCGGAGACGGCGGTGAAGTAGACCGCCTCCTCCATGGTCTGGCGGATGAACCGCAGGTTGTCCATCGCCCGCAGGTGCAGCGCGGGCGTCTCCGTGGCCGCGGTCAGCTTGGAGCGCGCGGGGCGGTTGCGGGCGGGGGTCGGCAAGGTCACGGCGCAACTCTACCGGCCGCCCGACCTCCCGTCAAGTACTTTGCGTCACAAAGTCAATTGACCGGGCGGCGGGCGGCCGTTGAGCAGTGCCGGAGTGAACTTCCACTGGCGGACCGCCACGACGGCTTCCTGGTCGAGCCCCAGCAGCAGCGCCGGCGGCGCTACCGCCGGCCCGCCACGGTGCGGCCGATGCGCGCCTGCCGGTGAGTGCGCGGCGCCGATACCGGCGCCAGGACGGCCAACGCCTCCATCGCCTGGACCAGCTCCGGGCGGGCTAGCCGGTAGAGGTGAAAGCGGCCCTGCCGCCGTAGGCCGACGAAGCCGGCCGCGCTCAGCTTGGCCAGATGGACGCTGGCGGTCCCCGCCGTGACTCCCGCGACCATGGCCAGCTCGCCGGCTGCGACCTCTCGCCCGTCCGACAGCGCCAAGAGGATTGCCACCCGCGCCGGATCGGCGAGCAGGGAAGCAACCGGCGAGATGGCGACATCGGCAAGCACGCTTCGATGCTAGCAGAACCATCCGCCGGTTACGCTGCGACGCCGACGGCTAGGGCGTCTTCAGCTCGAAGAGGATGGCGTGGAGCCGGGTCTTGCCGACGTTCTCGGTACGGTGGATGCCGGGCGGACGGTCGAGGGTGTCGCCGGTCTTGAATTCGACGTCGCTGCTCTTGCCGTCGGGGGTGGTGATGCGCAACGTGCCCCCGTTCAGCACGTACGTGACGAAGGGGGGGTGGAAGTGCCAATCCTCCTTGTCGCCGGGATTGCTCATGAATTCCAGAACACGGACGCGGTCGTTCTCGAGCCTCACCTTGACGACCTTCGGCGTCACCGCGACCGCGTCCTTCGCAGCGGATGGCGTCATCACGAGCGGTCTCCGCTGCAGCGGAGACCGAGGCAAGCCTGAGCAGGCCTCTTGAACCCGTCGCGCTGGAAGGGATCGACCTGGTAGCGGATAAAGCAGGTCATTTTCATCGACGTCCTCCTTGCGTCCAGTAGGGCCGGTCGGTGGCGGTAGGCCGTTCGCGCCGCTTGGAGCGGAGCGCCATGCACCTCCGGCGGGAATAGCCTAACGGGTAGATAGTTGTACTAGCATCAAAGTGTGCTTGCCGGTACCGCCATCTCTCCGGTCGCTTCCCTGCTCGCCGATCCGGTGCGGGTGGCAATCCTCTTGGCGCTGTCGGACGGGCGAGAGGTCGCGGCCGGCGAATTGGCCAGGGTCGCGGGGGTCACCGCCGCAAACGCCAGCGCCCATCTGGCCAAGCTGAGAGTGGCCGGCATCGTCGGCCTACGGCGGCAGGGTCGCAATCATCTCTACCGGCTCGCACGGCCGCAGCTGGTGCAGGCGATGGAGGCACTGGCCGCCCTGGCGCCGGAGTCAGCGCCTCGCACTCACCGGCAGGCGCGCATCGGCCGTGCCGTGCGCGCCGGGCGCACTTGCTACGACCACCTGGCCGGCCGGCTGGGGGTTGGCCTCGCCCGCGCTTTCCTCGACCGCGGCGCGGTGCGCTTGGCTGACGGACAGTTCGAGGTTACGCCCGCAGGGGAGTGTCTGCTGGGCGAGCTCGGCGTCGACCTGGCGGCGGCGCGCGCGCAACGCCGCGCCTTCGCCCCCGCCTGCTTCGACTGGAGCGAGCGGGCGCCGCACATCGCCGGCGCCCTCGGCGCGGCGCTGCTCACTCGCCTCTTCGACTGGGGCTGGATCGAGCGCACGCCGGCGAGCCGTGCGGTCCAAGTCACTCTTGCCGGCCGCCGCGGCCTCTACCGCACTCTCGGCATCGCCGGCTGATTCCCGGAGACTCTCGGTCGCTTCTCGCGCGCTATGGATGGCGCGCCCGCCTGTCCGTCGCCCGGCAGGGTGCTGGTCACCCGCGAGGAGCTGCGGCCTCGTATCTCGTCAGGCGGGGCGGGCGGCCGCGAGGCGCTGCTTGGCCATCGCGGCCACCATCGAGACCATGCCCATCAGCCCCATCGACTTGCCCATCGACAGCTCGCGGCCGAACACCCGGTAGATGAGGTCCTGCGGCACGGCGGCCACCTGGGCGAGCGGCGCCCCCGAGAGCCCCTCGTCGAGGATCACCGCCAGCGACTTGGCGGAGATGCCCTGTGGGTTCTCGACCGCGAAATGGAAGTCGAGGGTGCCGTCCGGCCGCTCCTCCCCCCACACGTAGGCTTGCGACTCGCAGGCGGGCACCAGGTGGTCGGGTGAGAAGGGCCGCCGGGCGATGCGCGGCGGCACCTCCTCGAAGCGGTCGGCGATGTCGATCAGCAGCTGGATGCGCTCGCTCCGGTCGGGGACCAGGTCGAGCAGCTCCAGCGTCTCCTCGAGCTTCTCGGGCATCTCGGCCATCTCGGGCATGGTCTATCTTCGCTCCCGGCCCGGGTCAGGCGGCGCGCCCGCGGGCGGGCGGACTGCTCTTCCGGCCGCATGCGGCCGGGACATCCCGCCCGGGACCAGCGTGGCGCGGCGCCTCAGCGCTCGATCGGCACCCCCACGAGGTTCCCCCACTCGGTCCAGCTGCCATCATAGTTGCGGACCGTGGGGTAGCCCAGGAGATGGGTGAGGACGAACCAGGTGTGGCTGCTGCGCTCGCCGATGCGGCAGTAGACCACCACGTCGTCCTTGGGCGAGAGGTGGGCCTCCCCTTCGTAGATGGCGCGGAGGTCCGCCGCCGGCTTGAAGGTGCCGTCGTCGGGGTTGATCGCCCGCGCCCAGGGGACGTTCGCGGCGCCGGGGATGTGACCGCCGCGCAGCGCCCCCTCGTTCGGGTACTCCGGCATGTGCAGGCGCTCGCCGGTGTACTCGGCAGGGCTGCGCACGTCGATCAGCCGCCCCTTGGACTGCAGGTGGTCGAGCACCTGCTGGCGGAAGGCGCGGATCTTGCCGTCGTCGCGCGCCCTGGCCTGGTAGTCCGAGGGCGGGTACTGCGGCACGTCGCGGGTGAGCGGCCGGTTCTCCTGCACCCACTTGATGCGGCCGCCGTCCATGATCTTGGCCTGGTCGTGGCCGAAGAGCTGGAAGACCCAGTAGGCATAGGTGGCCCACCAGTTGTTGCGGTCGCCGTAGAAGACGACGGTGGTGTCCTTGCCGATCCCCAGCCGCCGCATCAGGGCCGAGAAGCCCTGGTGGTCGAGGTAGTCACGGCGCACCTGGTCGTTGAGGTCGCGGGTCCAATCGACCTCGACGGCGCCGGGGATATGTCCGGTGCCGTAGAGCAGCGGATCTTCGTTGGACTCGACGATGCGTATCTGCGGATCCTGCGCGTGCTGGGCAACCCACTCGGTGGACACCAGCACGTCGGGATGAACGTAGCCTCGGCTCTCGATTTCGCTCACGGTCTCGGCTCTCCTTTCACGCCCGGGGCCCGGGACACTTGCCCGGGACACTTATTTGTGACCATTCATATCATCTATGGTGCGCTGCCACCAGACAGGGGGACAGCCGGCAGGGGGTTTCCCCACTCCTGGACAGCTCATCCCGGACCTCCCGGCTGGCGCATGGTGGTCGGCGCCGCCGTCGCCGCCGCCGCCGTCGCCGCCGCGGCCCGAGGCGACGCAGGGTTGGTGGCGATCCACGCCCGCAGCACCTCGGCGACGCTCCAGGCCTGCGCCACGCAGCCGCGCGGCGTCCAGGGCTCCTCGGCGTCGAAGATCTCGGCGATGGTGCCCAGGCAGCCCTCGCCGAGGTGCGGCACGAAGCCCGCCAGCAGGGCGTGCGCGCCGGCCAGGTCGCCGGGATGGACGCGCAGCCAGGCGTCGACGAAGGGGCCGATGAGCCAGGCCCAGACCGTGCCCTGATGGTAGGCGGCGTCGCGGGCGCGCAGGTCGCCGTCGTAGGTGGGCCGGTACTGGGGGTCGCCGGGGGCCAGGGAGCGCAGGCCGACCGGAGTCAGCAGACGCTGCCGCACCGTCTCGAAGACCGGCTGCCAGCGCTCGCGCGCCAGCACCGGGTGACGCAGCGCCAGGGCGAAGATCTGGTTGGGCCGGCAGGCCGGGTCGTCGCCCTGCTCGCCGTCGACCACGTCGAACAGGTAGCCGCCCGCCGCGTACCAGAAACGGCGGTTGAACGACTCGCGGGCGAGCGCGGCGAGCGCCGCCACGCTCTCGATCCGGGCGGCGGCGGCGCCGCCACCCGCGGCCTCCGGTGCGCTCGCGGCCTGGTCGCGCAGCCAGCCCTCGAGCAGCCTGAGGGCGTTGTACCAGAGGGCATTGATCTCGACCGCCTTGCCCCGGCGCGGCGTCACCACCCAATCGCCCACCTTGGCGTCCATCCAGGTGAGCGGGTACCCCTCATCGCCCTGGCGCAGCAGGCCATCGGCCGGATCGACGCGGATGCCGAAGCGGGTGCCCGCGACGTGGTGCTCGACGACGTCGACCAGCACCGGCAGCAGCAGGGCCAGGGTGGAGAGGTCGCCGCTGGCCGCCAGGTAGCGGTCGAGCGCGTGGAAGAACCACAGCGAGGCGTCGGCCGTGTAGTACCGCCCCTCGCGGCCGCCCTCGGGGAAGAGGTTGGGGATGAGCCCGTCGCGCACGTGGCGGGCGAAGGTGCGCAGGACGTAGCCAGCCTCGATGTGGCGTCCGGTGACGAGCGTCAGCCCCTCGAGGCTGATCATGGTGTCGCGCCCCCAATCGGTGAACCAGTGGTAGCCGGCGATGACGCTGCGCGCCTCGTCGCCGGCGGCGCGGGCGCGCGCCGAGTCCTCGCTGCGGCCGGGCGTGATCACGAACTGGTCGGCGGCGAGCACCAGCTCCGCCGGCGTTCCCTGCTGGGCGCGCGGATCGGCCAGCGCCAGCAGCCGCTCGCGCCGCTCGATCTCGGCCGCCAGGGCCTCGCGCGGCCGCAAGGCGCGCAGGGTCTCCCAGGCGTCGGTAGACGCGACCAGGCCGGCCTCCTCGCCCGCCGCCAGGTCGGCGCCGAAAAAGCCGGGGCACCAGAGCTCGCCTGCCGGCTCGTAGCCCCGCTTCTCCTCGATCTCGTAGCGCACGCCGGAGATGCGGCGGCCGGCGACGGTGAAGGTGGGGTCCGCGCCGGCCAGCCAGAGGCGCAGCGCCGGCAGCGCCGGCCAGGCCGATGCCAGCTCGTAGCGGTCCTCGGTCACGCTCAGCAGGTAGGGCGTGCCGAGCGGGGTCGACACCGGCGCGTCATGCGGCCGGAAGTGGACGGTGGGATGGACCTCGAGC
>Ga0307479_10006081_pt1 | contig 11062 bp, 8 predicted proteins | sample atmos_gasesECM4C_FD_203743 | JGI IMG/M metagenome (GOLD analysis project Ga0307479, IMG submission 203743) | Hardwood forest soil microbial communities from Morgan-Monroe State Forest, Indiana, United States - atmos_gasesECM4C_515 | ecosystem: Environmental > Terrestrial > Soil > Temperate... | reverse complement strand
GCGCGCGTTTGCAGCTGATCGCAACTCCTTCGACGTGGCAATGATTCGCGCGCGCATCTTCTTGCTGCCGTTGCTGTTGACCTGGTGCGGCTTCGCGGCTGCGCAGACCGGAAACGCCAACACCGGGCACGCGACGTATACCAACTGGTGCGTCGGTTGTCACAACCCGAATCCGCTGATCGATCCGCACGGAGTGATCAACGGTGCGGGCAACGCGAACTTCATCCTGAATACATGGAACACAGACCCCAACATGCAGTTCCTGGTGCAGGGAGCGCTGCCCGATCCGGTGCAGGCCGCCGCCGACGTCGCGGCCTATCTCGCGACCTTGACTGGAGGCGGAGGCCCACCGCAGGGGCAGCTTCAGGTGCCAAGCCCGGTGAGTCTGGCCAGCCAGAATGTGGGCAGCCAGAGCGGCGCCACCGCCGTTACGATCCCAAACGTGGGCACGGCCAGCGTGACCGTGACATCGATCAGCAACGGCAACGGGACGGAGTTTCCGATGGTGAGCCAGACCTGCACCACGGCACCGGTGCCGGTCGGTGGCAATTGCAAGATCAGCATCATCTTCAGGCCGTCAGCGACCGGCGCGCGCAGCTCGACGTTCACCATCAACAGCAACGGCGTGGGCAGCCCGCAGACATTGCTCGTCAGCGGCACGGGAACGTCGGTGGGGCCTGCGCCAGGACAGCTGCAAATCCCGCCTTCGGTGGACTTCGGCAGCCAGAATGTCGGTTCGCCGAGCGCTTCGGTGCAGGTGCTGGTTACGAATACGGGCGGGACCACCGTGACGATCAGCAGCGCCACGAGCAATGGTCCGACCGAGTTCCCGATCACGAGCTCGTCGTGCGTGGGCAGCGTCGCACCCAGCACGAGCTGCGCGCTTAGCGTCGCGTTCAACCCCACCCTCGCCGGCTGGCGCACCGCGACGATCACCGTTGCGAGCACCGGCGTCGGCAGCCCGCAGGCGATCGCGCTATCGGGTACCGGCGTGCAGGCCTCGGGCGGCTATCCGACGGTGCAGGCGGTCGAATACTATTACGCGGCGTGGAATTTCTACTTCGAGACGGCGTTCGCGGCCGAGATAGCCGCACTGGACGGCGGCGCCTTCGGCGGCGCGTGGCAGCGGACGGGGCAGACGTTCAACGTGTGGCCGCAATCCAATCCGTCCGCGTCGCCGACCTGCCGCTTCTTCAGCACTGCATTCGCGCCGATGAGCTCGCACTTCTACACGCCGTTCCCGACCGAGTGCGCATCGCTGAAGACGAGTCCGGCGTGGCAATACGAAGCCATCGCCTTCTACATCCAGCTTGCAGACGCGAACGGCCTCTGCTCTGCGGGCACGGTCCCGCTGTACAGGCTCTACAACAATGGGATGGGTGGTGCGCCGAACCACCGCTATACAACGGATCTGACGGTCTTCAATCAGATGCTCGCCGCAGGATGGCAATTCGAGGGCAACGGCAACACGAAAGTTTTCGCGTGCGTGCCTCAGTGAAGCAGCAGGCGCGATCGCCGGGAAGGCGGCTGCCAGGCCAGATCATCGCGCGCGGCCGCCAGGAGACGCGTGGCCACCGCCTTGAGCTCCCCCGGCAGGACGGGTTTCAGCAGGAACTCGAATCCTGATTTGCGCAGGATATCGAGCGTCTCGGTCGACGAGTCGCCGCTGATGAGCAACGCCGGCAGCGACGGTCCGAGCTCGTTGCGCAGGCTCACGACGGCATCGGTGCCCAGCTCGCCCCGCGCCAGTCGGTAGTCTGCGATCAGCAGATCGGGATACGTGCCGGTCTCGCCCAGCGCGGCGAGCAGCGTATCCCCGGATTCCGCGCCGACGACCTCGGCTCCCCAGGCCGCAAACAACGCCCGCATGCCGTCGACGACGATGGCTTCGTCGTCGATGACCGCAATGCGTGCGCCGGCCAGCGTCGTCGCCTGCACCAGCGGTTCGGTTGACGGCCCCGCGCTCGCCGGTACTCGGGGCGGGACACGCGGCAGCTCGACGGCAAAACGGGAGCCGCGCCCCGGCTGTGAATCGATTTGCACGGGATGGTCGAGCAGCGCCGCGAGCCTGCGGATGATGGCCAGCCCGAGCCCCATGCCCTTGCCGCTGTGCCGTGCGGCATCGCCAATCTGGTAGAACTCTTCGAAGATGCGCTCGCGCTCTGCATGGGGGATGCCGACGCCTGAGTCCCACACCTCGAGTGCGACATGCCGGCCGCGGCGGCGCGCGCCGATGACGACGCCTCCGTGCGCGGTGTAGCGCACGGAATTCGAAACCAGATTGGCGACGATGCGCTCGAGCAGCACCGGGTCGCTGTCGACCCAAGCCCGGGTCTGCATGACCGAGAAGCGCAATCCCTTGGTCGCGGCGAGCGGAGCGAATTCCTGGGCGAGCCGCTCCAGCAACGGAGCAAGCGGAAACGCAACGCGTTTCGGCGATACGGCGCCTGCATCGAGCTTTGAGATGTCCATCAAGGCGCTGAACAGCCGCTCCAGCGCTTCGACCGACGCGTTGATGCTGCCGACGAGATTGCGCACGTGCCCGTCGTGTGCGCGTTCGGATAGCGCCGCGGCGAACAATCCCATCGCGTGGAGCGGCTGGCGAAGGTCGTGGCTTGCCGCCGCCAGAAACTGCGTCTTGCCGCGATTGGCTGCTTCGGCCGACGCACGCGCGCGGTCGGCGGCGGCAGTCTGCGCCTGCAGCTCGCCGATGAGGTCGATGTTCTCATAACGGATCGCCAGCGATTGCGTCATCAGATCGTTGAGGTTATGACCGAAGCGCAGAATGAAAGCGAGGACGACGAGCAGCACGGTGGCGATGAATATGTGGAGCTGATCGCCCTCGAGAGCGACACGCACGATCAGCGGCGCGAGCGTAGGCAGCACAAAACCATACAGCGTCGGCTTGTATACCGACGTCAGGTTGATTCCGCCCATGATCACGCCGAACAGGCAGACGATCAGCAGTGCCTGGTGGCCGATATCACCGTGCGCGAACCAGAGCACGCCGGCGGCACCCCATAGCGTGCCGGCGATCGTCGAGCCCGCAGACCACGCGCGGCCCCAACGCTCTCGATCGGCGGGCGCCGGCGCAGCCGCGCGATAACGGCGCGCGAGCTCGAAGCGCCAGGCCTGGTTGAGAACAATGGCAGCGAGCCATAGCGCGAGCTCTCGATGCGGCGCGACGTTCCACATGACCGCGCACAGGATCAAGCCGCCCAACAGCATCGACGATGTCGTGCGCCGCCACTGCGTGAACAACGTCGCGATCTGATCGGCGCGCGCGCGCTCTAGGAGGCGCGGGTCGAGCGCGGCGGACGAAGGCATAGCACGCGACCGGCCAAGCTCGCGTCAGCGCGGGCGCGCCGCGGGCGGGTCAAGGCGCACACCCCGGCGCGCAAGCTCGATGACGACCTGGGTGCGAGTACGCACGTTGAGCGCGCGCAGGATCGCGCTGACGTGGACCTTGACGGTTCCCTCGGAGAGCTGCAGGTCGCGGCAGATCAGCTTGTTCGGCTTGCCCTGTACCAGGAGCTTGAGGACGTCGGCCTGGCGCAACGTGAGGCCGAGCTGCTCGGGCCGCGTCACGGGCCGTGTCCGGAAGACGCCGTTGGCTTGCGGCAATTCCGCCGGTACATAGACGCCTCCCGCGAGCACCAGCCGGAGCGCGTCGAGCAGGACCCGGGTATTCGCGGTCTTGGGGATAAATCCCATCGCGCCGAGATCGAGCGCGTGCTCGACGGTCGTGCGATCGTGCGTCGCCGAAAGCACCAGCACCGGGATTCCGGGCCATTCCCGGCGCAAGTCGGCGAGCAGCTCGAAGCCGTCGCAACCGGGCAGGGCGAGATCGAGCAGGATCAGATCGGTATCCGGCTCGCGCGACAATATCGCATGCGCGTCGGACGCGTCCTGTGCCTGAGTCAGCGCCAGCGTCGGGTCCAGCGCGACCAGCACATGCTTCAGGGCTTCCTGGATCAGCGGGTGATCGTCGATGACGAGGATCTTCATCGTTCCTCCCAAGCCATGAGATGACGATGCGTCCGAACTAGCGGGCGCGTCAGGCAATTGTCAGGTTACTGTAATCCGGCTGGCGAGCCTGTCAACTGTAGAAAGTTACAGGTAGGCGTCGCCCCACGTTGGTATCGGCTCGCCGGCGGGCACTAACGGGCAGTAAAATAGTGCAAAATCATGCTGTTGATCTTCAAGTCGACCCCCGTGTCGCGACCGTAAGCAAACCAAGTCCCGGAACGACCATGGGGCGAGGACGCTCGCGCGTAGCGCGCGAGAGCGACTCAAAGGCTAAGGAGAGATACGATGCGACGACGCGATTTCCTGGGTACGCTGCCCTCGATCCCGCTGGGTTGGGCCCTGTCGCGGCAGGGATTTGCGGCCGCCGCCGCGGACGGCACGTCGATCCCCGACATTCAGCAGAACTGGAAGCGCCTGCTCGCTCCCGGCGCAAACGTCGCCGCGACCACCGCACCGATTACCAAGACGGACGCGGAGTGGAAGCAGCTCCTGACTCCGGCGCAGTTCGGCGTGCTGCGTCAGGAAGGTACGGAACGACCGTTCACGAGCCCGCTGAACGGCGAGAAGCGGGCAGGTGTTTTCGTTTGTGCCGGCTGCGCGCTGCCGCTTTTCACTTCGCAGATGAAATTCGAAAGCGGCACTGGCTGGCCGAGCTTTTTCACGCTGATTCCCGGCAGCCTCGCCACGAAGGAAGACTTCAAGCTGATCGTTCCGCGAAGCGAATACCATTGCGTCCGCTGCGGCGGCCATCAAGGGCATGTGTTCGACGACGGCCCGGCGCCAACCGGACTGCGCTACTGCAACAACGGCGTCGCACTCAAGTTCATCCCGCAGAAGGGCGCGTAACGTTCCGCGCGCGGGCGCCTCGCAGTCGGCGCTATCCCGTCCGACCGGCGGTGGCGATGTTTTTTTCCTGATCCGCCAGCTCCTGCCGCACCGCGCGCAAGCGGCTCTCCGCGACCGAGATCTGGTAGAAGTCGCCGTCGCCGGCCTTGATCCCCAGCTCGAGCTGCACAACGGCGGCCTTCAGATTGCCTTGCCAGGCGTAGAACTCCGCTTGGTGCTGGTGTTGCAGCAACTGCTTGCCGAGCGCGGCGTACGACCGCGCCGCCAGTTGATGCAGCGGGCCGTCCGCCGGAAGGCGCTGCAACTGGTCGGCGACAAACGCGGCGGCCTTCGCCGGCTGATTGTCCTTGAGCAACGCTTCGGGATAATCGTAGATAAGCTGCATCTTGCGCGGATAGCGGACCAGCGCCGCCTGGTAGCGTGCGATCGCGGCCTTTAGCTGGCCGGATTGCATCAGCACCTGGCCCATGATGCCCTCGATCATCGGATGCGGCGGCGCGATCTTCTCGAGTTCGGTGATCTCGGCCTGAGCGGCCTTCAAATCCTCGGCGCGCAGCAGCGACGCAGCGAGTCCGTAATGCACGGCAATCTCGTTGTTGTACTTGCGCTCGGCGATGGCGTCTTTGAAGAAGGCCACGGCATCACGGGGCGTCCCTTCGTAGCTTTTCAGTAGCGCGCGCATCATCTGGAAGTCGAGCGAGTCCGGCACCTGCCGGAACGGCTTGGTATATGCCCTTGCCTGCGCTTCCGCGATCCGCTGGTAGGTCTCGGGGTGGTCGTGAAAGTAGGACGGTGAATTGCCTTCGAACCATACCGAAGCCCTCTGAAGCCGCTCGAAAAAGCCGGCCATCGCGTTGGGATCGAAGCCGGCAGCGTACGTTCTCTCGAAGCCCAGCCGGTCGGCCTCGTATTCGATCTCGCGCGTAAAGTTGATCTGGCTCTGGATTGCGAGCCCCTGCGCCGAAGCGATTGCCGCCTGGGTCATATCGCCGCTGGAAGACGACCGCGAGCGCGCCGCGAGCACCGCTGCGACGAGCGCGGCGAGCGAGGTCAGTATCGCATCGCGCTGGTTGCCGATGCCACGCGCCATGTGGTGCTGCGTGACGTGCGTGATTTCGTGTCCCAGCACCGACGCGAGCTCGGATTCGCTTTGCGCGAGCAGGATCAGTCCCGTGTGCACGCCGACGAAGCCCCCGGGCAGGGCGAAGGCGTTGATCGAAGGATCGGCGAGCGCGAAGAACTCGAAGTCGAAAGGCGCACCGGGAATCGCCGTTACCAGGCGGTTGCCGAGCTCGTTCAAGTAGCCGTTGACCTCGGGATCGTTGAGATACACGCCGCTGCCACGAATCTGGCGCATCACGCTCTCACCGAGCTTGCGTTCCTGCGCGCCGGACAATGATGCCTGCGACGGATCGCCGAGATCGGGCAGATTCTGCTGCGCGAAGGAAATCGGCGTCACCGCGAGCGATGTCGCGACCAAGACCACGATCGCCGCGAGCAGTCGCCGCGGCGCAGGACCGGTCGGTGGCTGCGGAAGCATGGTGCTATGATTGCCGAGGCGGGCGCAAAGTTTCTGATACACGACGACGAGTGGCTACGGGACGATGGCCGGGCAACGCTCACATTTTACCCATTTCGACACGGCAGGGCAGGTACACATGGTCGACCTCGCCGACAAGGCGATCACGCGCCGCGTTGCCCGCGCCGGCGGCCGCATCGCGATGCAGCCCGCAACGCTTGGGCTGATCCGCGCAGGATCGGCGCAGAAGGGCGACGTGCTCGGGACCGCGCGCATCGCGGCGATCCAGGCGGCGAAACGCACTGCCGAGCTGATTCCGCTCGCGCATCCGCTGCCTCTCACTCGCGTTGCCGTCGACTTTACGCTGGACGAGCGGGAGAGCGCGGTGGCGATCGAAGTCGTCGCCGAGACGCTCGATCGCACCGGCGTCGAGATGGAGGCGCTGACGGCGGCCGCCGTCGGGCTGCTCACGATCTACGACATGTGCAAGGCGGTCGACCGCGGCATGCGGATCGATGATCTGCGCCTGCTCGAAAAATCGGGCGGAAAGTCAGGCCATTACAAGGCGGAGTAGCCGGCATTGGCTTGGTGGCCAGGCCACTTGACCACAACGTGCGCGGTGGTAACATGCGCAACGCACAAACCGCCGGGGCGACAGCAAACGGCGGCCGCGGAATGGGCCGGCTCCCGGCCACGGAGGAATCCACTTTGCCCCTGCAAGCGGTCGAGCCACGCAGGCTCTACCGGCAGATCGCCGACCAGATCGCGCAACTGATCGCGAGCGGCGAATTTCTGCCGGGCGCGCGGCTGCCCGCGGAGCGCGAGCTCGCAACCTCTCTGGGCGTGAGCCGCGCGTCAGTGCGGGAGGCGATCATCTCGCTGGAAATGGGCGGGCTCGTCCAGGTTCGCGTCGGTACCGGCATCTTCGTTACGGCGCCGATCAGCCAGCGTGCCGTGGCTGGTGATGCGGGGCCGGGGCCGTTCGAGCTGCTGCAGGCACGCAAGCTGATCGAGGGTGAAATCGCCGCATTGGCGGCCTCGATGGCATCGCAGCCCGACCTCGACTACCTGCGGCAGTGCGTCGAGCGGATGGAGGCGCACGTCGATGACTTCGCGGTACGCGAGGCGAACGATCGCGAGTTCCATCTCGGGATCGCCAAGGCGACGGGCAACGGTTCGCTGGAGCTTGTCGTCGAAGGGCTCTGGGATCAACGCGCGGAGTTGTGGGGGCGCTTGCAGCAGCATTTTCATACGCCGGAGCTGGCGCGAAAGACGGTCCGCGATCACGCGGCGATCCTCTCCGCGATCGCCGCGCACGATCCCGAAGGCGCGCGCGCGGCGATGCACCGGCACTTGGCCCGCGTCGTGCGCGAGTTTCAGCGCGGTCTGGAAGACCGGGGTCGGGCGACGGCGCGCCGCAAGTCTGCGCCAGCCGCTGCGCAACGCGGAACGCGAGCACGGAGTTGAACATGTTGGCCGTCGCCGACGCTTTAACGCAACTCGAGAAAGGGCCGGCTCGAGCCGGCTCCGAACGCAGTCACCTAGGAGGAAGAGCATGAATTCACGCTACGCATTCGATTTGACCGGAATCCTGCCGCGTCGCCTCGCGCTTCGCGCAGGCGCGGCCACGCTTCTGATGTTGTGCGCCTGGCCGGCCTTGGCGCAGGCGCCTGCCATGCCGAAGAGCCCGGTGACCATCAATATCGTCGATGTTGCCGGCGACCTCGCGTTGACTCAGGACGCCATCGAGGCCTATCAAAAGAAGAATCCACAGCTCGTTTCCAAGATCAACTTCACCAAGGCGCCCGCTCCCGAGCTGCCCGGGAAGCTCAAGGCGATGCAAGGCGCGGGCCGGAGCGATATCGACATGGTGCTGACGGGCACCGACTTTCTCGCCGCCGGCATCGAACAGGGCGTGCTGATGAAAATCCTCCCGGAAAATGCGGCGAAATTCCCGAACCTCACGAGCAACTATCTGCCGGCCGCCGCCAAGATGCAGGAGCTTGCGCACGATTACGGTATCACCGTGGTCTTCATGCCGGCGGGCCCGTTGCTCGAATACAACCCGGCGAAGGTCAAGCAGGTTCCGACCACGCCGCAAGAGCTGCTCGCATGGTGCAAGGCCAATCCGAACCGGCTGATCTACGCGCGGCCCGCCAACTCGGGGCCCGGCCGAACGTTCATCATGGGCCTGCCGTATATCCTGGGCGACAAGAATCCCAAGGACCCCGTGAACGGATGGGAGAAGACGTGGGCGTATCTCAAGGATCTCAATTCCTGCATCGAATACTATCCGACGGGAACGGGCGCGGTGATGAAGGAGCTCGGCGAGGGCTCGCGCGACATGACCGTGACGATGACGGGCTGGGACCTGAACCCGCGCGTTCTCGGCATCGTGCCCAAGGATTACAAGGTTGCGCCGTTCAAGGGCATGACCTGGGTCAACGACGCGCATTACATGGTGATCCCGAAGGGAGTCGCGCCGGAGAAGGTCGCCGTCGTTCTCGATCTGATGGCGTATCTGCTCACGCCGGAAGCGCAGGCGTATACGTACGACAAGGGATATTTCTACCCCGGCCCGGCGGTCAAGAACGTCACGCTGTCGATGGCGCCGAAGGAAAGCCAGGACGCGATCAAGGAGTACGGGCGCCCTGAATACGAGGGCTGGCTCGCGCAGTTTCCGCATACGCAGTCGCTCGAGCCCAAGGCGCAAGTGGAAGCGTTCCGCATCTGGGACCAACAAGTCGGCGCGCAGAAGACGAAATAGAGTTATCCCGTTGCGGAGATCGCGACGGGATAACTCGCCGCGTTGAACCGTCGGCATAGCCGACGGTTAACGCGGCGGGTCGATTGCACGGCACGTATTGTCAGTGTGACCTTCATGAAACACGACTTCAAGGAACTCAAGCTCGACCGCGTCACGCGCCAGTTTGCGGGCGCCGGCGGCAAGGCATTCAATGCGCTCGACGAGCTAACGCTGATCGTCAAGCGCGGCGAATTCATCTGCCTGCTCGGGCCTTCGGGCTGCGGCAAGTCGACGGCGCTCAACTGCATCGCCGGGCTCATGCAGCTCTCCGGCGGCAGCATCTGGCTCGATGATCAGCGCATCGATACGCTGCCGCCGGAAAAGCGCGGCTTCGGCATGGTGTTCCAGAATTACGCGCTGTTTCCGCACATGAGCGTTGCCAGGAATATCGGCTTCGGGCTGCGCATGCGCGGTATTCCTGCGGCCGACGCCGCGCCTCGCGTGACGCGCGCGCTCAAGCTCGTCCAGCTCACCGGTCAGGAACACAAGCTGCCGGGCCAGCTCTCCGGCGGCCAGCAGCAGCGGGTCGCAATCGCGCGTGCCATCGTCATCGAGCCGCCGCTGATCCTGATGGACGAGCCCCTCTCGAACCTCGATGCCAAGCTGCGCATCGAGACGCGGGCGGAGATCCGGCGCATTCACCGCGAGCTCGATCGCGCGACGATTTACGTCACGCACGATCAGGACGAGGCGTTGTCGCTCGCCGACCGTATCGTCGTGATGAAGGACGGCGTGGTCCAGCAGATAGGAACGCCGGCCGAAGTCTACGCGCAGCCCGCCAATCTGCACGTCGCCCGCTTCATGGGCTATCGGAACGTCCTCGAGCTCGACGTCGTGCGCGAAGAAGGTGATCGGGTCGCGCTCGCGGGGACCGACATCGCGATCACCGGCGTACGCAAGCAACCGCTCACGGCCAAGCGTGCCGCGGTGGCAATCCGGCCGGAGGAGATTTCGGTCGGCGAGGGTCCCGGAGGCCTCAACACGGTTGCCGGGCGCGTCGAGAATGTCGAATACTCCGGCCGCGATTCGCTGCTCGACGTGATCACGCCGTCGGGGACATTGCTCCACGTGCGAGGGCCGGTGACGACCGCGCTCAACGACACGGTACGGGTCTACGTGCCCATCGAGCGCGCGTTGGTGTATCCGGTCGACTGAGTCGAGCTCGAGCGATGACGACCGCCATCGGACAATCACCGCGCGCGCCGGTCGATCGCACGCTGCTGCTGGTCGTACCGGCGGCGGCATTCATGTTGCTCCTTTTCGTCTATCCCTTTCTCTATGGGCTCGTGCTCTCGTTCAATCCGAAAGAGGGCGGCTGGCTCGCGAATTACAGGTTCTTCTTCACCACCGACAACGAGTGGCCGACGATCTGGACCACGCTCAAGCTCGCGCTGCCGGCGACCTTGGTCAACGTCGGCCTGGCGTTGCCGATCGCGTACAAGATGCGCGTGAAGACGCGTTACCAGCGCTGGGTGACGACGATCCTGGTCGTGCCGATCACGCTCGGCACAGTCCTGATCGCCGAAGGCATGCTGACGTATTTCGGCCCCAAGGGCTGGCTGTCGCAGTTCCTGCAGTTCTTTCATCTCTACGACGGGCCGATCCGTCTGACGCACAACTACTGGGGTGTGCTGATTTCGTTGGTGATCTCCGGCTTTCCGTTTGCTTTCCTGTTGATCCTTTCCTACATCACCGGCATCGATCCGGTGCTCGCGCGCGCGGCGGCCACGCTCGGCGCCGGACCGAAATCGCAGTTCCGCCATATCTACCTGCCGTTGCTCGCGCCCGGGCTCGCCATGTGCTTTTGTCTTGCGTTCGTCCAGGCATTCTCGGTGTTTCCGTCCGCCATCCTGCTGGGCTCT
>Ga0307479_10006080_pt1 | contig 11062 bp, 9 predicted proteins | sample atmos_gasesECM4C_FD_203743 | JGI IMG/M metagenome (GOLD analysis project Ga0307479, IMG submission 203743) | Hardwood forest soil microbial communities from Morgan-Monroe State Forest, Indiana, United States - atmos_gasesECM4C_515 | ecosystem: Environmental > Terrestrial > Soil > Temperate... | reverse complement strand
CTGCGGCAGCGCGAGCAAGGAGTACGACGTGCTCTTCCGCGACGACCCGGCCTATGCGGCGAAGGCGAAGCAGTACAGCTCCCTCTGCCGGGACGTGAGCGAATTCCTGGCGGAGCTCGGGCTCGTCGGCAAGCTCGGCGAAGTCCGGGCGCGCGTGACCTATCAGGACCCCTGCCACCTCGCGCACGGCCAGGGCATTCGCCGGCAGCCGCGGGACCTGCTGCGCCGCATCCCCGGGATCGAGCTGGTGGAGATGACCGCTTCGGATCGCTGCTGCGGAAGCGCGGGGATCTACAATCTCACGCAGCCCGGCTTCTCGCGTCAGGTGCTCGACGAGAAGATGGCGGCGGTCCGCGAAACCCGCGCCGCCCTCGTCGTCGCGCCGAACCCGGGGTGCATGCTGCAGATCGCCTCGGGAATCCGCGCCCACGGCCTTCCGATGGAGGTCCGCCACCTCATCGACCTCCTCGACCGGGCCTACGCGGCGGCCGAGGGGGGTCCCTCAGGGGGGCCACCTCGGGCATGACCGCCGCCCTCGCCGGCCGGGCGCGGGGGATTGTGGGGCCGGACAACTTGCTCGACGATCCCGCGGCCCTCGTCACGTACGCCGTCGACGGCATCCGCCCCGCGGCGGCGGCCCGTCCCGCGACGGCCGAGGAAACCGCCGGCCTGCTCGCCGCGGCGGGCGAACAGGGCGCCGGCGTGCTGCCGCGCGGCGCGGGGGCGCACCAGCACCTGGGCGGGGTGCCGTCCCGCGCCGACCTCGTCATCGACACGACGCGCCTCACGGGGATCACCGACTACGAGCCCGCCGATTATGTCGTGGCGGTCCGCGCCGGGACGCGCTTTCGGGATCTGCAGGCCGAGCTCGGCAAGCACAGCCAGTGGCTCCCGCTCGATCCCCCGGGCGGGTCGGTGGCCACGGTCGGCGGGATCATCGCCGCCAACCGAAACGGCCCGCGCCGGCTGCTGTACGGCCCGATCCGCGACATGCTCATCGGCATCCGCGTCGCGCTGCCGACCGGAGAGGTGATCAAGGCCGGGGGCAAGGTCGTCAAGAACGTCGCCGGGTACGATCTCACGAAACTCTTCATCGGCTCGCTGGGGGCGGCCGGGGTGATCACCGAAGCGACGTTCAAGATCTCCCCCCACCCGCGCGAGGGGCAGACGGTCGTGGTCACGGTGCCGGACCGCGCGGCCGCCCATGACCTCACGACCGCGGTCATGCGCTCGTTCCTGCTGCCCGCCGCCCTTGAGGCGGCCAACCCCGCGGCCCTCCGCCGGCTGGCACGCGCCGCCGGGATGGCGAGCCCCGAGGCGGGGGCATGGGGGGTCCTGCTGCTGACCGAGGGGCTCGCGGAGAGCCGGGCCCGGCATGTCACCGAGATGCGCGGCCTCGCCGCCTCCCGCGGCCGGATGGAGGTCGTGGAGGGAGCCGCGCACGCCGCGCTGTGGGCGGCGGTCGCCGAGTTCCCCTCGCCCGAGACGCACCCGGGCGGGGTCGTCTGCCGCGCCGGCGGACCGATCGCGCGCTGGGCCGACCTGGCGGCGCGCGCAGAATCGATCCCCGCCGCCTCGGGCCCCGTCGAGATCCTGGCCCACGCGGGGGTGGGCCTGCTCTACGCCGCCTGCGCCGCCGCAGCCGGGCCGGCCCTCGTCGAGGCGTGCGCGGCGACCGCATCCGCGAACGGCGGCTACGTGGTCGTCGAGGTGGCGCCCCCCGCCCTCAAGCCCGCCCTGCCGCTCTGGGGCGCGCCGCCGGGAGGGCTCGACCTGATGCGGCGGCTGCGCGAGCAGTTCGATCCCCGCGGGATCATGGTCCCGGGGCGCCTGGGGTGGGGCCTCTCGTGACCCGCCGCGTGGTCGTCACCATCGCGGCGATGCTGGGGATGTTCCTGGCCGCCATGGACCAGACGGCGGTGGGCACGGCGATGCCCAGCATCGCGGGCGCCCTGGGCGGCCTCGCGCTCTACTCCTGGGTGTTTGCCGCCTACCAGCTGGCCTTCGTGGTGACGACGCCGATCTTCGGCCGGCTCGCCGACCTCTACGGGCGGAAGCGCATCTACCTCACCGGCATCCTGTGGTTCGTCGGCGCGTCGGTGCTCTGCGGACTCTCCCGCTCGATGCACGAGCTGGTCCTGTTCCGCTTTTTGCAGGGGATCGGCGGCGGCGCGGTGCTGCCGATCGCGCTCGTGATCATTGCCGATCTGTACCCGGTGGAGCAGCGCCTCAGGATTCAGGGGATCTTCAGCGGCGTCTGGGGGCTGGCCGCGATCATCGGCCCGCTCCTCGGCGGGTTCCTGGCCGACCATGCCTCCTGGCGGTGGATCTTCTTCCTGAACCTGCCGGCCGGCCTGGTCGCGACGGCGACGATCATGATCGCGTTCACCGATCCCGCGGCCCGGCACCCGGGGCGGATCGACTACGCCGGAATCGCCCTGCTCGCCGGCGCGGCGGCCGTCTTGATGCTGCTCCTCCTCTTGGGCGGCCAGGCCTTCCCCTGGTGGTCGCCCGCGGCGGCCGGGCTCGCGGCCCTCTTCGCCGCGCTCGTCGCCCTCTTCATCCGGGTGGAGCGCCGGGCCCCGCAGCCCTTCCTCCCGTTCAGCCTCTTCGCGGATCGCGTCGTCGCGGTCGGATCGATCGGCGGCTTCCTGCTGGGCGCCAGCATGTTCAGCGCGGTGGTCTACATCCCGCTCTTCGTGCAAGGCGTGATCGGCACGAACGCGACCACCGCCGGCGTCACGCTGATACCGTTCATGCTGTGCTGGACGTTCGGCAGCATCGCCGGCGGCCGGCTGGCGCTGCGGTGGGGATACCGGCCCGTCACGACCGCCGGCATGGTCCTGCTGACGGCCGGCTTCGCGCGGCTCGCGGCCCTGGAGCCGCAGGCGCGCGTCCAGGACGTCTTCGTCTCGATGGCGGTGCTGGGCGTCGGGATGGGCCTCACCGCGACAATCTTCATGATCTCCATGCAGAACGCGGTGCCGCGGGCGATGCGCGGGATCGCCACCTCGATCAACGTCTTCTCGCGGAACATCGGGAGCGCGATCGGGGTCAGCCTTCAGGGCGCCGTGCTCGTCGGGGTGCTGGCGGGGCGCATGCAGACCATCGGCGCCGCGCCCGGGCTCCCGCGGATCACGGATCCGCAGATGGCGCTCGATGCCGCCTTCCAGGCGCACCTCACCCGCGCCGGGCACGAGGCGTTCCGCCTGGCGTTGGCCGAGGGACTCCACGCCACCTTCGTTCTCGGTCTCGGGGCGGTGCTGCTCGGTCTCGCGCTGGTGCTCCTCTATATGCCGGGCGGCAGCGTGCTCGACCTCGCCCCGGCCGAGGGGGTCGCCGGCGGCGGCGATGGCGCCGGGAACGGCGAAGCCGGCTGACCCCGATGCATCCCCTCGTCCTGTCGCTCGCCATCCACAACCACCAGCCCATCGGCAACTTCGACCACATCATGGCCGAGGCGGCGGACCGGGCGTACGCGCCCCTGCTCGGCGCCCTGGACCGCCACCCCCGCATCCGCCTCGCGCTCCACTACTCCGGGCCGCTGCTCGACTGGCTGAGACCCCACCGGCCCGACCTCCTCGAGCGGATCCGCGCGCTCGTCGCCCGCGGGCAGGTCGAGTTGCTGACCGGCGGCTACTACGAGCCGATCCTCGCGATCTTCCCCGATGCGGACAAGCGCGGCCAGATCGAGAAGCTGACCCAGGCGGTCGCCGCGGAGTTCGGGGTCCCCGCGGAGGGGCTCTGGCTCGCCGAGCGGGTCTGGGAGCCGCACCTGGCCCGTCCGCTGGGCGAAGCGGGCGTCCGGTACACGATCGTGGACGACACCCACTTCCACGCCGTCGGGCTCGACGAGCCGCAGCTGCTCGGCTACTACCTCACCGAGGAAGCCGGGGTGCCGCTCGCCATCTTTCCGAGCCTGAAGCGGCTGCGCTACCTGATTCCCTGGGGGTCGGTGGAGGAGGTGCTCGCCTATCTGCGGACGCTCGCGCAGACCGACGCGCGCGCCGACGGCCGCGCCGACGTGCTCGATCTCGCGCTGATGGGGGACGACGGAGAGAAGTTCGGCCTCTGGCCCGGCACCTACGAGCACTGCTGGACGCGGGGATGGGTCGATCGCTTCTTCGAGGCCCTCGAGGCGGCCTCGTGGATCCAGGTCACCCCCCCGGGCGAATACCGGCGGTCCCACGGCCCCGCGGGGCGGATCTATCTCCCGACCGCGACCTACGACGAGATGGCCGAGTGGGCGCTCCCGGCCGATGCCTCCGCGCGCCTCACGCGCCTCACGCACGATCTCAAGGACAGCCGCTTCGCGGACGTGCTCCCGTTCGTCCGCGGCGGATTCTGGCGGCATTTCCTCGTGAAGTACGCCGAGGTCAACACGCTGCACCGGCTGGCCCTGCGCGCGGGCGCGAAGATCCACGCGATGGCGCCGGGGGCGCAGCAGACGCGGGCGCTCGAGGAGCTCTGGGCCGGCGAAGGCAACTGCCCGTACTGGCACGGGGTCTTCGGAGGCGTGTACCTCCCGCACATCCGCGGCGCCGCGTTCAGCCACCTCATCGCCGCCGAAGCCTTGGCCGACGCCGCGGCGCGCGACCCGGGGCCGTATGCCCTCGGCGAGGCGGCCGACCTGGACGGGGATGGCCACACCGAGGTGCGGCTCGCCACCGACGTCCTCGCCCTGACGGTCGACCCCGGGAGGGGCGGCAGCCTGGTGGAGTGGGACTACCGGCCCGTGCCGCGCCACCTGGGCAACGTGCTCACCCGCCGGCGCGAAGCCTACCACGCCGACCTGCTCCACGCCGTCGCGGCCGGCACGCTGCGCGGCGCGGCGGCCGAGGGGGTCGAGTCGATCCACACGAGCGCGGTGCGGATCAAGCACCCCGGCCTCGAGCGGCACCTCGTCTACGACCGGACACGGCGGCCCAGCCTGCGCATCCGCCTGATGCCCCCGGGGACCACGCTCGAACAACTCTCGCGCGACGCACAGGACGACCTGGGCGGACTGGCGGCGGACGCCCATGCGTGGGAGCTCGACGTCGGGGCCGGGCGCACGGCGGTGCATCTGCGCCGGGAAGCTCCGGTCGCGGGCGGCCGGATCGCCGTGGAGCGGACCATCGAATCGGCGGCGGGCTCGCACGGCCTCCGGCACGGCATTCGGATGCGATGGGAGGGCGCCTCGCCGCTCCGGGCGGTCCTGGCCGAGGAGTGGGCGCTGGGCGTGTTCGGCTCCCCGGACGACGTCTGGGCCGACGCCGCGGGGCGCCGCGCCTCCCTCCACCAGCCCGGCACGCTCCCGGAGGCGGGCCGCGTGACGGTCACGGAAGGGTGGTCGGGATTGGCGCTCACCTTCGACCTGTCCCTCCCCGCCGCGGTCTGGTGCTTTCCGCTCTTCACGATCTCCAACTCGGAGGGCGGGTTTGAGCAGAATTTTCAGGGCGCGGTGCTGCTGCACGCCTGGGCCATCGAGCTGGCCCCCGGAGAGACCCGGCAGCAGACCACCGATTGCGAGATCGCGGTCAAACCCCGGTAGCGCGTTTTCAGGCAAGTTGGGTATATCCTTCCATGGAAGGGCCCCTCATCTAAAGCTTGGAGGTGGTTCCATGCGGCATGTCTTCCTCGGAATTTTCCTCGTCGCGGCTCTCGCGCTGCCCGCGTTCGCGGAGCCGAGCGCTCTGCCGTTTGCCCTCACGCTGGCCTCGCCGCTCGGCTCGAAATGGGCCAAGGACGAGGTGCGGAGCGGGAGCACATTCGGCGGGGTCACGGTGACCGGGAACATCATCGGGACATCCACAAAAGGGACGATCACCCTGTACGCGGGTGGACGGTTGTTCCTCCTCGGCCGCTATGTATGCGCCGGCGGCTGCAATCTCAACGGGGCGGTGGCGGGCAAGAGCGTGAACCCGATGCGCCTGACGTCGGGCGGGTGGTTGAGCGATTCGGGGAATGCGGTCTCCGCCGCGTTTCCCACCCGGGGGGCCTGGGTGGCCGCCGTGACGGAATGGGCGAACGCGAACCTGACCGGCGCCCAGCGGGCGCAGGTCCTCTCGTCCGTCAAATCCGACAAGATACAGACGATGAGCAAGACGACTACGCCGAAGGCACAACCGGACACCAAACCCTAATATAGAGTCCATGCCAACGGTGCTCTTCGTCTGAGTCGGCAATAGGGCTCGCTCCCAGATGGCGGAGGGGCTGTTCAACACGGCCCCTCCGCCCGGGTGGCGGGCGCGCTCCGCGGGAACGGAGCCGGGCCCCCGCATCAGCGAGGCGGCGATCGCCCTGATGCGGGAGGTGGGGGTCGACATCTCCGGGGGCCGCCCCAAACGCGTCGCCGAAGCGATGGGGCCCGATGTCCAGCTGATCGTCGGGCTCTGCGCGGAGGAAGCGTGTCCGGTCATCCCGGGCGTTCGCGCGCTGCACTGGCCGCTGCCCGATCCCCGCGAGCGAGACCTGGTCCAATTCCGGCAGATCCGGGACGAACTTCGAACGCGGATCGCTCAGCTCATCTCCGAATTGACGCGCGGCGGGGAAGGAACGCCTCCGATACCCCACGGATAACGCATAGTCATAGAGGACCATTGGCCCCCCTGCCGCTTCGGCAGGCTCGGAGGCGCCCCATGGCAGGGCTCTACCCGGAGATCGAACCGTACGACCACGGCCTCTTGGAGACCGGCGACCGTAATCTCGTGTACTGGGAGACCTGCGGCAACCCGCGCGGGAAGCCGGCGGTCGTCCTCCACGGCGGCCCCGGCTCGGGATGCACGCCATGGCACCGCAGGTTGTTCGATCCGAGCGCCTACCGCATCGTGCTGTTCGACCAGCGCGGCTGCGGGCGCAGCACGCCGCACGCCTCTGCGCCGGACACGGACCTCGCGAGCAACACCACCGCGCATCTGCTGGCGGACATCGAACGGCTGCGGCGACACCTCGACATCGACCGCTGGCTGGTGCTCGGAGGGTCCTGGGGCAGCACGCTGGCCCTCGCCTACGCTGAAGGACACCCGGAGCGTGTCGCGGAGATGATCCTGTTCGGCGTCACAACCGGGCGACGGAAGGAATTCGACTGGTGGTTCCGCGGCGGCGCGGCGGTCCTTCTCCCTGCGCAGTGGGAGCGCCTCCGCGCTGCGGTGCCGGCCGCCGATCGGGATGGCGACATCGTCGAGGCCTACCACCGGCTGTTGCACGATCCTGACCCCGAGCAGCGTCAGCGCGCCGCGGTGGAGTGGTGCACGTGGGAATCCGCGGGGCTCGCCTGGCCGCCCGTCCCTCGGCTGTCCCCCCGGTTCGCCGATTCCGCCTTCGCCGTGGCGTTTGCGCGCCTGGTCACCCACTACGTCCGGCACAACGCGTGGCTCGAGGACCGGATCCTGCTCCGTGGCGCCGGTGCGCTGGCAAATATTCCCGGCATCATGGTGAGCGGGCGGCTTGATCTTCAGGCGCCGATCGCCTGGGCGTGGGACCTCAAGCAAGTCTGGCCGGGCACTGAGCTGGTCGTCGTGGACGATGCGGGGCACGCCGGCGACCACCCGGGGATCACCGAGGAACTGATCCGCGCGACTGTGAAGTTCGCGGCACGTCAATAGGGCGCGGTCTAATCGCGCATCACCATTGCTGGAGAGGGGCGCGGACCGCGGGGAGCGAACGAGGCTCTACCCGCAAACGCCTGCCTGCGCGAGGACGCCGCGTCAGAGGTCCCGCGCCCAGAGGACGGATACCTGCATGGACGAGACCGGCAATTCCACCGAGTACCTGCAGCGGGCCCGCCGGGTGCTCTCCGGAGGGGTCAACAGCAACATCCGCCTACTGGAGAAGCCCTACCCGCTGACCTTCACCCGAGGGCACGGGCCGGTCCTGGAAGACGTGGACGGCCGGACCTACATCGACTACGTCTTGGGCATGGGGCCGGTCATCCTCGGGCACGCCGACCCCGGGGTGACCCAAGCGATCGTCGAAACGGTGGAGCGGGGTCTCGTCTTCGCCGGGCAGCATCCGTTCGAGGCCGAAGCGGCGGAGCGGATCTGTGCCGCGGTCCCGTCGGTCCAGGCCGTCCGCTTCGCCTCGTCGGGATCCGAAGCGGTGCACGCGGCGATCCGCATCGCGCGCGCGGCCACCGGGCGATGGAAGGTGGCGCGGTTCGAGGGCCACTACCACGGCTGGCTGGACACGATCTACGTCGGAGAGCGGCCGGAGCCGGAAAGACCGGCGGCGCCCGCGATCCCGGGCACGCGCGGCCAGCCCGTCGCCGCGGTGCAAGACCTCCTCGTGCTCCCGTGGAACGATGCGGACGCCGTGCGCGCGGCCGCGCGCCTCTACCGGGGACAGATCGCCGCGGTCATCCTCGAGCCGATCCTCTGCAACACGGGCGTGATCCCGCCCAAGCCGGGGTACGTCGAAGCGATCCGCGCATGGTGCGATGCCGAGGGCGCCGTGCTGATCTTCGACGAGGTGATCACCGGCTTCCGCGTCGCGCTCGGCGGGGCGCAGGCGCTGCTGGGCATCACCCCAGACCTCACGGTGTTCGGCAAGGCCATCGCGAACGGATTTCCATTGAGCGCGGTGGGAGGGCGCCGGGACCTCATGGATGTGCTCGCCGGCGGCGTCTTGCACGGCGGGACATACAACGGCAACCCGCCGGCGATGGCGGCGGCCCGGGCCACCCTCGACACACTCGCGGCGGACGGGGGCGCGATCTACCAGAGCATCGCCGCGACCGGCCGCGCGCTCATGGACGGCCTGCGGCAGGCGGGGACGGAGGCAGGCGTCCCGGTGCTCGTGCAGGGGCCCGGTCCGGTATTCCACATGTGGATCTCGCCCCGGCGTGCCATCGAGGATCCGCGCACGGCGCGGACGGAGGGCGCCGCCGCGTCCGCGGTGTTCATCGAATCCCTGGTCCGGCACGGCGTGCGACCGGTTCCCGGCGGACGGTGGTTCGTGAGCGCGGCGCACACTCCCGAGCACGTGGCGCAGACCCTGCGGGCCGCGCGCTCGGCCTTCGCCGACGTCCGGGCCATACTCCGCTCGTAAGTTTGGATACTCGATCATCTATACAGCGCTATAGCGCTGCTCTTCGGCGCCATGGGGGCAGATCGCCTCATCCTCGGCTAGTTGCCCAAAAAATTTAGCGAGGATATACTCGTGCTTCGCTGCAGCGCGCAAACGCCCGAATCAAAAGGCGGGGTCGAGAATCCTCCCATTGAGGGATGGGCTTGAATCCAGCCTTTGGGTACGCTGTCCTGGGGTCGTATCGGTGGTTCGGGGGAAGGACTACCATGAGACGATTCTTGTACTGTCTCAATGTTTTCGGCCTGCTGGTCGGCACAAGTTTCGCGTTGCCTTCCATTGGATCCGCGCAACCTGTAATTCAGCCTTGCGGTGCATCTTTTTCACCTTTCCCGATAAACCAGCCCCTTATTTCGGAGAGTACAACCTTCCAAATAGCGCCCGAAGGTCTGCCCGGAGGACCTCCCGGGGATTACGCCTGCATAATCACAGGGCATTTTAACCTCACTACGCCTCTACATTTCGATTTCCTCGACGACAGCGGGAGCATAAGCGACAATCTCACCATCACTCCGATCGCTGGGGGAGTGACGGTGGATTTGGTCTCTGAAACCGATGGAGGAGTCCCGCTAACCGGCACCGGGGATCCTAACCCGCAAGGCGAAGCGCCGTGCTCGAATGCCGATCCAACCTTGGGCGGCTTGGAAAACTGTGACTATCGGATTCAGCGCATCCCCTTTTCACTTCAAACCGGTATCCCCGATATCACCGTGATCAGCGATACCCCCTCGAGCTTCGGAGGCGCTGCCGAAGTACCCGAGCCATCGTCGGGGCTGCTCCTCGGCGCCATACTACCCGCGCTGGTGGGAATGTGGCGGTTTTCGAAGGGGGGTCCGCGTGACGACGATGTCCAAGACCCTCCGATTCGCCCTCTCTATTGAACAGTAGCAGCGGATGACAGCAGGTGGACTCGAAGAGACCGTTGTAGGCACGTCGCTCCTGCTCGCCGTAGACGGGGACTTCGGTGCTGCCAGCGCCGTTATCTCGGCGACGGCCGCCTCAGCATCTTCGCGTTCTCGTCCACCATCGCCTGATAGACTTTCGTCGCGAGCGTGCTCTTGAAGTAGTAGTCCTGAAGATCGCTGGCGTACACGTTCACGCCGAAGGGGAACGTGCCGGTGTGCGACCGGAGGATTTCGGAGACCGCCGCGTCAATCGAGACCCGCGGGTTCACCCGGTGCCGCTCCACCGCCTGTTGCGTCGTGGCGCCGGCGAGGAACCCGGCCACGTAGGCCAGCCGCGCCGACTCCGGCATGGCTCCCCAGTCCCGGCCGTCATATCCTATCCCGTGCGGGTCGTCGAAGGCTGCGGTCGCGGAGACCATCACCATCGTCGCCACCCCAACCGCCCCGAGAATGCAGGCCGCGCGCATCATCCCACCCCCTCCCCGCTGCTCCCCTCCGCCGCCGGTGAGCCCGCGAGCGTCGGGGCCCGCACGGCGGCCGCTATTTGATCGTGACGGTCGGAACGGCGCCGCCCGGGACGATGTCAAACCGGACCCACATGCCCGAAGTACCGTGGGTGGGCACGCCGCAGAACCACAGGTACCGGCCGGGCGGCTGGGTGATGAAATCCACCGTGTCCTTCTGCATCGGCGGCACGCCGGCGATCAGGTTCCCCGTCTCGGCCTTGGGGATCGTCGGGGGCTCGATCCCTTGGGACGGAATTTTCCCCGTGTCCCGGATCACCTCGAGACTGTGGGGGAGCGCCCCCGCGCCGCTGTTCACGAAGTCGATATGGACGCGCCACCCGGCGGGCACAATGACGGTCATCTGGCCGTTGGCGTACCCGTTGAAGTTGAGCGTGCCGTTGGCTCCCCCCTGGGCCGCCGTCACGGTGAACGACACCAGCTTGTGCGCCGCGTCCACGCGCATCCACGCCGGCGGGGCCGCCGACAGCGCGGCGCGCCCGCCGGCCCCCAGCACCCCGCCCGCCAACAGCGCCGCGCCCGCAGCCAGCCACACGATTCTATAGAAGCTCATCGCGTGTCCCTCGTTGA
>Ga0307479_10006078_pt1 | contig 11065 bp, 10 predicted proteins | sample atmos_gasesECM4C_FD_203743 | JGI IMG/M metagenome (GOLD analysis project Ga0307479, IMG submission 203743) | Hardwood forest soil microbial communities from Morgan-Monroe State Forest, Indiana, United States - atmos_gasesECM4C_515 | ecosystem: Environmental > Terrestrial > Soil > Temperate... | reverse complement strand
CGGCAACGTCGAACGCCGACATGACACCGAGGCCTCTGACACGATGAAATAATCCGGTTGACGGTGGTGTCCTTCTGGGGAACGACGCGACCATTTGCCGCGCCCCAGACTCCAAACTTGTCCGCCCGGCGCCACAGGAACCGCCGCTGTTTATCGTTTGATATGGCATCCATGGTCAGCTAATGTTGTTTTGGTTTTCCATTTCATCGTTATCAACGACATCATTTCCTTCCGAACAGCGTGACTCGAGGTTTGTCTCCCCAACTCCCGCACTCGTACCAAAGCTCAACAGAGTTGATGTTCCGCGCCGCTCCCGCCAGATCCACCGCGGGACTGCTGGAGTTATCCCTGACTATGAAACTGGCACGAACAACCTGAGACTCGCCGTTCTCGAAGTGCACAACCATGTGGTCGAACTTTACCGCACTTCCAGCGACGCGCAACCGCAGAGCGCGGAACGGTCCGTGGTGAATGCTGCCCAAAACAGAATAAGCGCGAAATGCTGCGCCAGAATGCCATGTAATCGGCCATGTAATCGCTTACAAACAAAGGAGTTGACGCTGAGTCTGCGTCCGTTCTATAAAAACAGATGACCAATAAACAGACGCACTTTCTCGCAGACTGGCGACAGCTTTGCCATGCTGCTTTGTTCGAAACCAACCCCGTGAAATTGCTTGAACGGATCTCCCGCGCTCGCAATGCCGTTCTTGATCGCATAGAAGACTGTCATACGAAACCGCTGAATGGCGAACAACACGATTTGCGAGATGCTTTAACCACGCTGGACCATCTGCGCAGGATTACGGAGCGGCAAAATGGCGATCAGTCAAAGGCTAGTTGATACTTCCCGAGAGATCAAAGTGCTGACCAGCTATAGCTGGCAAGAGTCATATCAAGCGGCCCTGCTCGAAACCGATTGGACGAAGATGCAGGATCGCCTTCAGACCGCCGAGTCTGAAATACACCAGAGGCGGCTAGTGCTTTCTCAAGACCATGGTGGAACCGATGAGGAAAGGGTAGCTCTCGTCAATGCCATGAGCGGTCTGAGAGTTCTGCGAATGAATGTAGCTTCGTGGTTGGAACGGCAGAATCTAGGTGGCACCCTCGTGAGGAAACCGGTTCAACATGAGCCGCACCCATTTCGACCCACTTTTCAGTCTTCGCCCGACAAGGCTAGCTAAACTGACACAGTTGAGGGAAGGAACGTTCACTCAGTTTTAGCCTGCCAAATCGATTACGTATCCAGTGACAGGGATGTAGGTACGCTGCGGCAAGCCCGCGCACCGCAAACCCCATTCCATCGGAACACGGGCAGAGGTCTCCCATTTGACATTGGCACGCTCCCGCGAGAGTATTCCGCATTAAATTCCAGCAGTAACACGAGGGTTGCTATGGCCGAAGAAGTTCGCCTTTGGCAAGTTGAAGACGATAGCTTGAAAGAAATTAGCCGCGCTAAGCTGAATCGGGAAGAACGTATCGAGAAATGGATTCTACGTGACATCTCGGTTTTGGCTCCAGACCTTCTTGTCATCGGGCAACAGGTGGAGACAGCCTACGGCAAGTTCATAGACTTGCTGTGCATGGATCCTGAGGGGGCACTCGTCATCGTGGAACTGAAGCGAGATAAAACGCCACGCGAAGTCACCGCGCAGGCTCTGGATTACGCATCGTGGGTGAAGACGCTGAATGCTGAGGAAATAGAAAAGATTGCCGTAGCCTACTTTAAAGGAGAGTCACTGGAATCCGCCTTCGGGAAGAAATTCAACGACGACCTTCCAGATGTGCTGAACGAACGTCATAGGATATTCGTCGTAGCATCTGAGATAGACGACAGCACAGAGCGAATCATCCGATATCTGTCGGAAGCCGGAATCGGCATAAATGCCGTGAGGTTTGGATTCTATCAAGCGAAAGATGGACGCGAGTTTCTATCGCGCACGTTCACCGTCGCATTGGAAGAGGCCGAGAAAACCATAGCGAAAGGAAAGCGGACAAACTCCACTCCGGCTGAAATGGAACGGCGGGCGGATGAGGCAGGCGTGGGCGATCTCTATCGTGAGTGCGTTCGTGTGCTTTCCCCGTGCTTCGAGAACCACGGGACAAGAAAGACCGCCCTGCGCCAACTTGTTACGCGACGAAGAACTCGTGGACCTGATTGCAGCTTCTGGAGGCAAGTGGGTATTCATCGGCATGGAGTCGATTGACCCTACGAATCTTAAAGACGTGAACAAAGGATTCAATAAACCGGGGGAATATGCCGCGGTACTCGACCGCCTGGCGCGGCGTAACGTTTACGCCATCACGTCGTTCATTTTTGGCATGGATAACGACACCGTAGGCGTGGCTGAACGCACCCTCCAGCAAGTCCGCACCTGGCCTCCGGGACTGCCAATTTTCGGGCTGCTGACCCCACTGCCGGCCACGCCTCTGTACAAACGGCTGGAGACCACGGGCCGGCTTACGCGGCCTAAGCACTGGAAGGAGTTTATCCCGTTTGCAATGGCCCACGCGCCTTTGAAGATGACCATTGAGGAAGCGTACGGAGAGGTGAAATATGGCTGGGCCCACGCGTACAGTCCGGAGGCCCTGGCGCAGGCCGTCGACGCATCTTCCTGGCGCGCCTGTGTTTTCGCGGTATCTATTTCCCGATGATGGGGCGGCTGGCGTGGGTGAAAGTGATTACGCAAAATCGGCGAACCATCTTCAGACTGGCGTGGGAAGCACTTCGGGGAGACCGGAGGGCTCTCGTGTCTCAACACTTAGGCCACACGGTGTTGCCCGCAGAAGATCAGGGAAGCACAGCAGGCAGCAATCTCCTGTAACGAGACCCTCGGCAGAGAACACTTCGTACCGCAACGAGGCTGGATTGGACCGACACGTTTCACAAACTGGTTGTGACTCAGAGAACGGCTGATCAAGATTCGACAAGGAGCTTGGCATATCCTCTTTCCGCCTTTTCCGCCGAGTCGTTTTATAAGACCAGCTATCTCTTAAACCGTTAAGACGTATTTTGTCAAGCATCGATTCGAGTCAGCCTCGGAGAACCCGGCTTTGGGATTGGAGTTTCGGACGCCCAACAAGGGGAATGCACACCCTGTTTGTCTGGGCGCTGGCTTCGGAATCAGATTGACAATATGCTCTTAAGCAGTTAAGACTTGGAAGGGCACTATCCGCCCTTAGGATCTTCTGGTCAATTGGAGCGCCTTACGTGTGTGGGATCCTCGGTTATTCACATGTCGCGAAATCCGTGCCCGCAGGCGTTTTACCTTCAGCCCTGGAAGCTCTTGTTCACAGGGGTCCCGACCATCAAGGCACTTTCTGCTCTGAACGAATTTCTCTAGGAGCGACTCGCCTACGAATTCTCGATCTCGACGAGGGTGACCAGCCACTGTTCAGTCCTGACCGGGATGTAGTCGTCGTGTTCAACGGAGAGATTTTTAATTACCCCGAATTGCGGGCTGAGCTAGAAGGCGAGGGATTCAGGTTTGAAACGCGGTGCGATACCGAGGTGGTCCTCAACGCTTTCCTGCGTTGGGGTGGTTCGTGTTTCTCGCGGTTGCGAGGAATGTTCGCGATCGCGATCTGGGTACGGTCAGAAGGTCGCCTCATCCTCGCGCGGGACCGCATGGGCATCAAGCCCCTTTATTACTGCGTTCAAGGCGGCGAAATCTATTTCGGCTCCGAGCTTAAGTGTATTCTCCTGCACCCCGCGGTACGCCGCAATATTTGCCTCTCGGGCCTTAACTGCTTTCTCAGTCTGAACTACGTTCCCGGGCCTCTCACTTTGGTGGAAGGCATCATAAAGCTCATGCCGGGACACTATCTAGAATGGCAGAGCGGCCGTTGCGGCCTGCACTCTTATGTCGATGCCGGGGGTCCACAAAAGGCCCCGAGCTCAATCGACACCGCGTGCGGTGAACTGGACGGCCTGCTGACGCAATCGCTAAAAGAACAACTTGTTTCCGACCTGCCGGTTGGTATCTGGCTCAGTGGAGGCCTGGACTCATCTGCCATCCTGCACTATGCGGCGAATGCGCATCAGCGTCCTCTGCAAACCTATTCCATTACTTTCCATGGGCGTTCGTTCGACGAAAGCAGATACATCAGGGAAGTCAGTAGCCGTTTCGGCACACGGCACTCGGAGTTCGATCTTAGCGAAAGCGCCGACCTCGTGGATGCTATCGAACGGATCGCCTTCTACTCTGACGAGCCCAGCGCAGACGCCGGAGCCTTGCCGCTCTGGTTCCTCGCGCAAATGACGAGCAGAGATGTTACGGTCGTTCTCACCGGCGAAGGAGCGGATGAGCTGTTCGGAGGCTATCTGACCTATCGAGCGGATCGCTACTCCGCTATGGCCCGCAAGATTCCCGCTCAACTGCGTAAGGCAGCCCTGGCAGTTGCGACACTCCTGCCCGTGTCCGACGAGAAGATCAGCTTTGAGTACAAGGTCAAGCGATTTCTGCGGGGTTCTCTGTTATCGCCAGAATTGGCGCATGTGTTCTGGAACGGAACATTTTCGCAAGCCGAAAAGGAGCGACTATTCTTGTTTGCCGATCCCGGCCCCCTAGACACTGTGCTCGACAGGATGGTTGGCGGCCCAGGTCTACAGCGCTATCTCGACTTCGACCAGCGGTATTACTTGCCCGACGATATTCTGTACAAGGTAGACCGCATCAGCATGGCTCATTCGCTGGAAGTCCGGCCGCCCTTTCTCGACCCACGAATCGTCGACTTCGCAGCCGGCTTGCCGGAACGCTTCAAGGTCCGGGGATCACAGTCCAAGTACGTGCTCCGCCGCCTAATGAGAGACAAATTGCCTCGTAGTGTACTGCGACGGCCAAAGATTGGTTTCGATGTTCCGATCCATGAGTGGCTGCGCGGAGTCCTCCGGCCTTTGCTGCTCGATACGCTATCGCAGGAAGCTGTCTCAGCGACGGGGCTGTTTCATTGGCCTGCTGTGAAGCAACAGATCAGCGCGCATTTGGAAAGAAGGGCGAATCTGGGGTATCACCTATGGGGCCTGATGGTCTTGTTGATCTGGATGAAGCGATGGAAGATCGAGTCGGCGCCAGAGGAAGTGCGACCATTAATCCCGAGCGTCGAGGTCCTCGACGGGGCTGGATTGTAGTACTCGTAGCTTCCTTCGTTTTTCTCGTAAACATTGTTAGCCCACCTCGTCTTATGGACGATGTGGATGCGGTCCAGGCGCAGATCGCTCGTAACATGCTGGCGTCGGGCGACTTGGTGACAGCGCGGCTGGACGGCGTCCCTTATCTCGAGAAGGCGCCGCTTATCTACTGGCTGATCGCACTGTCGTACAAAACTTTCGGGGTTCATGATTGGGCTGCACGTATGCCCCTTGCCTTGGCGGCTGTGATTTTGTGCTGGGTTACCTACCGTTTCGCGTGCTGGGCGTTTGAGGAGGAAGCAGGACTCTACGCCGGCATCGCTATCGCCACCTCGGTCGGACTCTTCTTGTTCACCCGGATTCTGATCCCTGATGCTGCGCTCACTTTGACCGTCACCGGCGCCATCTGGGCATGGCTGTCGCTGCTTGAACCAGAAGAACGTCTTCCGCTTCGCTGGTCGGTCATGTTGGGTGTGTGTCTGGGAACCGGCTTGCTGCTCAAGGGTCTGATCGCCGTGGTTTTTCCGGTGCTGGCGGGAATTGCCTACATGGCCCTCACTCGACAACTTTTCTGTATCGAGGCGTGGCGTCGATTGACTCTGGGGACGGCAATCACCATCACTCTGGCGATCGCCGTGCCGTGGCACGTGCTCGCAATTCGGCACAACCCACCGTATTTCGCATTTTCGATGCATGGCTGGCCAGGCGAATACCGCGGATTCTTCTGGTTCTACTTCATTAATGAACACCTTTTGCGTTTCCTAAACCTACGATACCCGCGTGATTACAACACAGTGCCTAGGCTATGGTTCTGGCTGCTGAATCTGGTTTGGTTGTTCCCTTGGTCGGTTTATCTGCTGGGTGTCCCGAGGCTGTCAACCAGTCCCTCTTCGCGGGCTGATCGAACCAAATTGATGGCGGTTTGCTGGGTAGGCGTGGTGATGTTGTTTTTCACTTTCTCCACCACGCAGGAGTACTACTCTATGCCGATCTACCCTGCGCTGGCGCTGCTCGTTGGATCGGCCATCAGCACTGGAGGTCGAAGGGTGCGAGCGGCCACCTACGTTCTCCTTGCGGCTACGACTCTCCTGTGCGCAGCGCTCACTGTGCTGCTTGGGCTGGTCTGGACGCTGCCTGCCCGGGGCGACATCTCTGGAGCGCTAACCCAACACCCCGAACTCTACACCCTGTCTATGGGACACCTACGAGACCTGACTCTCAATGCATTTGCCTACTTGAAACTCCCACTGGCCATGGCTGCGCTCGCATTCGGAGGGATTGCGATTGGCATCGTCAGATCGCGAAGTAATTTCAAGAGACTAGTCCTCGTTGTCGCCGCTGGCATGGTCATGTTCTTTCAGGCCACCCGGTTCGCGCTCGTCCGCTTCGATGCGTATCTGGGTTCTTATCCGCTGGCTCGCAGCCTGCAGCTGAGTCCTCCAGGACAACTGATCGAAGCCAATTCTTACTACGCTTTCTCGTCCGTGTTTTTCTATACCGGCCGCACGGCACTTTTACTGAACGGTCGCAACAACAACTTGGAGTACGGTTCTTATGCACCCAGCGCCCCCAGTGTGTTCATTGAGGACCGCGAGTTCGTGTCGCTGTGGAGAGGATCGGGCCGCTGCTACCTTCTCGCCTACGGTAAGGAACTGCCTCGCCTGGAGCAACTTGTTGGCCGGCCCGACCTGCGCATCGTGACCGAGAACGCCGGCAACTACTTGCTGACCAACAATGCGCTTCCTTGACGCAAGCAAAAGACGCGCGATCCGGTGGGAGGAGAGCGTCCATTTTGCTTTGTGGGCTCTCGCCAGCGATCGACTAAAGGCTTCTCTAACCATGCTGGGAGTGGTGATCGGAAGCGCGGCGATCGTGCTGGTTGTCACAATCGCTTCCACCGGCAAGGTCTACATGATCTCTCAGATCGAGGGGATCGGTGCCAACCTTGCTTATGCCACACTTGATCGAAGTGGGGCCTCTTCTGCGCTGGAGGACGAATTGACACCGGATGACCTCGTCGCCATGCGGCAGATGCTGCCAGGGGTCGGTGCGGTCGCGGGTACGTATGACATTCCGGTTGACTTCCAACTCCACGGCAAAGCGTTTCACCCTCGATTAGTCGGAGTCACCCAGGGTTTTGAGGAAATCCGCAACCTGCGGATTACGTCTGGCAGATACTTCGACGGGGAAGACTTTCTGGCTCATTTCAAGGTTTGTCTGATTACTGACCGCATGGCTCAAACGGCATTTGGTGTGAACCCCGCTGTGGGCAATACCATCCGGGTCGACCAATTTCGTTGCACTATCATTGGAACGTTCAAAGAGGGAGTGCCCACCTTCGGGCAATCCGAGATACAGGACGAAACACTGCTCATTCCCTTTCCTCTGGTGAAAAACATCACGGGCGACAACTTCTTTCAGGTTTTGTACGCGCAGGCGAAATCTCCCGACGAGGTGCCGGCCATGACCCGTCAGATAGATCGTTTGTTGAGCGGCCGCCACCGGAAAGAAGCGCGTTACTCGGTCGAGAACCTGTCTTCTCTTCTTCAGACTGCTAACAGGATTTCAGTCGCCATGAGCGTTGTCCTTCTTGCAATTGCCGCTCTGACGTTGATCACCGCCGGAACGAGCATTATGAATATCATGCTGGTTAACGTCTCGCAGCGAACCCACGAGATTGGCCTACGAAAGGCCCTGGGGGCACGGCCGGCCGAGATTCGAGTGCAATTTCTGCTGGAGGCATTCTTCATCAGCATGGTTGGCGCCGTGGCGGGGGTGGTAATGGCAGTCGGCCTCGTGTGGTCCGTGGCCCGGTTGACCAAGGACATCTTACCTATCGGCGTTTCTTGGATGGCAGTGTTCGTCGCGCTGGTCGTTTCTAGCGGAGTTGGTGTGTTATTCGGATATCGACCCGCCAGCGAAGCAGCAAACCTGAATCCTATCGACGCGTTACGGATAGAGTGATGTAAATTGCCAGTTCTATCGCAGGCCGACGTTCGTCGAGCTCCGAAATTTAGTGTCGGGCGGCGCCGCACGAGGACCAAGATACGAAAGCTTTGCGAGGTGATCTTTGGGGGGCGGTTGAGGATTGTCTGCGATCGCGCCCAGTTCCTTATCGGGTCTTCGTCGACCTGAGTCTTTTAGTCTTATTCAGTTAAGTTGATGGCTCTTCGTCAAGGTGTTAAGCTCCAGATGTTTGGCTCCAGATGGAAGGTGCGTTCCCTCGATGAGGGACTCGCGTCCGGTAGGTCTTCATCTCTGAGAGAGGTTCAGGTGTCTCGACCAATAGTCATACCGACTGCAGCGGAGTTCCGTCTCCTCGAAATTCTCTGGCGTCTCAAGGAAGGCACAATTGAGGATTTTGTGCGAGCTTCGGAAACGGATAGTCCGCTAAATTACAAGACTGTCCAAACCGTATTGCGCATCATGGAGAACAAAAAGTTTGTCACTCACTCGCTCCGTGGGCGGGCCTTCGTCTATCGACCGCGGGTGAAGCGACACGAGGTCAGTCGTGTTTCTTTGCGGTCTTTGCTTGAAAGGTACTTCCGGGGCTCGCGGTCGGAACTTCTCGTGAATCTGCTAGAGGACGAGCGGATTGGGACAGGAGAGTTGGAGGAACTGGAAGGCCTGATCCGCAGCTATCGCAAAGCAAGCACTGTTGGACGCAAGACCCATCGCTAAAGATTGGAAGATTATGTGGTTCGACGGCTCGCTAGCGATTATTAGCGCTTGGATTACATATTTTCTGCAGGTCGTCTTGGGCTATCTGGCGACTCTGTGTATTTGTGCTTTCATCCGTGATGCTCGCACCCGCGTCCGAATGTGGAGCGGCTTTTTGCTGTTGACGACTGTCGCGTGGATTTTATTGTTGGTAACGGCACGGGCAGGTGGTCCGACTCACTTCGCGTTTCGCTCCGAACTCCGGCCGCCGATGGCTGCTCTGCATCTGGCCTTCCCTGTGGAAGACGTCTGGGCTTCGTACTTCGGCAAGCTCACCCCCACGGCCGCGTACTCTTACGCCTTCCTGCTACTTGTCTTATTGTTGCATTTGCTTTTCAGATCAGTGCAACTGAAAGCGGTGCTGCGACGCACTCAACCGCCTTCACCCCAACTGGAGGTGCTCTTTCGGCGACTTTGCCAGCAGTTGAATGTTGGCCGCTGTCAATTGGGCCTCGCTTCAGAGCTGCGCTCCCCCGCCACCTGTTACTGGTGGCGGAGTCGCGTCTTGTTGCCCACGGAACTCGTTCCTTACCTCGACAGCGACCAACTCGATGAGGTTCTGAGGCACGAACTTGTTCACGTGAGACAGCACGATTATTTGTGGGATCGGCTTGCGGCTTTGGGATGCCGGCTGGTTTTCTTTCATCCCCTGGTATGGATAGCGTATCGACATCTCCGATGGGAGCGGGAATTGGCCTGCGATTACGCGGTCGTGCGGGATCGCACTGACGCACGCCCGGGGTACGCCGAATGCCTTACTAGGCTCGCCCGCTGGTGTATGGAAGGGAGAAATCTCTTCGCGGGAATAAGTTTCTTCTCTTCCAAGTCCTTGCTCGCAGTCAGAGTTCGCGCTCTTTTGAGCGAGCCTTCCGTCGATTCTTCTCGTCAAGAAGCCACCCGAGCAGGACTCGTCTCAATTGTTGCAAGTGTTGCATTACTGTTAGCCTCAGGCTTGGGACTTTCTCTCTACTCACCGACTCATCTGAATCATTCCTTATATCGACCTCGCAATGCCCGTTCGGACTCTGCCCGGAAAAAACCTGCCGGCGCGAAGCTGGCACATTCTTCTATGCCCAAAGCGCCGACAGTTGAAACCCCGTTGATCGCGCCCCAACCTCCTCCGCCTCAATTAATCAACTTGACTTTAGACTTCCCGGCGAAATCGCTACCACTACTAAACTCCTCTACCACAGCCGAGGATATTGTTGAGACAAGTTCCAGGCACGTCGTTGACGATGTCGGACGACAAAGTTCACACGGCGTCTGGAACGAGGCACCCATGCCGCTCGCCTCGCCCCCGAAATGGGGCACCCTGGTCGTCGGCGCAATTACCGGTGGCGCGGGTTTGGCGTCTGGCCGAATTGACGTGGACGACGTTGATGGACCGCGAAAGCGGACTCACTAGCTGCCGGGTTAGGTATAAGTACGTTCCAGGAGTCCACTCCTATGGACGACTGTCAAGGCTTTGTGTCGTGAAGCAGCGCGGCCTTCGCTTCGCCGCACCCGTGTTTGTAGCACCCCTGTAAGCACAGCGTAAAAGTTGAGGGGCAACAGAGGAGGATTCCAAGCCGTCACAACCCGTTGCGGCAGGGCAGTACAAGGTGTCATGGCTCTATCCACTCTCTCTTCTCTGACTTTCCGACCAGACGGTCTGGGATTTCCATCGCGAGTCTTCGCCTAAAGAGTTTGATTGTCTAGTCTTATATCCATAAGATCTAAACTTCATCTTTTATCGATGGACCGCACTTGGGGGCGGTGGTGTGAGGGAACACGGCGAACGTTGATTCCGCTTACGTTCGTAGATGCAGGTTCAAACCCTGCCCGTTCCACCTTTTGCGTTCCTCTGAGTGAACTTCCGAGAGCACTTTGCGCCTAGATGCCCGATCGCGTAGACGAGCCAGCGAGTCCACGGCCTGCGCCAGGGCCTCCGGACTTTGTAGGTGGGACCATCCATATTCCACTTCTTCGTGCGCTTCATTGATGGCCATCTTCAAGGGCGCGTGGGCCATCGCAAATGGGATGAACTCCCTCCAGTGCTTGGGCCGCGTGAGCCGACCGGCGGTCTCTAGTCGTTTGTATAGAGGCGTGGATGGGAGCGGGGTCAGCAGCCCGAAGATAGGCAATCCGGGAGGCCAGGTACGGACTTGCTGAAGTGTGCGTTCAGCCACGCCTACCGTGTCGTTATCCAGCTTTCCACCGATGTCACTATCAAAAGTG
>Ga0307479_10006077_pt1 | contig 11065 bp, 10 predicted proteins | sample atmos_gasesECM4C_FD_203743 | JGI IMG/M metagenome (GOLD analysis project Ga0307479, IMG submission 203743) | Hardwood forest soil microbial communities from Morgan-Monroe State Forest, Indiana, United States - atmos_gasesECM4C_515 | ecosystem: Environmental > Terrestrial > Soil > Temperate... | reverse complement strand
ATTGCCCGCCAGCTACTTGGCAAGACAAAATAGGGTGATGCGCCTGGCCTGCTCGAGCGCTCCACGGAAAAGCAATGTCGCAGTCGATTGAGAATTGGGCGCAGCGGGTGTGCGCCGGCGACGTGCGCGCGCTTTCGCGAGCGATTACCGCGATCGAGAATCATCAACCGGAAGCGGAGGAATTGCTGCGGCTGCTGTTTCCGCGGACGGGAAAGGCGTATCTCACGGGAGTGACGGGAGCGCCGGGGACCGGGAAGAGCACGCTGGTCGATCGGCTGTCGGCGCATTACCGCGCGCAGCAGGAGCAGGTTGGAGTGATTGCGGTGGACCCGACGAGCCCTTATTCGGGGGGCGCGATTCTGGGCGATCGCATCCGCATGCAGGGGCACGCCGGCGACAGCGGGATGTTCATTCGCTCGATGGCTACTCGAGGATTTCTGGGCGGCTTGGCGCGGGCGACGGCGGAGGTGGCGCTGCTTCTTGACGCCGCGGGCAAGCAGGAGGTTTTGATCGAGACAGTGGGCGTCGGGCAAGATGAGATCGACATCGTGCGACTGGCTGATTGCGTGGTGGTGATGCTGGTGCCGGGGATGGGCGACGATATTCAGAACATGAAAGCGGGGCTGATGGAGATCGGCGATATTTTTGTGCTCAACAAATCCGATCGCGAGGGCGCGGACCGGCTGGAGCAGCAGTTGAACGCCATGCTGTCGCTGGTGATGCCGCGCGAGGGCTGGCATCCGCCAGTGGTGCGCACGGTGGCGACGGAGAACAAGGGAATCGATGTGCTCGCGGAGACCATTGGGCGGTTTCGAAAGCACTTCGAAGCGAGCGGGGAGCGCAAGCGGAAGCACGTGGAGCATTGGAAGCAGCGGCTGATCGAATTGCTGGAGTCGCGGTTGTTGCAGCGGGCGCTGGGTGGAGCGGGCGGTGAGGCGCGGTTGACGCAGTTGGCGGAAGAAGTGGCGGAAAGAAAGAAGGATCCATTTTCGGCAGTCAACGATATTTTGTCGCGCAGCGGCCTGGACGGATCGACGTGATGGGCACAAAAGGTTTTGGGGGAGATGAATGACGGCAGCGCGGGCAAGAAAGGGCGGCAAAGGAGCGACGGCATCGATCGGCATCATTGGCGGGAGCGGGCTTTACTCCATGGCCGGGCTGAAAGACACGCGCGAGATTCGCGTGAAGACGCCGTTCGGGGAGCCATCGGACGCGATCGTGGTGGGCACGTTGGAAGGGAAGGGCGTGGCGTTTTTGGCGCGGCACGGGCGCGGGCACCGCATTCTGCCGAGCGAGATCAACTTTCGCGCGAATATTTGCGCGATGAAGCAGCTCGGAGTCGAGCGCATCATTTCCGTAAGCGCGGTTGGCTCTCTGCAGGAGGATCTGCGGCCTGGGGAATTCCTGGTGGCCGATCAATTTGTGGACCGCACGAAGAATCGCGCTTCGACGTTCTTCGGCGGTGGGCTGGTTGCGCACGTGGCTTTCGACAAGCCTACGTGCCCGCAAGTGTCGGCTGTGCTCGCCGACGCTAGCGTACACTGCGCGGTGAAAGTGCATCGGCGCGGAACGTACGTTTGCATCGAAGGGCCGCAGTTCTCGACATTGGCAGAGGCGCATCTGCACAGACAACTGCGTTTTGAGGTGATCGGGATGACCAATGTTACGGAGGCGAAGCTGGCGCGCGAGGCGGAGCTTTGCTATGCCACGATCGCGATGATTACGGATTACGATTGCTGGCACCCAGAGCATGAATCAGTCACGGCGACGCAGATTATCGCCACGCTGAATCAAAACGCGGAGAACGCACAGAAGGTGCTTCGCGAAGCGGTGCGAAGCATCCCCGCCGAGCGCAGCTGCAAGTGCGGAGCCGCGCTGAAGCACGCGCTGATCACGGACTTGAAATTGGTTCCCCCTGCGACCAAGAAGCGGTTGGCTTCCATCATCGGCACGTATCTTTCCTAGGAGAAAACTGTGTCCTTATTGGTGGTCGGCTCTGTGGCGTTTGATGCGCTGGAAAGCCCGTACGGCAAGGTGGATCGCACACTGGGTGGTGCGGCAACATATTTTTCGGTGGCGGCAAGTTTTTTCACGCATGTGAGTCTGGTCGGGATTGTTGGCGATGACTTCACGGAAAGGGACGCGGAGATTTTTCGCGGGCGTCACATCGACGTGGATGGCTTGGAGCGCGCACCGGGAAAGACGTTTTTCTGGGCCGGGAAATATTCGGAAAATCTGAACGAGCGCGTCACGCTGGTCACCGAGCTCAACGTTTTCGCCAACTTTAAGCCACGACTTCCGGAACGCTATCGAACGTCGAAATTCGTGTTTCTCGCCAACATTGCGCCGGATTTGCAGCGCGACGTGCTGCACCAAGTGCGCAAGCGGCCCAAGATCGCGGCGCTTGACACCATGAATTACTGGATCGAACGAACGAATGCGGATTTGCGCGAGACGCTAAAGTACGTCGATATTTTGATGATCAACGACACGGAGACGCGACAGCTTTCGAATGAACACAACCTGTTGCGGGCTGCGCGCCAAATTTTCAAGATGGGGCCGTCAACGCTAGTAGTGAAGCGCGGAGAGTACGGTGCGATGCTGGTGGACGCGCGGGGGGTTTTCTGTGTGCCTGCGTTCCCGCTGGAGGAGCCGCACGATCCAACGGGAGCGGGAGACTCCTTTGCCGGCGGATTTGTGGGCTATCTGGCCAGCGTGGGGAACAAGAGCGACGCGTCGCTGCGCCGCGCAATGGTCTATGGATCAGTGATGGGCAGCTTTTGCGTCGAGAAATTCGGGCTGGAGCGCTTGCGGACCCTGAAGCGCAGCGAGATACACGCCAGAGCACGACATTTCGCGAAATTGACGCAATTCAAGCTCTAAATAAGTAGAATTGCGTCGTTGCGAGCGAAACTCGCGCAATCCAATGATCCCTCTCCATGAAATTTTCCTGCGCCTGAGTTTTGCGGCGCTGCTGGGCGCGGCGATTGGCGTCGAGCGCGACCTGCACCGCCGGCCCGCCGGGATTCGCACCAGCGCTTTTGTTTGCATGGGCTCGGCGCTGTTCACCATTCTTTCCTTTCAATTGGCGAAAATGTATGGTGACACGTCTCCTACGCGCATTGCTTCCAATCTTGTGCAAGGAATCGGCTTTCTGGGAGCGGGGGCGATTTTGCGGGAGGCCGGGGGGCTTGTTGGGCTGACTACCGCCGCGACGATTTTCGTTGAGGCGGCCATCGGAATGGCGGTGGGCGGGGGGCTTTACGCCGTTGGGGGATATGCGACGGGCTTGGTGCTGTTTGGCCTGGTAGTCTTAGGTTGGATTGCACAACGGTGGAACTTGAAGGTGCGGATTCTGGGCTTTCGGATTACGGGGAGCCATGCCGAGAACATCGCAGGCGAAGTGCAGCGATTGTTCGCGGAGCTGAAGATCAAACCGCAACAGTTTCGAGTATCCATGGCCGGAGTGAGCTCCATCGTGGAGTTTCAGGCCGAGGTCAGTCGCCGGCAGCAGGAACAGATTGTCGAAAGGCTAAATCGCGTGGGCGTGGTTACCGAGGTCATACCGATCGAGGGGCACCGGGAATGACGCCCAATACCGTGAGGTCTGGAGTTCGGTCAGGCGCGGCGGTGCGCAAACCGAAAGCTCTTGAGCGCGGTGCGCGGGTCGCGGTGTTTGCGCCGGCTTCTCCGGGTGGCGAGGCTAAAGTCGCCGCAGGGGTCGCGGAGTTGAGGCGACTGGGGTTTGCCACGGAAGTGCCTGTAGCGCAGCAGCGGGATGGCTATTTCGCCGCGAGCGTGGAGGGGCGGCGCGCTGAATTCGTGAGGTTGTTGGCTGATTCGAAGATTGATGGTCTCATCGGTGTGCGCGGCGGCTACGGCTCGAATTATTTATTGGATGCGAGTTTGGCGTCGTCTGCCGGCGAGCCTAAGGCCGTCATAGGCTTCAGCGATTTGAGCTTCCTGCAGATTTTCTTGTGGCAGCAGTGTCGATGGGTGACGTTTTACGGGCCGATGGTGGCGGCAGGGCTTGCCGCGGGCGCGGGTGCGGCTAACGGCTACGACGAAGAATCGCTGCGATTATCGATCAGTGAGTTTAGCGGTGGCTGGAAGATTCCGCTGCGTGGGGAAGCGCTCGTCAACGGGGAAGCCGAGGGACGGCTGCTGGGCGGGGCGATGACGATGGTCGAGGCAACGTTTAGCACGCCATGGGAACTGGACACACGCGGGGCACTTTTGATTTTGGAGGACCGTGGGATGAGGCCGTACCAGGTGGACCGCGTCCTGATGCATTTCAAGCAGGCGGGGAAGCTGGATGGCGTGAAGGGAATTGTGCTGGGCGATTTTCCGGAGTGTGAGCCGCCGGTGGCCGGCAGTCCGACGGTGCGTGACGTTTGTGCACGAATTCTTGGACCGCTGGGCATCCCTGTGGTGTTTGGTGCGCCGGTGGGCCATACCATGCAGCCGATGCTGACTATTCCGCTGGGCGTGAACGCGCGCTTGCATGCGCAGGGCGATGGCACCTTAGAACTTTTGGAGGCGGCAGTTACGCGATGAGTGAAGTGAAGCACGTACATGTGATTGGAATTGGCGGCTCGGCGATGGCGCCGCTGGCGGGAATGCTGCGCGAGCACGGATTTCGCGTCACCGGCTCGGATACAGGCGTGTATCCGCCGGCCTCGATGCTGCTGGAGCGCCTGGGAATTTCGTTTTACAACACGTTTGATGCGGCGCATCTACAGCCGGCGCCGGATTTGGTGATTGTCGGGAACATCATTGCGCGCGGGAATCCGGAGCTGGAGGAAGTCCTGGATCGGAAGATTCCGTACCGCTCGCTGCCAGAGATTTTGGAGGAAGTGTTTTTGCCGGGGCGGCATTCCATCGTGGTCAGTGGCACGCATGGGAAGACTACAACGACGGCGATGCTGGCGTGGATTTTTCAGAGTGCGGGACGGCAGCCCAATTTTTTGGTAGGCGGCGTGGCGGAGAACTTTGGAAAGAGTTATGGGCTGGGCGGCGGAGCGGAATTTATCTTGGAAGGCGACGAGTACGAGACTGCGTTCTGGGATCGCGGGCCGAAATTTTTTCACTACCACCCGGACGACTTGATCATTACGTCGCTAGAATTCGATCACGCCGATATTTACGCGGATTTCGAGACGTATGAGCTGGCGTTTCGTCGGCTGGTGAACCTGGTGCCGCGAACCGGGCGCGTGGTGATCTGGGGTGACACCGAAGACTCGGGTCCGGCTCTGCGGCGGGCGGCGAGCAAGGCGTTTTGTCCGGTCGAGACATATGGATTTTCGGAAGGCAACGATTGGGTTGCGGATGAAGTAGCGGTTGACGGCGAAAAAACAAGATTTCGCGTGCGGCATAAAGGCAAACCGTTTGGCGAATTTGCGCTGGCTGCGACGGGGCGCCACAACGTGCTCAACTCGCTGGCTGCCATTGCTGTGGCGCATGGGCGCGGCATTAGCCGGGATTCCCTTGGGAAGGCGCTGGCAACGTTTCGCAGCGTGAAGCGTCGAATGGATGTGAAGGGCGAACACGGAGGGATCCTAGTAGTGGACGATTTTGCCCATCACCCGACCGCGGTCCGGGCGACGATTGAGGCTGCGCGGAGCCGTTGGCCGAAGCGGCGGCTGTGGGCAATCCTGGAGCCGCGCTCGAATTCCATGCGACGCAAAGTATTCCAGGAGTCGCTTCCGAAGGCGCTGGCGCTTGCTGATCGCGTTGTGCTCGGCGGCGTGTTTCGTGCGCAGCAACTTGGTGACGATGACCGCATGGATCCCGAATCGGTGGCCGCTAGTGTGCGGGAATTGGGTCGTGAAGCGCGGACCTTCGCGGGCTCTGATGCCATCGCGGAGTATCTTTCCACCGAAGCGAGGCCCGGCGACCTTTTGTTGATTATGTCCAATGGCAGTTTCGACGGCTTGTGCGACAAATTGGTGAAGAAGCTCGAGCGCGGTGTGCCCAGCGAGGCGCCAGCCCGGTGATGATTCTGCAGGCCCGGCGGTTGTCCGTACTCCGAATCCTCTTCGCCGCGTTTCTTCTCGCGCTCGTGACGAGCGGCGCGGGCGCCACAATTCGCTACACAGTTTCGATTGAACATCCGGAACGCCACATCTTTCACGTCACGATGGAGATTCCGGACGTGACCGGAGAAGTGGCCGTGCAGATGCCGGCGTGGAACACGCTTTATCAGATTCGAGACTTCAGCGCGCACGTGCGTGAGGTGGAGGCGTTCGCGGGCGCAAACCGGGCAGCGCTGGAAAAAATGGACAAGCTGACCTGGCGAATCACGGGGAACGGCACGATCACGGTTCGCTATGCGACGTACTGGGACGAGCGGGGTCCGTTCGCAACGCAGTTGAATGCGGATCACGCATTCATCAATCCGGCCATGATTCTTATGTACGTTCCTACGCGGCGCCCCGAGGATGTCAAGCTCGACCTGAACGAAATTCCCGGCGGTTGGGTAGCCGCAGCGGCGCTCCCCGCGCTGGATGAATCGATGGGTGGTGCTCACATGATTGAGTTCACGGCGCGCAGTTATGACGCCATGAGTGACACTCCAATCGAAGCAGGCAATTTCGAGCTATTTGATCTACCGGGAATGACGCCGCCAGTTACCGTTGCAGTGCACGGGGACAAGTGGAAAAAGAAAGAAGTTGAGGAAGAGCTGCGACGAATTTGCACGTATGAGCTGAAGCTGATGGAAGGCGCTCCTTACGAGCACTACACTTTTATCCTTCACCTCGGCCAAGCGGCCGCAGGCGCCGGGGGAGGAATGGAACACGCCAATTCCACGGCGATTTCCCTGCGGTCCGAAGAGGAGCTGCCAAATATAGCGGCGCATGAGTTTTTTCATCTGTGGAACGTGAAGCGCATCCGGCCGGCAACGCTGGACCCGGTGGACTACACGAAAGAGCAGTACACGCGGGCGTTGTGGTTCGCGGAGGGAGTGACCAGCACCTACGCGGCATATACGATGGTGCGCACGCAATTATGGAGCAAAGACAAGTTCTATTTCGATCTGAGCCAGCAGATCAGCGGCCTCGAAGGTCGCCCGGCGAACCGCTGGCAAAGCGCGGAGGAGTCCAGCCTGGACGCCTGGCTGGAGAAATATCCGCTGTACAACCGGCCGGAGGAAAGCGTGTCGTACTACGCCAAGGGGCAAGTTCTGGGCGTGCTGCTGGATATTTTGATCCGCGATCGCACGGACAACGAGAAGAGCCTCGATGACTTCCTGCGTGCGATGAACCATGAATTTGCAAAGCAAGACAAGCCGTACCGCGACAGCCTCGATATTCGTTTGTCGGCGGAGCAGGTGGCGGGCGGCTCCTTCGAGGACTTTTTTCGCAAGTACGTATCCCACGCGGAGCCGCTGCCGTACTCGCAGGTATTTCCGCTCGCGGGCCTCGACTTGCGAACTACGCAGCGCAAGCGGCCGGTGCTGGGATTTTTCTTCGAGCGCGGCGCTACGGGAGAAGCCGTGGTGCAAGATCTCGACGCCGAGAGCTCCGCGGCGCAAGCGGGATTGCGCTCCGGCGATGTGATTCTCACTTGGAATGGCTCGGAGCCGCCGCGCAATGTGGAGCGCTGGGTCTACTCGCAGAAAGCGAGGAGCGTAGTGCATCTGCGGGTCCGGCGCGACGACCGCGAGATATCCATCGACTTTCGGATCGACGAGGTGACGGAGACTTTTTATCAAGTCGTTGAGGATTCGCACGCCAACGCAAAAGCCAAACGCATCCGCGAGGGAATTCTGCGCGGCACCACGCAGCCAGTGACGGCATCGGCTTCAAAACGATGAAGACGCGTACTTGACGCTGGCCGCGGGATTCGAGAGAGTTCTGCGGGCTTATGTTCCGCGCCATTTTCATCTGCATCTTTCTTCCGCTATACATGCTGGTGGCTGGGCCGCCGCTTCTTCTGTACACGCTGATTTCGCGGAATCCAAATCCACTCTATTGGGGTGGCGTCAAAGGTCTCGTGTTCCTGATGCGGATGGCCGGTGTCAAAGTGCGAATCACGGGCCGCGAGCGAGTTCCCGCAGGCGCGTGCTTGTTCGTGGCCAATCACACGAGTTCGGCGGACGCGCCGGCGGTTGTAGGCGCCATTCCGCGGCGTGTGGCGGTTCTGCTCAAGGAATCCCTGTTCAAATGGCCGATCGCGGGGCAAGCATTTGCGCTGGCCGGCTTCATTCCAGTCAGCCGCGGTGAGCGGGAATCGGCGATTGCCAGCGTGGAGAAAGCAACGCAGTCGCTGCGCTCCGGCCAATCGTTTTTGATTTATCCGGAGGGAACGCGCAGCCCGGACGGCCGGCTGCAGAATTTCAAGAAAGGCGCGGTAGTGATGGCAATCAAAGCGGAAGTTCCTATTGTGCCCATCGCGTGCTCGGGCGCGCACAAAGTGATGCGCAAGCGGTCGCTGCGGATTTATCCGGGAGAAATCCTCGTGGAATTTCTGGAGGCGATCGATACCTCCAAATATTCCTTCGAGGAGCGCGATGTGCTGAACGACCGTGTGCACGACGCCATGGCCGCGGGGTTGCCGCCTGAGCAGCGCCCAATCGGGCTTCCGGGCGCTGAGTGAGACAAACCTGCGCTGCTACCTTTTCGTTTTTAGTTTTTCAATTTCCGATTCCAGTTCCCACACGCGTCGTTGCAGGTCCGGCAAACGATTCAGCGCCGCAGTGTTCTTCAGCCATTGACGATTTTCGATTGCGGGATAGCCGGAATAGAGCGACTTGGGAGGAATATCGCTGGGAATCCCGCTCTTTGCGGTGACCACCGCGCCGTCACCGACGGACAAGTGGCCGGCGGTACCTACTTGGCCAGCCAAGATGCAGCCGGCGCCGATTCTCGTGGAGCCGGCGAGACCCACCTGGCCGCACAGCATGGTGTTTTCGCCGACGCGGGAGGCGTGGCCGACGAGCACGAGATCATCGAGCTTGCTGCCGCGGCCGATGCGCGTTTCGCCGACGGTCGCACGGTCAACGCAGGCGTTTGCCTGCACCTCGACGTCGTCTTCCAGCACAGCGGGGCCGGACTGCTGCATTTTGTACCAACTGCCGCCCTTCTGCTTGGCGAAGCCCAGGCCATCGCCGCCGATGACTACCCCATTCTGGAGAATGACGCGGTCGCCGATGCGGCAGGATTCGCGGACGACGGCGTGGGCGTGGGCGAAGAAGTCATCACCGATTTTGGCACCGCGATAGATGGTCACGAAGCTGTGCAGCACCGCGTTGCGGCCAATCTCCGCCTGTTCGTCGATGAAGCAATAGGGGCCGATGTGCGCACCATCGGCGATGCGCGCGGTCCTCGCAATGATCGCTGTGGGATGAATGCCCGGCTCGTAGCGCGGCGGCTGGTAGAAAAGTTCGATGGCATGAGCGAAGGCAAGATACGGGTTCGGCGTGCGCAGCGCCGCGAGGGGAGGCGAGCCGGCACCACGACCGAGACTGACGCCGTCCTCGATGAGCACGGCGGAGGCGCGCGTGGTCTTGAGAAGAGGGAAGTAGCGGCGATTGGCGAGAAAGGTGATTTGGCCTGGCTCGGCGTGCTCGATGCCGGAAATGCCGCGGATTTCTGTGTCAGGCGCGCCTTCCAGGCGACAGGCAAGCTTCTGCGCAACTTCAGAGAGTTTCATGGACGATGCTCCTCTTATGAAAGCGAGTCTCGCACATCCTGGAACAAGTGGCGAGTGAGAGCCGCCTGGAGGAACCAATGCCGAAGAATCAGTTTCGCAGGTGTGTTGATCGATCTGACCGGGGCGACCTAGGAAGGCGGGTGCGGGGCTTCCAAATAAGCCCAGCGCGCCGCAATTTTCCGCGCGGCGATCCGCCAGATTACGATACCGCTGAACTCAAGCCTTTTGCTGTGCGTCATTCCGGTCTTGGGACTCATTGATTCCATGGGCGATCTCAGGCGCTCGCCGCTTGGCTGCGAAACTCGCCGGCAAACTCCGCGAGGAAACGATCCATGGTGGTGGGAGGGTGTCCAAGAAGATTTTGCAGCAACGGGTCGACAGCGCCGCCTTTGCCGGAAGTGTAGTATCCCTGGAGCTCGAGCAGGGCGTCGACCTGCCACACCGGCATGCCTTGATCGAGCATCGCCTTCCGCTGCGCTTGTGCAGGAATGTCTACGTATTGCACCGGGCGCCCGGCGTGCTTTGAGATTTTCTGGGCTAGTTCCGCGTAGGTCAGAGCTTCTGGGCCATTTAGCTCGTAGGTCTTGCCGCTGTGCTCACCTCCAGGCAACGCTCTTGCGGCTACCACGGCGATATCGCGGACATCGAGAAAGCTCACCCGCGCGTTGCTCATGGAACTGTAGAAAGCATCCTGCGCGCGGATGGACGGAGCGAAATACGTCAGCACATTTTGATGGAAACTATTTGGCCGGAGGATGGTGAACGAAATTCCCGTGCCCTTGAGTTTGTCTTCGACTTTACGGTGCCAGGAAGGAAACGACTTCGCATAATCTCCGGCGCCAAGCGCGGAGCTCAGCACGATGTGTCGGACGGCGGCTGCGACGCTCGCCTCGATCATGTTTCCTTCCAGTTGCGAGAGGTCCGGGATTGGCGAGCAGACCAGATAGACGCTCTCGACGTCGCGCAGCGCCGCCGCCAGCGTCTCTTTCTTGGCGAAATCCCCAATCACGGTCGACGTTCCTGCCGGCGCCTTGGCGGCTTCATCCGGTGAGCGGTACATCGCCCGGTGTTTCGCCCCGCTTCGCGCCACTTCTTTCAACACTGCTTTGCCAACTGTTCCGCTTGCCCCTGTCACTAGAATCATGGCTCGTTCTCCTAACTCAGAGGGACCGCTGTCCGCGCGAGCTGCGTGATGTCGAGACCGACGGCCAACGCTTCTCCGTAAATGGTATAAAGATTGAGGGCGCCAAGGAAGTACGCACAATTTTGTAAGCCCGGAGTCGTGTATGAAAGACAATCATGGCTGTCCGGTGCAGGGCACGATTAACGTCCTAAGCGGGAAATGGAAAGTTCTGGTGGTGTGGCACCTGGGATTCGGTCCCAGGCGATTCGCCGAACTGCGAGACCTTGT
>Ga0307479_10006076_pt1 | contig 11066 bp, 9 predicted proteins | sample atmos_gasesECM4C_FD_203743 | JGI IMG/M metagenome (GOLD analysis project Ga0307479, IMG submission 203743) | Hardwood forest soil microbial communities from Morgan-Monroe State Forest, Indiana, United States - atmos_gasesECM4C_515 | ecosystem: Environmental > Terrestrial > Soil > Temperate... | reverse complement strand
GCGTTACTCCCATTATTTTCGCCTATCGCATCGAAAGCCTCTGGGGCGCGGTCCTGCTGATCGGTCTCGCCGCCGCCGCGCATCAGGGATTCTCCGCGAATCTGTACACGCTGACCTCGGACATGTTTCCCGCGCGTGCCGTCGGCTCCGTCGTCGGCATCGGTGGCATGGCCGGTGCCATCGGCGGCATGCTCATCGCCGAGGTCGTCGGCCACGTCCTGCAGTGGACCGGCAGCTACATGATTCCATTCGTGATGGCCGGAAGCGCCTACCTCATCGCGCTGTTCCTGATTCACATCCTGGCCCCTAAACTCGAGCAGGCCAGAATCACCTGAGACGAATTACGTGAAAGAGGCCGCGTGACGCTGCAGATCAAACCGAAGCAACAATGCCGCTGGGACCTGGTCAGCCTCGGAGAAATCATGGTGCGCTTCGATCCCGGCGAAAAACGCATCGCCACCACGCGCTCGTTCGACGTCTGCGAAGGCGGCGGCGAATACAACGTCGCGCGCGGCCTCAAGCGCTGCTTTGGCTTGGACACCGCCGTGGTCACTGCCTTCGCCGATGATCCCGTCGGCCGTCTGCTCCAGGATCTCGTCTACCAGGGCGGCGTCGACCAATCTCTCATCCGTTGGGTCGAACACGACGGCGTCGGCCGCGCCGCCCGCAATGGCCTCAATTTCACTGAGCGCGGTTTCGGCGTGCGGGCCGCTCTCGGCTCCTACGATCGCGGCCACACCGCCGTTTCGAACTTGAAAAAAGGCGACATCGACTGGGACCACATCTTCGGCAAACTAGGCGCGCGCTGGTTTCACACCGGCGGCATCTTCTGCGCGCTCTCCTCCACCACGCCGGACGTCGCCGTCGAAGCCATGCAGTCCGCCAAGCGCCACGGCGTCATCGTCTCCTACGATCTGAACTATCGCGCCTCGCTTTGGAAATCCCTCGGTGGCAAAAAACAAGCCCAGGAAGTAAACCGCCGCATCGCTCCCCACGTCGATGTCATGCTCGGCAACGAAGAAGATTTCTCCGCCGCTCTCGGTTACGAAGTCCCCGGCATGGACGAGAACCACTCCGCCTTTGAAGTCGAAGGCTTTAAGCAAATGATTAACAAAGCCGTGAAGGATTATCCGTTCCAGGTCGTCGCCACCACGTTGCGCAAGGCTAAAACCGCTACGCTGAACGATTGGGGCGCCGTCTGCTACTACGATGGCAAATTCTATCAAGCCAAAAACCGCGAAAATCTGGAAATCTTCGACCGCGTCGGCGGGGGCGATTCCTTCGCCTCCGGCCTCATCTACGGCTTCCTCGCCGGGCAAGAGCCACAGTGGTCCGTTGAATGCGGCGCCGCGCATGGCGCCCTCGCCATGACCACGCCAGGCGACACCTCCATGGTCACGCTTCAAGAAGTAGTCCAAGTAATGAAAGGAGTAGGCGCCCGCATAGCCCGCTAAAGCGAATTCTTTGTAGGGGTGCAGCATGCTGCACCCCAGCTAGGCAAGATTCGCGCGCGTTTGGGACAACCTGTAGCGCAGAGCGGAGTCCGCGGAGCCCTGCGGCTCTTAGGACTTGGTGGATTCAAGCGAGGAATCCGAGGTGGATAAGCAAAAAGTTCGTAGTCGAATCGAAGAAATCGGAATCGTTCCCGTGGTGCGCGCTTCTTCTCCCCGCGAAGCATGTATCGCCGCTGAGGCCGTCTGCAAGGGTGGCATTCCCATCGTAGAAATCACCATGACCGTTCCCGGCGCAATCGAAGTCATTCGCGATCTCGCCAAAACCGCCGGCTCGGAAATTCTCATCGGCGCAGGAACCGTGCTGAACGCCGCGGACGCGCAGAGTTGTCTCGACGCCGGCGCCCAGTTCCTCGTCAGCCCCGGCTTCAACCGCGCCACCGTGGACCTTGCCGTGCGCGAAGCAAAACTGATCATGGCCGGAGCCTTGACGCCCACCGAAATCATCGAGGCGTGGACCGCCGGTTCCGACCTCGTCAAAGTCTTCCCGTGCGGTCAGGTCGGCGGCGCAAAGTACATCAAAGCGCTAAAAGGCCCCATCCCACAGGTTCCGTTGGTCCCCACCGGCGGCGTCAATCTATCCACCGCGGCGGAGTTCATCGAAGCCGGCGCCGCCGCCCTCGGCATCGGCGGCGAATTGGTCCAAGCCGAAGCCTTAAAATCCAACAAGCCAGAATTAATCGTAGAAACCGCCCGCAAGTTCCTCGAAATCATCGCCACCGCCCGCGCCAAATTGTCCGCGGCCACGGCGAAGGGAAGCGCGTAAGCGCGTGGCATCGTAGGGGCGCAGCATGCTGCGCCCCAATCGCCCAGGCGTAGAAATCTACTCTAGTTCGCAGTGAGGGTCTCAATGCCGCGAAGAACAAACCCAGCTACCACCGAAGCCCGCGAAGCCCTGCTCTCCACCTACGCGATCAACGACGCCATGAACCAGCTAATCCTTTCGCACCTGGATCCCCGCGCCTGGCGAGCAGAACCGCCCGGCCACAAAGCGAATGGCCGCACGATCGCCGCCATCTTCGCGCACCTGCACAATAGCCGTCTTGTCTGGCTCAAGAACTCCGCCCCTCATCTGAAGTGTCCCGCCCCGCTCGATCCACACCGCTGCACCATGAAGCAAGCCGCCGCTGCCCACAAGAAAAGTGCGGCGCAGTGCCTCAAAATGCTTGCGGACGCCTTATCGACAGACCGCAAGCGGCGCGTAACGAAATTCTCGCGCGGCAGTTGGGCGCCAGTCTGGCCCGCAAGCGCGACCATGTTCGCGTACATGTTCTCCCACGAAGCCCATCATCGCGGCCAAGTCCTGATGCTCGCGCATCAGCTAGGCTATCGCCTGCTCCACGACACCCCCGGCATCTGGCATTGGAATAAATTGTGGAAGGAAGCCGGCCTCTAAACTCCATGTTTACACAATACAATTCAAATCCCTGCGTACCACGAACCCAACTTGCGCCGAGCGAAAATCGCTCTCTAGAAGAGCGCGGATGGAAGGATGGCGATAGAGGCGGCTCGGCTCGAACTCAAGGAATCCACAGGAAGGAAGATGTCCGGTTCGCGTGTTCATGATCCCAGGCCCCCATCCGATGACGCGATGCTAGAGCTGAAGCCCTGGCCTCCTAAAGGCTGTTCAGGAACTCCTGGAGAGCGGCGCGGTACCGAGTTGGGGCGATGAAAGAGGATTCTTCGTGGCAGTACCCGTTGATTCGAAGGAAGTTTTTTGGTGGAAGGGCAGCGTCGTAGACTTCCTGGCCGAATCGAAAGGGAATGACGGGATCCTGATCGCAGTGGACGATCAGAATGGGCGCGTGGATTTCCTTTAGCCAGGCTTGCGTATCGAACTGCCCATGTGCGAGAAGGCTGACGCCCGGGAGAAACCAAAACACTTTGCGGGCAACTCGAGAAGCTGAAGGAAACGGGGCCTCGAGAACCACGCCTGCGACTTGGCGGCGGGCTGCCAAGTGGGTGGCGACGGCGGAGCCGAGCGATTGGCCGAAAGAAATGATCGCTTTGCGTTCGATGCTTTTTGTGTTCACGAGGTATTCGTAGGCCGCTTCGGCGTCGCGGTAGACGCCGGCTTCGCCCGGTTTTCCTTCGCTGTGGCCATAACCCCGGTATTCCAGGGCAAGAACGTTCGCGGGTGTGCCGCGTAGAAATTCGTAGGTGGGTGCTCGATTGGCGATGTTGGAGGCGTTGCCGTGAAAGGCGAGAAAAGTGAACTTGGCGTTGTCATGGGGAATCCACCACGCGTGTAGCTTGACGCCGTCGGAGGCTGTGAGCCAAACGTCTTGAACAGGCAGAGCCCGAGGATGCCAGTCGCCGTCGAACCGGTCTGGATAGTTCGGGAAGAAGATCAGGCGCGGTTCGAAAATGCGGACGAGCACCAAGACCAAGAAGTAGGCGACGAGAATTGCGAGAAAGAGGTTCAAGAGACGATTGTGGAAGGGTTTTTTTGAGGCATTCGGGGCTTCCATTGTGTGACGCGAGAATAGTCGAGCGGCAGCGCGAAAGTAAATGCGTGAGTTGACGGTAAGGTTAGGTGGGGCAGGTCGGGCGTGATGGGGAGCCCATTCTGTAGCGCCGTCTCGATCTGGGTTTAACTCTCCTACTGATTCACTCCGCTAGCCAAAAATCCCCCATCCACCGCCAGCACATGCCCGGTCACAAAGCTCGCCGCATCTGAAGCCAAAAACACCGCCGCCCCCGCCAATTCATCCAATTGCCCGAACCGCCGCATCGGCGTCCGCAGCCGAAACTCCTTCCCCCGCTCCGTTCCATCCAGCAGCCCGGCATTCAACTCCGTGCGAAAAACTCCCGGAGCAATCGCATTCACGCAAACTCCCTTCGTAGCCCATTCAATCGCCAGCGATCTCGTCAGCGCCGCCACCGCCGCCTTGCTCGCGCAATACGCCGCAACCTCCATCAAGGCCACAAACGAAGCCAGCGAAGCGATGTTAACGATGCGCCCGTAGCCCCGCTCGATCATGTGCCGACCAAACACGCGGCAAGCCCGCAGCGTTCCATTCAAGTTCGTGTCCAAAATCCCGTTCCACTCCGCGTCAGCAACCTCCAGCGTGGGCGTGCGCTTCGTCCGCCCCGCGCAATTCACCAGAACCTCCACGCGGCCAAATTCCTTCAGCACCGCCGCGAGCAGTTTTTCGATGCTCGCTTCATCCGTCACATCGCAGGTCTGCGCCAGCGACCTTCTGCCCATCGCTTGGACGTCCTCCGCAGCCTTGCGCACCAGTTCCGCCCGCCGGCCCGAAGGCACGACGTTCGCCCCCGCCAGCGCCAAGCCCTTGTTCAGCGCGAGCCCGATGCCGCTCGTCCCGCCAATCACCACCGCCGTCTTGCCATTCAAGTCCAACTGTGGATGACTCATGCAAACCTCGCAAACAACCTTTCCTGACTCTCTTCTCCGTGTCCTCTGTGCTCCGGCCTCTGCGGTCTCTGTGTTAAGCCGTTTCCTGTCTCTCAGACTCCACTCTCTGCTCCCGCAAAATACTTACGATTGTCATTGGGAGGGCGATGTTTGCCCGAGAAATCTGCTTTTCTCCCGGTATTGAGACAAAACCTCTAAGGTGTGACCCGTCCAGCCCACCCGCCGCCCGGCGCCAATTTAATCTTCACCTTCATCCCGCGGTTGACCTGGCTCCTCACCATTTTGTAGTCGCTGCCCATGCGATCCGCGTTCACGCCGTCTTGATACGCCTGCAGCGTGAAGTTGCCCTCCGGCAAAAACGAAAAATCAATCTCTAGCTCCCGCGGCGACCAATTGGTCATCGCCCCCACATACCAATCCTTTCCGTTCCGCCGCGCCACTGCAACATACTGCGCGATCTTGCCGTCCAGCACCTTGGTTTCATCCCACTCCGTAGGAACCGGTCCGAGAAACTCCATCGTCTCCGGCTCCCGCAAATAATTCGATGGACTGTCCGAAAGCATCTGCAGCGGCGCCTCGAACACGACGTACATTGCCAGTTGGTGGCAACGCGTCCCCTGGCTCATCGGACGATGCCCAATTGCACGAAAATCGCTTTTCTGCGCGTTGAGCATCGCCCCCGGCGTGTAATCCATCGGTCCCAGGATCATGCGCGTGAACGGCAAGGTCACATCATGGTCCGGATCGGTTTCCGCGCTCCACTTGTCCCATTCCATTCCCCGCACGCCTTCCGTGCCGATCAGGTTCGGCCACGTGCGCGACATCGTCGCCGGCTTCTGGTCGCCGTGAAAATCCACCAGCATCTTCCGTTTCGCCGTCTCGCGGCTCACTTTGTGATAGTAGTTAATCAGCTTTTGATCGCTGCGCTGCATGAAGTCCACTTTGATTCCCGCAATGCCCCACTTTGCGTATTGGTCCAGCGCCTTCTCCAGTTGGTCGTCCAGCTTGTTCCATAACACCCACAAAATGACCCGAACGTTCTTCTCCTTCGCGTAGACAGTCAACTCTTCCATGTTTACTTCCGGCACGACGTCCAGCACGTCTCCATTTCTGTACCAGCCTGCGTCCAGAAGGATGTACGGAATGCCGTACTTCGCCGCGAAATCGATGTAGTACTTGTACGTTGGCGTGTTCACGCCGGCCTTGAAATCAACTCCATAGACGTTCCAGTCGTTCCACCAATCCCACGCCACTTTGCCGGCCTTGATCCACGAAGTGTCTTGCACTTGCGAAGGCTTGGCTAGCAGCCACGTCAGTTGATTCGTCAGCAGGTCGCCATCCTTTTCGGCAATACCAACAATTCGCCACGGAAATGTGCGCGTGCCTTTGGTCACCGCGATGTAGTCGGCGGCTTCCACCACGCGTACATCGCTGTCTCGTTCCAGTTTCTCCTTCAATGGATACGGCGGAAACGTCGCCGCCAGCCCGTTGCCGCTCGTGCCGCGCAGCCACAAACCCGGATACTCTTCCACGTCCGACTCGGCGATGGCGACCTTAGCGCCGTTCTCGACGTCCACAACCGCTGGCAGCGTTGCAATAAATGCGGGATCGATTGCCGACAAGTGTCGCGGCAAATACTTGCGCTCGTTATGCGAAAAAAAGCTCTCTTCTTCCGGATAGTAAACAATATAGTTGCTCGGGAAATTCAGGTTCATCTCTTCGCCGTAAATCTTCACCTCCGCTTGCGGCAGAGACGTTTCCAGCCGGTACGCCGCACCTTCGTTGTACGCGCGAAACACGACCGCGTAGCCGCCGCCCATGTCCAGGCGCAGCTCTTTGTAGTTCTCGCGGATCTTCGCGAATTTCTGCCGCACCACCGGCTCGAGCACCCGGTCCTGGCTGCTCTCCTTGTGTCTCAGAACCTTCGCCTCCGCGCCCAGCTTCTTGTGATCCACGTCGAGAGAAAGCGTGCAATCCTGCAGGATCGCTCTCCCGCCCAGCAGCACGTCATAGCGAATGCCATTCGCGGTGCGAATTCGCAGTTCGATTCTATTGTTCGGTGACCGCAAATCGTAACTCGATTGCGCCTTCGCGCTGCCAGCCGCCAGCGACAGTGGCAGCAACACAATCAGCGCCTTCTGCAACATTCCCCTCATCTTTTCCCCTTTGAATATTTCTTTAAACCTAGCCCGCGGTCGGACCGACCGCCACGACAAAATAATTCGCCGGCGTAGTGCCCACGTTTTTCACGCCGTGCTCTTCATTCGAACGCACAAAGGCAACGCCGCCCGGCCCCAGCTGGTAACGCGCGCCATTTACGGTCAGCTCCAGCGTCCCTTCGCGCATGAAAAACATTTCCGAATGCACATGATGGTGCGGTGGATGGGGCATACCCCCAGGCGGCAGTGTGGTCGCATGCGTTTCGATGGATTCGCCAGTCGCCAGCTTGCCTTTGAAGATAGCGCGCGTTTGCACGCCGCTCGGTGCGGTATGCACGGGCAACTTTTCGAATGCGTAGCTAGCCGAGGGCAACGAATCGTCCGGCTCGCTCGCCTCCGCCAGCGGCGCCGCGGCACACGGAAGCATCGCCGCAGGCAGCAGCAAACACATTTCACGTCGCGTCATGGTCATGTTCACCTCCAACGCTGCCACGGAGCGTTGCAATTTGTCCTGGTTCGAATCCGGCGTCGTTCACAAGCCCCTCGACATCGGCCCAAAGAATCTTTTAGCATCGCTGTGTTTGTCAAGCTGGAAAGCCCAAAGCAAAAACGAAGAAAAACTGCATGATCGACCGGAAGATTCTGAGTATCGGCAGCGTCAAGAACGTTTCGCATTTCGCGGAGCACTTACGCGCGCTGCATTTGCAAATTCCCTGCGACGCCGCAATTCTGCGCGCCGCGGAGTCGCCGCTGTTTGCCCCCCTAGCGCGCGGCGAAATCAAAATCGGCAATCGCATCGCGATAAATCCGATGGAAGGCTGGGACGGAACCGCGGACGGCAATCCGACGGAAAATACGCTGCGGCGCTGGCGTCGCTTCGGGCAGAGCGGCGCGAAATTAATTTGGGGTGGCGAAGCCGTCGCCGTTTCGCGCAGCGGCCGCGCGAATCCGAATCAATTGGTGATCGCGGACCATACCCACGCGGGCCTGGCGCAATTGCGCGCCGCGCTCATTGAGGAGCACAAACAAGCCGCGGGTTCGGATGCGGGATTGCTGATTGGTTTGCAGCTTACGCATTCGGGGCGCTACTGCAAACCGAATTCGCATCAGCGCGTGGAGCCGCGCATTTTGTATCGCCATCCGATTCTGGATCGTCGGCTCGGCTTGTCGCCTGATTTCCCGCTGCTCACGGATGGAGAGATCGGCGGAATCATCGAAGAGTTTCATCGCGCGGCGCGCATCGCGTCGGAGCTCGGTTTTGATTTTGTCGACATCAAGCATTGCCACGGATATTTGGGACACGAATTTCTGAGCGCGCATACGCGGGAAGGGAAGTACGGAGGAAGTTTCGAGAATCGCACGCGATTTCTGCGCGAAGTGGTTCAGGGAATTCGCGCAACGGCGCCGCAACTGAAAATTGGTGTGCGCGTCTCCGCCTTTGACACCGTCCCCTTCCATCCCGATCCGGCGCAATCCCCCGATGGAAAAATGGGCGGAAAACCGGGCCCGGGAATTCCGGAGCCGCATGCGGATTTGCTTCCGTATCGTTGGGGATTCGGCGTGAACGCCGGCGACCCGACGCAGCCGGATCTCGCGGAGCCGAATCAGTTTCTGTCCTTGCTCGAGTCCCTGAATATTTTTCTAGTGAATGTGACGGCGGGAAGTCCTTACTACAATCCCCATATTCAGCGGCCGGCGCTGTATCCGCCCTCGGATGGATACCAGCCGCCGGAAGATCCGATCGTCGGTGTGGCGCGGCAGATGGAGGCGGCGCGAGAATTGAAGCGGCGATTCCCGAATTTGCTATTTGTGGGTACGGCGTACAGCTATTTGCAGGATTTCCTGCCGCATGTCGCGCAAGCCGCGTTGCGCGAGGATTGGGTGGATTCGGTGGGACTGGGGCGCATGGTTTTAACATATCCGGAAGTCTTTCTGGATGCCGCGCAGCGCGGCACGCTGCAGCACAAAAGAATTTGCAGAACGTTCAGCGATTGCACTAGCGCTCCGCGCAACGGCTTGCCTTCGGGTTGCTATCCGCTGGACAGTCATTACAAAACCTCCGCAGCGGCGGCCCAGTTGAAGTTGGCAAAGACAAGGCGTTGAGCCATTTGCATGCGAAGCGGCCGCGGACTTTCGCGGGCGCCTTTGCGGTACAAATTGTGAGCGGCCATGAAAATTGACTCGCTGATCGAGCGGCGGAAATTGCGCCGCAAGGTGCAGGGGATTGGGGCGGCGCTGCTGCCGTATGAATCCGATGGACGCGTTGCGGTTGACGCATTCCAGCGGCACCTGGCAGCGACGCACCGCTCTGGGCTGATGAACGCGGTGAACATGGACACCGGCTACGTGAACTATCTGAGCGATGCGGAGAAGCAGGACGTGCTGCGCTGGACGCGCGAAGCGCTGGGCGCGGGCGTGCCGTTTGTGGCCGGTGCGTACATCGAGAATCAGTCTGGCGATGGCACGGGCGATGCCGCCGGCGATGTTGTCGCGTTGTACCGGCGCGAGATGGAGCGCATTGCCGCGCTCGGCGGATTTCCGATCTTGTTTCAGACCGCGCGGCTGCACGGAAAATCCGCGAAGGAAAAGGCCGCGGCGTACCGCGCGATTTGCCGGGGATTTCCGCGCGTGCTGGCCTTCGAGCTGGGGCCGATGTTCGCGCCCAACGGAGAAATCTTCGATGAAGAAACGGTGCGCCGCCTGATGGACATTCCGGAGCTTGTGGGCATGAAGCATTCTTCGCTGGACCGCATGGTGGAGCTGGAGCGTCTGTCGCTGCGCGACGCGCACCGCCCGGAGTTTCAGATTTATACCGGCAACGACCTGGGAATAAACATGATCGAGTACGGCTCCGACTATTTGCTCGGGCTGGCCACATTCGCTCCGGAAAAATTCGCGGAGCGCGACCGGCTGTGGGAAACGGGCGATCCCGGATACTACGTGGTGTGCGACGCATTGCAGTACCTGGGAAATGTGGCGTTTCGCGACCCGGTTCCCGCGTACAAGCATTCGGCGGCGGTGTTCCTGCACCTGACGGGACGAATCCCCACGGACCTGCCGCACCCGCAAAACCCGAAGCGTCCAACCTGGGAGCGCGAGATTCTGCAAGATTGCGCGCGGCGATTGGGGCTGGCAGAGGCGGAAAAAAGACAACACACAGGGCACTGAGACCGGAGCACAGAAGGCACGGAGAGTCTGCGGCTTGGGCTGGTTGATTAATCGTGGGACGGGAATCAGGCCGGCCAACCGCTTGACTGTTACTCGGAACGCGCTTAAATTACTTAGGATGATTTTGTTTAGGAAAATTCTGGTGGCGCTCGTTGCCTTCGCCCTCGCGGGTTATGTGGTGGACTGTGCGCCGATGGCCTCTTCTGATGAGGCGATGCAATGCTGCGAAACTATGCCCTGCTCTTCTCACAGCGCCGAACACAGCCAGGATTGCTGCGAGACCATGCCGTCGATGCACGAGCCATTTGTTCAAGCGGCTGCGACGCACGGCCTGTCCTTTTCGCCGGTCGCCGTTTCGACGCTGCCAGTTTCGCGCGAAACTGCCGGCCCAGGTTCTTCCACGACCCACGTTAGTGCGTCCATCTGGGAGTCCCCATCGCCTCCTGACTCCGCGAATTCTTCACCTCTCCGTATCTAGTTTTCTTCCCGATAGCTTGTTTTCGTGCGGCTACGTGTGCTTCGGCACAGGCATTTCTAACGGGAAGGAAAGCATGAGAATTCAAAAGCCGGTTGCTTTGAGGTGTTTTTTCTTGGTGTTCTTGCTGTTCGGCGTTTCTTACCAGGTTCCGGTGACGAAAGCACAAGGGCCTGCTCCGGAGAGCGCTCCTCCGCTGTTTCCAGGCGGGGCGTTGTTCTCCTACAGCTCGACTTTCCTGACACGAGGTCCGACGAGCGGATCGGCCGGAGGCATTCCCGCGACGGCACGGCCTACGTTCTCGCACGAAGGCGATTTCAATTTCACTTGGGGATTCCGGCCGAACTTTGATGTGACGGTCGTAGTGCCTATAG
>Ga0307479_10006075_pt1 | contig 11067 bp, 9 predicted proteins | sample atmos_gasesECM4C_FD_203743 | JGI IMG/M metagenome (GOLD analysis project Ga0307479, IMG submission 203743) | Hardwood forest soil microbial communities from Morgan-Monroe State Forest, Indiana, United States - atmos_gasesECM4C_515 | ecosystem: Environmental > Terrestrial > Soil > Temperate... | reverse complement strand
GCCTTCCAGGGCGTGGGCGTCTTCGAAACTCTCAAAGAAATCGCCAAGCAGGTCCTCACCGAACTGAAAGCTGGCGGATAATTCGGCAAAAGACTTGAGTCGGGCATGTGAAAACAATCGCCTCGTTGGTTGGGGGGATGGTTTTGAGATGGGATGAGGGAGAAGGTCGATCCCCGATCACGGATCGCCCTCCGGGTACTTTTCCTTGCAAGGAGTTCATTCGAATCTCGGGCATGACGCATGTCCGAACCTCACACACTATCCCCAATCGAACGGGTAAATCGAGCGCTGGCCCCTTCGGGGCGGGCATTTCAAGGCATTGGGGGTATCGTCCGATGCTTATTCTGCGATTCGGTGTACAGAGCGCGAGAGGACTAAGGTCCTGCGCCGCAGAAGCTCGGCTCGATGAGCCCCGCCAGGCTATCCCTCAGCACGGCTGCATCCCAGGAGTGCCCGCTTCCCTTTCACCCGGCAACGGTATTGCAGCTCCTATAGAAGCAGACTACTTTTGTCTGGAGAGGGAAATATACAACGGCAAGCCGAAATGCGGCAGATCGCCTTTCGATTCCGTCCGTGCCGTGCCGACCAGGCGGTTGCCGTCAACCCATAGGAGTTGCAATTGCAACTTGGAGGTTTGGTTGCCGGTTTCCGGCAAACTGAGGCTGGTTGCAGCTTCCCCTGACAGAAAGCCCTCCTCGATACCCAGATCTTCCACCGGAACCGTGGCGCCGTGCTCGAAATCAATCTGCATATGATCATCACCGGTAATTTGCATCCGGGCGGGCAACTTTCCTTTCGGAGTGTCAACGGTTCCGACCCAGGTGCCGAGTTGGATGGGTCCGAGTGGAAGGGTCGAGAGGTCTCTGCTGCCTCAATTTCTTTGAACGCGGACTCGAGATTGGCCGATACGCCACTCGAGAACAGGTCAGCGAACTGGAAGGCCAGATGGTCCATCGGCTCGCTTGCGGTATTCGTCAGACACGCGATCACGACACCCGCCTTCGGAAGAACCAGAAGCGTTGCAGAACCGGCCAGCACTCTCCCGTTACTGATGAGCACCGAGGAACCGTCCTTGAAATTAAAGACACCCCAGCCACTGGTATAGCCCGATTTAATCTGCTGGTCTGTTTCGAAGGGATGCATTGCGGTGTGCATTTCCTTCATTCGTTCGGGGATGATCAGTTTCTAGGCAGAATCGATCTGGAACAACCCGAACAATGCTAGGTCATGCGCCGATGTGTAGAATCCACCACCTGCTTCTGGTTCAAATGTGTGGGGAGGAACTGCTTTACCTGCCTGGTATCCGATGGCTACATCGCGACCTGCAAGATTGAAGCCGCTCGAAGTCATTTGAAGACGATTAAGCACCTCGCCTCGCATAAATTCTTGGAATGGACGCTTTCCGGCTCGTTCAACCACCTCACCGAGAATCCCGTAGGAGAAATTAGAATACATAATTAGAATACATAAAGTGCTGCCCAGGAGGGAATGCGCCAATTGCGTACCGGTTCAGCAGTTCCTTTCTATCCACGTCAGAGCCGTAGTTATAGAACCAACCGTGCTGGATGCCTGCCGTCATCGACAGTAGTTGTCGAATTGTGATTCCGGTTCCTGCATCGGCGTGAACATGGACGCCGTACTGCTCAGGTTCGTCATCTAGCTGAATCTTGCCTTTACCGGCGAGCATGAATGTGGCTGCACCGGTCACGGCTTTCGCAACGGATCCATCTGCATACACCGTGTTGGGTGTGGCCGGAGTTTGCATCGCACGGTCTGCCCAGCCGAACGCTTCTTCGCACACTATCCGTCCGTGTTGAGCGACAGCAATGGCAATGGAAGGCAGTTCACCTTTCATCGCCCGTTCACGCGCGGAGGAAGCGACTTCCGCAAAACGCGTGGGCAATTGCGTGGAATCACACTACGACTGAACCGGAGCCACAAATCCGAAAAGTGTAACCAGGAGACCGCTGAAGAAAAGCCGTGGTCGGGTTGTCATACATCCGAGTACGTTATCTATGCCATCCTAGTTCCCAGAGAATCCGCAGGAGGAACGAATGCACCGAAAGCTCAGCTCTGTCAATGCGCTTCTTCTTATGCCGCCTGTCGGCGTCGGAGTTGGCGATGGCGGCGAGCCTCCTGCAGCCTCCGGTTGCGTTGGGCGTGAATCTCCTGCTGGCGTCCGGCTAGCATATCCTTCGGCGTGATGTCGCCGATGGCACTGTTCAAGCCGATGTTGTTGTAATACTCGACGTAGCCCTGCACCAATCGAAGCGCATCGTCCCGCGAAAGTGGTGTTCCCGGCCGGATGCACTCGCTCTTTAGCGACTGCTGCTGCTCTGTGACTTCTCTCCTCTTAAGTTGACATCAGGCACTTACGGGCGTCAATTGGAAGCCAAGTTGTTTGGCCGTGGCCGCCAAGCGTCCGATGCGCTGCTGGCGGTAGCGGTTTTCGTATACGGCTGCGCCTTCGTCGACCTAGGGCCGGCCCATAGCAGCAGCCGGCAAATCAGAGTAGCCAACTTCCTAGCGGTTGCGAATACGGCAACGTCGCCGCCGAGCTGTTGCGCTAGCTTGCGATGCATCCTGCCCGCTTCATCCAACACGCAATCGCAGCTCTAACGATCTCCCAGATCTGCTCCCATGGTCAGCTTCTGTTGAGAAAAATCCCTGCTCTCTGTCTTCGCTTGTGCCGTTGGGGTCCAAATTCTACGGTGCTGGATGGGCAGGAATGTGCGCCTGGCGGCGGACTGCCGGCGGACCAGGTGCCTGCGGGGATATTGCGCGTCATTCTCCAAAGCGACCCGGCTCCGTGGCATGGTGCTGAAGACTTCCCGCAGGGCTTGCCCCGTCGTACTCACGCGCTGCTCCAGGGGGCGGAGGGGTTCAACCGTGCAAAAGGTTTCGGACGGGCGGCCGTCCGACTCCCACCTCCCTCTCGAGGAGTGCCTGAGCCGGGGGCGTGCTAAACCTTAGCCTGAGTTGAATCGGCCTTAAAATAGCCCGTTGGGCGAGCGGAAGACACGCGTGCGTGACATTGCCGCGCCGCGCGAAACTGAAGTTCAAGCGATTCTAGTAACCATTTGCCCGACCGGGACTCGTGATGATTTACATCCCACTTACAAACAAATTACCGATTGATTGTGCTCGCGCAACAAGCCAGATTTGAAACGGGATAAATCTGGCGTGCGACTGAGTGAGATGACGAGAATCTTCCTCATTCGCGCTGCTCGGGCATCCCGCGACCTCATGGTTCGAGTGCCTCGAGCCCGACCACCTCGAAAACCCATGACTTGGAGGACAAGACAATGAACGATCCCTTTCCAGAGCAAGAGGCGTCAATGAGCAAACTGAAGATCATCGCAATCACGATCACGATTCTGGCCCTCGGCGCCTTAGCCATCTGGCAGGGCCTGGAGCTAGCTCTGCGCCTGACATCGTGAAGCAACGCCCTGTGCGATGTCGATAGGGAATCCGGCTCAAAGCAGACCGAACGCAGCAAATTGAGGTTCCCCGCGTCGGAGAGCTGAGACTGGCGTCAAATCGAACGCGGCTGGTGCTTGCGTCAGGACAGCCGGGCAAGCGCCTCATCCGGCTCTCCGAGCGAGATCAGGAGTTCGTAGGCGAATGCAACGGTCGGCGCCTTTAATCACAAGTGAGCCGGGCCACGGCTGGCGCCGGATTGAATAATCTGTGACTTTCCGCGTGCCCGAGGTATGGTGCCAGAGAGCGCGACCACAGTTACGACCCGGTTTGCATTGGTGCAAGATGCCGCTAAGTGAGCGTGGTTCCAGGAAGGCGATTGAACATGGGTGAAGCCTTCGTGGCTCTCCCCGAGGTCGAATCGGTGGCCTGGAAAGCACCGGGTCTATTGGATTGTCCCCCCCCGAGGTGCTGGCAGTGCTGCGGTGCTAACCTTCCCGGCTCATTTTGGACCAGTTCCACCTAGCCAAGCAGCCAGACACCAAAACCCCGCCAGCGTGCCTCTTCATAGATGGCGAAAAATCCCGCTTACGCTGATTCACAACTTCTAGAAGAACTGAATCACATCCCCCGCCAGCAATCCTTAGAATCCCTCAATCGATTGTCCCCGTTCCACCCCCGCCGACTTTTCGCCCGGCCATTCGTCTAAAATGGCTGCCGTAATCTTCCCGGAAGCATGGATTGATGCCGAATGTCGGGAGGCTCCACGATTATCGAAAGAGGAACTCATGCGCGCCCCTAAGGTGTGGCTGTCGACTCTATTGATCTCATCGCTGTTCGCTGGCTCGTCTCTTCTCTCCTCGCAGACATCTACCCTCCACGGCATCGACCCCACCGATCTCGACCGCAAAGCCGATGCCTGCATCGATTTCTTCGAATTCGCTAACGGCACGTGGCGCGCCAACAATCCGATTCCCGCATCGATGACCCGTTGGAGCAAGCGCTGGCAGGCCGGCGAATTTGCCAAAGACAAGCTACATAACATCCTGGAAGCGACGGCCGCCGACAAGAAAGCCACCGAAGGCAGCACCGAGCAGATAATTGGCGACTACTACGGCGCCTGCATGGACGAGTCTCGCGTGAACGCCCGCGGCATGGATCCGATCAAGCCTTGGTTCACGAAAATCGATGCCGCCCGCGATATCGCTGCGATCCAGGATATCATCGCCGAAATGCACGCCATTCTCGTGGCCGTTCCCTTCGCATTGGGCAGCCAGCAGGATCCGCACAAGCCCTCCTGGGTGCTCGCCGATCTGGGCGCCAGCGGTCTTGGCCTTCCCGACCGCGACTACTACCTCAAACCCGAACCCCGCTTCAAGGAGGCCCGCGAAAAATACGTCGAGCACGTCACCGCCATGTTCAAGCTCGCGGGATCGGACCCCAAGTCCGCGGCGGCCGCGGCCCAGACGGTCATGAGCATGGAGACCAAGTTAGCCGAGGCATCTCTCGACAACGTCGCCCTGCGCGATCCCGCCGCCACCGATCACAACACAACTTTTGCTCAGCTCCAGACGATGGCTCCTCACTTTGACTGGACCATCTACTTCAAGCACCGCCAACTGCCCAACGACGTCGATATGAATGTCGACCAGCCCAAGTTCATGCAGGAATTCGATCGCCAACTACAGCAGACTCCGCTGCCCGATTGGAAGGTATATCTGAAATGGCAGCTTCTGAACTCGACTGCGAGTTCGCTGTCCGCGCCATTCGTGGAAGAAGACTTCGTCTTCAACGGAAAATACCTGAGTGGCGCGACCGAGATGAAGCCGCGCTGGAAACGTTGCGTGGAGTCTTCCGACCAGTTGCTGGGCGAGGCTCTGGGAAAAAAGTATGTAGAAAAATACTTTCCGCCCGAAGCCAAGGCCCGCATGCAGGAGATGGTGCGCAACCTGCTCGCCGCCATGCGTGACGACATTCTCAGCCGCCCCTGGATGAGCGATGACACCAAAGAAAAGGCCATGGCCAAGATTGCCACTTTCAATCCCAAGATCGGATATCCCGACAAGTGGAAGGACTACAGTCACGTCGAGATTCGCCGCGATGCCTTCTTCGAAGACACCATCGCGGGCAGAAAGTTCGTAGAAGAAGACGACCGCCTCCAGATTGGTAGGACGGTCGACCGCGGCCGCTGGGGCATGACGCCGCCCACGTCTGACGCGTACTACAACCCGCTGCTGAACGAAATCGTGTTCCCGGCGGGCATCCTGCAACCTCCCGCCTTCGATATGAAAGCGGTGGACGCGGTCAACTACGGCGCCATCGGTGTGGTAATCGGCCACGAAATTTCCCACGGCTTCGACGACCAGGGCGCGCAATACGACTATCTCGGCCGCCTCCGCAATTGGTGGACCAACGCCGACCTCAAAGACTTCCAGGCCCGCGGCGCCTGCGTCGCCGACCAGTTCGATCACTACTTCATCGAAAAAGACATCCACCACAACGGCAAGCTAGTGCTGGGGGAAAGCATCGGCGACCTGGGCGGCGCGAGAATTGCGTATCTTGCATACCAGAAATCGCTCGAAGGCAAGCCGCGCCCCTCCGACATCGACGACTTCACCCCCGAACAGCAATTCTTCATCGCCTGGGGCCAATTCCGCGGAGACGAGACTCGCCCCGAAACCCAGCGCCTTATGGTCCAAAGCGATCCTCATCCCATCGCGAAATACCGCGTCATCGGCCCGCTCTCAAATCTCCCAGAATTTCAGCAGGCGTGGAGTTGCAAAGCAGACGCACCAATGGTCCGCCCGGCCGACAAGCGTTGCGAAGTCTGGTGAAGCGCGCTGCCCGGCTCAACTCACGGCGCGGCGCTCGGCCGCGCGCTGAGCATCTCGAATTCGGTCGTCTCCGCGGCAGAGGCGTAGCGTGTGCCTCTTACCGTCCCGCACTGGAGATAGAAAACTCGGGCGCCAGAGCCGAAGATCCCAACGTTACGCGTGCGGTCGTAAAAGTCGCTCTCAATTTTGGAGTAGGCGGCGTGTCCGCGCGCGGCGGTCGGACCTTCCTTCGCAGGTTGACGAAGTCGACGAGCCTTCGTACCGTCTCCGGATCAGTGAGGCGATATGCACCCTTGCCCACGGAGCCGTCCCGGGCGGAAGCAAAACCTGCACGCTCGTTGCCGTCGTGATCGCCGGGCATGCGTCCCAGGACTCGGACGGCTCGACGCGCAGCGACGGCGCTGCGCTGGGAACGCAAGCCGTCATTAAGAGCATCGACCCAAACGCCGCGAGAAAGGCGCGGTGCATGCCGTCATTCTACGGCTCACGCGAAGCTCGTCAGTGATTCGGGGCATTACCGAGGTAAGCGCGCGCCACGGTTTTCTGCTGCCCGGCCTGCGGCCCTCCGCTAGCCTGACCATGGGACGGAGTCTGTCCAGCCGGTCCCGTGGATCACGTCGTTGATTCTTTCTGCCCTGATCGTTCGTTCGCCCGACCCCACCGGACTCCTGTTCTGGTGCGCCGTCGGTTTCTGCGCCGGCGTCGGTCTTTTCTTCTACGGATTTCGTCTCTTGCAGCGCCGCCGTCTGATCCTCGATACGCCTTTTTCAAAGATTCGCAGCGCCTCCATGGGTAGGGTGGAAGTCAGCGGCCTGGCCGTCGGCCCTTACAATATGATTGCGCCCATCACCGCGCGTCCCTGCTACTACTACCGCACGCTGGTCTGGGAGTACAAACTGCACGGCAGGAACAAAAAATGGGTCCGGGTTGCCGGCGAGTGCATGCACGTACCTTTCTTCGTCGACGACAACAGCGGCCGTGTGCTGGTCGACCCTCGCGGCGCCGATCTCGACCTGCACCGCGATTTCCAGGAGGAATTCAACGGCTCCTTCTTCTCGAACCGCGACGATGCACCCGGGAACGTCAACAGCTTCCTGTCTCGCCACGGCGTCGTCACCAGCAACCGAATCAAGGTCGAGGAATACTGCATCAAGCCCAAGAATTCGCTATTCATCCTCGGTACTCTCGCGGAGAATCCCGGCATTGAAGTCGCCCCGCGGCCGGTCCAGGATGCCGAGGCGATCAACTCCTTCTCCCGCCAAGGATTCTCCCTCTCGATCAACTTGTTTGCGTTTAATAGCAACGGAAGCGAAAATGACTTTTTGTCCGGCTCCCCAGCCCTGGCGACGCCATACGAATCTCGTCCCCAGGTAACCGGGCGCCTTCCAATCTCCGGTCCCGCGAAAGCTCAGGCCGTACCCCAGCAGAAAGTTGCCGACGCTCTACTGAAAGCCGGCATCTCGAACCCAGCCGCCTGGGCCGCGGCAGGAGTAACCACAGGGGGAATGGGCGTCCCGGTAATCGAAGATCCGTCCGTACTCCACGCCTCCAATGGCGCAGGCCTGGCCGCCAGCGGCCAACCCAGTTCCGACGTTCAAGCCGGGGGCTTCGATCCTCATCCGCCAGTTGCCCTGGTGAAGGGAACCAGCAACCGAACGTTTCTGATCTCCTGGCACAGCCAGAAGCAGGTCGCCCGTTCCCTGGGCTGGAAGTGCACACTAATGATCTGGGGAGGCCCAGCCCTGGCCCTTCTCAGCCTCTACTTCTTCCTCAGTGCCGAGCACCTGTTCTGAGCTTCGCACCACAAGTCTAACCTCATCACCCCGTCTCTCGCTGGCCCGCTGCGACCCCTCTAGTACAATCAAACCCGTGAGCGACGCTGTCCGCATCGGAATCCTGGGCGATTTCAACCCTGAATTTCGCTCGCACCACGCCACCACTGACGCCCTGCAGCACGCCGCCCGCAAGCTAAAACTCGAGGTCGAGTCCGAGTGGGTGCCCACCCCGTCGCTAACCCCCACCGACGCCGAAAAGAAGCTGGAGTCCTTTGACGGTCTCTGGGCCTCGCCCGGCAGCCCCTACAAGAGTTTCGATGGCATGCTCCGGGCCATCGAGTTCGCCCGCCGCCGCGACTGGCCCTTTCTCGGCACCTGCGGCGGATTCCAATACGCCTTCATCGAATTTGCCCGCAACGTCCTCCATATCGCCGACGCCGACAGCGCCGAAAACAATTCCGGATCGAAAAACAACATCATCTATCCCGTCGCCTGCGCCGTCCCCGATCGCAACGGCAACGCGCCCAAACTGGTCGGCGCGGTCCCTGAGATTCGCCTCCGACCCGGCTCTTACCTGCAGACCTTCTACGGCAAAGATAAAGAAACCGTGACCGAAGAATTCTTCTGCAACTTCGAAATCAATCCCGACTTCGAATGGACCGCCATGGAAGCCGGATTCCCCGTAGTCGCCCGCGGTCCCCAAGGCGAGATTCGCGCCATCGAGTCCCCCACTCATCGATTCTTTGTAGCCACGTTGTTCCAGCCCCAGCTGTCCTCCACGGAGAAAAAGCCGCACCCGCTGGTCCTGGCCTTCGTGCAGGCCGCCGCCGACTGGGGCAAGAAAAAGTTAGACGACAGCGTCCTCGAATAGCTCGAGTGGTTCGGGCACTCCTGTCCGACAACTCTGTCCACACGATAAACTGCCGACTTAACCAGTTACCAAAGTCGGGGCACTCCCCACATTATTCAGCCCACACCATGCGCATCTGGAGCCCCCGCCCGCCTCTCGCTAGACTCATCCCCGTCGGTCGCCGAGCCCAAACCGCGTCCGCAGGAGCCGCTTTCGTCTATGCCTATGCAGTTGGCCAACCAGCTCCGCATCCCGTTCACGACTCTGATCAGCTACATCCCGGTCATCGCCACGGTCGTGACCACGTTATTTAGCGTGATCCTGGCGCGCGCCACGCTGCGCTACGTCGAAGCCACCGACAAAGGCCTGGCCCTCGCCCGCGAAGAATTCGAACGCGAATGGTCTCCCGATCTGCACATTAAGATGGAACGGGTTTCCTCGACTGAGGCGCGAGTGATCGTGACCAACCTGGCCAAGACGTCTGTCTTACTCCAGCTTCTGCAGTTGCGCAAGCTCTCCCACGCCATGCCCTTCGAGCGTTGCCGCCTCAACGATCCCCTGGTCGGAGGCATGACCTGGACCCAGGAAATGGGCCGCCGCATTCTGGCCTGCACGGGACAGGAATTCGAAGGTCCCATCGCCGCCTCGGCCACGTTCTACGCCGCCGGCCGCATGTATCGCACCGACTGGTTCCGCTCGCAGATTCAGGTCCGCGACGGCCGCATCGTGGCCCTGGAACCCAGCACGATGCCCACCCGCCGTGTCCGCGCGGTCGAACGCAAGGGCCCCGAACGCCGCCGCGAATTCGTCCAGGACGTAACCGCCGAAGTCGCCCCCGAAAAGGTCGACCCCAAGCCCGACGAAAAGTTCTTCGTCACCGGAGCCTAGCTCAAAACTAGAAATCACCGGACCCCAGCCGCCGAGCGGCGACCCAATTTAGCCCAGGGCGTAAGCCCTAGGTAGGTTCGGGAGAGTGGGGAACCGAGTCCCGGAGGGATGGGATATATATTTCGGAAATATGTTATATATCTTCTGGCTAAACTTCTCGGTTTGTTGAACCTATATGGAAGGGACATGGTCGCCTCTCGAACAAAAACTTGGGGCGTTGGACTTATATGTAAAATATTACGAAATAATGGGTTATATGTAACTGGCAGGATCGGCAGGGGAGCAAATGAGGGCCTAATTCTTGAGGCTAACCATGACTACTTCTATTTTAGCAGGTGGGGCGGGGTGCGAGTGGTCCGAGGCGGAAGTTTATTTGCTTCGGGCAGAGGGAGTTTAGGAGAGGGAAGCATTTTGGGCTTGACAGGCGCGGGCTGTGCAAAACTCTCCCGTTTGGGGAATGACGGAGGAGCTGTACTTCGAATCGCCATGGACGGGCGCGTAAGCGGGAGCGCAGGGGAGCCGAGCCTCGGATTGTTTGCCAGAGTCAAAAGCGGCGGACAGGAGTGTCCGCTCCACACTTACACCCCTACCGCCTGCGGCTTGGTCGCCAGCAACTGCCGTAGCACGTACTGCAGAATGCCGCCGTTGGCGTAATACAGTGCTTCCTGCGGCGTATCGATGCGCACCAGCGCATCGAACTCCGCTTTTCCGGCGCGGACTTTCACGGTGCGGCCGGCGGCGAAGTGGTCGACCACGTGGCGGATGCCGGTGATCTCGAACACTTCCTCTCCCGTCAGTTTGAGCGATTCCGCGTTCTGGCCTGCCGGGAATTGCAGCGGCAGGACGCCCATGCCTACCAGGTTTGAGCGATGAATGCGCTCGTAGCTTTCCGCGATCACGGCGCGAACGCCCAGCAGCGCCGGGCCTTTCGCCGCCCAATCGCGCGACGAGCCCGAGCCGTACTCTTTGCCTGCCAGGATGACCAGCGGCGTGCCCTCGGCGCGATATTTTTCCGAGGCGTCGAAGATCGACATCTCCGCTCCCGTCGGCAGGTGGCGGGTGAAGCCGCCTTCGGTCGCGACCAGCTTGTTGCGCAGGCGGACGTTGGCGAAAGTCCCGCGCACCATCACTTCGTGATTGCCGCGGCGCGATCCGTAGGAGTTGAAATCTGCGGGCTTGACGCCATGCTCCTGCAGATACTTCCCGGCCGGACTGTCTTTCTTGATCGAGCCCGCGGGCGAAATGTGGTCGGTGGTGACGCTGTCGCCGAGAACGGCCAGCACGCGCGCCTGCTTGATCT
>Ga0307479_10006074_pt1 | contig 11068 bp, 11 predicted proteins | sample atmos_gasesECM4C_FD_203743 | JGI IMG/M metagenome (GOLD analysis project Ga0307479, IMG submission 203743) | Hardwood forest soil microbial communities from Morgan-Monroe State Forest, Indiana, United States - atmos_gasesECM4C_515 | ecosystem: Environmental > Terrestrial > Soil > Temperate... | reverse complement strand
GCTTCTAGCTGTCGCCGCGTACGGAGCCGATTTGCACCAATTGCGCAGGAACCGGAGGCGGAGCCATGGGCTTCGGCTTGCGGGTTTGCGGATCGCGCCAGTTGTCCAGGATGCCCACTTGTTGCACACAGGAAACGGTGCAGCGCGCCGCGCAGAATTTCTCCGTGAAATATTCGTGGCGGCGCATCTCCGGCGTGTACTGTGTCAGCGGAATGCCCGGATATCCGCGCTGCTGCGAGCACCAGTGCACCAGGCCGTCCTCGCAAATATAGAGATAGCGAGAGCCGGAGCGGCAGCGCCAGTTGTGTTCGCGGCCGCGCGCGACATTGTGCTGGAATTCGTTGAAGCGCGAAAACGAGCGCTTCCCCAGCGTCATAATCTCTTCGAAAATTTCCGTTTCGCGCGGCCCCAGCGGCTTGAGCTGCCCGTTGTGGTCGTGAATAATTCCCACCGTGCTGGTAAAACCGAGCTCCACGGCGCGGTGCGCGATTTTCAGCGCATCTTCGGGGTTTTTCACGCCGCTGCCCAGCACCGAATTGATATTCACCTGGAAAACGGCGTATTGCGCCAGCCATTCCAGCCGCGTGTCCAGCGTTTTCAAGCTCTTCAGCGAAACTTCATCGGGCACGGCGTTGTCGATGCTGATTTGCAAATGCTCCAGTCCCGCCGCGTTCAGTTTTTCGATGGTTTTGCTGTCCAGTAAGAAACCGTTGGTGATCATCCCGGCGATCATGCCGCGCTGCCGGATGTGCCGGATCACCTGGTCTATCTCTGGATGCATCAGCGGCTCGCCGCCGCTGATCGTGATGATCGACGTGCCCATGCCAGCCAGGATGTCCAGCCTGTTTTTCATTTCCTCCAGCGGGACAGGCTTGGAAAAATCGTCAAATTCGTTGCAGTACGTGCAGGCCAGGTTGCAACGCCGGTTGGGAATTACATGCACCAGGATGGGGTGCTTGGTGGAAACCAGGGCCTTGCCGATCATGCGCAATTCGCGCAGACGGGTGCGCAGGAACCGCAGGCCCCTACGGGCGCGAACGGCAGCCGACGGCTGCACTAATTTGTTATCCCCAGCCATTTAGAAGTGAGAAGTGCCCCTCATCCAATTATACCTTAGCCTGTTACACCGCAAGCACGCCTGTCCCTGCGTACTATTGTTGGTGGCGAATCAGGTACTTAGGCTCGAAATGGAGCTAGAACTTGATGAGCAGCCAGCCCACAGACCATTCACCCGCTAACCCGCCTGAACCGCGCGGAGCCAGGAGCTTGCTGATTGTTCTGAGCCTGGCCATTGCGCTGGTCTTCTTTGCAGCGGCAATTCCGGCCCCTATTCGGGCAGCCTGGAGCGAGTTTGCGCTCAAGATGAAGTTGCAAGATGCGCCGCAATCGGCTTTGCCTGCGAAGCTTTCCGACCACGACATCGAGGAAATTGCCAGTCTACCGGCGCAGCAGCAGGCGGAGCGCCTGCTGGAGCGGGCCGTCAATCACGATGACGGGGCGCTGGAGCTGATCGGCAAGTCCGTGGGTAACTGGTTTGGGCAGTTGGAGTTACAAGGGCAGCTTTCCAGCCTGCTCACAACGGCGTTGAATTCCAAAGACTTGCATGTGCGTGAGGCGGCACTCGAAATCGAGCTGGCAGCGTACAACCTGGCGAAGCGTCTCGAGAGCGCGGACAACCTGATGGAGCGAATCCGCCGGGAGCCTTCGGCGCGGCCCTGGGCGCTGTGGATGTTGGGTGTGCTCGGCAATCGCGGAGTTGAAACGCAAAAGGCATTCGTCACGCTGATGAATCACCGGCATGACCCGGATGAGCAAACGCGGTATTGGGCCATTGAGGGGCTGTCCATGCTAGGGACGGATGAAACTGTGGCCCCCTTGCTGGAGGCTTTCCGCAGCGATCCTTCGCCGCTGGTGCGCGAACGCGGCAGTTGCGGATTGTCGCAGTCCGGGATGCTGACCCGGGAGCAGCGCAGGCGCGCCGTCCCACAACTCCTTAAGATGACCGACGATTTGTCCCTGGACGATGTCACGCGCGGCTGGGTCTTCCAGGCTTTGCGCGAAATCACCGGCGCCTCCATAGGAGGCCAGCCCGATGCCTGGCGCGCCTGGTGGGCGCAACATCGCGGCTAACGCTTTCCTGATAAACTCCGCGTCTTCTGCTTGCCCCTCGAACAGTGCTCAGAACTCTGTGCCCTTTGTGTTTAGGCTTTGTCCCCTCCCTTAGCTCCCTCTTTCCTGAACCTGCTAAACTCATAATGCCCAGACGGGGAGTCCTTCATGTCGGAAGCCACAAAACCGGCGCAAACCGCCGCCACGCGCACGGAAAGCGACAGCATGGGGAAGATGAAGGTGCCGGCGAACCGGTATTACGGGGCGCAGACGGCTCGGTCGCTGGTGCACTTTGCGATTGGCAAGGACACCATGCCGGCGGAGCTGATCCGGGCGTTTGGGATATTGAAGAAGGCAGCGGCGCAGGTGAACCAGGATTTGGGGAAGCTGCCGCCGGAGAAGGCGCGCTTGATTGCGCATGCCGCGGATGAAGTGATTGCCGGGAAGCTCAACGACCATTTTCCGCTGCGCATCTGGCAGACGGGCAGCGGAACGCAGACGAACATGAACGTCAACGAGGTGATCTCCAACCGGGCGATCGAGATGGCCGGCGGCGTGATGGGCAGCAAGAAGCCGATTCACCCCAATGATGACGTGAACATGTCGCAGTCGTCGAACGACACTTTCCCTACGGCAATGTCCATTGCGGCGGCTACCGAGACGGCGCGGCGGCTGTTGCCCGCGGTGAAGAAATTGCGCGACGTGCTGCTGGCCAAGTCGCTGGAATTTGCCGACATCGTCAAAATCGGGCGGACGCATTTGCAGGACGCGACGCCGCTGACGTTTGGGCAGGAATTTTCCGGCTGGGTGAACATGCTGGACCGCGACGGGGCGCGCATCGCGGTCGCGCTCGATGGGCTTTACGATTTGGCGATTGGTGGGACGGCGGTGGGGACGGGGTTGAACGCGCATCCGGAATTTGCGGAGCGCGCGGCGCGGAAGATTGCGGAGTTGACCGGGCTGCCGTTCCGGTCGCATCCGAACAAGTTCAACGCCCTGGCGGCGCACGACGAAATCGTGTTTGCCAGCGGGGCGCTGAAGACCCTGGCGGCTTCGGTGATGAAGATTGCGAATGACATTCGCTGGCTGGCTTCTGGGCCGCGCTGCGGGCTCGGCGAGTTGATTTTGCCGGAAAATGAGCCGGGCTCTTCCATCATGCCGGGCAAGGTGAATCCGACGCAGTGCGAAGCGGTGACGATGGTCGCGGTGCAGGTGATGGGCAACGACACGGCCATTGGGTTTGCGGGTTCGCAGGGGAATTTTGAGCTGAACGTGTTCAAGCCGGTGATCATTTTCAATTATTTGCATTCGGTGGAGTTGCTGGCGGACGTTTGCAACAGCTTTGTCGAGCACTGCGTGCAAGGAATTGAAGTAAACCGCGAACAGGTCGACAAGTATGTGAAGAACTCGCTGATGCTGGTGACCGCGCTGTCGCCAAAGATCGGCTACGACAACGCCGCCAAGGTGGCGCACACGGCGCATCAAGAGAACACGAGCTTGCGCGACGCGGCGGTCAAGCTCGGCTTTCTCACCGGCGAAGAATTCGACGCGCTGGTGCGCCCCGAAGACATGACTCATCCGTAGAGCAGAGAACCTGAAATGGCCAATTGGCTAAAGCGTTGGAGCCAGCGCCAGCACGATCTCGAGAACGGTGTCGATGCCGATCTGGTCCGTACCAGCAACAGGACCCTGAGATTTGGATTTTGCCTGCTGCTTGCCGGCAGCCTCCTGGTAGCTCTGGCTTCGCGACTGCTCACGATGCCGACTTGGTTTACCAAGACTGCTAAGATCATTTCGATCTCTTTGTTATTGTTGGGCGCTGTGCTAGTGAGAGTGTCATCCGCGCAGCGATGGTATTTAAACAAACCTGACCCGGAACCACCCCAGAGCCTGTTTAAGCCATGAGGCTTTGGCTATTTCCGAAACACCGTTAACCCGATGACTCATTTTTTGAGTGACATACTGCGCCAGCCTGACGAATTACAGCGAACAATCGACCATTTATCCGGGGCTGGCCGAGGAGCGCTCGATGCAGCCGTCGCGGCCGTGCGCTCGGCCCGCCATGTGTACTTGACGGGGATTGGGAGCAGTTGGCATGCGGGGCTGAATGTTGCGGTGCTGCTTCAGCTTGCGGCGCGGCCGGTGTACTTGGTGGACGCGGCGGAGCTGCTGCAGTTTGCGGCGATTCCGGCGGCGTCGGTGCTTATTGTGATTTCGCGGAGCGGGCGCAGCGTGGAGATTGTGCAGTTGCTGGCGAAGGCGCGGGAGAGCGGGGCGACCGTTATTGGGATTACGAATGCGGCGGAGGGGACGCTGGCGCGCGAGGCGGCGATTCCGCTGGTGATTCCCGTGGAGTTGGATCATGCCATTTCGGTAAATACGTATACGACTTTGGCTTTGGCTGCGGGAGTTTTGGCGGGATCGGTGACTGGGTCGGTCGATTTAACGGGGCACACAGCCAAGATTGGCTGTGCCGCTGCGGACTCGCTTTCGCGCGCTTTCGCGGCGGCTGGGCGCGCGATTCCGGGATGGCAGGCGCAAATCGAGAATTCGGCATGGCTGGCGCCGCGCAGCACGACGTATTTTCTGGCGCGGGGGTCGAGCCTGGGGAGCGCCTATGAGGCCCGGCTGATGTGGGAGGAGGGCGTCAAATCGCCGGCGACGGCGATGGGCACGGGGAGCTTCCGGCATGGTCCGCAGGAAATTGTTGGCAAGGATGTGCGCTTTGGGATGTGGATCGATGGGGCGAAGATGCGCGAGCAGGATTTGGCAGTGGCGCGGGACCTGCGGAAACTAGGTGCGCGGGTGATGCTGATTGGGCAGCGTCTTCCGGAGGATGCAGGCGATCTGGCGTTCCAGCTTCCCGAGATTGCGAGCGAGTGGCAATTTTTGATCGACATTATTCCGGCGCAGTTGGTGGCGGAGCGGTTGGCGCGGCTTTCGGGCAGCGATCCGGATACGTTTCGTTTGTGCTCGTTTGTGGTGGAGGATGAGGCGGGATTGTTGCCGAGGGAGAAGCGAAAAGGATAACGCAGAGACGCAGAGAACGCAGAGGTTCGCGGAGATCGGACGGGACCTTGTGATTGGCGCGGTGGACATTGGAGGAACGAAGATCGCTGTGGGGATGGTGGACGACCACGGCACCGTGCGGGCTAAGTTGGAATCGCCTACCGCGGGGGAGCGCGGGTACGCCGACGGACTGGCGCGGATTACGAGCATGCTGCGCGAGGCGGCGCGGAAGGCGAGCGCGGAAATTTCCGGGATTGGGATTGGCTCGACCGGCTGGGTGTTTCCCTTCACCGGGGAATTCGGGGACGTGGATTTTCTTCCGTTGTGGAAAGGCTGCAATCCGGTCGCCGATTTGTCGCTCGCGTTTGGAGTAGGCGTGGCGCTGGAGAATGATGGCGACGCGTCGGCACTAGGCGAAGCGGGGTGGGGAGCAGGGCGCGGGAAGCGGCGGCTGATTTACGTCACAGTAGGGACGGGGATTGGCGGCGGGATCATTCTCGATGGGCAATTGTATCGCGGTGTGGACCGCTCGCATCCGGAGGTCGGGCACCACGTGATCGACGCTTCCGGGCCGGCGTGCACGTGCGGCTTTCGCGGATGCTGGGAGGCGCTGGCGACAGGGCCGGCGATGGCGGCGTGGTACAAGAGCAACATGGGCGAAGATGGTGCCGGCGGCAAGGAGCTCGGCGCGAAGAAGATTTTTCACCTTGCGCGCGAAGGCGACGCTTTGGCGCGGCGCGCGGTGGAACGCGAGACGTATTTTTTGGGGCTGGGCCTGGCGAATTTAATCGGATTGTTTGTACCGGACATGATTGTGCTAGGTGGAAGCGTGATGAAGAGCGTACAGCTCGAGGATTTGCGCGGCGTGATCGCAAAGGGATGCCGGTTTGTGCCGTGGGCAAAGACGGAATTGGCGCTGGCTTCGCTGGGCGAGGATGCGAATCTCATTGGGGCGGCGCGGGTTTGGCATTACCGGTTTGGGGGCGAGGCCAAGGGGAGTGCTTAACGGATGGAGGCAGCGATGAGGCGGGTAGCGTTTGCGGGATTTGGAATCTTGATGCAACTCTGTGTCGCGCCGGGCAGTCTCCGTGCCCTCCGTGCTCCGGCCTCTGTGCACTCTGTGTTAAATCTTTCTGCTCCTCGGCCTGAAATCCCCGAATGGTGCAAAGCGCTTCCCCGTCCCGAATATGCCGGCCTCGAACGCGTGCTGCCAAATGAGCCCTGGTTTGAAGTCTACAAGGTCGCGCCCCAGGTTTTCGCCGTCTACGAGCCGCATCAGTCCGAGGAGACCATCGGGTACCTCGTCGTCGGAACCAGGCAAGCGCTGCTGTTCGACACCGGAATGGGTATCGCCGATATTCACGCTGTGGTGCGGCGCCTCACCTCGCGCCCGATCGTGGTCCTCAACTCTCACACGCATGACGATCACGTCGGCGGCAACTGGCAATTCGATTTTATCTACGGCATGGACACCAACTTCACGCGCACCAACGCCAAAGGCTCACGCGAAGATGCGCAAGCGGAAATCGCTCCCGGCGAAGTCTGCGGCGACCTGCCAAGGAATTTCAATCCCAAGACCTACGCCACGAAACCATGGCATGTTTCGCTGTTTGTCCATGACGGCTTCAAAATCAATCTCGGCGGGCGGACGCTGGAAATCATCGCCACTCCCGGCCATACTCCCGACGCCATCTGTTTGCTGGATCGCGCGAACGGGCTGCTCTTCACGGGGGACACATATTATCCGGCGCCAATCTGGCTGTTTCGGCCGGAGACCGATCTGGATGCTTACGTGGTGTCGGTGAAGCGCTTGGCGGCGCTGGCGCCAGGGCTAAAGCTGGTGCTGGGTGCGCACAACATTCCCGTCGCCTCACCATCCGTCCTGCCGCGGCTGGTGGACGCGATCGAAGCGGTGCGCGCGGGAAAAGGCGCGAGCAAACTCGAGCGCCCGGGACGGGAGATTCGCAGCATCGACGGATTTTCGTTCCTTATGCGGGCGCGGTAGGCTTGGCTTCGAGGCTAGAATAAAGATCCCGGCCCGTGGCCGGAAATTCCTGATGCGCCTGCTGCTCCACGCGACTCGCTGCGCCGCCGCTCTCCTGATCGTCCACGGCACATTTGCGTTCGCGCTTGCCCGGGACAAGAGCGTTTGGAGTTACGAAGGCGGGCTGTTCGTGATCACCAACGGCTCGCTCCCTAACGGCCCTTGTTTCCGGCTGACCGGGCACGTCACCTCCGGAGATTTCTTCGATCGTCTCAAGCGCGTTGACAGAGAGAGCGGCACAATTTTTCGGCTGGGCGCGGAGACGGTGCAGAATTTTCCCGACCAGCTCACTCTGTCGTTTAACGTGCACGATCACTACGACCAGACCTGCCCTCCGCGCGAGGAAAATCCCGGCGCGCCGAAATATTTGACGCGCGCGATGATGACCTCGCTGCACCTTTACCTGTATTGGAAGCGCGGGGTGGAGCTGCGGCCGGCAGGAAACGTGGAGAGGACAGTTTTCGTGGTGCGCGAGCTGATTCCGAAAGCGGCCGCGGAGGCGCACGGCTTGCCGGAAAAGCTGGAATGGACTTACGAGTACATTGTGCCGAGCGCGGGCGTCCCGCTCACGGACAGCCTGGTACTGATACTTCGGGATGCGGACAATCGCATCGTAGCGCGCGTGGCCGCCCGCCTGTAGCCTATTTTTCTCTCCTTGACATTCTACATATGCCGGCGTATAGACGTGTAGAGTATCTAGGAGAAGCCCTTCATGGCTGTCGACCGATCCGATTTGCTGCAAGGCACGCTGGACATGCTGATCCTGAAAATCGTGGCCCTGGGTCCGGTGCATGGGTACGGGATTTCGCAGCGCATCCAGCAGGTTTCGCGCGAAGTCTTGCAGGTCCAGCAAGGCTCGCTTTATCCCGCATTGCATCGGCTGGAGAAGCGCGGCTGGCTCGCGGCCACATGGGGCGAATCGGAGAGCGGGAGGCAAGCCAAGTTTTACCGCTTGTCGGCGAAGGGGCGAAAGCAGCTACAGCTCGAGGAATCGCAGTGGAACCGGCTTGCGGAAGCGATCGCGCTCATCCTTCGCACTGCTTCCTAGGAGCTCACTATGACCTGGTGGTGGAAATCCCTCTTTCGCAAGCGCGCGCTCGACGCGCAACTGACTTCTGAAGTTCGCTTTCATATCGACGAGCTGACCGACGCCAACATTGCGGCGGGGATGTCGCCGCAGGAAGCGCGCCGGAGAGCGGTGCTGGAGTTCGGCGGCGGCGAGCAAATCAAGGAAGAATTGCGCGACGTTCACCGCGTGCGCGTGATCGAAAGCGCTATCGCCAACCTCAAGTCAGCGTTCCGCTTCATTCGCAAATCGCCATCCTTCTCTGCCGTGATCATTGTGACGCTGGCGCTGGGCATCGGAGCCAACAGCGCTGTGTTCTCGGCCATCAACGCTATTTTGTTGCGCCCCTTGCCGTTTCCAAACGGCGATCAGCTGATGAAGCTCTCCCAGCACTACACAAAAACGAACGGCGTACCCACGGTGGTAGCTCCGGTCAGGCTGGAAGACTGGAATCGGATGAACTCCACGTTTCAGGCGATGACCGGCTATTACACGGAGAACAGTTCGGAGACTTCAGGCACTCTGCCAGAGAAATTGAAGGAGGCGTTCGTCACACAGCGATTTTTGCAAGTGTGGGGCGTTTCTCCGGCGCTGGGGCGCGACTTTAGCCCGGAGGAGGAACACTTCGGCGGGCCCAATGCGGTTTTAATCAGCGATCGTTTGTGGAGAAGCCGCTTTGGGGCGAGTCCGGATGTTCTCGGCAAAAAGCTGCAAATCGGCGATCATTCTCTGCCAATCATTGGAGTGATGCCCGCCTCCTTTCTGTTTCCCGAGCGCGATGTCGATCTGTGGTCTGCGGTGCCCGTAGACGCGCCAATCGCGCAAAGCAGGCGGTGGACCTGGTACGCAGTGATCGGGCGACTCCAACCGGATGTGACGCTGACGCAAGCGCAGGCCAATTTAGCGGCGGTTCAGGCACAACTCGGGCGGGCTTATCCGGAAACAGACAAAGATTTAGGCGTGGAGATCAAACCGCTCAAGGAAGTGACGGTTGGCGAGTCCCGCAGCTCCTTGTGGATGCTGTTTGCTTCGGTGACGCTGCTTCTGCTAATCGCGTGCACGAATATTGTCACATTGCTGCTGGCGCGGGCCACGCACCGCCAGCACGAGATAGCCGTGCGTTTTTCACTGGGAGCTTCGCGCTCGGCTATCGTGATGCAGCTGTTGACGGAAGTTTTTCTGCTGGCTTTTTTCGGTGCCACCCTGGGCTTATTCGTCGCGGCCGGTGCGTCGAAAGCGTTTCGTACACTTGCTGCCGACTTGCCCCGAGTGGAAGAGATTCGGTTGGATTGGAGAATCGCTCTGTACGCGCTGGCCTGTTCTATCGCGGCGACTCTCCTGTGCGGTTTGGTCCCCGCAATTCGCGGTAGTAGCAGGGCGCTTTCCCCGTCGCTGGCACAGGCCAGCAGGACGCAAGTGAGCGCACGCAATCGGCTGCAGTGGCTCCTTGTGGGAACACAAGTGGCCATGGCCGTGATGCTGCTGGCCGGCGCGGGCTTGCTCCTTCGCAGCTTCCGAGCGCTCGGCCAAGTCTCGCCCGGTTTTGATGCGAGCCGGATTCTCACCTTCCGCATCAACGGCTCGTACGGCGAAACGGCCGACTGGAAAAAGTTATCGCAGCGGATCGAACAAACCGTCGATGCGTTGGGCAAATTGCCCGGTGTCGAAGCGGCGGCGACTACGGGCGACGACCTTCCCGGAGTGCCGCAGCACTATCCAACCGAACTAAAATTTGTCGAAGGAGAACAGGATCCACAGCACAAGATGGTCGCGGAAAGCCGGTTTGTTTCTCCCGGTTTTTTCGGCACCATGCAAATCCCGCTGCTCGCGGGGGAACTCTGCCGCGATCCGTTATTGCAACCCAAGAGCACGCCGGAAGATCCCAGTGGCATGCACCACGTTGATGTCACCCGGATAGAGGTGCTCGTAAACCGTAGTTTTGCGGCGGCCTACGCTTCTGGACCAACGGCGGTCGGCCGGCATCTGAGTGTGCTGGGTCTCGCGTTCCTGAAGCCGGACCAGGCGGGCGAGATTCGAGGAATCGTCGGCGACGCCAGAGAGGAAGGGATGAATCGCGAACCGAGCCCCACGGTCTATTGGTGCATGACCGCTTCGGGCCCGGATCCGTTCTACATTGTGCGCACGCACTCGGCGCAACCCCTGACTATGTCCGGAACGCTGCGGCAGAAAATTCGAGAGATTGAACCGCAGCGATCCGTTTTCGACATCACACCACTGGAAGAACGTATTGATGATGCGTTTGCGGAGAATCGCATGCGCACTATTTTGCTAACCTTCTTCGCGGCAACGGCCATCGCGCTCGCTTGCATCGGCCTGTACGGAACGTTGAGCTATAGCGTGAACGTTCGGCAGCGCGAAGTCGGATTGCGTCTCGCGCTGGGAGCGTTGCGTGGACAAATCGTGCAGCAGTTCCTGTTGCAGGGCTTGGGCGTCGCCGTCATCGGTTGCCTGGTGGGTTGGGGACTCGCCACCGCTGGCGGCCGCCTGCTGTCCGGCATGCTCTACGGCGTTTCACCGTCGGACCTCACAACCTTAATGAGCGTCGTCCTGCTGGTACTTTTTGTTGCGGCGATTGCCTCGCTAATTCCCGCGGTTCGCGCGGCCCGCCTTGATCCCATGCGCGTCCTTCGCGAGGAGTGACGCTGGCTTTGTAGCTCGTCAAATCATGCGTTCGAGCTGAATTTTAGCGGCTCGATCTTGTACAACACTCGCTGTTCGCCTGGCTGGCGATAGGGGTACTCATCTTTGCCGAGGTATTTTTTCGCTAGCTTGTTAATGTGCTCGTCGGCGCCCTTCTCCGTGATTTCGACCACTTTGCC
>Ga0307479_10006073_pt1 | contig 11068 bp, 11 predicted proteins | sample atmos_gasesECM4C_FD_203743 | JGI IMG/M metagenome (GOLD analysis project Ga0307479, IMG submission 203743) | Hardwood forest soil microbial communities from Morgan-Monroe State Forest, Indiana, United States - atmos_gasesECM4C_515 | ecosystem: Environmental > Terrestrial > Soil > Temperate... | reverse complement strand
CCCGCGCGGAGGGATTGCCGCCGACGCAGTGATTAGTAAAGGCGACGGCATGCAGAAACTGGCAGACTGCGTTCAAAGCTTGCTGGCGTAGCGTCTTATCGTTTTGTCATACCGCTCTGTGAACCACGGCTTTTTACCCTGAGTTTCGAAGGGCAGCCGTGACACTGACGCATTGTTGGTCACGGCTTTAGCCGTGCCCTAAACCGCCTCAAAAAAATCCCCGCACCGCTCGGCGGCTTTCTCGCCGAACCTTGGCATTTTCCCGCTGATCGAACTAGCGCTGCGCCACCAAGTTGGCCGGGAATTATTTGACATCTAGGTACGTAACGTCTAAGGTTGCGCCACTCAGTATGTCAAAGCTTTGGAAGGACATATGGCCGAAACCATCGCAACCACACCTGCGAATCTACTCGTTGACGTAGAAAATCCGCGGCTGCCCCAACCGAACGTTGGCCAGCGGGATGCGCAGAGGGCGATCGCTCGCGATCAACAGAGAAAGCTCTTAGCTCTGGCGAAGGACATAGTTCAGTACGGGCTAAACCCCGCAGAATTTCCAATTGTTATGCCCCTAAGAGACGATCTCAAACGCTTTGTGGTTTTGGAGGGTAATCGTCGCCTGATCGCTTTAAAGGCGCTAGAAAATCCCGAGTGGCTTGTGGGCGCGGCAGACCATGTCGTGGTAGCAGCTATGCGTAAATTGAGCAGCGCTTATCAACAAGCACCAATTGAGTCTATCCAATGCCTATCTGTCAAAACCCGGGAGGAGGCGCAGCACTGGATCGAGTTACGTCACACTGGCGAGAATGAGGGCGCAGGAATAGTGAAGTGGGGCAGCGACGAAGCGGCCAGATTTCGATCCCGAACCGTGGGATTAGAGGTTCATTCGCAAGCTCTCGACTTCCTCGAAAAACGGGGAGATTTGAAGCCAGAACAGCGTCGAAAGGTCCCAGCGGCGAGCTTTCGCCGTCTGATCGGAACCCCCGAAGTTCGAGCTAAGCTTGGAATTGAAGTGGTGAACGGTGAGTTACGACTTCTTGCGAGCAGAGACAAAGTCGCGAATGCGCTACTGCACGTTGCAACTGATCTCGCATCGGGAACCACCAAGACTCGCGACATTTACACGAGGTCGAAGCGTATTGCTTATGGCAACAAACTTCCTGCGACAGTCGTGGTCAAACCAACAGTCAGAAGCGGCCACGGCATGGCGGTCGGCGAAGAAGGATCATCAACAAAGCCGCCGCAGACCGTGAGGGCCAAACGTGTCAAGCCGCGTAACGTCCTTATCCCACGCGACTGCGCTCTCAATGTTACTGACCTCCGCGTTCGTGACATCGAATTCGAGTTGAGATCGCTGGGCTTAGAGGACTACACGAACGCGGTCAGCGTGCTCTTCCGCGTTTTTCTGGAACTGAGTGCCGACACATACATTAGCACCAAGGCGCTTTCCGTATCTCTAGACGACAGCAGTCTTGCGAAAAAGCTCCTGGCAGTAACGACTGATTTGGTCACTCGCGCAAAGTTAACGCCGCAGCAAGCAACTCCAGTACGCCGAGCGGCGCAAAAGGACTCGTTTCTAGCACCGTCAGTAAGGCTCACGCACCAATATGTCCACAACCAAAATGTGTTTCCCGCCCCGAGTGATCTTCGGGCACATTGGAACAGTTTGCAGCCGTTCGTCATTGCTGTATGGTCTCCGTGAACACGTTTTAGCTTTCGCTGATCGAAAAATCTGAAAGGCATTAGACTTCTCTTATGCCCTACTACACACCACTTCGTTATCCGGGTGGAAAAAGGCGTCTGGCACCGGTCGTAATGCGCCTGCTGGAGTGGAGCGGTCTCAAAGACGTGCAATACGCAGAGCCATATGCAGGCGGAGCGGCGGTCGCACTAGCGCTCTTGTTTGAGGAGTATGCGTCGGTTGTACACATCAATGATCTGAGTCGGCCGGTATACGCATTCTGGCATACGGTCTTGAACGATTCGGTGCAACTATGTCGACGAATTGAGCGCGTCAAAATAACAATCCATGAATGGCGAAAACAGCGCGCCGTGTACGAAGAACAGGAAACTGCCTCCTTGGCTGATCTAGGATTTGCAACGTTCTTCCTCAATCGCACGAATCGTTCCGGTATCATCGGAGGCGGTGTAATAGGAGGTAAGCTACAGTCAGGTCCCTGGACGCTGGGCGTTAGATTCAATAAAGACGAACTCATTCGGCGTATTCGCAGAATCAATAGATACAGCAATCGAATTAAGCTATACCAAATGGATGCTCTTGACTTCACGAAGCGGGTTGTTCCAAGACTGCACTCGAACTCGTTTGTATTTTATGATCCGCCGTATATCGAAAATGGGAACGATCTTTATCTCAACAATTACAACATTTCCGACCATCAGCGATTATCGAGGTGCGTTTCCGCTCTCAAGCAGCCATGGATAGTCACCTATGACTATTCGGCGATTCGTCATAACCTACACGGATATAGGCGTCGAGTTGTATATGGTCTCCACTACACCGCCAGGGTCGTCGTAGGGGTCAAGAAGTAATGTTTTTGTCCGACCGTTTGGTGATGCCCGCCAAGTTGTCCGAGATGCTCAGCCGAACAATGCATACGGTTCCCCGACAGTCTCGATTGACGCGAAATTCGAAGACGCGGAAACGTCGAGGTCTAAAGTCGGACCGCTGATCACCCGGCGTGGGCAGAGCGTTCGAGAGAATCGAGACTCCACCCGCCAGACAAGAGCGCTAGAGCGTGCTACCGCGGGTTCGAGCAAGCAGGCGTCGGCGCTGAACGGCACTACTGCAGTAATAGGCTCTTCCAGCGCTTCCATGCATCTTCGCGGGCTTTTTTGTTGGCTTCGGTAGCGTCGGGGGCTTCGCCGGCGCGCATAAAGCCGTGGCCTGCGCCGTCGTATGTTACCGGCTCGTAGGTTTTTTCCTGCAGCTTTCATTGCGGCGACTGTATCGGGGATTGTTGCGTCAATGCGCGCGTCATTTCCTGCATAGAAACCGTAGACGGGCGCGGTGATTTTCGACATCGCGTCCTTCGGCGGCGGCTGGCCATAGAAAACAAAGGCCGCGGACAGATCGCCGCGATTCGTCGCGAAGCGGAACGTCTGCGCGCCGCCCCAGCAGAATCCTGCGACGTACAATTTGCCGCTCGACGCGGGGAGCTTCAGGGCGTAGTCGGCGGCGGCGTTCAGGTCCGCGGTGATCTGGCCGGGATCGAGCTTGCCGATGGCTTCGGTGGCCGAGTCGCCGGGTAAATCCTTCGTGCGGCCGCCGCCGGGCGCCATGCCGCTCAGCAGGTCCGGCGCGACGGCGATGTAGCCCGCCGCGGCCACTTCGTCGGCGAGCTCCTGCGCCCAGTCGCTCAGGCCGAAAATTTCATGGATGACGAGCACCACGGGGCGCTTCTCTTTCGATTCCGGGTAGACGACGAGCGTCTCGACGCTGCGGCCGCCGTGCTTCACCGTGACCCACTCGCGATGGCGCGGCGATTTTTCGAGCCGTTCGCGCGCCCAGGGCTGCGACCATACCTGCGCGGCGGCGCTTTGCGCGCCCAGCAAAATCCCGCCTGCGATTAAGAATGTTACGATGGGAAATGCAGCGAAACGTTTCATCGCGCACCTCGCAATAGCGATGATACCCGAGCGATGATAGTTGCGCCCACAATTCCTGAATTGAACTTGAACTGACCTTGAGACCAGCTTGACACCGGCCGGTGAGCGGAACTATCGTTTCGCACAAGACAGAGTTGAAATCGGAGATCCCCGCCGAACGGAGGGATTTCCGATTCGGAGGTGCCCGATGCCGCTAGACCTTACGACACTGACGTTAGTAGAAAGGCCGGTAACCAGGGAAGAGGGCCAGCGTATTTTGGAGCGCGACGAGTACCGTTGCCAGTACTGCGGGTTAGACGGAATGGCCAGCTTCGAGAACGCGCTGGCCATGTCGGTTGATTTCGTGATTCCGCGGGCTCGCAAAGGCAAGAAGGATGAGCGCAACTTGGTGGCCTGCTGCCGTTCGTGCAACCTGATCAAGGGTAAGCGCGTTTATCGCAGTTTTGAAGATGCCAAAGCCTACGTGCTCGCGCGGCGTGGGGAGCTGAGCAAGGCGTGGGAAACCAGAAAGGCCGCGCCGCCCAAATCTGCAAGGGCTGAAAAGCCAGTTCAGCGGGAAGCAGCCAAGGCTGCGTCTGCTTCCGTAGTTGGCAGCTCACCGTTATCGATTCGCAACGGGTGAGCGAGCTGCGGTCACAGTTCCACTGTGGGCCTTCTGGAACGACGAGAAAGCAGGGGTATAATGCGGCTGCCCTAGGAGGGCTCCAATCATGCGTATGCTACTGAAGGTGTCGATACCGGTGGAAGCTGGGAATGCAGCGGCTCGAAGCGGAACTTTGGGAGAGACGATCAAACGCATCGTCGATGATTTGAAAGCGGAGGCCGCGTACTTCGCGGAGGAGAATGGCGAGCGGACCGGTTACATTTTCTTCGACATGAAGGATTCATCGCAGTTGCCCGCGATCGCGGAGCCGTGGTTTCTGGCGTTCAATGCGCGGTTGACGGTACGTCCCGCGATGAACGCGCAGGACCTCGCGGACGCCGGGCCGGGAATCGAGAAGGCGGTAAAAGGATTCGGCAAAGCCGCAAAGGCCTGACACGGCAACGCACGAACGGCCGGCAGTGCGAAGAGCGAAGGCCTCACTTCGTCCCGCTTGAGACTAATCTACGGTGGCGCGATTAGAAATTCTATTAAGTCAAGCAATCTGAATAGGTTGCAATTTTCTAATCGGCGGTAAAACGGCCCGTAAGCTTCGGTTGGCGGCCGGTTCGCGCTAACAGGAGCTGAGCGAGTGGGCGTATCATTGGCCTTCGCAAGGCGAGTTGACCAGCCCTCAAATTTCGATTTCGAAGGAGAGTTTCAATGGCATCCAAGAATGATAAGAGCGACAAGCGCGGTCCGAGCTACAGCCAACTGTCAGAAGGGACGCGGCGGGCGCAGCCGATCCTGCATCAAAACGCGCGCGAGATTCAGCCGTACGGCAAGATTGCGAAACTGCCGATCGCGCTCGACGAAAAAACCTGCGCAAGCAGCGCCGAAAATCTCAACCAACTGCTCGCAGATACGATGACGCTCCGCGATATGTACAAGAAGCACCACTGGCAAGTGGCGGGTCATACGTTCTACCAACTGCACCTGCTTTTCGATAAGCACCACGGCGAGCAGGACGAGCTGGTGGACGAAATCGCGGAGCGGATTCAACTGTTGGGCGGAATCAGCCTGGCGATGGCAGCGGACGTGGCGGAGACGACAATCATTCCCCGGCCGCCGCGCGGACGCGAGGAAGTGCCCGTGCAACTTTCGCGGCTGCTCGAAGCACACGAGATCATTTTGAAGGAAGCGCGCACGATGGCGAAGCAGGCGAGCGAAGCGGGCGACGACGGCACCAATGATCTCATCGTGAGCAACGTGATTCGCACGAACGAGCTGCAGGTGTGGTTCATCTCCGAACATCTGGTGGATGTGCCGGTGGTTCGCGCTGACGAAGCGAAAGCCGCGACGGCGAGATAGGCGAATGATGCCAGCGGAAACTCCCAGCCTCCCGCTCCATCAACTGAAGCTCAACAGCTATCCGTGCGAAGACGCGATGGTGGTCGAGTGCGCGGGACGGCTTACGCTCGAGCACGCGCCGCGTCTGAAAAGCGAAGTGAAAGGAATGATCCCGGGGCAGAAGCGGATCATTCTCGATCTCCGCGAAGTCGTGTTCATGGATAGTTCTGGGCTCGGAACGCTTGTTGGCTTGTATATTTCCGCCCGGAATTCCGGCTGCCGGCTTGAACTCGTAAACATGAGTAAGGCGGTTCGCGAGCTTCTCGGCATGTCGCAACTGCTCTCGGTGTTTGAGGCCTGCGGCCGCTATGGCATGAGGATGTAGGCCATAAGGAGTAACAACCGCCGAGTGGCTGCGATGAAAGTGGCGTGAAGTAAGAAGCGCGGCGGAACGTCGACGCGCGGTCTTTTTTAACCTGATATTTGGAGCTTTCCGTGTGCAGAAATATCAAACCTCTATTCAATTTTGATCCGCCCGTAACGCCCGAAGAGGTCCGAGCTGCCTCACTGCAATTTGTGCGGAAGATAACGGGTTTCCATAAACCGTCGAAAGCAAACGAAGGCGCGTTTGGCGGCGCAGTCGATGAAATCGCGAAAGTTTGCACGCGTCTCCTGCGGTCGCTTGAAACGACTGCAACACCGAAAAGTCGAGAGGAAGAAGCCGCGAAAGCCAGAGCTCGAGCGGCCGAACGGTTTGGAACATAACGCGGAAGGATGCGAAGCTAACTTTGCGCCAATCGCCTTCTTGCAAAGGGACTAAATCTCATCCGCGGAAACGGATTGTGCAGCAGGCGCGCTACAATGTGTGCCAGGCTGTGTTAGAAGCTGATCTTCAGGATCTGGCCGTTATTGCCCACGAACCATCCAGCATGCGAATTCGCAAAAGCGACGGCCCAGAAGCCGCTCACTTCGGGCAGCACGATCCAAGTGCGGCCTTCATCGGGAGTCCATGCCGCTTCTCCTGAGGTGAAGTCCGGCGCTGTCTCGGTGGTGATCACAACGGCATGATCGTGTTCCTGGCCGACTTCCTCGTCCAAGCCGTGGCGAATGCCGCGGACATAGGCGAGGCAGAAAATCGCTCCCTGCACGGGCGGCTTGTTCGTAAGCGTCCACGTTTGACCGCCATCGTTCGAGGTTGCCGTGTCGGCCGCGCTGTTTGAGGCCAAGTCGCCGCCACCGACGATTCCATTGCGGGGGTCGCGGAAGGCCACCGAGATTGCCCCCGCGCTGGGCGAGCTCACGAGCGGTGTGTCGTACGCGTTCCAACTGTCTCCTCCATCTCGGGTGGCTAAGATTCTTCCAGTCGTCGCACCGCCAGTGGCAATCCAGGCATTTGTTCTGTCGTGTGTCGCGATGCAGGTTCCACTTGCTGCAAACGAGGCTTCCCCAGTCAATGCGGGCGGCATATTGGCGGAGATCGACTGCCAGGTGATTCCATCAGTCGTGCGGATATCGGGAAATACTCCGTTCACCGAATCGCTGTGCGTGATGCCCCGGTTCGGAGTCCAGAACGCAAAACAATCATAGAATGCATTTACAGTCTGATTCGTGAACTCTATATTCCAAGTCGCGCCACCATCGACGGTCTTGTAGATGCGAAAATCTGTGGTGTTACCTCCAATGGACATTAGATATGCGATCTTATCGCTGACGCCGAACACATCACGGAATTGCAGGGTTTCGGCTCCTGGGACCACAGCGGCTTTCCAGGTCTCTCCGCCGTCGGTCGTGACCACATACGTGCCGCCAGTTCCGGCTGCCCAGACCACACGGGAGTTCACCGGACTGACGGAAATCAGCAGCTGCGTTGTGCCGCTCTGTTGCGGGGTGAGTTTCGGTTGATGAATTTTCCCAGGGCCTTGCGCAAAGCTGATGGTTGCGGAGACGACGATCAGGAAAACGGTTAGCGAATATTTCAACATTGATTCCCCCGGACAGCGATTCGTGGTGCGGGGGAGTATAGGAACGTGGCAGAGGGGTGTCAAGAAGGAAGGCAGCGTCCGTGGTAGCATGAGTCTTCATGCGCTCTAAGTGGCATGGTCAGGCTAAGATGCATTGGTCCTTAATCTCATGACTCGGTACAACCGGGTGACAGAATGAACAAGAAAACGGTGGGTGGTTTCGGAATGGTAGTGGTTCTGAGCTTGGTGTTGGCCGCATGCCAGGACACCAAAGCCCGGCAAGAGAACGAACAACTAAAAGCACAGGTATTGCAACTCCAGAAAGATGCTGGTGACCTAGGAAACCGCATCGATGTGCTGACGAAGGAAAACACTGAATTGAAACAGGAAATCGAGAATCTGAAAACGAAACATCCCGTGAAAAAGTCTTCCAAATCCAAACACCACCGAAGTAGAGCCAGAGCGGCAGCTAGCACTCAGGATTGAGGATTGGAGTCAGTAAAGTAAAGAAGATTTTGCCGCAGTTTCTGGCAAGGGCGAAGCATGTCACAAATTGAACATGTAAAGTAAAAGACGTGTAAGGAATAAGTCTACGACCAGAACGACCACGGAGGACACAACGAATGCGGCAATTGTGGCCCGGCCTACTCCTGCGGTCCCGCCTCTGACTCGGAACCCCTCATGACAACCCACGGTCGCAATGATGAATCCGAAAACAACTGGTTTCGTGAAGCCTATAACAAGGTCGCCAAAAACCAGCGCATGGATGGCGCGGTTCCAGAACTCTTCTGCGCTGAGATGCAGCGTAATGCTAGCGACCGCCCATCCGCCAAGCAGTCCTGCACAATCCCCTACTGCCACGAGCAATGGGAGCACTAGCACCATCGCAAGCAGCCGGGGCGTCATCAGCTTACGGATTGGGTCAATTCCGAGTCCCCGCATCGCATCCACCTGTTCAGTGACGACCATTGAACCCAATTCGGAAGCCATTCCGGTTGCGTTCCGGCCTGCAACCAAGAGAGCCGTGAACACCGGACCGAGTTCCCGGAGGAGGGCGAGCGAAACGGCGTCGCCCGTTAGAGCTGTTGCGCCGAAACGGCTAAATTGTGACGAGGAATTCATAACAACTACCCCGCCAACACAAATCAGGGCAAGGACGATAATCAGCAACGAACCCACTCCAATTAGGTCCATCTGTATGAGCATGTCGCCTGCATAGCGTGTGGTCGTGAAGATGTCCCGGATGCACCGAAGGGTGAGCAGCGTATAACTCTGGAAGGAAAGAGTCTGCGTTTTTAGTGCACTTTCAATGTCCGAGAAAACCGAACGTGAGCTCACAGTTGCGCTCCTGTTACAAAGGTGACACTACGATACGTTGAACCCTATGAAGACTGCCAGAAGAGGAACATATAACAGGACAGCTAGAAGCAGAAGCCGCCACGGACTAGGACGACCCCGGGTAGACTGCGTCGCTCATATAGCTAACTGGCGATTCCTCACTAGGCCCCAGAAAAAACTAGATCGTTGAGAACGCCCACGGCCCCCGCATTCTAAAAGCTTACGGCGGCGGCAGGGGCTTCTGGGTGAAATCAAAACAGTCCGACATATCGTCGGCCGCACTGTCGCGAGAATTGAGAGAGGGCAGTCCAAACGTGGTCTCGCAGAACTTCACCAGGCTGACGTGCGAATGCAGCACTTTGGAGATGTATCCGCTCTTGGCGTAAGGGCTGAGCACCAGGCAACCGACGCGCGAGCCGTAGCGAAACTGCGTGCCGTCGGTCCATTTCTCGACCTCCGGTGGATCAACGTGATCGTACCAGCCACCCCAATCGTCCCATGTGATGAAAATCGCTGTCCGCGGCCAGAGACCGCCCTGCACGATGGCGTTCACCTGATCAACGGTCCACTGCATGCCGTTCGTGACGTTGCCCACAGGCGGATTCGCGCCTCGATCTGGTGGATCAGGCGGATGCTCGCTGAAAGCCTGAGGCGCATACACCCATGAAACTGTTGGTAACTTTCCCGCCGCTGCATCCTTCGCAAACTGGTCCGAGGAGTTTTGTGGCCGTCCGACCCGCGCCTTTATGTACGCGAACGCATACCCCCCATAATTTCCCCAAGTCAGTCCAGCAGCGTCTAGGCTCGCTGGTAAGGATGGCAGGTTGTAGACAGGATTCCCAGACGGATTGTCAATTACCGGAGAGTCCGCGGTAAGCAACATCAGGTGGTTGGGTGTGGAAGGTCCCGCAACTTCGGTGAAATAGTTATCGCAGATGGCGAATTGACGTGCATATGCGAAGTAGGCGGGGATGTCTGATTCAAGGAACTGCTCACGCACGGCTCCCGTTGCCCGGTTGAGCCATGCTTTGTGACGATGGTCGGGATCGTGGGTGGGCGGATTTGGCGAGTGGGCCATCACAGCGCCGTTCGCCCTTGGCAATGTCCCAAAGTAGTTATCGAACGTGTGGTTCTCTTTGAAAATCACGACCACGTGTTGGATTGGACCCTGAGGTGCCATTGGGGACCTGTCTCAGTTCCGTCCGCAATGCGGACGGTATGAAAAAAGTGAAGACAACTTCTGAAAACCACTACGAATTTACTACAGTGCACCATTTGGGGCATCCGAATGTTCGGCGCAATTCTGACAGATAATACAAAATCGCAGCGCATTGTACGAAAACCGTGTGGGGTACCAACAAGAGTTCCCACAGTGAGGGAAAGCGATGATCCTCAGTGTGCCGAAGTTATTGAAAAGATGATGGGCCTGGGGAGAGTCGAACTCCCGACCAACGGTTTAGGAATTGGGCGGTTATTCCTCAACGTGTATGTTTCAGTGCCTTCAGTTTGGTTAATTTCGTGCTGATCTGGGCTTGGTCGGGAGCGGAACTGGGCTTACGGATCTGCAAGCGGCGAGACAAGCCGGATTCGTCACATTCTGAGATAGGTGGTTCTATAAAAGGGGATATATCTCGGGACCAATCAGACAGTTTTTCAGAGTTCGAAATACATGTGATTTTCGAAAGATGTCTCCAAGTATCCTCAACCGTCACCGAATCAACTAAGGCGACAGTCCCTCGGCACTAGCATCTTGTGCGCGTCTGGGAACGGGCAGGAGAGTGTTGACAGCTCGAAAAGCGATGATGGATAGTTCCTCGTTGGAAAGTAGCGAACGATGGAGGTTAAGATGACCCCAATCTCCCGGCGCATGCTCTTGAGCAGTATTGGCGCGGGAGGTGCTGGTCTTGTATTGGCGAAATGGTTGGGTGGGCACGAACCGGCGCAGCAGCCAAGGGCATCGCGCAACGTTCCGCCTTTCACGGGTCCGGGCGCCAATTCCTTCTGGAATTCCGTGGGACCTGTAGTGAACGAGCCTCAAAAAGCACCGCTGATTCTGTTGACGGACCGCCCCGTACAGCTTGAGACGCCCCGGCATTATTTCTCTTCAACGTTCACTCCCGCTGAGGTGTTCTACGTCCGTTGGCATCTCGACGGCATCCCGAACGCGGTGGACTTGAAAGAATGGCGGTTGCGCGTTGAGGGAAGCGTCCAAAAG
>Ga0307479_10006072_pt1 | contig 11069 bp, 2 predicted proteins | sample atmos_gasesECM4C_FD_203743 | JGI IMG/M metagenome (GOLD analysis project Ga0307479, IMG submission 203743) | Hardwood forest soil microbial communities from Morgan-Monroe State Forest, Indiana, United States - atmos_gasesECM4C_515 | ecosystem: Environmental > Terrestrial > Soil > Temperate... | reverse complement strand
CCCTCTCGGGCGAGCGCCGGGCCTGCGCCGCGAACAGCTCGTGCACCGTCGCCTGCCGCGGGAAGTCGCGGGCGGTGCGGTTCCAGCCGGTCAGCAGCTGGGCGCGCTCCGCGGCCGAGAGCAGCTCGAGGTCGCCGGCGCGGCGCCCGGGGGCCGCCGCCGCCATCTCGCGCAGGAGATTGCGGTAGTGGCCGCTCATCCGCTCGGCCGTCGCGGCGTCGAAGAGGTCGGTGTTCCATTGCAGCGAGACCCCCAGGTCGCCGTCCACCTCGGCGGTCATCAGGGTCAGGTCGAACTGCGCGCCCGGCGGCTCGAGCGCCAGCGACTCGAGGGAGAGCCCGCCGAGCTCCAGGCGCGCGCCCGCTTCCCCCAGGGCCATCGCGGCGAGCGCCGAGAGCTCCGGCGCCGCCGCCCGCTGCATCACGAACATGACCTGGAAGAGCGGCGGGCGGCCCCGCTGCCGCTCGCCGGCCAGCCGCTCGGCCAGCACGGGGAAGGGAATCTCCTGGTGGGCGAGGGCGTCGAGCGTCGTCCGCCGGACGCGCCGCAGCCAGTCGCCGAGCGCCGGCTCGCCTGCCAGCTCGGCGCGCAGCGCGACCGGGTTGACGAGGTAGCCGACGACGCCACCCAGCCGCTCCGGCGCCGCGGCCCGTCCCGACGTCGGGGTGCCGACCAGGAAGTCCTCCTGGCCGCTGTAGCGCGCCAGCAGGGCCTGGAAGCCGGCCAGGAGGACCATGAACGGCGTGCAGTCGTGGGCCCTGGCGAGGGCGCCCACCCCCTCCCTCAGCTCGCGGCCGAGGCGCGCCCGCAGCGTCGCGCCGGCGAAGGTCTGCGCCGGAGGGCGCGGCAGGTCCGTGGGCAGGTCGAGCGGCGGCGCTCCCGCCAGGCGCTCTCGCCAGTAACTCCACGACCGCTCCGCCGCGGGGCCGGCCAGCGCCCGGGCCTCGCGGCGGGCGGCCTCGGCCGCGCTCGCCGCCGGCGGCGGCAGGATCGCGTCCGGCGGGCGCCCGGCCCGCAGGCCGTCGTACAGCGCGCCCAGCTCGCGGGCCAGCACGCCGAGCGACCAGAAGTCGGCGACGACGTGATGCGCGGCCAGGACCAGCACCGGGCGCTCCCCCGCCCGGCGCTCGAACAGCGCCGCCCGGAACAGCGGCCCGCGCTCGAGGTCGAAGGCGCCGAACGCCACCTCGTGCAGGCGCCGCCGCAGGGTCTCCTCGCCGTCGCCACGCGCGTCCTCCCAGGCGCACGCCGTCGCCGCGCCGCCGGCGCCGGCGATCCTGGCGACCGGGCCGTCGGCGCCGGCGGCGAAGGTGGTCCGCAGCGCCGGGTGGCGCTCCACCAGGGCCTGCACCGCGCGGTAGAGCGCCGCGACGTCCACCTCGGGCTGCAGCCACGCCGCCGCGGCGAGGTGGTAGGCGGTGCTCTCCGGCGCCAGGCGGTGCAGGAACCAGAGCGCCCGCTGCCCCGCCGAGACGGCGACCGGCGCGCCCGCGGGCGGCGGCTCGGCCGGCACGGCCGGTGCCGCTGCGCTTTCGAGGGCGGCCAGGACCTGGTCGGCGAGGGCCGCCGCGCTGCAGCCGTCGAGCAGCTCCTCGAACGGCACGCAGACGCCGAAGGCCGCCTCGACCTCGCCCATGAGCTCGACCGCCGCCAGCGAGTCGAGCCCGAGCGCGGTGAGCGGCGTCTCGAGATCGCACCGCTCGGCGCCGGCGGCGCGGCCGAGAGCCGCGGCCACCTGGCGCGCCACCACGGCGAGCAGCGCGTCGCGGCGCTCGCCGGGCGGGAGAGCGGCCAAGGCCTCCGCCTGCCGTGCGGGTGCCGCCACGGCGGCGCTGTCGTCAGTCTGCATCCAACCCGTCGTCCTGATTCCGAAGCGCGCTCCGGTGCCGAAGGCCCGGTCCCGCACCCGCGCTGCCGCCGGCGGGCCGGCGCTCGCTGGTTGTCCCACTTTGCCCGCCGGCGGTCACTTTGGAGTGCGGGAGAGGCGGTCGCCCGCCCTCCTGCGCTCTCCGGACCGCCGCGAGCGCGATGTTGCACTTAGGCTAGAGTGCCGGCTCACTCAAAAAAGGAGTCAAGGAGAGGATGAGACAGAAGAAGATCTTATGCGTTATAGCGCTTTCGCTGTCTTGCTGCCGGGCTTCCCAGGAGGCGATGAGCCAGGCCATGTCCGGGCCGGGAGGGCCCGCGGGCCCGATGCGCCCCGCCGCCCCCGGCAACCTGACCAAGGTGACGGACCAGACCGTGGACGGGCTGGTCGAGAAGTACCTGGCCGCGCTGGGCGGCAAGGAGAAGCTGGCGTCGCTGCGCTCGCTGAAGATGACCGGCAAGCTCATCCGTCAGGGCGGCATCCCGCCGACCCCGCTGACGATCGAGAAGAAGCGCCCGCACGAGGTGCTCCGCCGCCTCGAGGAGCGGCCGCCGTTCCTGCAGGCGGTCGACGGCAACGCCACCTGGGAGATCTTCCCGCCGGCGGGCCCGAGCCCCAGGCCGATGCCTCCCTGGAACGCTCGCCGCTTCCAGCACTGGGCGACGATCGAGAGCCCGCTGGCCGATTACCAGGCCAAGGGCAGCCAGGTGGAGCTGCTGGGCAAGGGGAAGGCGGGGCCGGCCGAGGCTTACGTGCTCAAGGTCACCTTCAAGGACGGCGACGTCAGCTACCTGTCGCTCGACGCCAAGAGCTTCCTGCTGGTCAAGAACGTGGAACGGGCGCAGCTGCGCGGCCAGGAGACCGACGTGGAGACGGTCTACGAGGAGTACAAGCCGGTCGGCGGCGTCCTCTTTCCGTATGCGGAGTCGTCGACGCTCGTCGAGCCCGGCGTGACGCAGACCATGGCCTGGGACAAGATCGAGGTCAACGTGCCGCTGAGCGACGAGGACTTCAAACCGCCCAAGGACTGAGCCGCGCCGCGGTCGCGGTCCCGGACGTGACCGCGCCGCCCACGGGGCCCCGGGCCTGGTTTCGGGCCGGAGCCCCGGCGCCGCCGGACGGCCGCGCCGCCGGACGGCCGGGCCGCCGGACCGCGGTCCGGACCGGCCCGGCCGCGCGCCCTCCTGGGCTCCCCAGATTGCCGCCGCTGCGCTGCTGCGCTCCGGCAAACCCTGACGACTTCAGGTGAGGTTCGATGGAGACTCTGCTACAGGACCTTCGGTTCGCCGTCCGCACCTTGATCAAGCGCCCGGGCTTCGCCGCGGTGGTCGTCGCGACCCTGGGCCTGGGCATCGGCGCCACCAGCTCCATCTTCAGCGTGGTGAGCTTCGTGCTCCTGCGGTCGCTGCCCTACCGCGATCCCGGCGCGCTGGTCCGCGTCTGGCAGTCGCTGCCCAAGCAGAACACCCAGAAGGCGCCGACCTCGGCGGCCAACTTCACCGATTGGAAGGAGCGCAACCAGGTCTTCACCGGCATGGCCGCCTTCGCCCAGGCGGCCTTCAACTTGACCGGCGGCGACCAGCCCGAGCGCCTCGTCGGCGGCCAGGTGTCGCCCAACGCCTTCGCCCTGCTGGGGGTCGATCCGATCCTCGGGCGCACCTTCACGCCGCAGGACGGCGACCAGGCGAACGTGGTGCTGAGCTTCGGCCTGTGGCAGCGACGCTTCGGCGGCAACCCCGCGGTGGTCGGCAGGACGATCATCTTGAACTCGGCGCCCTACCTGGTGCTGGGGGTGATGCCGGCGGATTTCAAGCTGGTGTCGGGGGCCGAGCTGTGGACCCCCCTGGTGTGGAACGCGCAGGCGCTGCGCCAGCGCGGAGCGCTGCTCTACAACTCCTTCGCCCGGCTCAAGCCGGGGGTGACCCTGACGCAGGCGCAGCGCAACCTGGACGCGGTCGCCGTGGAGCTCGGCCAGGAGTACGGCGTGAACCGCAATCGCGGGGTGACCGTCACCTCGTGGCGCGAGGAGGCGGTCGGCGATCTCGCCGGCACCCTGCTGGTGCTGCTCGGCGCCGTCGGCTTCGTGTTGCTCGTCACCTGCGCCAACGTCGCCAACCTGCTGCTCGCGCGCTCGACCGAGCGGATCAAGGAGATCGCGGTGCGCACCGCCCTGGGCGCCGACCGCCGCCGCCTCATCCGGCAGTCGCTGACCGAGGGCCTGGTGCTGGCCGCCGGCGGCGGCGGCCTGGGGCTGCTGGCGACCGGCCTCGGCATCAAGCTGCTGGTCGGCCTCAATACCGCGCGGATCCCCAACCTCCACGAGATCTCGATCGATTGGTGGGTGGTCGGCTTCACCGCCGCGGTGACGCTCGTCACCGGCGTGGTCTTCGGCCTGGTGCCGGCCCTGCAGGTCTCGCGAGCCCTGGTCCACGAGGCGCTCAAGGAAGGAGGCCGCGGCAGCTCCGCCTCGCACCCGCGCAACCTGCTGCGCAACGGCCTGGTGGTCGCGGAGGTGTCGCTCGCCCTGGTGCTGATGATCGGCGCCGGCCTGCTGATCCGCAGCTTCCAGCGCTTGCAGCGGGTGGACCCCGGCTTCCAGCCGCAGGGCGCCATGGCGATGCGCATCTCGCTGCCGGCCAACAAGTACCCGAGCTCGGCGCAGCGGGTCTTCTTCTTCCAGCAGGCGGTCGAACAGATCGAGAGGCTCCCCGGCGTGCAGTCGGCCGGCGCCGTGACCACCCTGCCGATGAGCGGCGACGAGCTGAAGCTCCTCTTCCAGATCCCGGGCCGCGAGATCACCGACACCAACCAGGCGGTCAATCTCGACCTCGTCACCCCCGGCTACTTCCGCGCCATGGGGATCGCGCTGCTCAAGGGGCGGCCCTTCACCGCGCGCGACCGCGCCGGCGCCGCGCCGGTCGTGATCATCGACGAGGCCCTGGCGCGCCGCTTCTGGCCGAACGAGAGCCCGGTGGGAAGGTACCTCTTCCTGCCCGGCTTCCAGAAGGAGAAGGCGGAGATCGTCGGCGTGGTGCGCAGCGTCCGGCGCGAAGGATTGGATCAAGCGGTGCAGCCGCAGGCCTACATCCCGCTGACCGATCTCTCCGACGGCTTCATGGAGGTGGTGGTGCGCAGCCGCACCCCGCCCAAGGCCCTCGCCGCCGCGGTGCGCGGCGCGGTGTGGACGGTCGACCGCGACCAGCCCATCTCCGACATGCTGACGCTGACCGATCTCGTGAAGGCCACCTGCTCGCAGCAGAACTTCAGCGCGCGGGTGATGGAGGTCTTCGCCCTGCTGGCGCTGGCGCTGGCGGTGGCCGGGATCCACGGCGTGCTCTCCTACTGGGTGACGCAGCGCACGCACGAGCTCGGCGTGCGCATGGCCCTGGGCGGCAACAAGCGCGAGGTGCGCGGGCTGGTGCTGCGCCATGGCCTGCGGCTCACCGCCACCGGGCTCGCGATCGGCCTGGCGCTGGCGCTCGGGCTGACCCGCGTCATCGCCAACCTCCTGTTCGGGGTCGGAGCGACCGATCCGCTGACCTTCCTGTCGCTGCCGGCGATGCTCTTCGGCGTGGCCCTGCTGGCCTGCTGGCTGCCGGCGCGCAAGGCCACGGCGGTCGATCCCGTGCTGGCCCTCCGCCATGAATGAGGCGGAGCGCCGCACCGCCGAGAAGCGGCGGCAGCTGCTGGCGAAGCTGCTGCGCCGGCAGGGGGCGGGGGCCGCCGCGGCGCCGGCGGCGGGGCGGCCGCCGATCTCGCCGCGGCGCTGGCCCGAAGGCGAGCCGGTGCCGCTCTCCTTCGCCCAGGAGCGCCTGTGGTTCCTGGACCAGCTCGCTCCCGGCAGCGCCGCCTACAGCCTGGCCGCCGGGTTCCGCCTCGCCGGCCGGCTGCGGGTGCCCGCCCTGGCGCGCAGCCTGGCGGAGATCGGGCGCCGCCACGCGGCGGTGCGGACCAGCTTCCCCACGGTCGGCGGCGCGCCGCTGCCGGCGGTCGCCGCGGCGGCGCCGCCCGCCCTGCCGCTGGTGGACCTCGCGGGGCTGCCGGCGGCGGCGCGGGAGGCCGAGGCCGGGCGCCTGGCGCGCCAGGAGGCGGCTCGCCCGTTCGACCTGGCGAGCGGCCCGCTGCTGCGCTCCGTCCTGCTGCGGCTGGCGGCGGAAGAGCACGCCGCGCTGCTCACGCTGCACCACGTCATCGCCGACGGCTGGTCCGTCGGCGTCCTCTTCCACGAGCTGGGGACCCTCTACGAGGCCTTCGCCGCGGGCCGCGGCTCGCCGCTGCCGGAGCTGCCGCTGCAGTACGCCGACTACGCCGCCTGGCAGCGCGAGTGGCTGCGGGGGGACGCGCTCGAAGAGATGACGCGCTACTGGCGCGAGCGGCTGGCGGGAGCGCCGGTCCTCCTCGAGCTGCCGGCCGACCGGCCGCGGCCGCCGGTGCAGAGCTTCCGCGGCGCGAGCCTGCCGCTGCCGCGGCGGCCCGGCCTGCTGCAGGCGGTGTCCTCGCTGGCCCGCCAGGAGGGCGCCACCCCCTTCATGGTCTTGCTGGCGGGGTTCTTCACGCTGCTGCTGCGCTACACCGGCCGCGAGACGGTGCTGGTCGGCTCGCCGGTCGCCAACCGCGACCAGGTGGAGCTCGAGCGGTTGATCGGCCTGTTCGCCAACACCCTGGTCTTGCGCGGCGACCTCGAGGGAGACCTCCCCTTCCGCGAGCTCCTGGCGCGGGTGCGGTCCACGGCCCTGGGCGCCTTCTCGCATCAGGACCTGCCGTTCGAGCGGCTGGTCGACGAGCTCCGCCTCGAGCGCAGCCTGAGCCACAACCCTCTCTTCCAGGTGATGCTCGCGCTGCAGAACGCGCCGCTCGCGGCGGTCGAGCTGCCCGGCCTGTGGCTGCGCCCGTTGGAGGTCGCGAGGAGCGTCACCAAGCTCGACCTCAGCCTGTCGCTGGCGGAGAGCGGCGGCGAGCTCGGGGGCTACGTCGAGTACTGCACCGCGCTCTTCGACGCGGCCAGCGTCCGGCGCCTCGCCGGGCACTTCGCCGCGCTCCTGGCCGGCGCCGCCGCCGCGCCGGAGAGCCGGCTGCGGGACCTGCCGCTGCTGGGCGAGGCCGAGCTGCATCAGCTGACGCGCGAATGGGCCGACACGCGCGCCGAGGGAGGGGCGGCGGGGAGGTGCGCGCACCAGCTCTTCGCGGCGCAGGCCGCGCGCGCGCCGGCGGCCGTGGCGCTCGAGTTCGGCGGCGAAACGGTCACCTACGCGGAGCTCGAGCGGCGCGCCAACCGCCTGGCGCGGCAGCTGCGCGCCCGGGGCGCCGGCCCCGGCGAGCGCGTGGCGCTCTGCGTGGAGCGCTCGCCGGCGATGGCCGTGGCGATCCTGGCGGTGTGGAAGGCGGGGGCCGCCTACGTGCCGCTCGATCCGTCCTACCCGGAGCGGCGCATGGCCTTCCTGCTCGAGGACAGCGGCGCGGCGGTGGTGGTGACCGGCGGCGCGGCGCCGGAGGGAACGGCAGCGGCGGGCGCGGCGGCGGCGGGCGCGGCCACCGCCGCGGCGGCGGCGGCGGCGGGCGCTCGCGTGCTCTCCCTGCTCGAGGAGCGGCAGGCGATCGAGGAGAGGAGCCCGGCGCCTCCGGCCGAAGCGGCGGCGGCGGACGACCCGGCCTACGTCATCTACACCTCGGGAACGACGGGGACGCCCAAGGGCGTGGCCGTCCGCCACGCCAGCCTGGTCAACAGCCTGCAGGGCGCCATGGACCGCTTCGGCTTCCGGCGCGGCGACCGGATGCTGCACCTGGCGTCGTTCACCTTCGACATCTCGCTGCTCGAGCTGCTCGGGCCGCTGCTCTCGGGAGGCACCTCGGTGCTGCTGTCGCGCGAGGAGGTCCTCGACGTCCCGGGGCTGGTGGCGGCGATGCGGCGGGCGACCCTGGTGCACGCGGTGCCGAGCCTGCTGCGCCAGGTGGTGGACGCGGCGGGCGACGGCGGCGGCGGGGCGGGCGGCGGCGGGAGCGCGGCGGCCGGCGGCGGGAGCGCGGCGGCCGGCGGCGGGGGCGCGGCCGGCGGCGGCGGGAGCGTGGCGGCGGGCGACGGCGGCGGCAGCGGGGCGGCCGGCGGCGGCGGCGACACGGCCGCCGGGCACGGCCCGCGGACGATCTTCGTCGGCGGCGATCGCGTGCCGCCGGAGCTGCTGCAGGACCTGCGGCGCGCCTTTCCCGGGGCGGGCGCCGCCGTCCTCTACGGTCCCACCGAGGCGACCATCGTCTGCTCCGGGTACGCGGTCGACGCTGCGGCGCGGGAGGGCAGGAGCCTGCTCGGCCGGCCGTTCGCCAACGCGCGGCTGCACGTGCTCGGCCGCTTTCGCGAGCTGCTTCCCGCCGGGGTCCCGGGCGAGCTCTGCGCGGCCGGGGAAGGAGTCGGGATCGGTTACCTCGGGCGGCCCGGGCTGACCGCCGAGCGCTTCCTGCCGGACCCCTGGTCGCCGCGGCCGGGAGCGCGCCTCTACCGCACGGGCGACCTCGCCCGGCTGCTGCCGGACGGCCGGCTGGAGTTCCTCGGCCGCATCGACGACCAGGTCAAGGTCCGCGGCTTCCGGGTGGAGCCCGGGGAGGTCGAGGCCGTCCTGGCGGACCATCCGGCGGTGCGCGCGGCCGCGGTGGTGGCGCGCCAGGACGGCGGCGGCGACCGGCACCTGGTGGCCTACGTGGTCGCTCCCGGCGCCGGGGCGCCGACCGTCGGCGAGCTGCGGAGCCATCTCGGCGGGCGGCTGCCCGGCTACATGGTGCCCGCCGGCTTCGTCTTCCTCGACGCGCTGCCGCTCACCGCGCACGGCAAGGTCGACCGCGGCGCGCTGCCCGAGCCCGAGCACCGGCGTCCCGACCGGCTGGGCGCCGGCTACGCGCCGCCGGGCAACCCGGTCGAGGAGCGGCTGGCGGCGATCTGGGCGGAGCTGCTGCGCGTCGAGCGAGTTGGCATCCACGACGACTTCTTCGCGCTGGGCGGCGACTCGATCCTGAGCATCCAGATGGTGGCGCGCGCTCACCAGGCAGGGATCCTGGTCACTCCCAGGCTGGCCTTCCAGCATCCGACGGTGGCCGGGCTCGCGGCGATGGCCGGCAGCGTGGCCGCGGTCGAGGCAGAGCAGGGGCTGGTCACCGGGCCGCTGCCGCTGACTCCCATCCAGCGCCGCTTCTTCGAGCAGGACCTGCCCGAGCGCCACCACTTCGACCAGGCGGTGTCGCTCGAGGTCGACGACCCGGAGCTCGGACCCCGCGGGCTGGCGGCGGCGGTGCGGGCATTGGTGGCGCACCACGACGCGCTGCGCCTGCGCTTCGCGCCCGCCGCCGAGGCGTCGCCGGGAGCCGGCTGGGAGTGCTGGAACGCCGGGCTCCCCGATCCGGCGGACGCCGCGTGGGTGGACCTGGCGGGCCTGCCGGCGCCGGCACGGCAGGCCGCGCGCGCGGCGGCGGCGGCGCAGGTGCTGCGCGGCCTGGACCTGCGGCGCGGCCCGCTGGTGCGGGTGGCCTGCTTCGCCGGCGGCCGCGGCGAGCCGAGCCGGCTGCTGGTGGCGGTCCATCACCTGGCGGTGGACGGCGTCTCGTGGCGGGTGCTGCTCGAGGACCTCGAGAGCGCCTGGCGGCAGGCCGGGAGCGGCGCAGAGGTGCGGCTGCCGCGCAAGACCACCTCCTTCCGGCGATGGGCGCAACGCCTCGCGGAGCACGCCGCCGCGCCGGGACTGCAGCGGGAGCTGAGCTGGTGGCTCGAGGCGGCGGCGGCGGCGCCGGGGCCGCGCCTGCCCATCGACCTGCCGGGAGGGCGAAACCTGGCGGCACAGGCGCGAACGGTGGTGGTGGCGCTCGACGAGGAGACGACCCGGGCGCTGCTCGAGGAGGCCGCCCCGGCCTATCGCGCCGAGGTCGAGCACCTCCTGCTCGCGGCCCTGGCCAGGAGCTTCGCATCCTGGAGCGGGCGGCGATCGCTGCTCGTCGACCTCGAGGCTCACGGGCGCGAGGAGCTGTTTCCGGAGGTGGACGTCTCCCGCACGGTGGGCTGGTTCACCAGCCTGTTCCCGGTGCTCCTCGAGCTCGGCGACGACGCGGCGGCGGCCAGCGAGCTGCAGCGCGTCAAGGAGCGGCTGCGGCAGGTCCCCCACCGCGGCATCGGCTACGGCCTGCTGCGCTACCTGGCGGGAGGCGAGGCCGCGGCGGCGTTGCGGCGCCTGCCCGCGGCCGAGGTCGCCTGGAACTACCTGGGCCGCCTGGACGCGGCGCTGCGCGCGGGCTCCTCGTTCCGTCCGGCGAGGGAGGCGGCGGGACCGGTGGCCGGCCGCGGCGGGCAGCGCGGCCACCTGCTGGAGATCGTCGCCGCGGTCGCCGGCGGGCGGCTGGAGATGGGCTTCGGCTACAGCTGCGAGCTGCACCAGCGCGCGACCATCGAGCGTCTCGCGGCGTCCTGCCTCGACGCCCTGCGTGAGCTCGTGGCCGGCAGCCGGTCGGCCGGAGCGGGCGGCTGGACGGCGTCGGACTTCCCGCTCGCCGGCCTGGAGCAGGAGGCCTTGGACCGGCTGGCCGGCGGCGGCCACGACCTCGAGGACCTCTACCCGCTGACGCCGCTGCAACAGGGGATGCTCTTCCATTCCCTCTATGCGCCGGAGGACGGGCTTCACGTCACGCAGCTCGCCTGCGAGCTGGCCGGGGAACTCGACGTCGCCGCGTTCCGGCAGGCATGGCGGGCGGTGGTGGCGCGCCACCCGGTGCTGCGGACCAGCCTGGCCTGGACCGATGTGCCGCAGCCGCTGCAGGTGGTGCACAGGGCGGTCGAGCTGCCGCTCGAGCAGCGCGACCTCCGCACCCTCGGCCCGGCCGAGCGGGAGGCGGCGGTCGGCGCCTACCTGGGCCAGGACCGGCGGCGGGGCTTCGCCATGGACCAGGCGCCGCTGATGCGCCTGGCGCTGCTGCGCGGCGGCGACACGACCCGCACCTGCATCTGGACCAGCCACCACGTCCTGTTCGACGGCTGGTGCCTGCCCCTGCTGTTCAAGGAGGTGCTGGCCGCCTACGCCGCTTCCCGCCGCGGCGAGGCTGCCGTCGCGGCGGCGCCGCCGCGCCCCTATCGCGACTACATCGCCTGGCTGATGCGGCGGCCGCCGGGCAAGGCGGAGGCCTTCTGGCGCCAGGCCCTGGCGGGTTTCACCGAGCCGCTCCGGATCGAGCTCGG